>JAABUL010008738.1_pt1 | contig 10149 bp, 16 predicted proteins | sample 5559151 | NCBI WGS metagenome assembly JAABUL01 (sample SAMN10711876, study PRJNA513368) | rock metagenome | isolation source: Antarctica rocks | place: Antarctica: Victoria Land, Pudding Butte sud | reverse complement strand
ACAACTGGAGATGGTGGGGCCGCAAGGCGGCTTCCGTAGAATGTTGAAATGGTCGCTTGCATCTGGCTTCCAGAATTTAGAGCCAGCCCTCGCTTGATCTCGCCGCAGCACGTCGCTAAGTTTCAACCGTTCCCGCCTGCCAGCCAGAACGATTGCCCAAACGATGCGCTGCCGGCTTGCCAAGGGCCGGCAGTTTCGTTTCAGGCAGCAGCCAGCTCGGCGGCGCGATGCGCGAACGTCCGAGAGGCGGCCCAGCGCTCGCAGTCGCTCAGCCGGTAACCGATCCGCCGCAAACCCAACCTAACCCACGGCGGGCCGCCTTCGCCTGTTTGGCGGTAGCGCTGCGCTGACCTCGGCGACAGGTGATAGCGGCGGCAGAACTCATCCTCGGTGAGGTAGGCATCTTCGGTCATCTTGCCTCGTCTCGTCTAGACCCGCTTCGGGTCGCCACGAAATGCAAGATGACTATTGGGGTTGGCTTAGTCTTCTGAGTTCTACTCAGAACTGAGTAGAACTCTTTAACTGAGTGAAACGGTTGTGCAGCCGCTTTGTCTTGCTCTCTTCCACGCCTCCGCCTTGCGCCACGGCCGCAAGTTTCGCGGCAGCGGCCCACTTGGTCAGGCCCCCGGCGACGAGCCGTTCCCACTCTGGAAACAGCTTCATATCTCCGGCTTCGAGCGGCGCTCGACTCCGACGCTCGGGCTTCGGTGTGCCGCCGGCACCCGCGCCGCGCCAGACTTTGACGCCAGCATAAACAGTCTCGTTGAGGCTCAATGTGTTCTTCCCGAAGTCGGGGACTGCTGCCGCCGCGAAAAATGGGTCGATCGCTTCTGGCACGGTCCCTCGAGGCCGGAATCCGGTCGCGTGCAAGTCTCCTCGCTCGAGTTGCGGCGCGATCCCCTCCCAAGCCACCTGCCGACCGTGATCTCGCTGAAAGCCGGATTTTGCCGAAGCAGCGAACACGAAACGGAACACTTCGACTTGGAGTTCGGAGATAGATTCTATTAGCGTCCAACCATCGGGACGATCTGTCTGTTCCATTCCGTGCCTCCGCACACACCCCGCTAAGAAAGCGGCGGGGCAGCCCGGCGCGGAGGAGCCGGATTGTCGGGGGCCATCCGTGCCCCGCCTGGTGCACTGGTAGCATGGCGCCCGGAGTCGTGAGTTGGCGCGCTTCTCTGAGAGCCGGCCGAGCCGGCCGCCGATCGCATCTGGCGCTCACTGTGTACAATCCTTCACCAGCCGCAACGCCGGCTTATCCGGCCCGTCCAGAGCCTTGGCGTAACGTCGGCCCAGCTCCTGGAAATGATCGACCAACGGCCCTTGCCCACGCGCCGCCTGCTGCGCCAGCAGCACCGCCGTGTCCAAGTTCCGCTGCCGCAGCCGTACCGTGAGCTCTTGAAGGCCGGCTATGATCTGTCGCTCCTGCGCCACCTCAGCGTCAGTCAGGGGTGGCGGCGTGGGCGTTATGGGTGGCTTCGGGATCTTGCGTGCCATGTCACGCCCTCCCCATCGCGGCCAACTCACGCCACATCAGCGCTTCGGCATCAGCCGCTAGCATCCCCGCAACCATACGGTGACCGCACACAAGCCAGGCTTCCAAGCGCCCGGGGGATAGATCACAGACGATGGTCGCCAAGCGTATTGAATCCGCCGGGGGCGGGATGATGCAGGGCGCCATGCTCACGCCCTCCCCGGCTGGGTCATCGCACGAACCCGCTCTGGGACGCTGACGGGCGCGTAAACCTCCCCTGCGATCTCGCTCAACACGCTCCAAGCCATTTCGCTGCCATCGTCAACCCAACGCCCGGCGACGAAGTTGAAGCGGTGTTCATGCATGGCCGCAGCGGCCTTGAGCGCCCGGCCAGCACTGGTCTGCGGGACTGGCGATCGAACGATCGCCCAGCACGCGTTGCCCAGCCGCACGCCAGCCTCCGAGATCGCCTCATCAGACGTCTCGTCGACCATCTCAGACATGCTCACGTCGGCAACGGCGGCCAGCAGCTCAGCGCGCATCGAGAGCAGCGCCGCGTCGGGCTCGGCCTCGATCGGCACGAGATCTGCGACACAGGCGGCGGCGCCGGCCGTGATGCCGATTGCGGATGCGGCGGCAGCGAAAGCGACGAGGCCGCTACCAAGCGCGGCGCGGCGAGTTGAACGGAGTTTAGGCGTTGGTGATAGAACGTGTTCAGCCATGACCTGCTCCTGGGTGAGCGGTTGCGGTTAGGCCGGGCTCTCGTGATCAGACGAAGGCTCGGCCGCTCTGTCCTTGTTTCAAGGTTGGAGCACAGCTACAATACGTATCATGTTGAAGCGTTGCAATAGGATTGGAGCATTGCTCCGATGAGCCCAGCTCAGTGCCGGATGGCTCGAGCTGGGATCGGTTGGGGCGTCCGCGACCTGGCCGCCGCGGCGGCAGTTGCGATGGGAACACTTGTCGATTTCGAAACTGGAAAGCGCATTCCCCAGCCCCGCACCCTCGCCGCGATCCGCACCGCCCTCGAAGCCGCGGGCGTGACTTTCACCAACGGCGACGAACCCGGGGTGAAGTTGAAGCGCCAGCACGATTGAGCCTTTTCGGCGAGCTTCTTGAACTCGGCAGCGCGCTGGCGAGGAATACCGAGGTCAGAAAGAGTGGCGGGAGCAATGTCCGAACTCCGGACACTGCTCCTATCACCGCCGTGAGGCGCGACCTCGCTCCGCTCCTGTGCCGCTCGGCAGCGCGTTGCGCGGGGATGCCGATGTCACTTGACGTAGGCAGAGCAACTTCCGGACTTTGGAACTTGCTCCTATCACTCTTTCTGACCGAGGTCAGAAAGAGTGGCGGGGAGGATGTCCGAAGTTCGGACACCCTCCCCGCCATGCTGATTTGTGCCGTTAGGCGCGACCTCGCCCCGGTCCCGTGCCGCTTGCACAACCCTGTGAATTATGCGGACAACCCTAGGTTGCTTCTCTCGGACGAACACGTCTCGCTGCGAACGGAACAGGGGCGGCGCTGGCGTCCGGCTGCGGGATCAGGCACCTCCACTTTGAAGCGCGCGGGTGTGCTGCGACAGGGGAACGCCCATGTCCGCTGTGGATAAGTAGGTTATTATGTTTTATACCGTCGAAAAGTAGGTTATATATCGTCGCATCGACGATAGGTTTCGGGATAACCGACATGATCTACCAGGTTCCACGCCTGAACGACGCCGATCAAGCGGTCCTTGGTTTGATCGATGAGCAGCGACGCCAGCTTCAGCATTTTGTAAGTCAATCACCAACGCGTTGGCAGGGCTCATTAAGGCGGAGCACCCTCGCGCGCGTCTTGCAGGGATCGAACAGTATCGAAGGGTACGACGCGAACCTTGATGAAGCAGCTGTTATTGTTGACGAAGAAAAGCCGGAGACAATCGAGGATGAGACCTATAGGGCGTTAGTCGGCTACAGAAACTGCATGACCTATATTTTGCGTATGCACAATGACCCGCATTTTTCGGTGGATGCACAGGTAATACGAAGCATGCATTTTATGATGCTGAATTACGACTTGACGAAAATGCCAGGGCAGTGGCGTCCGGGCCATGTCTTTGTCGTCAGTGAGCCCACTGGCGTTAGGGTATACGAGGGACCTGATTTTGACCTGGTTCCCGATCTGGTTGCTGAACTGGTGAGACAAATTGCTGCTCACAAAGAAATTGATCCTCTTGTTCTTGGCGCGATGGCACATCTAAACCTTGTGATGATACATCCATTCCGAGATGGAAACGGAAGGATGGCGAGGGCACTTCAGACGCTCGTCCTTGCGAGGAGTGGCATCCTCAGTCCCGTATTCTCGAGCATCGAGGAGTGGCTGGGGCGAAACACTCCAGATTACTACAAAATTCTAGCTGATACCGGTGAAGGAAAGTGGAATCCTGGGAATGAAGCGCTTTCTTGGGTGAGATTCTGCTTGAAGGCGCACTATCAACAGAGCGCAACAATACTGCGTCGGAATCGGGAATATGGTGCCGTGTGGGAAGAGATTTCGGCGATACTGAAACACAGCTCCCTACCGAACAGAATGGATATCGCTCTCGTTGAGGCGGCGTTTGGCTTCAAGATTAGGAATAGTCGCTATCGTGAGCAGAGCGAGGTGTCGGAAGTGGTGGCAAGTCGCGACCTGAAGAAGCTTTGCGAAATCGGCCTTCTTGAGCCGATTGGGGATAAGCGAGGTCGCCATTACATTGGCTCAAAACAACTATTTGGTATTCGAATGAAGTGGTCCCAGCCTCGGAAGCCGCTGAGCGATCCCTACGACTTAATTGGCGCGACACAACCATCGTTGTTATAATTCGGCGGCTAAATAAGTTGCCCAAGCCTCCAGCGCCGCCTTCCGCTCAGCCAGAAACTCCGCCCGCTGATACACTGCTGCCACGCCCTGAATTGCCCCGGTCACGTGATTTAGCAGCCGATCGCACACATGCGGCGGGAAGCCGGCATCAGCGAGCGCAGTCACGCCAGCCCGGCGGAAATCGTGGAACACCCAACCGGGCATCTCGGCCACCTCAGCCCCCTCACCCGCGGCTTTGGTTCGCGCCGCAGCTATCTCCGACACCAGCTCGCGCTTCATCACCGAGAACGAGGAAAGCTTGCGCCCGCCCGGTATCGCGAAGATCAGCTCGCCCTCTGCCCCTCGCGGCAGCCCCTTGAGCACGGCCCTCGCCGCGGGTGCCAAGTGTACGAGATGCGCCCGGCCGTTCTTCGCCCGGTCGGCCGGGACCGTCCACGTCTCGCCGTCGTCAGAGATCTCTGACCAGGTCGCGCCGGCTACCTCCTCTCGTCTCTGTAGCGTGAGCATCAGAAACCGCACGTAGGCGCGCTGGACAGCCCCCAGCTCATCCGTGGCGGCCCATATCTCGCGCAGCTCGGCTTTCGATAGCACCCGGTGCCGTGGCTTCTCCCGGCCCGGCGCGGCGAGGTTGGCGAACGGGTTGGACTCGAGGAGGCTGGCCTTGATCGCCCACCCGTAGCAGGCCCGGCCGTAAGCCATCACCCGGTTCGCCGCGATCGGCCCGCGGGTGTCGGCGATCTCCTGCAGCATCCCGGCCGCCTCCGCCCGGGTGATGCCGGCCGCGGACCGCGGTAGCCAGTCGGGCAGGCTGCGCCGGAGCTTGCTGACGGCCTCCTCCCGATAAGACTGGCGGCGGTTCACCAGGGCCCGGCTCTCCCAAGCCTTGATCAGCTTTTCGAAGGTGAACGCGTCGACCGCGGCGGCCAGCCTCGCCTCAGCCGCGGCAACCCGGCGAGCCGCAGCAGCCGCCTTCCGCTCGGCCACCGGGTCTCGCCGATCGCGAACCTGGCCACGTAGCGCCTCTGCCCGGCGGCGTGCCTGCGCCGTGGTGAGCTCGGTGCCCCAGTCCCCCAGCGTCTCGCGCTGGACCTTCCCATCCGCCCGGTATTGGACGAGGAAAACCTTACGCGGCCGTCCGTCAGCTCGAGCCGGCATCACTCGAATGCCGAAGCCCTTCAGCTGATCGTCGAAGAACATGACGTCCTTCTTCCCCTCCGGACAGAGCAGCCCGGCGATCGCGGCATCGGTCAGTTTCAAGCACAAGATGCCCAAATGGGCCCTCTCATGCGGACTCTCTGCGGACTCATTTGCATGGTATGGTTCTGACGCTTGCTGGCGACCAATGGCAAGAGCCAACTCTCCGAACGAGCAATATCAGCCGACTAAGGCGATTTCTGTCGCCCCGTGGCAATCCGTGGCGACCCAAAATGCGGGACTTTTAATCTTGTGGTCGTGGGTTCGAGTCCCACCGGGCCCACCAAACTTATCTGAAACTCACGAGCGGAACCCAGTCGGGTTTCGCTCGTGAGGTTTTCAGGTCAGCGCGGCAATCCAGTTGAGCAGGACGCAGCCGCCGAGGGCGGAGCCCGCTTCGGCTGCGACGAGCAGAAGGTCCGCAGCGGTCATTTTTTCGTCGTCTAGGGGCACGCAGGTCTGAACGACACGGCGCGCGGTTACCATCTTTCCCGAAGCGGGAAAGGTGGCGATGGACATGGTTCTCAAAAGCGATGCTCCTGACTTTGGTCCGTCAGGTGGCGGGCCGGCGTATCGCCCCGATGTCGGGGACGGCGTGTAGTTAAGATTTCGAGACATCGAGGAGAATAGGCGTGCAAGCTTGGTGAGCCATGCTCCGATTGCATAGATCTGTCTGCTCGCATGCCTTTTTCGCAGACCCGTTGCGTTCGCAGTCTAGCGCACTTCCCGAGCCACTTGGCTCGGGAGTAGTGCGCTATCACTTTGGTTTGGCGAGCATTACTTCCGGTCGGGTGATTCCACCCGATCGGAAAATGCTCTAGGTACCAGGTCGATGGCATGGGAGACGATCAACCGCCGGGCGAGCTGAACCATGCCACCAAGCCGGGCCAAGATTTCGGCTTTCCGTGCTATGGCGGCGGACATACGCGCACGCGCGAATATGCGGGCGAGACGCCGACCGCCGGGCTGGTGTTCCCGGATGGAACTTGGGTTATACTTGGGGCCGACGCCGCGAGAGCACCGCGATGACAGAGTATGCGTTCGAGGGTGCCAAGCGCGCCAGCACCACCATCAGCTGGAGCTTTGGGACGCAGACGTACCTTGCCGACGCCCGTTACGCCTATTCGGATCCGATCGATCCGATCTACCAGAGCACCGTACGCGCGGCTTTTGCACGGTGGTCATCCGTATCTTCCCTGAATTTCTTGGAGGTCGGCGACGCCCCGAGCAACGCGATCCGCATCGGCTTCGGGCGGTTTTCGAGTGCGGCGGTCGTGGGCGAGACCGCATTCTCATATGGCGCAGGCCTGCTGCGGCCCGACACGATCCTGCGTCTGCTCGACCCGGCGATCACGCCACTGACGCTCAATGCGCGAGGCGGCTGGGTGTATGACACGACCGCAATCACGCTTTACCAAGTCGTACTGCACGAGATCGGCCATGCGCTCGGCCTGGGCCACACCACGGACCCGCTCACCAACATGTACCCGGTTGCGACAGCCGCGAACACCGATCTGGCGCTCGGCGATATCCAGGGCATCAACTCGCTCTATCCCCTCTACACCGTCACGGCCCTCGACCCGGTGCAGATCGAAGGCAATCGCGGCGTCACCGCCTATCACTTCGCCATCACTCGCTACAGCGACCCGGCGCAGGCGCTCAGCATCACCTATTCGGTTAAGGGGACCCCCTACCCCGCACTCGCCGGCACATCCGCGGCGTCGGCAGACGAGTTCGTCGGCGGGAGCTTGCCCTCCGGCCAGGTCTCGTTCGCCGCTGGCGCCCGGACGACGACGTTGACCGTCGCGGTGGCCGCGAACACGGTCGCGCAGCCGGACCTGGGCTTTGCGATCACGCTCGGCAGCACGTCCGCGACCGATCAGGTCACCACGCGCGGCACGGTCAGCGCGTTGATCCTGGACGACGACAACTTTGCGTCGGTGAACGGCGTCACCGTTGGCGTGTATCGGTTCTTCAGCCAAGCCGATGGCGCCCATTTCTATACCGCCAGCGAGCTGGAGCGGAACACGCTCGTGCTGTCGCGTCCGGATCTGGTCTACGAAGGCGCCGGGCTCAACGCGATTGCGAACCCGACCACCGACGCCAGCGCTTCGGCCGTCTATCGCTTCTTCGACACCCAGTATGGCACGCACTTCTACACCGCGAGCACGGTCGAGCGGGATGCCACGCAACTGGGCCGCCCGGACCTCGTCTATGAGGGCATCGGCTTCTATGAGCACGCCAGCCCCCGGCCCGGCGATGCGCCGGTGTTCCGCTTCTTCAATGCGGAGCTCGGTACCCATTTTTATACGGCCAGCGTGTCCGAACGGGCCACGACGATGGCGACACGGTCGGATCTGATCGACGAAGGCGTCGGTTTCTATGAGCCGGCGTAATCAGGCTTCGGGCAGATTCTTGCCGCTTCTCGCAGCCGGCCTGGGTCTCTAGCACCGGTTCGGCGTTCTTTGCTGTAACCCGCACTCCGCGGCTGAGGATCTCTGGTCATGCCGAATCCATCTGACGAAATCCCTCAGAAACTGAAGCGTCTGACCGAACTTGAAGCCGTGGCGTCGTCTCTACGGCACGACGTTCGCGGGATGCTGGCGCCGGCCCTGCTGGTGGCCGACCGGTTGCTCGCCCATGCCGACCCGAAAGTGGTCCGGGCGGGCGAGACGGTCGTCAAATCGGTTCGCCGGGTCGAGCAACGCTTGCAGGAGACCAAGAGCACCGACATTCCCTGATCCCGCATTGTCAGCATCGTCAGCCACGCTTGCGCCACAATAGGACGCGACTACAGCGCGTCCAAGCCAAACGGCTATGGAAATTACTCGGCTATGGCGACAGTCGCAGATCAATCGATCTTGGATATTTGATCGGATCTGCTCTTGTGGTCTACAAAAAAGGCTACTGCTGTGCGAATTGTCGTTCTGATTTTTGCAACGAGCATCGTTGCATGGGCTACGGCTGTAGCCATGCATATTCAGTAGCAGGAGGATTTGAGCTTATGCGGCCTCGTCAGCTTCCGGCGGAGGCGGCACTGGGACGGCTTGCCCATCGCGGGCGAGCCGTTCGTTGGCGGTGGACACCGCTGCGTTGAGGTCGGACTGGCTACAGAGGCCCAGGATCACCGGGTCACGCGGCTTGATGTTGGGGCTGTTCCAATGGGTGCGCTCGCGCACTTTCTGGATGGTGTCCTTGGTGGTGCCGAGCAGCTTGATGACCTGGGCCTCGGTCAATTGCGGGAAGTTCCGCAGCAGAAAGGCGATCGCGTCCGGCCGGTCATTGCGCTTGGCCACTGGGGTGTAGCGCGCGCCGCGCTTGACCTTCGAGGCGTTGGCGGGTGGGATCAGCTTCAAGCGCGCCTCGGAATTGCCCTCACAGCGCTTGATGTCATCCGCCGTGACCTGCTGGTTGGCGACCGGGTCGTAGCCGACGATGCCCTGCGCGACTTCGCCATCGGCGATGGCTTGCACCTCGAGCGGGTGCATTCCGCAGAAATCCGCGATCTGCGTAAAGGTGAGCGCGGTTTTTTCGATCAACCACACTGCGGTGGCTTTCGGCATCAGGGGCAAGCTCATGGTGTGTCCTTCGCCCGCTGCCGCTACTCTGGAGGGCCGGGCGGCTTCATTACAGGGGAATGCGCGATATGGTACGCGGCCGGGTTTGGGGTCAAGCCCACAGAGCCCGATCTGCTATGCAGTTTGGCATCCCTGCGACGGAGCATCCATGTTCAGCGACGAAGAGGCGGCCAATCCACAGGTCCATCTCACGCCCACCCGGCTCGACCGCCTCGGCGTCGACGAATTGGCGTCCTATATTGCCGAGTTGCGCAAGGAGATCGCGCGGGCCCAGGCCGAGATTGAACTGAAGCGTCACGTCCGCAGCGCGGCAGACAGCATCTTCAAGTTCCAATAGCTGGCCACCACACGCCAAATGGGCCAGGCACATGCCTGGCCCATCGTTGTCGAGGTTCAGGCCGCCTGCGCGGTCTGGTCCTGGCTGTCGTTCGCGATCGCCTGCGGTGTAGCGGCACCGATGCTGATACGCCGCGGCTTCAACGCCTCGGGCACCACCCGCTTCAGGCCGACGTGCAGAAGTCCATTCCGCAGGTCTGCGCCCTCGACAACGATGTGGTCGGCGAGCACGAAGCGGCGCTCGAACGCACGGCCGGCGATGCCGCGATAGAGCACCTCACCCTTGTTCTCCTCGGCCTTCACGCGGCCGGTGATCACGAGGGTGTTCTCGCGGACAACCAGTTCGAGTTCATCGTCGCTGAACCCGGCCACCGCCATCGTCAAGCGATAGCTGTCGTCACCGGTGCGCTCGATGTTGTAGGGCGGATAGGATTGGACGCTGGTCGCGTCCTGTGCGGAGCTTGCCAGGCGAGCCATACGGTCGAAGCCGATGGCGGTACGGAAAAGGGGTGCAAAGTCGAGAGTGGTCACGGAAAACCTCCAAGAAGCAAGGTCACAGCAGGGTTGCCCGGACGGGCCAACCGGTTCAGTCCCCAAGACCTCAAATGGGCGTCTCGGACAACGCAAATATAAAAAAAGGCCGCCCCTGTTTCAAGAGGGCGGCCGCTTGAGCGCTGCGATCGGAGGGTCGGGCTACTTCTTGAGGCCGAGCCCGGCAAACTTCTTATT
>JAABUL010008737.1_pt1 | contig 10151 bp, 9 predicted proteins | sample 5559151 | NCBI WGS metagenome assembly JAABUL01 (sample SAMN10711876, study PRJNA513368) | rock metagenome | isolation source: Antarctica rocks | place: Antarctica: Victoria Land, Pudding Butte sud | reverse complement strand
TCGGGATTTCGGCCTGTTGGATTTGTGATGATTCGACCTGCTCCAGTTCGTTCGATCACGTGACGTGACTTAGGGCGAGAGTGCATCATGAAGGCTTCTTTACTAATTCACGTTGCCAGCTATGCCATACTCTAAAATCTTGAAGCAAGGGCCGCCGAAGACGACGCAGATCTTGTTATCCTTGAGGTTAATCATCTGGCCTGGATGAAACATGTTATCTACGCCATTCACTCCCAATATGTTGTACACAAGCGCATTTGGCGAGTAGGTCGCAAAATAAGAAACAATCTGAACATGCAAGACCTTTGTACTGTGTACCGAGACGGTCTAATATTGACTGATTAGCTCTTTACAAGATAGTAAATGAACATTACAAAGCGATATCACAAAACTACACAACAACACTGGTGGAGGACAAACATCACTGCGTCAACGAAACCAATCCGCCCATCGAACGTACTTTCGCAAAGTTTTGCTTCATATCTAGGCCACTGGCAAATGTGGGCGCTCCTCGTCCAACTCCTTCGGCCACCTCTACACCCTCTTCTCCGCCTGGGTAACTGGCCAAATATGGGGAGTTCTTTCTTCCTCAAACATCATCTCCCCTTCATACTCATCGAGTTCTAACCACCAACCGCCGTTTTTTGGTTCTTGCCGATGGTACCATACCGTCGCCTTCTGGCGCTCACCCTGGTATGGACCCGAAAGGTGTCGGTAGCGGAGGTATCGGATCGTTTGGGGAAACCGATCTTCGAAGGCTACGATCCAATCTTGAAGGCAGGGAGCATTGAAGGCCAAATCGTTCCTGTCGATTCCGTTATAGCCGCCCGGAAGGTGAAGTGAGAGAAAGGTGATCTTGCGTAAGGTGGATGGAACGTTGGGCAGGAAATCTTGTTCGAATGCCTTACGCATTTCCTGGAGTACCATGTCAGCGTCTAAATTACAAGCTGTTACGGTGATTGGAGGAAGTTTTACCGCATGCTCGTAATCGAAAGCCCAGGTTAGATGCTGTAAGAACGGAAGGCAGGATCCGAATCTGCTCATGTGGTACGGCATGATGTCGAACATGTCGGCGGGGAGGAGTAAGTGCTTGATATTCGCACTGCTCAAGGTATTCAAGATCCACTCTAAGGTAGGCAAACCGGGGCTATCAGATGTTGCTCGCGATATACACGACCCTTTGGTATATCTCGTGGCCTGACTCAGAGGAGAAGCCGTTTGATAAGGCTGCATGCCTCTTACCGGCATGTCGTCACCAGCAAACCACACCTAATCCCCCCCTACCCGGTATTGGTCTGGTGGTCTAGCAAAGCTGAGTGATTGGAGTGATTCTTGAGATTCCAAGAAACACTCAAAGGTCCTCGAGTAGAGCGGCTCATGGTTGAGAAGCAACTCGTAGTCGATTTCTTCAAGAGTGACGAGCTGATTCGTTCCGATACTTAGCCAAACGTCTTGGTCCACGTCGCAGAACGGAAGGCGTAGTTCTTTCAGGTTTGTCCCATCAATGACCTCTTTAAATGAGCAGGCCGGAAGATCGATGCGTTTGAATCGAAGTTTCTCGAGCCTCAGACGTTGAACACAGTCTTCTGGATGCTGCATGTCCTTCTTGACCTGGTTTTCAAATTCAAGATATCGTCGTCTGACACATTCAGGAATTTCCTCCAACGACGTTGGGAAGATCGCGCTGAAGAAGTAGTCGAGATCAGCCGGCTTGACAAAAGGCTCTTGTTCGACAGTAACCCTTTCCCATGTATCGCAATAGAAGTCTGGCCGATTGCAGTTGGTTACAGAGAGATCCAACTCTCGCAAGGATGCGCTCCGTGCCCGTATGCCCAAGCCTAAGAAGGGGAAGAGTCCGAGAAAGGATGGATGATCAGCCATATCCGTTATGGTGAGTGACCTGAGCACTAGCATCGTTACCAAAGACCGTCCGAGCTCGAGACAATCTGAGGACCACTAGCTGTGATTTCGATAACACATTCAAGATGGCCATGTCCCAGTACTTCCAGTGCATATTGAACGCGAACATTGGAGGGACCACTGCAGCTAGGCCAGTGCTACCGATGAATTGATGCTCAACACTGCTAGCCCTCCAACCAACAAATTGAGTTCGGTCTCCATAGTCCCCTCGGAAGGTCAATGATCGAGGCTTCGGCATCTTGTTCCTCTGAGAAGCAAGAAAAACGTCTAGCGCAATGAGCGATCCTCCTAGGGTGCAGGCTCTGCAGTTTACCTTCGTGCATTCGATGTAGGTGCAAAAACAGGCGTCTACCGTTTCTTCGATATGGTCGGCATGGACCGTCGATGTCCACTCGTCGACATTTATCCGCTGTATAGAAGTAGTCCAGGCGTTCGAGAACCGTTCTGGATGCCTAGATTTCAGAGTTGTATTGACACGGGATTTTGCAAAGTTGATGTCTATGTCCTGCATCGATATCATTGCGAAGCTCTTGTAGAAATGTCTGCAGGCTTTCGAAAACGAGACCCTGTCATGGCCGTTGGCGATCTACACCGGTAGGAATTAGATCGCTATGTAATCCTCTAGACATCCAAAAGGGGAGAAAATTACCTGACGCAGAATGTTTTCAATGATCTCTGCAGGTAAACATGATATGCTGTACTGCGCCATCTTGTCCCCTGTAGATGTCGATGAAGAGCTCGACTGAGGAGCAAAGGCAAAGTCAACGGATTATGGAAAACTTGCGTGAATCTGAAACCTGCTATACGTACAGCATGTATTGAAGCGGTTGCAATGTCGAAGGACTGAAGAATATATATATAAAATGCGTAAATTGGAAAGCAAGTATACGTGGAGTATATGTTAAGCGTTTATAGTGTCGATTGATAGACGACGCACAGAAGTGTTGGTAACAAAAAATTCAGTGTAAGAAAAATGAGTGTTCGGATTACATCGGTGTCAAAGAATGACTAGTACCAGAATACTCAGATCCTGGCAGATGAGCAGAGGAAACAACGATAGGTTGACCCGGCACTGGTTTGTCCAAAGCTGGGCATCAATTTTTGCCAATTCGTATAACCAGCTCCATTGTCCAGTCTAGCAATGTCCCGACAAGTTTGAAAAAACCTGAGGGAAAGTATATATATATAAATCGACCCCACCGAACATCATGGTACGGCTTGAGGGATACCGAGCGAAGCAAGTTTTAACGCGGCTGCAGAATCGAGATGCCGCTCTCAAAACTGGACGAACAGTTGCCTCCGGTAATTCTCAGCGAGGTGCATAGCAGCGATGATAGGAAAGCATGAATAGTCTAGCTAGTAGGGGACGTCTATTATATAGACGACCACATCGCCAGATACATGAATGAATGACAATGCAATCAGGCATGATAAAGACAGACTGATCAATTAAGCAATCATGGCGCCAAGCAATCGTGCACGTGACCATAACCAGTGGAAAAATGCTGACAGTGATAGCTTGAAATAAACCCTGAGCTGATGACAAAGCAGTGAATTCTTGCCGAAGATTCTGTGTACAGCCCCAAGCCAGCAAAAGTACAGTATAGATGAATTTTATACGTTTAGACTGAATCAAGAAAAATGAAACGATTAAAAAGGTGATATTTTCCTAGGAACAGAGCAGTCTGAAACCCCCTATTGCCTGTAGGATACGCTGAGCTTTATGCGGACAGGGCCAATGATGCTCTGTCAATTTCAAGAACAGAGACGTATCAACAACAAGCTTGAGGGCTGCAGATATGATAACATGAAAGCTGGAGCCCAAGCCTATATTGGATACTCTATCATAAGGCTACATAGCAAAAAGAGTGGCGAATAGTTGGAATAACCCTTTACGATGAAATGACACACAGACTTCTCAGACCAGCCTCCCTCTCCCCCCTCGCCTTCCACAATTTAAACCTTTCCCTTCAAACCCCCCTTCTATACAATCTCATCATCCCCGCCACAACATCCCCGCTCTCACCCTACTTCAGCTCACGCGCTGAAATCCCTCGCCGCCATCCTCGCCGGCGGCTGTCCCGCCTGATCCGCAGCAGCCATCCCCTTATGCCTAGCGGCAGGATCCTCATCATTCGTGCTGCCGGAATTATCGACCTCATTAGCGCCACCAGCGACATCTGCGACGGTAGCGACCTCCTCGCTATTGGCACCACACGTGATTGTTCCGTCGCGGCTCGGGAAGACACGGCCGTCGGCGGGGTTGTTGAAGCACTTGCCGTTCGCGAAGAGGGGCTGGGTGTTGGTCTGGAAGCCTGAGCCGGGGGCGACGATGACTTCGTGCAGGACCTTGCCGTTGTAAGTGAAGGTCCCGAATTGCTGCTCGCAGGACGTTTGCCCGATGTTTTGGTTGGATTGGATTGTGTAGAGGTCGGCTTGCTTGGAGACTGTAAGGGTGGTCAGCGAGATAGGATTCAGGGGAGAAGGGGGTAGGAAGAGAAGCATACCACAGCCCGAGCAGTCGTCCTGGACCCGGAAATACTTTTCTAGCAGGGGGACGTAGAAGCGGCTGCACTTCTTGAACATGGAATTGCCTGCAGCCGCGGCCGCGTATGGACGGTTGAATGAGCCATCCCCTAGTAGGGTTTTATCGCCTGCGTTCGTGGGGACTACTGTGTCCCCAACACACTTGTAGGCGGGAGTACCGCTTGCGTCTGGGAAGCCGTAATTGGTGAGCTTGACGCCATTCTGGACGGAGCAGCCCAAGCTAGACCCGCTCAGGTAGAGGAGGGTGAGAGTGAGAGGCAAGACTTTTTGCATTCTGGCGGAGGTTTTGGATGTTTATTTAGGAAATTGAGATATAGAGTGAAGTGGATAGGAACGCAGAAATCTTCTTATGATCTTCGAGGGCTAGCTTGAGGTCTATGGAAAGGAAATCCAGAAGGGTGACAGGGTTTATATAGACAGACGGAATAGATATGCACACAATGTGGCATAACCTACCGCTCACCCTCAGGCGTAATTTACCCCTGAGCCTCTGGTGTGAAACCTACCGCTGACATTCTCATGTAACCTACCGCTGACCTTCTGGCGTAAGGTCAACCGCTGACCCTCTGGTGTAACCTACCCCTGACCCTCTGGCGTAACCTGTCTCTGAACCTTCGGTGTGAGACTTACCGCTGACCCTCTGGCGTAACCTGCCCCTGAGCCTCTGATATGAGACCTACCGCTGACATTCTCATGTAACCTACCGCTGACCGTCTGGCATAACCTAACGCTGACTCTTTTATCCGTGGTCCGTACGGCAGTTCTCGGAGATGGGAGCGTGCGAAACGCGACGGAGCATGCCCACATTCAGAGTTCGGCTTACCCAGCTTGGGTAAATGACCCATGTAATGTTATACTCGTACTGACAGTCACCTCTTAGTCAAGAAGTAAATACTATCCACGGACAATAGAGCTAGATCGTTCGATAGACAGAACGCGGCGAAGCTAAGCCTCGAAACGAGAAAAGCGTGGATTACAACATAGACTGTATTGCCAACTTCATTTTTGATATAAGAGCACAGCCAGATTCCAACTGTTCATGCACGGGAAGACGTAAGACATTGTGTTAGATAGATGCACTGTGCTTCCAGCTAATACAACTCAGCAAAGATATCCCAAGGAAAGTCATCGATGGGCTTACAAGCGATAGTTTCAGTATCGGTTGGCTTAGAAGGGCTAGCAGGCCTAATCAAGGTAGGAAGTTGATCCACACTTTCTGATGTTACGTTTGAGGCTAGTCGGAAAGGATTGTCAGCGGACCGTGCGCCTTTATCCCGGGACGCTAGTCTCTTTCGGGTTGGATAACCGACTGTAGATGCACGTGATATCTCACCTCATCATCCACGGAAGTAGTCGTACGAGCGCTTATATGTTATACAGCCCTAGGCTCTTCGGAAATTGCGTTTCAAGAATGGTCCGTAGTGCTTATAGGAATCACTTCGAGTTGGAACGGAGGAAGTGAGGCGTAGCGGAATCAACTATGCCAACCGGGTTCTTTCTATTGATGTTGTAGATGCAACAGCTACGACCATGGACTTCTCTTGAGACAAAGATAGCTCGGAGCGATGCCCTTTTTAAGAAGTGAGAAGTTGGACCTCGGCTTGTGAAACCTGAATGATGGAGAGAATGTCGTAGTAAGATGACCAAAGTAATGTAAGATCTTACGTAGGCGTGGTGAGCTCCGACATGTAGCGCGAGGACAAAGGATGACAGGGGTAAATCAGGGGTAATTCAGGGGTAATCGTTCGTTTATCAAATTTACTTCGATGCGCGTTAGCTGTCAACGGCAATCAAGAAGAGTGTATTATAAATCATGTTATCAACAAAGCGCGAGCGATACGAAGTTTGGAGACCAGAATATCTTGGCATCCCGCCATGTATTCTGCAGCTATTTGAAAAGATTGTATGTCGTAAGCTGTTACCTCCAAAATCCAAAACGAGCGTCCAGATTTTCCAAAAGAGCGTCCTTGAAGCCTCCAAAAGCAAATCTAAATAGGAACGAAAGACTGTAAACAACTCAAGCTATCTTAAATCACTCAACACCTAGGTCTCGGGTAAACCCTCGCGCGCTGTCACCCTACTTTCACGGGCCGTGACTTCCACTAACATGACAATTGATGTCCGCGCTGACGGGGAAGTAATAATCTTGCTTGCAGTTCACCCAGATGCAATAATCGTTGCCATTGTTGATTCCCGCCTGGAAAAAGGGCGTCACATCGCTCTGGTTGGGGGCGTAGCCCTTGTCGTTCTTGCAAATGCCCCGCCCCTCCTGGCTCTTGTCTACGCAGGGTTTACCCGTCTTCCAGAGATTGGTGTTGCCGCCGATGGAGTGATGGCCGGGGACATCGCACTTGACGGAGAGGGAATAGCCGTCCACCAGGGACATGTCACAATTCGCAGTCCCAGCGCTCGGGAAGAAACATTCGAGTTTGGTGCTGCCGGGGCCCGGGTTAGCTTCAGAGCCGATGTACATGGCGCCGCCGGCGGAGTCGCTATGAGGTACGCAGATCTTGCCGCCGGTTGAGCCGAAGGTACCGCTACCGGACCAGGGGGCGCTGTTGGTGTAGTGCCAGTTTGGGTTGTCAGAGGTGAAAGTGATGCACTTCTTGGCGATTGCGGCGTCGGCGACTTCGGCGGCGGAGACATCATAGCCAGGATTGATCACGGGAGCGCCGTCGGCCGTGTGTGAGGCGACGGCATCTTCACTGCTTGCCGCCGGCAGAGCGAGAGCAGCGGGACTGGTGGCCGATATCAAGAGGAGTAGGTATGCTTGGTAAGTAGACTTCATGGTGATGGTGAATGTGGAGGCTTGAAGTAAGGTGGGCGAGTGCGGTCTTGAGGGCAAGTTCTCGGTGGTTTGCAGAAGCCAAAAGTGCAAGTCAGGGGTCGCTGTTTGTAGATTAAAGGATGCGATTAGAGCTAGAAGGAAATGCGTGTTTGCTGAGATGAAACGGGTAGAGACAGGTTCTTTTATATTGAATGACCTCGGGATCGATGGCAGTATCGAGGGGTAGTTCAGCTGGCTATAGCTGTTGTATACGACATGCGGCCAAGTCCACTTACCAAGTGACAACGTGGACTGCATAGATGCTTACACTGACTTGTCATGATTTAGCCTTCGGTAACGAAGCAGATCTATCGTCCGTTTGGGGTGGATTTGCCGAGCTGCTCAGAATTAGGTATGCAACGTAGAGGGCAAGGAAAAAGGAGAAGCCAAGACAGCTCTGTAACATGATGAGACCTCATGTAGTATCCATAAACGATTCGGTGATTACAGGAGTGTGTATCCAGGGGTTGCATTCGGTAGAAGGCCTTCTTCGCGAAGATAGTGTTGGGTAAGGGCAACGTGCAGCAATGGGAAGCACTCCACCAGCTGAAGCATGGTTGTATTTCTCGAAATAGATAAATCCTTTGGCGCATGAGACAGATGGAGAGTAGCGCGGTCATGAACAATGCAGGGTATATGAGAAGGTATTCAATGCAAATTTTGTTCCATACAGCCGAAGACAATTTTAGCGGTAGGTGACGTAGCCATTGGCGAAGTAGACTTTCGTACTGGAATCAAGCTAAAGAGCGATATTGTTGCCATCTTAGTATTTGACAAATCTGAAGATGAAGGCATTGGATGATGCAGTCCTTCATCCGTCATTGGTGATCACAAGAGCTCAAGACCCACGGGTAAGGCAAGATTGTTCGGAAGCGCCGTATGGTTGACACTGCGAACGTGACTGATTATTGCACATTGTTGTTGTTCCGGGTTGTGGATACGTGTCATAATTGAAGTTTGACATACCGCCTGCAGGGAGTGTGGATGAAGGGGCTCTCACCGACTCAGATCCCTCATAAGTAAGAGACACGATCGTAAGTCTCTCATAGGTCAATGATCTGCACTGGTTTCATTCCCTTCTCCATGTGCCAACTCCGCTCATTCTAAGCCACGACCGCGCCCTCGCTCTAGTGATCATGGTTTCATCTCCGCGATCCGGGAAGCTGTCCTGTTAAGCGTACTGACTATCAGAATTACTTGCGTTAATGTCGCAATCGAATGCATTGCAGCTAGCTCGGCGTCAGACTGGGAGTGCTGTAGTGCGACGAGTGTGTGGTTGTCATTCTCTTACCAATTTTGCAATTGCGCCGAGATTTCATTCTAGCTCTAACCTATTGTAGTTTAGTACCACTGCACCCTAGGGCTATGAAGCGTCTAGTATCGAAATTTACTGTTACATTAACAATTACTAAAGGGTAAAACTCCGGTTACAGCTCCTGTACCGATTACAGCCCCCCTGATGCGGTGTGGGGCTCGGCGGCCAGCCCTGGGTCGCCGGTAGAATATCCATGCGTGCCATGCAACGGTCAGCGTCACCGTAGGGCTGAATGTCTTGGCGTACACAACAAATTGGTCGCTAAGCCCCTTCAGGTTAGCGACTCTAGCGTGAGACGTCTGAGCGCAAACTTCTCAATTTCTCTTAGCAGCCCTACGGATTTTGGTGGGTATTCTGAATAGACTAAGGGTACCTCGTGCTGGTAGAATACCAGGCCCTCGCGATCAATATTCAACGTCCTCGAGTAAAGATATTCCCTTAAATTCGCTCAGACCAGCCTGCTGGCCAATGGCACGTCTGAGGTACTGAGGCAAGACTTCCCCAAACAACCGCAGCAGTGTGAGATCTACCGCTCTTCTCAGAACTGAGCATTGTTGGCTTTGATCTTCGTCCACGTTCTGCCAATCGGCGATTTACACTCACGGGAGGAGCTATTGGATTCCCAGTTATTCCAAGCGCAAGACTTTCTGGTTCGACTGAAGTTCCATGTGTGTGATATCTAGCATGCAATCAACATCACTCCCGCCTCTGCCCCTGTATCTCCCAATCTTGTATCTTATCAAAGAACATAAGGATCTCATGAACCCTTCCTACTCCAAAGGCGCAATTAGCATAATCATTATCCAGTCGAGGCGTGAAAAGCCCAGAGCTCAAAGCATATGCGAAGATATCTTTGCATGATCTTGGGATCAATGGCTAATTTTGCCGGGTCAGAATAAGCATGCTACTCAAAAGGAGCTAACCTACGGTGTAATTCTTCAACAAAGCATAGACCTGCTGCATGTCTGTCTCCAAAGTCAGATTTGGTTGCCGCTTTTTAACCCACTGAGGCTTAAAAGCAGAGACGCATCCATTTTTCCTCAAGTTCGCTTTCTGTCTACGCTGGATGCTGTCGATACATACGAGAATCAGACTGGGAGAGACGCAAGACTGATCGACCACCTGAAGCGATCTGAGAGGACTACAGGAGTGGAGAGCAAAAGGGAAGGGAAACAATCGGATATAGAAAAGATTGAAGAGGGCAAATAAAGAAAGCAGCAGTGAACACTTGACGAGCGTTGGAGGGAACATAAGGATATACAATCTTCTTCGCATTATAGTCACCTTATCTTGTATTGAGGCGTACTTTCGAATTCGTACATCTGGGAGGAAAGACGTGACAAGGTCACCCACAAGCAATTCGTGGCGATGATGGTCGTGTACAGCCACCCCAACAAGCGTCATACTCCCAAAGGCCACCAGATAAGAAGCGGAGCAAGTCTATATCCTCAAGGAAGAATGCAGGAGGCTCGATGACACTAGTAGTTACCAACGCAGAAGAACCAGAATCGCAGAGTTTTGCCTACCTTTTTCTATCTCCAA
>JAABUL010008736.1_pt1 | contig 10151 bp, 6 predicted proteins | sample 5559151 | NCBI WGS metagenome assembly JAABUL01 (sample SAMN10711876, study PRJNA513368) | rock metagenome | isolation source: Antarctica rocks | place: Antarctica: Victoria Land, Pudding Butte sud | reverse complement strand
TTAAAATAATTTTTCTTCTACGAGTTTTTATAATTATAACGTATTTTTTTTCGTAAAATTCGTTAATAATATCGCGTTTACTAAGTAGTTTTTAATAAATTTTTTATTGTAGTTTATGAAATTTAAAAAGAATTATACTTTTTTAACATTTGTTAATAATTTTTATTTTTTAATTGTTCGTAGCTTTTTGAGATTCATGCGTATTCTATGTCGTTTAACGACAAATCTAAGAAAGTTAACTTTTTTTCGATGAAATTCGCATTTCTTTAATTTAAGATGTAAGTTTTTTATGTTTAGATATTCTAATACTTTGAAAACATAATTAACATGCTTTTTTAAAATTTTCGAATAAATTATTATGTCGTTCAAATATGTTATGACAAATTAATTCAAATATTGTCGTAGTACATTATTAATTATTTCTTGACACGTTGTTAAGACGTTTGTAAGTTCGAACGACATTATTATGTATTCGTATAATTTATATCGTATACAAAAAGCTATTTTTTACTTTTTCTTTATTTTTATTCTAATCTAATTGTACGCTTCTCGTAAATCTAGTTTAATAAAGTACTTTGCTTCAAATAGTCGATTCTAAAGCTCACTAATATTAAATAGTAAATATCGATTTTTAATTGTAATATTGTTTAGCTTCTAATAATCGACACATAGACAAAGAATTTTATTCTTTTTCGATACAAAAAGAATCGAGTATCTTGCTTGTAATTAGGATTTTCTAATAAATTCTTTTTTTTCGTTTTTTATCAAGTATTCGCAAAGTACTTTGAACTTTTTCTTGAATAAAGCATATATAGATTCAAACGTAAATTGCTTGTCTAATTTAAGTCTAATTTTATAATTTTATAATTAATGTTTAAAAAGAGTCTCTATTGTTTTCTCTTTTTAGAATAGATGCTTCCAATTATTGTATATTCGTAATATGTGCTTTAGCAATTTTTTCGCTATACTAAATAGTCTAAGACTTTTAAAAAATTTGTAATTTTTTTCATTTACTTTAACTTTGTAATTTAATTAATCTTTGTTAATGCTTATTAAATTAAACTTTATTAAATTGTTTTTTTACAAAAATGCAAATTCGCTACTTGCGATCAATTTTCGACTCAATCTTTTATCTATTATTAAACGCTATTAATGCGTAGATTAGATGTAAATTACGTGATCACATTGCGCGAATCTAAGTACTTGTATATTTTAGTCAATTTTTAAATTGTGTTGCTTCAATTAAGGCATTTTTAAAACAATATTATGAGTAATTATTTTCACTATATTAAAGATTAGTTTCTCGTGATGTTGTTAAATAGCTATCGATAATAACTTCGTTTCTTTATTTACTTTTTCATTCTCGTTAAACAATAAATTTTTATCTACAATTACTAGATTGTATGCGTTAGACTTCTTTTAAATAAAGTACTTTTCTCTTTTAACAAAAGCTTTAATCATAAAATTATTTATTGCATTAAAATCGATCATTGCGATAAATTGTCGTTCATTAACTTTAATTAATGTAATAAAACATTATACGTGTGTTGTTAAGTTTAGTTGCTACTATTGAGCTAATATATTACATTTCTTTAATATGTTCTTTATTAAAAAATTTGAACTTTTATTTATTTTTGTGTTGCAACTTCTACTTCGAACGTCTACTTGCGCTAAGCTTCTTTTCTATGCTAAATTAATAACTTTAGTTTTCTAAAAAATTAATTAATTTCTTCTTTGTCTTCTAGATAAATTTAACATAAATCGTTATAACATTTTGTTCAACTAAGTGTCGCATGTTTCTTTGCTTTCTCTATCGCTTATTTAAATAAATTAACATTGCTTAGTTGTTGTTTAATTTTCTTAAAAATATCTTTTTTTATAGTGACGTCGCTTTTTAGCGCTTTCTCGCATTTATTTACGATCTAATTTATTTGTTGTTTCTTCGATGAACTAGCTAAAGTCTCGAGATGTTTTATAATGTCGTTTAAGCATTTATGAAAGTTCTTTTAGTTGTACTTGTTGTCTAAGTTTATTGCTAAATAAAAGTATAACGTTTTTGATCGTTTCGTTCTTATAGTTTCATTAAATATTTGATTAATTTCTTGCGTAAATGCGAATGCCTTATTTAATGATGTTTTATCTAGAACTTTCTATAACTAATTTAGATTTTCTATTAGATAATAGTCGTCGTTCAATTTAGTCTTAGAAGTGTTCGCCTCTATGTTAGTTTGCTCTCTAATGTCGTTCTAACTATTAAATATCTCTCTTAACATAGCATTGATTTATCAACGATTTATTAAATTTCGTAATCGATAATCTTTTGCGAAGTGACTTAATTTGTCACATAAATAATACGTTTTCTAAGATTTGTTATTTTGCTTTTTTTAAAATTTTTTTTTTTTACGTTATTAAATAAAATTTAATTTCATAGATGCAAACTTACAATAATTAAGATTATTATACTTCTAGTTAAAACGAGATTCTTTTTACTAATATTCGATCGTTGATTCAAAGAAGATTTTTGCTCTTTTTCAAGATTGATCGTATCTTTTTTTTATAACTTTTTTGTACAATTTGTCGTTAAAATTAATAACTATCTTAATGAGATCAAACATATTGCTAAGAGTTTTTTCATCGCACATAATTTCGTCTTTTAAATTGTTTTTTAAATCTTGTCGAAACATTATTATAAATGCGACATCGTTTTATTTGATTAAATTAACATACTTTTAAAATCTAACGACGTAGTTTATTGCAAAAATTCGTTGAATTAAATACTAAATCACTTTTTTTGCGATTTGTTTCTCGTTAAATGTTTCAAAGATTTTTCGAAATTCTCTTTTAAAATTATTAAAATTTGTGAACATTGTACAAGAGTTTTCGCTATTGTTTTTTAAATATTTTCGTAAGTTTAATTTAAGTTAATGCTAAACTCTCTCTCTAAAGAATGTCGATACAAAAATCGTCTTTTAGTTCGTTGAAACAAGATAGAAGATAAAATAGATATTTATTTGCATAAGTTAATCCTTCAAGTCAATACAATCTTTATAATAAATATTAGATTTATTGATTCTAATTTTGTCGTTTTTTATGATCGATAATCGACGTGATGCTAATGAGCTAGTGTTCGAAATAAGAGTGCGTTGATCTAATATAAACATTCTTAAAGTGTTTAAAGTGTTACGTTAATACTTTCTTCGAAGATATTAAAGTAAATTGTGTTATTGAAAAAATTTATAGACGTCTTCAAACAATGTAAGCAATCACTTAATAACAAAATTTGCAACTATAGACAATTTCTATGTTTAATAAATTTTAAAATAGATTCTATGAATTAAAGTAACAATAAATAAAAATTTATAATAAGTTAAACACAATTTATAAGAGAGTCGTATTTTAGTTTTTATATATTAAGAAAATACTAATTGTTCGTCTTGCTCGTTCGTCGAACATAGCGAGCATGATTGTTCGCAATGTTCGTTCGTCAAACATGTTAAACATTATGCTTAAGTTGTTCGCTTCTCGAACATGATAAACATGATAGCAGATTCGCCCAAAGACGTAGAACCTAAATCACTAATATAACTTTAATAAGCTCGTAATAAAGAGTTAATTCTAAAAGATTGTTTATCGCAATAATAAAACATTTAATCGCGCATTTATAACGCTAGAAGCTAGATATTATGCTTGATATCTAATATATTCTTATTGCATAGATAGAAGAAAATGTCGTCGATATTAACAAATAAATTAATAATTCTTTGCTAATTAATATTATTAGAATTGTTAGTAACAAAATTGATACAATTGTTGCTTTTTATTAAAGACATAATTTTTTGCTTTATTTTTTTGTATGTTTAAGTCAATAATATTTTCGAAATAAGAGTACAAGACGTTACTCTAAAGATTAAATTTAATTTAAAGAGAAACTATTGTTATTAATTGCTTTTAAATAGACTAATTTTGTTGTTTGTGCAATATATAGTTATTGTTGCAAGCTTATTGATTTTTTTTTGATCTACTTTGCTAAATTTTGAATAACGAAATATCGATTACATTAATAGAGAAGTAGAAGTAGAAATATTAACAATTAAATTGCTTAATTTAAACAACAAAGTATCTAATCGAAAAAATAAAGAAGTAAAACTTTAACTTTGTTGTTTAATATCTATAACAATGTTATTTGAGACAATTGATAAATAATTAATGTAGACTTTGTATTGTTTTAAATGTATTCTTATTCTAAATATATTAATTGTTATCTTTTCTTTATTGCAGTATTTGCATTGAACGAGATCAAATAATTCGTTTAGTTGTTTAGAAAATATAGTAAATACTATCTAGAGTATTATATCTACTTTAGAAGATATATTATCAATAGTAAGAATATAAAATAGAGCAGTATAAGGCGATTAATGCAAAAAATGTAATAGATTCGTAAAAAAGAAACAATGATCGCGTTTTGCGCTAATTTTAATAGAAAGACGCTAAGTCTATTTGGGTAATCCACTAGATCTAATGCTGTTAGCGCGTTATTTATACTTATCGATCGAATTTCTCGTTATTTACGTCAATTACGATTAGAGATCGATGCTTACGATAAATAATCATTACTATTCGATTCCCGTGGGTTAGACTATTCTTTTCGGTTAGTATGTTCAAGAACGATTAGTTCGATCAAATACGAAAACTAGATAACTCACGCGTGAGTTATTTAACTCAAGCTTGGGTTATTCGAAACTAATCAAAAGCGAAAGGTAGACTAACTTTTTACGAACGCTATTGGTCACTTAATTTTGGTCGAGTTTCTAGCGTCGAGCTCTGTCAAAACTCCGAAGTCTAGCCGCAAAAACGAAAGATGTTTGCATACCTCTTTGCGAATCTAACCCACGGAAATCGGAGGTTGCGAAAGCTGCCTATTATCATTTGGTTGGACAATTGAATTTGTTCGACTCGCCGGTCTCATCACCAGCTCATGCCCGGCGAATGGACATGGCATTCGTTTTGCTCAACTCTTTTACCGGGCCTGCGACACCGAAAAAGTGAGAACCCACTTACGGTATGTCAGTCTACTTTCATCAAGGTCTTCGACGACCTCGGTCGCATTGTGGAAGTCCATAATGTGCGGGGGATATATCATCAACCTGTGGATTTTAGGACCTCAGCGAGGAGACAGTCAAAGATTTCATGCGCTACAGCATCTGGGTATTTTCACTTTATTGAAATTGCACCGGTGGTAACGTGTTCCTTTGGATGTTCCATGCAGTGGCAAGAATTGTGTATCATCCCCTAGCCTACCGTGAATAGACGTATTGACGGGTTTACTATGGACTAGACAGCCAACAAAGGCATATGGTTCGAAGGGTGAATCACCAAAACGATTGACTCACTCAGCTCAGCACCACGAGAATTCAGTCAGACATTGAGCATCACTACGACATGCGGCGGACCCCTTTCAGAGTGCCACATGCCACCGCTTAAGATACTATCAATTGAAGTTGGCCCCCAAACCTGTGCACGAGCGAGCTGTAGACGCTGTGGCTCTTTCGTTGTATAAGGCCAGGAGCGATGCCCAAGATCCCATTGGTAGTGAGTACGCAGCTTGCATTGGGTTCACCCGAGTTTGCAAGTCATGCGCTCCTGATTTTCCAAACGCTTGACTACCAGATAATGCAGGAGTCCTTGCCGATTTTCATGCCGCTGTCACCCAATGTCTCTGATACAAAGCAACCACGTGAGACCGTGAAGAGCACCCAGAAGCCAGCTGGTAAGCCAGATAGCTGATGGGGGCAGCTGACGAAGTACAATTGAGAAGCATAGGATGTCCGCAAAATATCGCACGTGTAATCACAGATCCATCAACCCGAAAAGGAAGTGGGTGGAAAGGCTCAGGTTAAATTTCCCTTGTGATACCAACTTTTTGCTTTGCTAGTACCTCTTTCATCTTCGATACGTCCGATAATCATTCCGCCTGTGAATCTGTACAACCGCGCCCCAGATGAGCTTTCGGAAGTCGTTCCCGAGCTATCCAGCTTTGAAGTCGGCCATTCGCCAACCTCGGATACTTTGACGTCCCACGCCTCTGTCGGCACGAGGTCCACCCTATAGCGCTCGCACTGGTCAGCGCTGGCAGAGGCTACCATTCTCAATTGGTTATGCACCCTGCCCATCAACATCGTTCACGCCTGCGTCAGCGACGTCTCCAACTGGGGTTTCGGTATGTGCCCAAGTTGATTATGCTGAGACATCATTGTACCCTTTTATGACTTCTGATCTCCCAGCACGTGAATAAGGTAATTTTCACAAGACATTCGGCCGCAGATGTCGAACACGAGAAGCAGGGTGACGCCATAATATTGCTCTTGTCAAAGCTGGTATACAGAGCTCCTCAGACGTCTCTTTGTCTTCCTCAATTTCATTCGATAAAGTAATTGAGTGATCCTTGCCTGGAAATGGAAGGGCTTCCCCCAAATCGGGAAGCCGGAATTCGGACCCACCTTTGAGCTCCACCACAGATAAGGACCCACTTCTCATGGGGCCCACAAATCAGAGAATCAAGACACGGCACGCTTTTCCTGCTTTATCATCACTGCTGCCTGGTCCCCCTACTAAGCGTGGAAAACCAAGTCCCCTAGCGTAATCCCATTTTCACACTTATTTACGCGGCCCATGTCCTTGCTGACATGTACCGCGATCAACTTCGGATTTCCCTCAACTTCCTTTCAGTACCTCGTCCCATATCATCTTAGGCCTTTACTATATCATTTGAAGCCTTCCGTATACTCTCTCAATCGTTCACTGCCATAAGTCTTCTCGCACTTGGACGGCTCTCACACTCTACTTCTCATCACGACCGAACCTTTTCCCCATAATTAACCCTTGCCAGCTGTAAGTTGGCGCTCATCAAACTCCCTTCATTGGATCTCACCCTTGCTGATGTGGTATAGCCTGAAGCTGCGTGCAAGGGTGCCGTGCCGCTTGGACAAATTGAATCCCATCCTCGTTCCGTCCTATCTCATATCAAAAATCTTATGAATCCCTACTGGCCTCACGGGAATCAACCCCCTCCTCCGCCTCCTCCTCCTCCTCCGCCTTTTTATCTACCACCACTACCGCCTACACCTCCTCTTCCTCCTATACCGGACTACTATATCCCACAGAGCACATCATGGTGGGTCTGGGCACGAATTCGGGTGATCGGGTTTATTCACGGCACGTTTGATGCTGCCTACGACATGTCCAATACGGAGGTGGTGGGACACATTCGCGTGGTCCCAAACAAACCGAAGGAACCGGTCATTGTGGACCTTAAATACATCTGCCCATGCTTCCTGCGCCATGGAGGTCAAACTCCGGTCTGCCGTTCGCGCTCTGGCGTCTGCAACTCCACACCCAATGCCAGCGAAGTGTGCTTTGAAAACCATGAGATTGTATGTATATGTTCCATTTCCCTATCATGTATCGCGGCTGATTATCTCCAGTGCGAATGCTCGAAGGTCCACCTGATGACCACTTGCGGAGTTTGGCACAACGGCGGGAATTGCGATCCCAGAAACTGTAATCATGGGCATGACGTTGGTGGGAGAACTGTGCGCGTGGACAAGATTTGGGAGCACGGACACCATCATCCCGGATATTGAGCTTCCTTCCTTGTATTGATTGTGCTCCTTCTGAGCACAATTAACCCCCGTGCTCTTCTGAGCACCAGCGCTTTTTTGCTTCTGCTTCTCATCTACCAGCTAGCTTTTAGAGGTTCACAATGCTATGGGTTTATCACTTCATTTGTTTCGCTATTTAGACTACTACATCTTCTAGCTGCAATCAGTGATAGGAATGTCGATTTCGCATCATTGATCCGGGCGTCAAGCAATTTGCAAGCGTTGTATTCGTATGTCTCTGCACAGCACATTTACTGTGTACGACTTCACGACATCGATGTGAGCGCCTCCATCAAGCAAGCTACAATGCTCTGCGAGAGGCACACAACGATCTCCATGGTCATGGTCAACTTCGCTAAGACTGAGACTACTGGTGTGGCGTAGTAAGTGTCCTAGAATCTAGATTCGTGTCCAGAAAGCAAGACGCCAGCCATTGACACAGACGCAGCCTTTGCTACATAGCAGCTGCATCCCAGTCGATTCCACCTCAGTCACACGTTCAAAGCTTTCCTGGAACAAGAGGACGAGAGGGGCGGAGAGCGATCGCCCGAGGGAGACCAAACACCTGCCCAAAGTTCCTTTCGAACGACCCACTGCAACAGGAAGGATTGTAGCCATCGAGCTTGCTGGCTATCGTGGAGCTTGTCGGACCACCACGACCGCGTCAAACCGCTTCATTTCTTGCTGCGCCGATGAAGGTCACAGGCAGATCAAGAGGGCAGAGATTGGAACGTCGCGGCAAGACACGACGCAGTGAATCCAGGTGAATCAAGAATTAGTCGGCAGCTGTCAGGCCTACGCAGATTCTATCCCCGGGCACGATGACGCACGAGATGCAAGCGAAGTACAGCTGACGATGTCTCGTACATTGCAGTGTGGAACAGCCAAGCAGTATAGGAGTTGAAGGCTTGCAGAGTACATTAGTGCTGGTTTTATGACCAATCTTTGTGGCATTTTGGTATGTAGAACGGATGCAGCTAAGTTCGAGATTGAAGATTCTGACTCCCCAAATCGATCAGCCCCGAATCACGCTCACGAAACCCAGCTTGTCTCAATATATCCCAGTCCTCACTTGGAAGGGAGCCAATAGACCAGGCGAAGGCAGACTATCTACTCCTCCGATATCTTGGATAGCGGCGAGATAGGGCTTTTTCGGAGTCGATCTGGATGGGGTCCTCTTAGAGATAGGGGCGTCCACCTCCTGGTTAGCCTGGAAAGTGGGTCACATACCGAAGTTGAGGGTATAGCGGCTTCACCTGCCGGCGCTGCGTCGGGATTGGGTTGTGGCAGTCGGGAAGATCGTAGGGTTTGTCGGTCTCATAAGACTCTAGGCCAGGTATGGAGGTTGCGCAGAGAGGGCGAAGCTGATCTTCATCAGCCAACGAACGATGCACCTTACACTGTGTAGAGGGAATGGGGTCACTCAATTATCTTGTTGCAATATGTATCTTGAGCCTTACTGCAATGTATCCCTTGGGCCACGTTACAATGTTTTGACTATCTTCGTCAGCGTCTACCATATATCGGCAGCCATTCTTCGCTTACATCTCTTGCAACTACGCGCCGCGCAGTAATTGCATACGAGGGTGTAGTTTGCTTGAACCTGATGGCAACCACCACAGTCTTGATTGGCCCGATTGTCCTTGCGTCGTTGCTGGTGAGGACAACTAACATGCCAACCTCATTCGTCGTGACCTGGGGGAAGTACACACGGTGCAACAGGCGGTAAGGCCGCTTGATGTGGTTGTGGTGGCTGGGGATGTGGCTTGATCGGACGCTCATCAATAACGCTTTTATTGACTGCAAGCTGCCCATCTCGTATCTCAAAACATTTTGCCAGCCTATTGACGATTGTAACAGGAAGGCGCATGGGATAGCGTCAATTCCCATGGAAAGGTCGTAAGGGCGTCAAGGATTGATTTTGCCATGGCATTCCAGGCGAATGTTGTATGTGGTGGCGGCTTTGATATCGAGCAGTGACCGACTCGATGCACAGTTTCCGTCCGAATTCGGCCACATTGGTGTCACATGGATCTAAAGCTGCATCGAACCGCGCAATAATGGCGGAGCAATGTGCCAGGATGATGAGGCTGACTTCACCACCACAACTTGACCAACATACTATACAGATCCAGAACGTACTCCCTCTCACCATTTTCGTCGTTGCGAATCTCGGAAGCTTGTGATGAGATCCATGCAATCACCTGGTTTGTTTGAATCGTAGTGGGAGCCTAGGATCTAGACCCTGAAAATTGTACAGATGAAAGTAAATGGTATTCCATTCTCGTTGGCAAGGCATAATACTACGCAGAAAAAAATACTTTCGAAGTGGCTTCCATGCAATGCTATGCTAATTCACTTAAACTGCCCAAGCATGAGGCGCAAAACCGCTGCATGGAACGCTGCCCAGTTCTTGGGTAACCTTCGATAGGCCGTCTTGTCGAATATACAGTGGACTTAACAACCATAGCAAGCAGCGCCCCTTGCGAACGA
>JAABUL010008735.1_pt1 | contig 10151 bp, 2 predicted proteins | sample 5559151 | NCBI WGS metagenome assembly JAABUL01 (sample SAMN10711876, study PRJNA513368) | rock metagenome | isolation source: Antarctica rocks | place: Antarctica: Victoria Land, Pudding Butte sud | reverse complement strand
CCCCACCAAGCCCCCACCAAGAGTCACGAAATACGCTCGCAATCATACAAGATCGTATCTACAATACTTGAAAACTTACAGAAGCATATTGACAAATAGTTAATTGTATCGCATTAGATTTTCTAACAATTTGGATCTATTGGTGTTGAGAAATAATGATTTCTGCAATCCGGCGTCGAAAACGAAAAAGAAAATTTAGGGGGGCCAGGTTCATTTCGAATATCGAGGTAATGTTTCGGTGCTTACGACTGAGACCATGCTACGACATTGATATATAAAGCCTTCATTCCCTGGGTGATATTTAACAGATCTCTTCCGGCAACTTCCATTGCCCTGCAATCAATTCGAACACATTCACAATCTACCGTCCACGCCCTACCCTCAGCGTCCACGACCAGCAACCATGGCCCCCATTGATCCAGCTCCGCAGCCCAAAAGCCTCTTAGGGCGCCATCGTCTGCTCTCGCCCACCGCTGGCATACGAGTCAGCCCACTATGCATTGGCGCCATGAATTTTGGCGAAGCCTGGTACCTTACCCCTTTCACACCCCTTCCCCTCTCGTCTCCTTGCCAAACACTCATACCATTCCCCAGGGGCCAAATGCTAATCGCGGGTTAATAACTAAATTCGTCCCTCACCGCCTCGTCCCTCGGCGGGTGCCACCTGCATTACCTAGCCACCTAGATTACCAACTTTTCACCGGAATTTAACTAACCACCTTATTATTTATTCACCACCACCACCATGGCTCAATTGATCTATCAAGAGCGCGATGCACGCGTAATGCAAGCCTACAAAGTCTTTCAGAACGACGATTATACTAATGTTACGAAATGCGTCCTGGAGTACGCATGCAATCGACAAAATTTGCAAAATCGACTTATCGGAACGCTCTCGAAATCGAATCGTTTTTCTATATGCAAAAGATATACTAAGATTCAAAAACAAATAATTGTCGACTATATTATTTGTCTAGATAATATAAACATATTATTGACAATAGAACTTGTTGTCGACACTGTTAATTGTCTTTTTCTATTTGATGCTTTTTCAGTAGACAATTATTGGTTTCGACGCTTTTACAATAGATATTCGGAGCTTAGAATTTGTCGTCAAATGTCTATTGTTGTTGCTCGAAAAAATATCTCTTCAAATATTAAGATATTGAAGCTCTATTTTAAGAAGTTAAAGATTGTAGTAGACAAGAAAAACATACAAGAGACAGATTATTGAAACATAAACAAGATAGACTTTCGTATAGACTGCGGAAGAGCACACATCGTTGTTACTAAAAATATTAGAGATATATTTTAGATAGCAGATTCTGAAAATCGCGACTATATTATTGTCGCGAAGACTGTTAGTGCTGCCGATTAATCGATTTTGTCTATAATAATTATCAAGAGAGTAAATATTCTAGTCAGATAAATCGCGAACAATATCGACGACAATATGCTGTTTAATACTAGCGATACTAGATACTCTAATAATAATCTTGTTATTGATTGACTTTATTATTTTATTAGATACACTTATAGCAAGCGCACAAAACAGTAAATTCTTTTAATTATCGATAATTTTGAATTTTATATAACTCTAGAGTTTCTAGATCTAACAACTGCAAACAATATTATTTTGTTTAAACTCTCTTCTTATTCTACTTATATAACGCAGTTGTTAGATATAGAGATATTTCAAATATACAAATTGTATTATAATCAAGCAGTTAATTGTATTGTTTGTTGTAACAACAACAAATTTGATTGTATAGAATTTTTTTCTATCTTTTAGATATTTCGAGTTGCAACTTTCAAGTCAGCAACTCTACAACACGCTTTTGCACAAACTAATATTGTATTGTTCAATTCTTTAGTTGTTATAGATTTATTAAGAACAAAACTTGTTGTCAAACAAGTTGCTACAAAACAGCAGATTATATTATTGTCGCAAAATTTAGATAAATGCTTTATAAGAACGTTGCAAAGATCGAAATCGATCAAGAAAGTTATCAATTATATTTGTAACTTTTATTGCGAGAAGAGTATTTTTAATATATATTCGAATCTATTGTTTTGCTTGCTTAAAATAGTAAAAAGACAAACAAATACTCTAAAACTTGTTACAGAGAATTTAACTAAATGTTTGATAGCAACAGCTGTACGCAAAGAACGTTGTCAATAGCGTAACACTATTGTTGTCAATAATATTATTGAATCAGTAATAGCAAGAGATTGCAGAACTATAGTATCTATATATACGCAACAAATAACGAAGTTTGTTGTTGTCAAAGTAGAGCAAAAAATTCAACAAACAACAAAAAAGATTGTTGCAGATATCTTAAAGATAGCAAAGAAGAAAACTACAAAAACTATACACGTTGCAAAAAGATTTGAAAAAAGAAGTAAAAATAAGACTAGAAAAGAGATCTTTGTCGCAAGAAAAGCGATTGTCGCTACAAAAAGACAAGAGCGCGAGACAAAAAAGATTGTTAATATTGTTATATTACAAGTCTTGGGAGAAGGCTTGGCGGAACCATCCAGATTCCGAGATAACATGTAACTTGCTCAACTTCTCGACAGAGTCTTAATACTGACAAACATAATAAACAAGATATCTGCTCGACCGCTTATTACTGCTCGATTGTAAATAAAAAGCAATAAGCAGAGCAAACAAGAGAGATCTCTTTAGTATATAGATTTTTATAACACAACTTTTTTATAGATTGTGTTCAATTTATCTATCAAATTATTTTCTATTATAGATACAAGCTGCAATCTCTTGTTATCAAGTAATTGCTTGCATTGTCTGAAGATATCTACAGATTTTTTCAACAAGTATTAATCTATTCTGATACTCTAGTTGTCTAGATAGCAGCATAATACTTTAAATATTTTTAAAAATATCTGTATCAGATCAACGCGTCTCTATCTCGAGCACTAGTTTATTAGTATTATATTAACTATCGATTATAGAAGACAACAAAATCAGAATCAACAAATTCGATATCTACTATAGAAATTGTATCGATCTGAAAAACTAATTTATACAAATAAATATCTATTTTATTTTCTATTCTGTTTCAGCAAACAAGAAGACAATTTTTGCATTAATATTTCTCAGAGAAAAAGTTCAATATTGATTCAAATCAAACTTACGCAAGTATCTGAAAAATTATAACAAAAATTCTTATACAATATTTACGAATTTCGACAACTTCAAAAGAGAGCTTCGAAGAATTTTTGAAATATTTAACAAAAAACAAATTGCAGAAAAAATAATTCAGTATCTAATTCAACAAATCTCTGCAGCAGACTATACAGTTAGATTTCAGAAATATATCAATCTAATCGAGTAAAACAATATTGTATTTATAACAATGTTTCGACAAGATCTAAAAAACAATTTAAAAGACAAAATTATATATAATAAAAGAAGTATCAGCAATATATTCGATTTTATCGAAGTAATTATCGATTTTAACAACAAACTGTATAAAAAAACTATAAAAAAAAGATACAATTAATTTCGAGAAAGAGCAGAAATCTTTTTTGAATCAACAATTAAATATTAGTAGAAAAAATTTTGTTCTAATCAGAAATACAGTAACTCCGATTATTGTAAATCTGTATCTATAAAACTGAATTTTACTTAATAATATAAAAAAAAGAACTCTAGAAGAAAGCAAGATAACAGAAATTCGAAAATATACTATTTATATAGCAAATCGAATTACTTTGCAAGAGATTGTCGATTACAGAATTTAATAAACTGTCGACAAATTAATACTATATTAAAAGAGATATTCGACAGTCAGAACAATATCAGAAAACAAACTGATATAAAAATAGATATTTTCGAGACTGAATCGAACAACAACTACTATCTAATAGAGAATTCAGATCAGTTATAGAAAGTTCTAGATAGAATATTATCAGACAAAATATTTGTATCTATATAGAAAATCAATTAAATATTTAATAAAACTATAGAAATACAACAATCAAGAATATTATATTTTTATTCAATAACAGATTCAGACAACAAATATAACTAAAAAAACTTTTACAAATATCTAGACAATATTACAAACTATCTTAATGTTTTAGTTAGTTTATCAAGAAAAAAAGAGATAAATCAAATTGTAGATAAATGCGAAAAAGCGCTAGAAAGCGATATTACTATAAAAAAAGATATTTTTGATAAAATCGAACAACAACTGAGCAGTGTAAGTCTATTCCGAGAAAAGATAGAAAAAACAAAAAAATATACAATACTCAGTTAAACAGAATACTATAACAACTTATACTGAATTTATCTAGAAAACAAAAAAGAATTTGAATAGTTTTCTAAAAAACTATCTATTTTTAAACAATAGCAGAAAAAAATTCAGCGCAGACAGATACTTGAAACAGAGATTGCAGTACAAAAATAGAAAAAAATTCAAATTTCTTGATAAAAAGTATATCAGAGAAATACAATATATTAGTTTAATAGCAGCAACTAAATTTAACAGTATACGCACAATATTTTACTATATCAGTTAAAATCAATAATTGTTAACTTATTGCAATAGTCGATTCTGATACAACAGATAATTTTATAGTCAGAACTTTTGTTAAAAAAGAAAAATATTCTATTTAAAAGAAATCTGATATATACAATCTAGTAGTTGTAGATAGAAATCTATTATCCGACAGAAATAGAAAAATAAATAGAGAAACGAAATTACTATCGATAGCTATTCAGCAATATTACAAAAAACTAATTTTTAATATAGTAGAAATAATTATTTACAATATTGTTCTAGAAATATCTTGATTAAAGCAGTACAATTCAGAAGTCGACTGAAATACAAAAATATTCAGATTTGCGCAATATAATTATATAATTTATATTTAATCTATATATCGGCAGTATTCGATAATAAATAAAAGATTAAATCGAAAATCGATTACAAATAGCAAATTTGTATTTTTGCAAAAAAACAATCTAATAGAGTTCGACTCGACAGATATTGACAGAAATCAGTCGAATTACAAAATCAGAATAAATAAATAAAATTACAAATTTTCTGAAAATCTTGAACTATCTGATATAGCAAAGAAATCGCTAAAATATATATTACAAATATACAACAGTTGAAAATATCTGTTTCAAGAAAAAAAAACGGCAGAGACTCTCTCTAAATATTAATTGTAAAATTACAAAATCAGACTTGAATCAGATAAACAGTTTATATTTAAATTTATATATATTCTATTCGAGAAGAAACTCGAAGTACTCTGCGGATATCTGACAGAAAACAAAAAAAAAATTATTAGAAAATTTTAATTACAGACAGAATACTCAATTCTTTTTGTATTAAAAAAAAATAGAATTTTTTGTCTATATATCGATTATCGAAAGCTAAACAATATTACAATCAAAAATCGATATTTACTATTTAATATCAGCAAGCTTCAGAATCGACTATTCGGAGCAAAATATTTTATTAAACTGAATTTACAAGAAACGTACAATCAGATTAGAATAAAAACAGAAAAAGAGTAAAAAACAGTTTTTCGCACACAATATAGATTATACAAATATACAATAATACTGTTCGAACTTACAAACGCTCCGACAATATATCAAAAAATAATTAATAATACACTACAACAATATCTGGATCGATTTGTTATAGCATATTTGAACAATATTATAATTTACTCAAAAATTTTGAAAAAATATATTAGCTATATTTCCAAAGTATTGGAATGTCTGAACATAAGAAACTTATATTTTAAATCAGAGAAATACAAATTCTATCGAGAGAAAATTGATTTTCTCGAATTTGTTGTTAAACAATATAGAGTATATATAAATTCCGAGAAGCTACAAATAGTCAGAAAATAGAAATTATTAACAAATATTAAAAAAGTACAATTTTTTCTAGATTTTATAAACTATAACAAGAAATTTATTAAAGACTATTCAGTTAACATAATATTACTGACAAATCTTACAAAGAAAAACATATTATAATTATAGAAATTTGCAGAAGAAAAATTATTTCAGAATCTTAAACTAGAATATTTGAAAAAATCAGTACTAAAGATATACAATTCGCAATTATTAAACAGAATTGAAACCGACGTATCAGATCTAGCTATCGATATATATTTTAGTCAGAAATATAAAAATATATAGTATTCAGTAATATATTTCTCGAGAAAATTTTTGTCAGTCGAACAGAACTATAATATTTACAATAAAAAATTACTTGCTATAGTAGTTTTTTTAAAATTATAAAAAGTATATACAGAAGAATTATCAGAACTTACAATTTTTACAGATTACAAGAATCTTGTATATTTTACTACTACAAAACAGCTAAACAGAAAGCAGATATAATAATCAGAAAGACTTAAACAATACAAATTTAAAATATAGTATATTTCAGACAAAAATAATAGCAGAACAGATATATTTAGCAGAAAAAATAATTATATAGAAACAAAAAAATTGTTCAACTACAATATACTCAAAATTAATCAGAATAAATTACTATCAGCAAACAAATACAAATTAAATACTATACTACAAATATTTCGAGACAATACAGAAGAGTTTTTAATAGAAAAAGAAAAATTTCAAATATCTATCAACAAGATCGACAAATATATAAAAAAGTACCATAACAAATTACTGCAAGAGTATTCGGAAATAACAAAAATTCTTCAGCTTTTATATTAGTATTGTCAGTTTCTACAGATAAAACAAGCTGTCGAGATATATATCAAACGATATTTTAGCTGTCAGCAGAACAAATATAATATATATATAAGCTATAGCAAAATTTAATATCAGAAACTATCTGAATCGCTATAGAATAAAATTACAATAGACTTTATTATCAAATTGTCTAAGTCGACAGATTTAGCAACTGAAAACAGATATAATTCGATACTGATAATAGTTAATAAACTTATTAAGTATTTATATATTATTGCATGCAAAGAGAAGTTTATTGCAGAACAACTGAAATATATTGTATTGAATCGACTTATACAGTATTATAATATATTTAAGAAACTAATCAGTAACAGAGACAAGCTCTTTATATCTAACTATTGAAAAACACTTTTTTTAATATTAGATACAAAATTTCGAATATCTACTGTCTACTATCCAGTTACAAATAGTCAGACAGAAAAAACAAATCAGAATCTTAAATAGTATCTGAAACACTATATTAACAATACTTATAGCAATTGAATATTACTTCTATCTATAGTACAACTGGCACTCAATACAAAGATTTCGGATATTACTAAAATAACTTTATTTTTTGTCAACTATAGCAAGAAATCAAATTTTTTCGAAAAAAAACGCACGTATCTGTCTGCGCAGTCAGCTATCGAAAAAATAGCAATACTGAAAAAAATATACAACAATATCTCAAAAATGCAAAAAAGATCGATTAAGTATCAAAACAAAAAACAAAAAACAGTATCTTAACTAAAAAAGAAAGATAAAATATATCTTTTTACAAAAAATCTCAAGACAAGAAAGTTAAGCAAAAAATTGAATTATATCAAAATCGAATTGTTTCTTGTTAAAAAAACTAAAAAATCAGTCAACTACAAACTCGACTTATTCAAGAACGTCAGAGTATTTTCAGTATTTTATATATTACTGTTAAAATCAGCCGATTTCAGTACGTCTATACAGAAAACATTTTATTATTAATTACAAGAAAACAATATATTCGAAATTGAAAAAATACTAGAACAGCAAGATCAGCAGTATCTTGTAAAATAGAAAAAATATTCTATATCGAAAAATATATAGAAATCAGAGAAGAATTTTACAAATTGTTCGAGTTTGTTGCAACAGTTTTGTCGAACTCAAATCAGTTAAGAATTTCAAACAACAGACTATCGATATCGACAAGTTTGTTTCAGAATATTACAAAAAACAGAATTCTTTTTATTACTGCAGTAGTTTTCAGATTCTCGAGACGTTCGAGCTTTTTTATATCAGACAATTTTTTATTAAATATTTTTTGTTTTTGCGCTCTGAGAAAGTATTTCTGTTTTCGCAATCGTTTCAGTTTGATTTGCTGAAAACAAATTAATTCGATTGCTGTCTTTTGTGTAGTTTTTGTTTTCAATTTCTTTTGTTTCAGTCTCGCTATAGCGCGATCAATAGTATCAAAATTTACTACTGAAATAGCAGATTTATACTTTTTTTCAGTCCGTATACACTTTGTACAGTTTTTTGACAGCAAAAACAGACAATATTTCTTCTGATAGAGAATACAGCAAGTACAAACTATTATCGCAACAACGTTGTAAGAAACTACGCGTTAAAAGAGTAATAGACAATTTCTTGAAAAACAAAAAAATATAAATATATAATAGATAAGAAATCTTCGAGAACAAAGATCGAAAAGAAAGAGATAATATTACGAGTCTTGAAAAAAAACTTAACGGAATTATTCAGATTCCGAGATAATATATAATTTGCTCAACTTCTCGACAGAGTCTTGATACTGACAAATATAATAAACAAAATATCTGCTCGATCGCTTATTACTGCTCGATCGTAAGTAAAAAGCAATAAACAGAGCAAGCAGAAGAAATCTTTTTAGTATATAGATTTCTATAACACAACTTTTTTATAGATTGTGTTCAATTTATCTATCAAGTTACTCTCTATTATAGATACAAGCTGCAATCTTTTGTTACCAAGTGATTGCTTGCATTGCCTGAAGACGTCTACAGATCTCTCCAACAAGTACCAATCTACTCTGATACTCTAGTCGCCTAGATAGCAGCGTAACATGTTAAACAAATTGAACAAGCAACAGCAACAAAGATTACTGTTGCAGAAGCTAAAATAACAAAGAATATAGAAGCAGATAAGAAAACTGCATATAATTAGAAGCTTCAGAATGCTCTATAGACTACGCAGAAATTGTTTCAAGATAAACTAAATAAAATCGAAAGAAATTGTCGCAATACAAATTCGCACAACTACTCTAGTCTCTATCTACTCTATCCGGAGTCTACTATATCTCTATATACAAGTTTGTATGCAATAGCGATCTTATTTGAAGATCTAGATGCGAGAACGGCAACGACGAAGAAAACAGTAATAAAATTGCGTTATTAAATCTTTACGTTTTAGACGTTTTCTATAGTTCTTTCTTAGAGTCGTTTTGCAATTATCTATAATTCTTATAGATGCTTAGTTTGAGCATTTAAAATCGCGATTAAATGCGTTTGTTGTTTCTTAATAATTAATTGCATTAAGAGATCTGTTTTTTATCCCGGAGAGTCTCTTTCCCCGCTATCAAGAACTCCACTATTTCTCATCTAATCTATTAACTTTTGATATATAATCTGTAGAGCACGGTTCTAGCTTTTATTTGATCCTCTAATAACATAAATCGAGATTGATTTGATGATGCTGTGGCGATAAATAGAAAAATTACCTAAAAGTTGGTAATCTAGGTGGCTAGATAATGCAGGTGGCACCCGCCGAGGGACGAGACGGTGAGAGACGAATTTAGTTATTAACCCGCGATTAGGCGCTGTGCCAAAAAAGGAGGTCTTCGCTCTCCTGGATTACTTCTACTCCCAGGGTGGTAACTTCATTGACACGGCCAACAACTACCAAGATGAGCAATCCGAGCTCTGGTCGGCGAGTGGCTCGCTTCCAAAACCAAAGATCCGAATGAACCAAACTTTCGTGACCAGGTGCGGTTGCTTCTTTCCTCGCTAGCCTCTTCAGTCTAACCCACTGCAGATGGTTATCGCTACGAAATACACGACCTCCTTTGTGTCCTACAAGGCATCTGAATATCCGGATGCTCTTTTGTCAGGTTATCTAGGCAACAACTCGAAATCTCTGCGTCTAAGCGTCGAGGCCAGTCTCAAGAAACTGCAAACGGACTACATCGACATCCTCTACGTGCACTGGTGGGACTTTACGACATCGATTCCGGAGCTCATGCTCAGCCTCAATTCGCTCGTAGACCAGGGGAAAGTTCTGTATTTGGGTATCTCCGACACCCCGGCATGGATCGTGTCTAAAGCCAATGAGTAAATAACTCCTTGTGCCAGTTGGATGTATAGTAGAGATCGCTAAACAAACTTTAGGT
>JAABUL010008732.1_pt1 | contig 10159 bp, 10 predicted proteins | sample 5559151 | NCBI WGS metagenome assembly JAABUL01 (sample SAMN10711876, study PRJNA513368) | rock metagenome | isolation source: Antarctica rocks | place: Antarctica: Victoria Land, Pudding Butte sud | reverse complement strand
AAGCGGCTGCATTCCAGCCTGGGCTATTTGCCGCCCGCCGAGTTCGAGAAAGACTACAACGAAAGCCGAGACAAGAACCAGACGATTACACCTTAACCGTTTGTCTCACTTCAGGGGTGCAGTCCAAAGTATCAGCCAGGAAGCCAGGATTATACTGATTACACAACACCTTATGCTGTTCATATCGAGGACCAGTCGTTTATTACAGTAAGCGGCCTCCATATCTATGCCTTGAAGCCTGGTGCGCCCTTGATCAGCTTTGCAGGTAATCTCACCCTTTCAGGCATTTGGACTTACATCTTCTATGGCGCTCACGAGGGGGAACATCATACTGCGTTTACGGATGGGACTTATCTGATTGATGGGATACAGTCGACAAAGCCCTGGAAGCTTGCAGCTAACGGCACACATCTGGTCAGTACATGGGAGGATAACCACTACTTCGACTCTACCTCTAACAACACAGCAAATTCTCCCCCATATTCCAATGAAACGGATGCGCCTGATGATGAGGCTGTTGCGGATATCATCGGGCTAGGCGGTTTGTTGAATAATTTAGCTGACTGGCAACAAGACTGGGCAGGAGCAGGGACACTGGCTGATGGGAGCAGTTGTGATGGCGGCCTCCGGTACGGGACATCGCATCTCGCCAAGGCACAGGGCGCGACCATACCTACTCCTTACTTTACGTTCACGCCAGCTACTCAGAACCCTGACAAGTCATGGAGTTACGGGATGCCTATTCAAATCTGGTCTAAGGCTGATTTGCAAGCAGCTGTGCCAGGTCTTATGACAAGCCTGCTGGCTTATCCCAATAGGCCGTGATGGTCAAGTGGATTCTTCGGCACCACGCGGAAGGATTAAAGACAATGAACCGCAAAAACATCAACAGCCTAGCAGTGACTGTGTTATTGGCTGTTTGCTTCCCGGCTATACAGGCTAACCTTTTCGGTTCCCCATTGGGGGCTACTTTAGAATCCATCACGCACCGGGATCAGGAGAAGTTGGGGCCGACGCGGCGTGCGGGTCTTCAACAAGACCGAACTCAGATACCGACTATGGTGGCTCTGCTCCGGCGAACACCAATGCCCGACCGCTTCTTGATGGACACAGCCCTGCACTCACTGGCGCAGATGGGGGCGGTGGACGCTTTGCCTCCTATAAATGACCTGATTCAGAGCAGCAAAGACATCAACATCAGCAACTACGCCAAAGCAGCCCGAGCACGGCTGCTTGCCGAGAGCGAGGCTGGCCCCGGACCGGACAATGATGTTCAGGCTCAAGCGAAGCTGGATCGTTTCTATGAAGAACTGGGGGAAACGCCTGCTGACATCAACGAGGGAGTGACCCTATACCTGAAGGAGTTGAAGTCGCGAGTCGGCCCTGGCGTCCCCCCAAAGTTCCCGGCGGAATTGTACGCCATGCGTGAATTGGCTGATATGGCTTATCATAGTCAGTATACAGGATTCGCCAGTCTCGTGGGCATGTCACAAATACAATTCAATCTGGATGGACGATCCGCTTTAAAGGTGCGGCTCGCTTCCCTCTCCCAATCTGATCGAGTCGCTTGGCTGGTCCAAGACTTGTCCACGAAACAGTCTATAACGGATGAGGAAAATGCCGAGATACAGCTTGCCGGTGATCTAGGGCCGTCAGCGGGTCAGGCTGCCGCCGTCAAACTCTTGGAAATGGATCAACACAGGGATAAATACTCGCGCGCCGGATTCTCGGCGCTGTTCTCTGTGATAACCATGTCCGGTAGCGATGGGCGCAATGTTTTGGACCACTTCAAAAACGACCCGAACCCTTTGATTGCGGAGTATGCCAAACGTGGCGGTGGTGGTCAGTTCATCGAGGCATACTAAGCAGGCACAGCACTGACATGAGTAAAGCCCTTGTCTCCACTTAGAGACCGGGGCTTTTCTTTGTGCCCGCTTTTCATTTCATGCTCAAAGTGGGCATAATCCCCTAAACACACTTTGTCCGAAAGGGACTTCTTCACCATGCAGCACCGACAACTGGGGCGGACCAAGATCGAGATCAGCGCGATCATCTTCGGCGGGTGGCAGGCCGGCAAGTCCGGCTGGACCAGCATCAATGACGACGACACCATTGCCGCCCATCGGGCCGCCTTCGACAGCGGCATCACCACCTTCGACACCGCCGAGGCTTACGGCGAGGGCTACAGCGAAAGGATTCTGGCCCAGGCGCTGGGCGACAAGCGCGACCAGATCGTCATCGCCACCAAGGTCTTCGCCCACAACCTCCAGCGGGACAAGGTCTTCGAGGCGTGCGAGAGGTCGCTGAAGAACCTCGGTACGGACCGGATAGACCTGTACCAGATTCACTGGCCGGCGGGGATGTTCGGCTCGGACGTGGTTCCCATCGAGGAAACAATGGGCGCCTTGAACGAGCTGAAGCAGCAGGGCAAGATTCGGGCCATCGGCGTCTCGAACTTCAGCCGCGCACAGATCGAGGAGGCCGCCGGGGTGGGGCGCGTGGAGAGCCTTCAGCCGCCGTACTCGCTGTTCTGGCGGCAGGTTGAGGCAGACGCCGCGCCGTACTGCGTGGACAACAAGATCTCCATCATCGCCTACTCGCCGCTGGCGCAGGGGCTTTTGACCGGCAAGTTTGGGCGCGGCCACACGTTTGAGGAGGGCGACAACCGGGCCTCCAACAAGCTGTTCCAGGGCGAAACCTATGAGCGCGCCCAGAGCGCGCTGGACAAGCTGCGCCCCCTCGCCGACAAGTACGGCGTCACCGTCGGTCAGTTGTCGCTGGGCTGGCTCATCGCCCAGCCGATGACCTCAGCCATCGTCGGTGCGCGCAACGCCGAGCAGGCGGCGCAGAACGCCGTGGCGGGCGACGTGGAGATTGACGAGGACGACCTGGAAACCATTGATGAGATCGGCCGCACCGTCACCGACCGGCTAGACAACAACCCGGTCATGTGGAACTGGGGCGGTTAGGTCACTGCCATGCGACTGTCCGACATCGGCGGCGAGTTCGGGTTCATTGATCACATCCGCGCGACATTCGCCGCAGCGAAGGTGAATGGCCTCGTCGTGCCGCTCGGCGATGATGCCGCCGTGCTGGACGTTCCCCCCGACCGGCAGGTCGTCGTCACGACGGACGGGCTGATCGAAGGCGTCCACTTCCGCCGCGACTGGAGCGATCCGTATTCCATCGGGTGGAAAGCGGCGGCCGTGAACTTGTCCGACATCGCGGCGATGGGGGCCGACCCGACGTTCACCTTTGTCTCGCTGGCCCTGCCCTCGGATGAAACCGTCGAATGGCTGGAACGGCTGTATGACGGGCTATGCGACTGCCTCAACCGCTACGGCGCGCGCCTGGCGGGCGGTGACACGAACTCGACCTCCAGCGGCCTGGTCATCACCGTCACGCAGCTCGGAACGGTGCCGCGCGGGCAGGCGCTGACCCGTGTGGGGGCGAAGGTCGGCGACATTCTGCTGGTAACGGGAACACTGGGAGATTCCGCCGCCGGTCTGGCCCTGCTCTCCCAGCATGGGGCGGTGCAGGCGGAAAAAGTCAACAAGGGCGTGGTCCAGAGCCATCGCCGCCCGCAGCCGCGCGTCGTCGCCGCCCGTGCCGCCCGCGAAACCGGCCATGTCCATGCCGCCATGGACATCAGCGACGGCCTGGCGGGCGATCTCCCCAAGCTCTGCACGGCTTCGGGCGTGGGGGCCAAAATCAATGCGGCGGCTCTGCCATTGTCTGAGGCGGTGCAGTCGGCGGCCAAAGAACTCAGCTTACCAGTGCTTGATCTTGCCCTGGACGGCGGCGAGTGCTGTGAGCTGCTGCTGGCCGTTGCGCCAAGCGACGTGGAAGCCGTGCAGGCCGCCGTCGCCGCCACAGGGACGGTTCTGACGCCAATTGGGGAAGTCCTCCGCACCGGCTTCCGCATCCTCGGCCCCGACGGGGCGGACCTGCCGACGGAGCGGCGCGGCTGGGACCATTTCGCGCCCTGACGTTTTGCTTATGACTCGCATCTTCGAGACCAACAGCGCCGATGAGACACGCGCCCTGGCCGCCGCGCTAGGCTCCCGCCTGCGCCCCGGCGACGTGCTCTGCCTGATCGGCGACCTGGGCGCGGGCAAGACGACGTGGACGCAGGGCCTGGCGCTGGGGTTGGGGCTGGCCCCGGAGGAGCCGGTCAATTCCCCCACCTTTACCCTCCTCGCCGAGCACCCCGGCGGGCGTGTCCCCCTGTACCACTTCGACGTCTACCGCCTGCCCGATTCGTCCGGCCTGTACGATCTCGGCTTCGATGAATACCTGAGCGGCGACGGCGTCGTCGTCATCGAGTGGGCCGACAAAATCGCCGACGCCCTCCCGCCCGACCGCCTGGAAATCGCGCTGACGGTCGAGGGGCCGGACAAGCGCCGCATTGTGATGACGGCACATGGGGAGCGAGCGGAAGAGGTATGGAAAGCTGGCGTGTCGCTAATAGACACGCAATCCCATTGGCGTGACTTAGGGTTTTTTTACATCTATGATGATGCGTCCTCAGAATGGCGGCTTATCGGCTCGAAGACGGGCTTGTCCATGTTCTGCGATCTTTTGCAAGAGTACGCAGAGGACCCCAAGAACGAGTTCGTTCCAAATGCCTATATATTGCCGCATGAGCATTACGGGCCGTACATGGATTTGGCGGTTCAGACGTGGGATCAACCCTTAATCACAGAACGCGGCATTTACGGAGGGCTTGCTGACCTCAAGCGGCTGTCGGAGCTTGTTCGGCAGCGTCTAGAAGTAGAGGAGCCAGGTGGTGAGTTCATCATCAGCAGCGAGTATGCCGACAGCAACGATGCACGGCTCAAGTTCGAGGTCAAAGAAGACAATTTCGACCCGGCCAGTGCTGACGACTATGAGTGGATTACCGCTTTATGACCTTCCTTGCATTCGACACGAGCGGCGAGATGTGCGTGCTGGCACTGGCGGACGAGGATGGCACGGTCAAAGCCGTCACCGTCTTTGAAGGCCGACGCACTCTTTCGCGGCGGCTGATGGGGGAAATAGACAGCCTGCTGACGCGCAGCGGGCTGACGCTGCCGGACCTGACGGCCTTTGCCGTCGGGCTGGGGCCGGGATCGTTCACGGGCGTCCGGGTCGGCGTCACGACGGCCAAGACGCTGGCGCAGGTGACGGGAAAGCCGCTGGTCGGCGTCGGAACGCTGGACGCCTACGCCGCCGTCTGGCGGGCGCAGGACGACGACACCCCTCTCGTGCCCGTCTTGCCGTCCCGACGCGGCGAGGTCTATGCCGCCGTCTATCGGGGGAGGCAGAGCGTGGAGGAGCCGTTTGCGGTGCCCATAGACGCGCTGGCCGCGCGGTTGGGCGAGATGGGCCGCGTCATCGTGTGCGGCTCACCGCACTTGCTGCCGGACTGGGCGGGGCGGTCGCTGGTGCAGCCCTGGACGCCGCCGGAAGGGCTGGCCCGGATCGCGGCCCGGCGGCTCCGCTCAGGTGACATGGATGACCCGCTCGGCTTGGTCCCGCTGTACGTCGTCGCGCCCTCGATCGGCACGCCGAAAGCCCCCCCCGCCCCCAATTCTGGGGGAGCAGGAGAAGAGGGCGCGGCAAGCGGCCCCCCTACACGTCTGGCTCCCCCAGCATTGGGGGCCGGAGGGCGATCTCCAGCATCGGGGGCCGGGGAGCCGCCATGACGCCGGGCCGCTTTCTTTCCTTTGAGGCTGTCGCCGGCGACTACGACCAAACGCGCGTCATCCCGGACGCTCAGTTGAAGGAAACTGCCCGCATCCTCGCGCGCGAAAGCCACCTGGACCGCGGCGGGCTGTTTCTGGACGGCGGGGTGGGGACCGGGCGGTTTGCCGCGCCGCTGGCCCGTCTGCATCCGGGGCAAATTATTGGGGCGGACATCGCGCCCGCCATGATGGAGCGCATCGGAGCGAAGGCGCCGCCCGGCAGCCTGTCACTCGTGCGGGCCGACTTGCAGCGGCTGCCGTTTCGACGCGGCGTGTTTGCCGGCGTGCTGCTGGTCCACATCCTCCAGCTCATCGAGCAGTGGAAGCTGGTCCTTCAGGAGATGCGCCGCGTCCTGGCCCCGCGCGGGGGCGTCTTGTTCCTGGGCATTGAGCAGGGCGGCCGATCCACCCTGGTGGATTTCTATTACGAGCGGGCGCGCGGCCGGCATGTCCTCGCGGCCAGTCTGGGCAGTGGCATGGCCCCCGCGCTGGCCTACCTGCGGCGCGTGGAGCGGGCGGGCGGCCTCGGAGCGCGGGTGACGCTGTTGGAGACGCCGCAACTGGCCTGGAAGCGCATCACGCCCATCGCGCGGACCCTGGAGGCGCTGGCGGGGCGGACTTTCTCGCAGATGTGGGACATCCCGGATGAGTCGCACGGCGCGCTGATGGACGAGACGCGCCGCCGCGCCGAATTGACGTTCCCGAAGCCGGACGCCGCCGAGGCCCTGAGTTCGCGCTTCGCCCTGTATAAAGCCTGGTGGCCGTAACGCTGCCCTCGCCGAGATGTGAAAGAGGCCGCCGGGGACTTCCCCGGCGGCTTTTTATTTCTATCATGTCATGCGGGTGCAGTTTAGGTGGTTTTAGAGGTTGAAAGAACCTGTCTTGACACTCTGATAAGGTTCGTCCACCAGAGTGACTTCTTGAACCTCGATTTCCATCATTTCCAGCGATTGATGGGGGCGGTAAAGTTCCGCGCTCACAATGTCCGCAATTTTGGGAGCAGCCTCTTGAATGATGTGTTCCTTGGTTTGATCATTAGGGAAATGGTCGATGAACGCCTGCCGGTCTAAGTCCAGGCGCAACTCTCGGCCTGGATTGTCTTCATTGTCTTGATAGCCGATAACTGCGAAAGGAGTGAGCGGAGCAGGAGGTAATTCACTCGCATCCATGAGCACTCTGGCCTGAAGAAACTGGATTGTGCCTTTTGCTGGGATACGGCCAGCCAAGTTGATAGTTTTTGTTTCAGCCATGCGAACCTTCTTTCGATTTCTGAGGCTAAGGCCATACTTTGTGTCGCTTGATGTGCGTCCAATGGCCCGAGTTGACTTCGCCTCTCACGAGAACTTCTGCGTCCCTCAACGCTAAGACAATCGACTTCAGTTCATCGGAAGGATCTCTAGGGGTGCGTAACAATCCACCACCAGGCGGCGGCTCCGGGTCGGTTCTTTGCAGCCGGAGTTGGAAGCGGCTATATGCCATCACTCCAAGCAGGTACTTCTGGTCCCCTTCATGCTGATAAGTGACAAGTGATGATGAAGAGGGCAACTTACGGGCGATTTCCGCCACCGGGTCATAGAGTTCTAATCCGGGCGGGAGGGTGTCGGGCAAATCAATCTCATAAACATACCCAGGCGCGTTGGCAGTCGCGTTGGGCTGCGCTGCGTAATTCCAGGCAACCCCATAGGAGCGTGAGAACGAAATGTAGGGGCTGCCTTGAGGCGCTCTACCAACGATATGCCTCACAACGCGCTGCGTATCATGAGCCGGTATGGGCCTTGAAGACCAAGACGTAAAAGCTCCAGCATGAATCGGATCGTTATCATGCCAGTGGGTTCTTGGCGCTGCACCTTTGTAGTAGATCGGCATCCTTACCTCCCTTGCTTTTGTTGCCCTATGTCAGTTCGTTTGATGGATTATAGCCGGATTGGCTAGAAAATGCAAGGGGATCTGCTCCCGACGAACAGTGCCGTCTCCGCTGCCGAGGATGTGACAGAGGCCGCCGGGAAGTCCCCGGCGGCCTCTGTCGTTTCTTCTTGGCTTACCGCCACGTCGTCGCGCCTGCGCCCTGGGCGGAGGCGGGCAGGTCAGGGGCGCCGATGATGGTCTCGACGCCGAGGAAGGCGTCCAGTTCCTCGTTGGTGTGCCGGTGCGCCCACTGGGCGAACCGCTCGCCGTTCTCGCGGGTCTCCTGGAAGCGGGCGATGACGTTGCCCAGTGCGTACTTGACCTTCTCGGCGGGGACTTTGCGGTGGATGGCGCGGGTGAACGACGGGTGCGCGCCGAGGTCGCCGCCCAGGTGGATGTCGTAGGCTTCCACCTGCGAGCCGTCGTCGCGGCGGGCGAGGCAGCCTTGCAGGCCGATGTCGCCAACGTGATGCTGGGCGCAGGAGTTCGGGCAGCCGTTCATATTGATCTTCAGCCCGCGCTCGTAGGGGTTTGGGGCGACCTCTTCGAGATGGCCGACGACCTCTTTGATCCGCAGCTTGGTCTCGGTGATCGCCAGGTTGCAGAACTCAATGCCGGTGCAGGTGATCGCCCCACGCCGGATGTTGGGAACATCCCAGGCAAACCCGGCGGCGGCCAGGGCGGCCTGCGCCCCCGGCAGGTTCTCCGCCGTGATGTGCGGGATCAGCATGTTCTGGAGGTTGGTCAGCCGCACTTCCCCGCCGCCGAACGTGTCGGCGACATCGGCGGCCGCCGCCATCTGGGCGTCGGTGATGCGTCCGGACAGGACGCACAGGCCGATCCAGTTCAGGCCGGGCTGCTGCTGGGCATTGACGCCGAGGTGGTCACGGTAAGTGTCGTCGGAGAACGCAAAGCCCGGCGCGGCTGGGTCCGGCGACCAGTCCAGCTTTTTGCGGACCTCGGTGGTGAACTTTTCCGGTCCCCATTCGGCCATCAGGTACTTCAAGCGGGCGCGGGTGCGCTTCAGCCTTAACTGGTCGGCGTCGCGGTAGCACTCCGTAATGGCCCGCTGAACGTCCACGATCTTCTCGATCTGGTCGGCGGGGACGAAGATGTCGAGTTGCTGCCCGAAGAAGGGCTGGAGCGACAGGCCGCCGCCGACGAAGAAGTGATACCCGACCACGCCGTCGGCGGGCCGCCGGTGCGCGATCAGGGAAGCATCGTTGATCTGCGGGAGGGTACTCTGAACGGTCGAGCCTTCCACGGCGATCTTGTACTTGCGCGGCATGTTGCCGAAGTCTTTGTTAAGGTGGAAGAACTTCTGAAGAGCGTCCACGACCGGGCGCGGGTCGGTCAGCTCCTGCGGGTCGAAGCCCGCCGCCGGGGACGACGTCAGGTTGCGCGTGATGTCGCCGCATGCCCCCGCCGTGGTCAGGCCCACGGCGTCAAGCTTGGCGAAGATGTCCGGCATGTTCTCGATGGTCAGCCAGTGGAGCTGGATGGTCTGGCGCGTGGTGATGTCGCCGATGCCGCGCGCGTAGGTCTTGGTCAGGTCGGCGAGGGTCCGAAACTGCGCCGTGGTCAGCCGCCCGCCGGGGACCTTGATACGCATCATGAAGTGGCCCTCGTTAGGCCGCTGCTGGTACACGCCGTACCACTTGAAGCGCATGAAGTCGCCGGGGTCAATGCTGCCGAAGCCGGTTTCGGCGTACCGATAGATGTCGGCCAGCACGTCCAGCCCCGCCTTTTCCTTTTTTAGCCGCTCTTCTTTGGTGATTTTGACGTCGCTCATGGTATGTAATTCCTGCTATTCGCTATTTCCTAGTAAACTGGTTGCCAATAGCCTTTATTATACTTTCTACGCTTTGCCTCTGTCAACCCAACTCGCGCCGAACTGTGAAAAGCATTACGCTAAGTTTCGGGGAGAATCTTTCCGGGTAATCCTTCCAAATGCTGGGGCGGGAGTCATTTCCAGAGCGGCCAGGGCATGCAGCGAGGCTTTCCTTGAACGATTTTCACGAACAGTTTGAAATAACCGCCCATCCACAAAATGCCGGACAGGCGCGGGAACGTGTCCGAAAATTGGCGGTGCGGGCCGGCCTGAGCGGGCTGGACCTCGCTGACATCGAAATCGCCGTCGGCGAGGCGGTCACCAACGCCATCCTGTACGGCTCACCGACTGCAGCCAGCCGCGTTGTGATTGTCAGCGGGCGGGCCGATGGCACGTTCTTCGTTGAGGTTCGGGACCAGGGGTACGGCTTTGATCCTGCTGCACTGCACGAGGAAGATGACAACGACGCGCTCGGTGGGCGCGGCATTCGTCTCATGCGCGCCCTGATGGATCAGGTGGAGCTGCACCACAATGGGGCGGGCATGATCGCGCGCCTCTCCAAGCGCCTCGTCTGACGCCTTCTTTCGGGAGTGTCTAGATTGGCGCAGGTAGGAAGTCAATCAAGTGGGCTTTGAGTCTGGGAAAGCGGCGCACAAACAACTGCCGCGCATTGTAACAAAACACGAACAGCTTCACC
>JAABUL010008731.1_pt1 | contig 10159 bp, 12 predicted proteins | sample 5559151 | NCBI WGS metagenome assembly JAABUL01 (sample SAMN10711876, study PRJNA513368) | rock metagenome | isolation source: Antarctica rocks | place: Antarctica: Victoria Land, Pudding Butte sud | reverse complement strand
GGGCTCGAAGGAGTTAAGTTGTGCGGACTCTAGTTGGCGGCGCGGGGTTGCTGCGGCGCCTGCCAAGCAGCCGCCATCATGCTGGGACACATACTGCTTGAGTTCCCAACGCTCGTGCTGTCCACAGAGCCGGGAGCTACGACTGACAAGCTCCACAATGGTCTATGTAACAGAGTCACTCCAAGCCGGCGGTCGGGACAGGCGTCGCGGGCACGCAGCTGGCGGTGTCGCCGTCCTACCAGCTGTCCTACAGCAGCGCTGCCTTTGCGGCAGTGGGCACCTGGGCGGGACATACGCTGCGTAAGCAGTTCGACACCGCCTTCCAGGTGAATGCGTTTCTGACACCCAAATACCTGAAGCTGTCTACGCCGCATTGATTGGCAACATGCCAGCATGCATATCTTCTTGTCATGACGGTTGTGGAAGTTACTCACGATTTTCACATAACAGGGCAGTGCGGTGCTCTTGCACACCTGAAGAAGTTAGCCGGCTGAGAGTCTTCTTGTCCGTACCCGCAGCTGCAGCCGCAGTGGCTCTTCCTCTCAAGTTGGAATGAACACGTTGCTCAGGCGATGCCCAACTCCTTCGGTAAGGCAATGGGTTTCTCCGCCGACCCAACAATCGGTATGCTTGGCTTTGTAGACACCTATGCCAGCGTGAGTCCCTCCCTTTCTCGATGATTGCCCCCTTTGGCGCTGCGGGAATATTGTCGTAAATCCTGCATCAGCTTTTGTTTCATTGGCCAAGCTTTGAGTGTGCCGCAGATCCTCAGGGTGGGCTGCGGTCGGAAGTCATGCCGCTGTAAACGCACGTACCTTTGCAGCCACCGGAGCCTTTGATCTGCTCACGCTCACTCGTCCCTGGCACCTTGCCTGCTGCGTGCACAGGCATTCGGGCGGGACATCGAACCCACCCTGGAGGACGGCAGCCTGCTGTACGACATCACGACTTCCTGCCTGAAGGTGTGTTGGTGGTGGATTCACTGTTTCAGCTGGGTGAATGTCTTGATGGCAATGCCAGACAGACTTGGGAGGTGCATCCGAACACAAACTTGGGGGTTGGTTTGTTCCTGATCTCATTTCGTCTTCTTTCGTGTTGCAGGTGTACCGCTCGGACACGCCCACCTGCGACGCGCACCCAAGGGAGCTTTGCTGCAGCGGTGCGTCGCAGCCTGTATTGTTTGCTGCTGCTGATGGCAGACTGGCCAGCACCTCGTATCGACCGGGCAGCAGCGCAACCGGCGGTTCTCAGGCGTTGCAAGCGTCATCATGCGGGACTGGCGCATGAACACGGAACAGCTCGTCCCTGCACCAGAGCATACCAGGGGTTCAGCATAGAGGCTGACCAGATGCTTCTCCGGAATGCAGGTGGTCAGTGGGGTGATTCCTTCGCCTACATGACGCTCAATGGCCTCATCCTGGGGCTGTACGCTAACACAGTCCGGCCTGACAAGGGCCGCACGCCGCTCTACAACTGCACATTGACCCCTGCGCCCCCGCCGCCACCGCCGGTGGCGGCAGCACCTGCTGAACGCGGCGGCCGGCGGCTGCACGCAGCCGACTCCGTGGCGGCTCCCGCGACCGGCGGCGCCGCCGATGCTGTGGCGGCTGCTGGCACCGGTGGTGCGGCGGCAAGCCGGCGGCTGTACGGCATGGGGGAGATTGGCGAAGTGCAGGTTGGGCGGCAGCTGTCGCCGTGGTTTCTGTCGACGGACGCCATGTGTGAGGCGTCAGGCCTACTGGCCACCTGCGTCGGCTACATCGCCACCTGGAAGGTATTAGCTGACTTTACAATTGTGCCTGCACTGGATGCTGCCAATCAGGATCTGTTATTGTTCGGCGCTGTTCAACGACTCACGGGAGCCGATGCATGTGCGTCACCGCACAGGGCCGGGACTTCCTGCGGACGCTGACCCGCTGCATCGGGCCCGGCAAGGACCGCACGCAGTACACAATGGGCAACGGCTGCATCCTGGCAGGTTACAAGCCCGACAAGTCCCTGGGCTATGTGCGCTGATCAAGGCCGGAGCCGCCAATGGACTGCGGAAAGTTTCGCAGCGTCAGCAGATCGGATGGCGCCTTTGGGCGCCTGCCGCAGCCACCGGCGATGTCATATAGTAGATGATCATAGGCATCAGTTCGTTCAGTCTGGGCTAAGGCGGCGGCGCAGACTGCGCTGCTGCCTGGTTGGGTCATGGGGTTTGTTCAGCCGCGAGGCTGCCAGTTTTGTATGGGAACAGTTTCATAGGCAGCTCCTCATTTCCTCATGCGCACAGAAGTTTCACAGGGTTCTGCCCGATTTGAAATAACGACTGTCAGCTAGTACCAGGGTTATCTGCGTCCGCGGCTCGGGGGCTTGTGCTGCGGTGTGCTGTCTGCTTTGGATGCATGCACGGCGACATTTAGTCGCGACCTTAGTCGCGAGGTTGACCGCAAACCTCGGTTTCGTTCATCACTCGGTGAACATGATTTTGTATGGGCTCGAGATGTTCGTGACATCGATGCATACATGTAATATGTAATCTGTGTCGTAGGGAAAAGCAATACACAGTGCAGCTTGGCCCCCCACAACATAGGCATTTACAGCAAGGGCCATATCGAATGGCACAGGCACATGGTTTTATGCCAAGACGGTTTGCTGCCGAATAAGTCGATGCGCTGCATCATGGCTTCCACACTTTGCACCTGCTTCAATATCTGACTATACAACTGCAGCTATCATTGCTTCTGCCCGCCGGGTGGTGGTACGTGTACATGTTGCGCTGGGTGTATTTATGTGTGCACGCAAGGGTCCGGTCAGTGTCATATTCTCACACAAGATGCAGCCTGCTAAAAAAACTCCGAATGCTTGCGACCGTCTGATGCGCTTCAGGTCCGGACTGAGGATCCTGCGCTCCACTTGCTTCTCGTTCGTCTCATGTCGTTTCCCCTACACCGTGATGTCAACAATCGTGTGGCCCATCCTCAGATGACAGTGATATGTGCACAGGGCTCTGCTGCGGGCTGTCAAATGCCCCGCATAAGCCACAATCGGCTCCAGAAAGCTAATGTTCACGAGCAACAGTGCCGAGCCAGGGTGCGATGCGTCTAGAGCTTCGATGCGCAGGAGATCAGCTTACACTCTAGAAAGCCTCGCTGGTGTGCACAGCACCTCCGAGGCCGTAAATATACGTTTCTGTTCCCCCACATTGCGGAGTTGCGGACTGCATTTGGAAGCTGGAAGCTGCAAGGCTGGCAGCACAGCGTCGTACAAGCCATGCAAGGCTGCACCCTAGCAATGCAGCCTGCTGTTTCCAGGTGCAATGCAATTCTGAGAGGCTTCCGCAGACTGAAAGACGCGCTGGACCAACCGATGCCACAAGGCTTGAGCGAAAATGGCGCCCTGCAGTGCTGGCGCCCACAGGAACTGCCTAGCAATTCAAATTAGAGCACATGGTCCGCCGTTCCAGCCACTGCTTTATAGGGTGGCTAGGGCTCTCACTCCACACGCTGCCCACAAGCTGGGCTCCGTCAGCAGAGCAGACGTGGCAGCAAAGTATCTTCCCAATTCATACGGCAGAGTCACTTTATTGCGCATTCCAACGCCTCCAACAGGGTTCAACTGATCAAGCTGCACGTTTCGTCCGCCACAATGGCTGGCCACGTTGTTCCAAATTTGATCATTTAGCATCGCCACTCATCAGCGCGGCCCCCACCTATCGGCGCCCTTATCCTCGATGCCGCCCCGGCCGCTGAAGCTGCCACCGCTGCCACTGTTGTCTCCATACTGCGCCGACCTGCGGCACGACAATCACAGCGTCAGACCCAGGCGATTTGGAGTTCAAGAATGTGCAGCCACACGTTCGGCACATGGGCTGACGAAGTCCTGGCGTCCTGGTGAATTCTCAACCGCAGATGAGAGTCGCCATCATCACGTCAGCAGATCCTTCAAGCTGATTGCACCCATGGCACTGCAGGAAGGGTCCGACATCGGGTTTTGAAAGTTTTTGGACCCATTGCGCACCTGAGCCCGCGGGACGCCAGCAGCGGCGGCGGCCGGTACTCGTAGGCTGAGTTGGTGTTGAAGTCGGCGTTGCTGCCCAGGCTCATGGAGCGCTGCAGCGCGCCGCCCTCGCTGCCCGACTGCGACGCCGCATCGTCGCCGTAGCCCGTCGACGCCCTGCTCAAGTGATTGCATACATTGCTTGACTTGGTAGCATGAATCTCGAGCGCCTCCCTTGCTGCCCGACTGCGACGCGGTGTTGTCGCTGTAGCACATCGACACCCTGCAGAAACACAGCTCGACAGCTGGACAGCTGAAGTGGATCAAAAGCTCGAGACTCCCGAGCAGTCACATGTCTCCCAGCGGCTGGCAGCGTCGCCGAGTCACGCTGAGCCTGGTGAGTCCAGGTGTGAGCATTGGGTGCAGGTTTCGCTAGCCGTCATGATAGTGTTGTAGACCCTAGACCTCAAAACGCACCAGGGCGGTGCGCCGATGTCGGAGGCGCTGGGCTGCTGGTACGCGGATGGGCGTACGCCGCCGAGCGCACTGTCCGGCCGACCCGGCGCGCCGCTGCTCCCGCTGCACGTGTACAGCCTTATCAATCAGGGTATCTGCTGCACTTACTATATAGCCATCTGTTGGTTCTGCAGACTGGGCTTTGCTCCATCTTGGTGACCGAAGCGCAAGACCCGCATCCGCCAGCATTTGATCGAGACTACGAAGCAAAAGGGGTAATTAACCAGGAAGACAAACATGACAGCACCTGTCGCTGTAGGCGGAGCCGGCGGTGCGGTGGCTGCGGTGGCTGCTGGACGCGGCGGGCGGCGGCGCCCCCCCTGGAGCAACACCGGTTCCCGCTGCCGGGAAGGCGTCGTCCTGGTCGTCCATCGGCACCGACCTCGCATATGCGTCCAGCTCCGCCTCGCTGGCCTGTTACTCGTGGGAAACGAGCTTATCTACGACCTGTCGCTGTGTATTTGGGACGTCGAATGTCGACCTCATGGACGCATTCAGCTCCGCCTCGCTGACCTGCCGCCAAAACAAAAAGGGAACATGTTGGTCACTGATTGCAGCACAGAATCAGTCATGCTTGTGCGAGGCACGAAACTAGAGTCGAGCTTGCCAAAGGGACAAGCGAGGCAGGAAACTCGAGCCACGGGAATTCCCTCACCTGTCGGCCGCCGGAGCGGCCGCCGGCGCCGCCCAGGGAGCGGCCGGCGGCGAGTATTGTGTTCAGGTGCTTGACAGTGGCGGGTCCGACGACGGCCGCCGCCTTGAGGCGGCCCGCCGTCGCGCCCAGCGCCTGCCGCGACTGCGCGGAGATGTGCTGCGACTTCGCCATCGTCGCCAGCGCCGCCGCCTGCGGTTTGGAGTGGTGGACGTGTCTTTGCGGAAGACAGACGGCGACTGGCAGCTGCTCTCCAGATGCTGTGGCCTGCCAATGCCCGCGCTGTGCACGAGGCTGCGCCGCCTGACGGCACCCAATCAGACCTAGTGCTTGTGCACCCGTGCCTCATGCAAGGGTGCGCCTCCGCGGCGGAGGTGCAGGATTGATGGTTGAGGTGGCAAGCGCACCGCCGCGTCGACTTGGGCGAGGTCGGGCGCGCGCAGCATCTGGATGAGGTGGGGCACGCCCTTCTGCACCACTGCCCAGTTGGTCGCGTTGCTGTCGCCCATTGCCGCCAGCGCCTCTGCGGACACACACAGAACGCGAGACCTGAGCACAGCCATGCTGTCCAGAGTGATTGATAGTGCGGACTCGCCACGCACACGCCATGCCCTGAAGTTGGTCTTGTGCATGAAGAACTCGTTGCATTGAGCCCTATGTTAGAAACACCAGCATCACACAGGGGTAGGGTGGCGGCCCTCTTGGGGTTGTCAACGAATTACAGAGTCCGCAGTCTACTGGACAAGCCCCTGGCGCCGCACCTGCGGCGGCGATGCGGGTAGCAGCTGCCGGCTGCCCCAGCAGGTTCGCAAGGTTGACGACCAGCCCGGCGCGCGACTCGGACTTCTGGAACGCCGGCGACGGCGCCAGGCGCGCCGCAAAGGCGGCGCCGGCGGCTTGGCCGCTTGGTGTGCCACCCAGCAGCAGCTGGTTCAGACCCACCAGCGCGTGCGCCTTGACCACCTCCGACTGCGCGGGGTTCACAAAACCAGGTTTCGAGTGGAAGAGTCCAGCCAAGCCAAGTCCGGCATGGAGCATTGGGGGCCAGCGGCTGCCATGCTGCACTTGCAGGTTCGCATTCGCACAAGGAAGGCCATCGAAAGCGCGAGGAAGGAGAGGCAGGAGGACCGTCAAACAGGACCGCAACAGGACATCAAAAGCCAAGGGCAGACGACTTGTGCCACGGGGTTTAGGGTTTAGGGTTGAGGGCGCAGGGCGCACCGCGACATCCTTGCTGCCGGCGGAGATGTTGGCCAGCGCGACCGCGGCCGCCTCCTTGCCGCCGGCAGAGCCACCAATGAGCACCGCCACCAACGCGCCCACAGCCTGCAGCCAGGGTTGTTTGCACCAAACGGGTCGTTGGAAGCACAACTAAGATGTACGGTTCCGGTGAAACGTGTTACCCTGGGAGCCGCTGATGAGCACAGCCACCCGCGCGCCCACCGCCTGTAGTCGGACATTTGCACTCAGGCGGAAAGGAGAGTCCATGAAAGGAAGGTTTGCACTCGATCTCAAACAAGGCAGGTGTCCCTTTGTGTGTCGCAGGTATTCTTGGAGCCACGATGTCAGATTTTTAGGGTTTAGGCTTTAGGGCGACCCACAGCTAGCCTACACTGCCGACTATCGAATGTGCAAGCGACGCCGTGCACTCGGATACACCCAATATTTTTCATCTAATATCAGCACCTAACGTTGATTATTTCTACACCTAGCAGCGTTCAACCCGAAACAGCTCTTGCACACACGTGTGTCGTTAGGCGGGTTGCTGTCCACAAAGGCCACCTTCTCCTTGCGCAGCGCGGTGATGGTGGGCTTGGAGTCAGCGGCGGACATCTCCGCGAGGCCCGCCGCCGCCGAGTCGCGGCCCGGCAGCGTGCCGGTGCGCGCGATGTTGACGACAGCCTTGACCGCGCCCGCTGCCACCGCGATGTCCTGTGGCGTTAGGTGCAGTGAACAGTTGGCGCAAATATCACTCGACTCAATGGCGGCGTCGCATGGTGGCTCAGTGAGATGGACGACTTTCGAATTCCCAAGGGAGGCGCTCCCCTGCCGGTAGAGCTCTCACCGCGGCCTCCACCACAGCCCATGCATTCACAGGTTTCCAGCGGAATGAGACCAAGAGAAGGGGATGCGGAGGCAAGGAAACAGGGCAGACAGGCAAGATGCATCCTAAGACAAGAGCGAAAGCGCACAAGGTGGCCGCGGCGGGTGACGCCGTTCTGGGTGACCATCGCGCGCACGACCTCCATGGCGGCTTCCCGAGTGCTCGCGTTGTCGGCGCTGGGCTTGGCCACCAGCAGCGCCAGCACCGTCTTGAGGCCTCCGCTGCCGACGAGCGTGACGCCGTCCGTCGCGGGTGACCGCGCGATGGAGGCCAGCATGCGCAGCGCGCTGTCCCGCCCCAGTGTCTTGCCTGTGGGGCGGGGTGCAGATATCTAACAAGCACTTCACCAAATCGTACCCAAATGCCGTTGATGACGCTGTCCTAAGAATCGTTCGTTCTGGGAACGCCAGCAGCATCAGCAGGTACGGCAGGCAAATGGGTGCCAGATGTGCTGCACAGTGGCTCGGCACACTCCAGGCGCCTGACAAACTGACCGCACTCGACACAAAGGGCACACATCGGCAGCTACTTTCATAGTGGAGTCAGTCTCTTCCGCCATGACCTGTGCACAGGACATGCTGCAACGACAAGTGATGTGCCAAACCCTGCACCGGTGCGCACGAGGTCCAGCAGCGCCGGCCCGGCAAATGGTTGGAACTGGATCAGGATGGTTTGCGGGAGGCAAAAAGCAATGGTACACCCAAGACATGACAGGTCCAGCGCACCGCTGCGCACGATCGCCCTGCGCACGATCGCCAGGGCAGGGCCGGCACTCACTGTTGGACCAGGACGTTTGCAGGAGTCAGTGAAGGGCACGAAAAGACACAGGCTTAAACCCTAAACCCTAAACTCTAAACCTCAGCGCACCGGTTCGCACGAGGCCCAGCAGCGCGGGCCCTGCGCCCGCAGCGGCAAAGGGCTCTACGCCGCCGGGCTCGCTGGAGATCTGGTCCGCCGCCCAGGCGGCACCCTCCCGCGCGCCCGCGCCCGCGCTGCCCGCCAGCACCTGTCGAGGCGAGATTACTTAGGGATTGCTCAGGGTTTACGGAAGGTCCGGTCGGGTGTGCTGTTGAAACTCTACTGCTTCGTCTGGTCCGCCGCCCAGGCGGCGCCCTCTCGTGCGACCGCGCCTGCGCTGCCCGCCAGCACCTGCACAGGAGACATTGGCCGCATTGCAGATGCGTCGCATTTGAAAGAGGGTAGTGCAACACTGCAACTGTCTCAGTGACCCAAAGTCTATGACAGAGTGCGCACACCTGCCCATGCGAGCGGGGTCTGTTTCATGCTGTTGGAGCATTGCCACCGACGAGCCCACTGGGTGAATGCCGCACAGCACCAAAGCCGATGCTGTAACGACAGCAGGTTCAACCGACAAGCCCTGGCACCTCTCTCCCGGCCGCAGCTGTCCGTGTCAATAGTGCTGTGTGATGTTGATGTGTGGGCAGGCGTGAAAGAGACCCACCGGCATGAGCGCCGACGCCGCGCCGGCGTCAGACAGCGTGCGCCGCGCGACGGAGTCCGTGGCGCAGTACCCCAGTAGCCAAGCGGCGGCCTCCGCGCCCGCGGCGTCACCTGCTCGTAGCATGTCGAACAGGGGGCCCGCGACCTCGCCCACCGGCACCCGTGCCCTGCCCAGGTGTGAGATAAACCGTCATCGTTCCTTGCCAAAAACACCTCGTGTGCTGGCGGCTGGCAGGCTGCCAGCCCCTGTGCTGACGGCAAACATGCAAGTCAACAGCAACTCTCTGCGGAGAGCACTCCACTGGCAGTGGTCCAGCCTCCTTCAACACGTTTTGCGAACACGAAAGCGGATGCCACTGCAGCGTCGCACCGCGATGCGGGCGCGGCGGCGATGATCTTGGCGAGGGACTGCGCCGAGGCGGTGCGGCCGCTGGCCACTGGGCACTCCAGCAGCTGCACCAGCGCCGCCGTGCCGCCTGCGGGTTTTAGTAGGTCTTGGAGTTTGCATCCAAAAGAAGGCTAGCACTTGACAGTGGGCAGGGTGAACAATGAGCGAGTGCACTCCTGAGGGAGCAGCCGGCAAGGTCTCTCGACCAGGAGCAGCCAGCGCCAGATGTAACAGGATGTGAGCGCCGCTCGAGAAAACATTCAGGGATCTGTGACACATCTGGTGAGACGGCCTGAACAGCAACTTAGCAGCCGTGGACGCTGCCGGGGGGCTGCAGCGCAGCTCACCATGGTGTGCAATCTTGGCGGCCAGCCCGGCAATGTTCTGCGCGAGCGCGCCGAGCAGCTTGGCGGCGGCCTCGCTGCCAGAGCAGAAGGGCAGGCCCAGCATGGCGACCAGCGCCTGCACGCCTCCGGCGGCGCCGCCCAGCAGCTTCAGCACGTCGCCTGCCGGCGGCTTGCCGCTCTCGTAGATCCTGGACAGAGGGAGCGGACGTCTCGGGGGAGCATGAGGATTCAAAAACAGATGAGCCAGCAGCTGGTGCATGTCGCCCGCCGGCGTCTTACCGTATTCAGAGTGCAGGGGCGTGGGATGGGACTCTTTCAGCAGTGGTGGAGCTTGTGTCCGTGTCTGCTGTGGAATGGTCGAGCAACATAGCAGAGCGGATGCAGAGGGGAGGTGGCAGCCGAGGGCGAGGCTGACAGACACCAAAGTTGAACCCTCCAAGAAAGCACACCCAGCCTTGAACTGAAATGATGGAAGCAAGGCAAACCTGCACAGGCAGAAGGAGGCAGCGAGGGCGTCCTCGGCGGAGGTGCCGGCGATGAGCAGCGCCTCGATGAAGGTGCGGACGCCCGCGGGTCCGAAGGGCACGAGCTCCTGGTTGTGGCAGTTGAAGTGCACCAGCGCGCCTGCCCCGAGCAGCAATTGGCGGTCAGTGGTAGCCGCTGTGTGTGTGTTGGTTGGTGGTGGTGGTGTGGTGGGGGAAAGGGGGGGG
>JAABUL010008729.1_pt1 | contig 10163 bp, 9 predicted proteins | sample 5559151 | NCBI WGS metagenome assembly JAABUL01 (sample SAMN10711876, study PRJNA513368) | rock metagenome | isolation source: Antarctica rocks | place: Antarctica: Victoria Land, Pudding Butte sud | reverse complement strand
AAGTATCCAACCCAACAGTTGACCGAAGGCTTGATCTCGAGCTTTCCGTCCTCCTCGGCCCAATACATCTTACATCACTCAGTGATTACAATATGTGTAAGTTTTCTCCTACCCGGTCTTCCTCTTTGTATGTGATGATCTGAAAATCCCTCAGGAGCTCGTCCGGACCTAAAGAGTAACGCTGATTCTGATCTTGCGTTCAGGTGATTACACGAAAGTAACATATCAATGTGGCCATGTGCGATATGTTGTCAAGGCTTGGTGCACGACGTACCAACAAACGTAAGAAAGCGTGGGGGATCGCCCTTTTGTCAGTGTGGTGATCATTGGCTGATGATGGCTCGATAGGCACGTCCGATGTCCACCGAACGTTGTTGCAACGCAAGCCTCCCCCAACCCGCATCGATGATTCAGTGCATGCTGACACGCCATGGCAGAGAAACAAAACCTAATGAGAAATGCGGTGCGTCCTCCCGTTTCCCTCTGTCCGAATTGTCTCGTTCCGCTGCACCTACCCCGTTCCAAAATTGAGTCCTTGCAAGTCACCTCTACGACACTGAAAGTGCTCCTTATGATCGCCCTCAACACTTCTGCTTGCATGAAAGGGAGTCCAGAAACTGCCGAGCAACGATAGATGCTAAACATATATCTTCCAGGAGATTGCAAGGCCGCGCCGCCTTCGAAGACATGAACCCTGAAAGTACATCACTGGGAAAACGGCGCCATTTCGTTAGGCTTGTGTTAGGACAAACTAGAAGGATAGATGTGTTTCATGTTTCGAGACATGGCATCATCAGGCACTCGCGTTCAGGATATCCATACAACCTCATACCAGACCCTTGAACATGAGTTCAAGTCACGCCGCTACTCCCTGACTTCTACTCCGGGCCGAGAACGGCCAGATATGTTTCCAGAAGTAACAAGGACTAGGTACATACACCTGACTCCTCAGATAGAGACCCTACTCCCTGTCGGATCCCAGCCTGCTCGTCTCCTTTAGCTACACCAATGGCCTATCGATTCCGTCCGCAGCCAGCCCCTGCTCTATCCGTTAGTGCTCCGCCGTTCCCAGCACTCGGATCGTCTCCTCAGCGAAGAGCCCGAGGCCCGCAGAAAGAGGGATCGGGTACCAATAAACTCACACTCAAGCTATCCAATATACGAGCACTTCAAAGCAACATCATCATCCCTGGACTGGCTCCGGGATACCCTTGCGAAATACATCAACGCCCCATTCCTCCCTGCCAAATTTACGATGAAGTACCGAACCGCGTCCGATATACCAGCTCTGCCTACTACGCATCTACACCAAACATCCGAAACCTTACCTCGTTTTCAACCACAACATCAACAAATCCTCATATAGAGCAAGATACCAATCATGCCAGACACGACCGAGTCACTGAGCCCATTTGAAGATAATACCCCATAAGCACACCTTTCGCTACAAAACCCTTTCACACCATTGGGCAAGCATCCCGTAAAGAGACAATGGGTACGTGAAGCTGGAAATGGGATGCCTCTTACGTACTCGCGCCACACTCACCTACTCCCTCCAATGAAGAAGAGACAGTGGGGTTTGAGGCTGGAAATGGAATGCCTCTTACGTATTGCCTACATATCCACTACACCCTCCCCCGCCCCTCCAAAAACTTCTAAACATACAACACCAATGCATGCTGAAGAAACCTACAGCCGAGTCTGGGTATCTGAGGGGTGCTAGATAAGAACGTGGCGCATGGGAGTGAAAGATATGGATGGGGTTGATGTGGCATCGGTTGATGGGCAGAGAGGAGGGACTGTGTGTGGTTGTTCGTGAGGATTGGGATAGGATGGGGATTGGGATGGGGATGGGATGGGAATGGGGTGGCTGGTATATGGGCTGGAGATGATGTATTTAGATTAGGGGTGGAGGTCGATAAGAATGTATCTTGACAGTCGATGAAGAAAAGATTAGCTTGAGTGTTCAGCTCCCTGAAGAATGGGAACCTTCGTGTGAGGATATGATCAGTTTTTTCTGTCCTCACTTGACTTTTGCCATGTCTTCTAACAGTGTTTCGCTATATATACCACATACAAAGCCTGCATGCTACACGACAACGCCCGGGAGGGAAGGCTGCTTCCATGCCCGAATACTCCACTAGGTCGATATCGCTAAAGCACATCGCTTGCATCGCCATTTCGCTATGAAAACACAATGGTAATGACAAACAGCGAGTGGAAGTCATCCCCCCCTCACACCTTCGCTCCACCACTCCCCTCACTATCCCTCTCGCTCACGGCTTCCTTCGCATTCCCAGTCCCAACCCCTGAGCCGCCACCCATCCCCGGCGGCAGCACAATCTCCGGCAGCTTCATCGGCGCCTTCGCCGCACTAGCCATCTTCTTCAGCTTCTCCCCTTTGAGGACCTTTTTCATCTCTTCCAGATCCAGGACCTCGTATTCCACTAGAGCTTTTGCCAGAAGATCGAGCTCGTTCTTGCGTTCCATGAGCAAGGTGGTGGCGCGTTGTTTGCCTTCTTCGATAAAGCGGCGGACTTCAGACTCTATTTGTTGCTTGGTTTGAGAGGAGAGGGACTCGAAATTGGTGGCAAGATCGATGTTGCCCATGGTGTCGGACATTCCGTTCTGAGTTACCATCTGATAGGCAATCGAGGTTGCGCCTTGAATGTCCTGCTGCCTGTTAGCTTTCGAGCCTGACGTGAGGGGTAATTCTGTCTTACAGCTGAGCAGCCACTGGTGACATTGTCCTCTCCGTAGATGATTTGTTCGGCCACCTTGCCTCCCATGGCAACATCAATCTGTGCCTTGAACTCGTTTTTTGCCCATGACACTTTGTCCATTTCGTGCATCGACATCGTCATGCCGAGTGCGTGGCCCCGAGGCATTATCGTCACTTTGTAGAGAGGTATGGCGCCGCGAGTGTACATGGCGACCAAAGCGTGCCCAGCTTCATGATATGCGGTGCTGATTTTGTCCTTCTCTTGTATGACGGCGCTACGTCGCTCTGCTCCCATCATAATCTTATCTTTTGCCCATTCGAAGTCGAGCATACCAACTTTCTGAGCTTTCATTCGGCTAGCGCGAACAGCGGCTTGGTTGACAAGGTTCTCGAGCTCTGCGCCAGAGAAACCTGTAGTACCTCGAGCGAGGATAGATTCGTCGACGTCGGTAGATATCTGGACATTCTTCATGTGATGTTTCAGGATCGCCATTCGGCCGCGGACGTCAGGCAAAGGGACGGCGACGTTTCGGTCGAATCGGCCGGGTCGAGTGAGCGCTTTGTCGAGTAATTGAGGGAAATTCGTCGCAGCCACAATAATGACACCAGTATCTTGGGAGAAACCATCGAGTTCGGTGAGCAACTGATTGAGCGACTGCTTGACGTAGGCTGGGTCCCGTTCATTGCGCTTGCCTCCCAATGCATCCAATTCGTCGATGAAGATGATAGCCGGAGCTTTCGACCGGGCGTTAGCAAAGAGTTCACGGACCCGCTTTGCCCCAACACCAACATATATCTCATCAAACTCAGCACCTGACATGAAGAAGAAGGGAACTCCGGCTTCTCCGGCAATAGCGCGTGCGAGAAGCGTCTTTCCAGTACCGGGGGGACCAGTCAGGAGAACACCTTTCGGAAGTTTTCCACCAAGAGTGTTGAATTTTTCGGGATTCCTCAAGAATTCGACAAGCTCTTGCAATTCTTCCTTGGCTTCGTCGCACCCATGGACATCGGAGAACCGAACTGTTTGCTGCTGAGGCAGAGCCTCGTTGGCTGCTGAGCCAGTGACTTTCTTCAAGACTCCGGAGGTTTCAACCACTAGCTGGAGGACGATCATTAAGACGTAGGCGGTGAAGCCAAAGTACAGAAGAAACTTGACCCATTTAAAAATCGAGGAGCCGATGGATTCCTCCACTACGACATATAGTGGGCTTGCTTTGTCGCCTGTTCCAGTGCTGCCCGCTTTGGCCCCCGCCACTTGTCCGCCTTTCATTTGTGCAGCCACAGCTTGACCGATAGCCTGTAGCTGCTCATGCGGGGTATTACTGCGTCCTGGGAGCTGTGTGGCTCCTCCCACGGCCGAGGCACCCTCCGTCCTTGCAAGCTTCTCGAGCGCACGATGATAGGTTGCTTCGCAAGCCGAATTCGAGGCATAGCGTCCCGTTTGGAATCTCTCCACAAGTATAGCCGGCATATCAGCTCGTAATAGCGCAGCATAGAAGGCGTTTTGCGCCGTTGGACTTGTAGGGTTGTTGTTCGCAGTCTGTTCCATATGGGCAAGCAGGTTCTGTGAGGAGCTGGCACCAAAGAGTGTTCTTCGCTGCCATTTGCTGGGCAGGCTGAATTGCACAGTGGTGGTATTGCGAGCGAGACGGAAAGGGGGAAGAGTTGGGTAAGAGTGGAGGGTTCGGATGAAGGCCGGCCTTGTAAGGGGAAATGAACTTGCAGAGCGGAAACCCTTATCACAGAGCTCGCTTGTTGATCGGTTCTGGTACCATCAGCACGTGAAATGTAATAGTCAGCGCCCCTACACTTACCATTGTTTCGAATCTGGGAGAAGCATTCGCGGCAAAGCCCCGTCCGGCTACACGTGGAGTATCGACAGGGAAAATTCCCTTGCACCGTGTCCTCCATGGTATACGCAGACTATACCTCATCGATGTGCAGAGCTCTGGGGTGAGAGGGGCTAGATTCTGTACAAAGACGTATATCAGTCTTCGTCAATGAGGAGTATAGGCAGTAGGTGGCGTGTACGAACCTTGACTGTGGCGTGGAACGCCATGACGGCGGTATATCCGCTGAACTACAGGCACAAAGATATAATTAAGATCAGAAAGAATGAAAACTGAAGAATGAAAGGCGCATGACGCCACACTGACAGTGGAAGAGTTGATGTGATCAACGCCTGAAAAGTTCTCACCAAGTTCGGAATAGTCCAGTTCTGTCGGCGTATCTTTAGTCCGGCATCCGCCATTGGAACTGGAGAAAGTCGGCAGGACTTCTGCCACCGTCCCTCGAACAGTGGCATCAGGTGCATTCTACCAGAGTCGTTCGAGCTTCTTTGAGCGGTAGAGACGATTAACAGCTTGTCTTGTACATATGTCTAGGTCACTTGTTTGAGAACAGTATTAGACAAGCAAAATATCCTGTTACACGCAATGGAATCTCTGTCTTATGAAAAGAGCGATGCATATTTTCTTCTGGCTTCTCACAGTGGCATTACGATGTGTTCGTGGACTTTGGGAAGCAAAGGTACAGCGACTAAAGACCGCATGGTAGACCACCGATTCATTCATCGGCAGTGATATCAGTCACATTTCCTTGTGCTTCGGAGCCGATAATCTACACTCGGGTGAGGATATTATTAGCAGACGACTGCCAAAATTGTTCAGGATTTTGAAAAAGAAGCACCGAATCCATCGCAGTATCTACCCTTCGCCAATTCAGATGTGACACAGACCGCTGACCTTACTCCTTCGGGATGCTTTCCCTTTACGCAGAGAGCAGTCAGCACCATTGCCATAACTAACACTTAATTAGGCGTCAGAGGTGGGCGCAGTATTCGGCGGGCGCATAGTTTCGTCCATTTTGCCAGAGTATCATCAGAGCTAGGCCCAGCAGCTGCAATGCCCGCAGTCGAGCTGTTCGCGGAATTGTTGAAGCGTCCGCAACTTACAGCCATACCGGCTATCCAAATTTCCTGCGCTGAGGAAGCCGATTAGGTCACTACTCCGCTCGATGCGGCGCAGAAAGAATGTTTCTACGGCGGTCTTTGAAGCCCTATATGAAGGATTGCGGCTGTCTCCACTGCGAGTCTGCCCCAGATATTAGTGTCGTTGGCTCGAGGGCGAAACGTGTGGCCTGATGAAAAAAGTATAAAGTCATTTATGAGAGTACGTTTTGAGATATGAATCATTCAGACCTTGTGTCAAGTTCTGAGTAGACCGAGGTAAGATTCGACCGAGATGGCGGTAAACATGGATAGTCTAGGGACAATGTACTGTGTCGCCTAAGAAAAGTTCCTAATTTCACCTCGTCTGGTCTTACAGTAGGGACAGAGTGCACAATCATGCTCAGTGGCCCATACTGTTTGTCCATGATATTGGCTTGAAAATGCTGATTACCATCCCGATGGCTGCTGTATGGCCGCAGCCTTTGTGATGCTACAGGCTTACTGGTCAGTAGTATAGATTTTTTATTGAGAGTCACTGTCATTGCAAGCCAATCATGCATACATCAAGATATTCGATGTGACATATGCCGGCCGCTCCAGATCGAGCGAATACCGAACTCAGTAGCACATCATCTGAGCCTTTGCTGTCATAAGTGAGACATCTATCAGAATCTCACCTCTCAATCATTCGCACAAGACACCTCTCACCCACGCCCTCGTCCTCGTCTGCCGCCAAACTTACCTGGAAGCAGCTCTACTCTACTACCCACTTATCATCGCTCTCTTGCGGATCCAACAATTCAACTACACCAAACTTCAAGGATGCGTTACGGCCGTTGATCTTGGAAACGCTGTGTGCCTTACCTTGGAGCGATTCAGGAGGTTGAGACTTCATTGAGTCTAATTCAATATAGAGTACTGGGAACTCCACGGTCGTCAGAAAGAGGTGGGAGCCTTGGTTGAGCTGAAGGGTGAGGTGTTTGTGGCATTTGCAAGGAGCATATCGTGCACGATCGTAACGCTTCCCGTTGTCTGTAGAAGGGAATGCTACATCTGTGCTTCTCAACGATCGTCGAATCTTTCAGCTTTCTACTGTCACTGGAAGAAGCTCATCAAACTTCCTCAGCCGAGGATCATCAGGGCCTGAGTCTTTGATTGTCAACAATACAAGTCTGCCACTCACATTTATCGCCGATCCCATCAAGCATCAATTACCCCAAATAACCTCTTCAGGGCACTAAATTTACCCATCTCACGCTCTATTCTACACCCTACACCATCTACTCTGAATCTTGAAACCCTCAAGTCGAAAGCTCTACTACCACCTTGCGTTGCGAAATTGAGACACTGCTTTGCCCATCCTTCTCCAAGGAAAAACGAGACATCATGCCCACCTGCGTATTAAAATCGAGGAACAGCCTCATCTATCCCGTTCCTATCGAAAACCCAATAAGAGAGACATTGTTATGTTTCATTAAGTCGTCACGACTGGCTACAACATATGTATTAATTTAAAAACGGGTTTGTAAAGGGGAAGGTTGATTTTTACTAGCTAAGGTTGGTGAGTCTTGGTAGTGTTGTGGTGTGAGTTTGATGTTTGTTGCTGTGTGAGGTAGAGTCTGTGTTGGGTGTTGCATGCTGGGTAGCTGCTAGTTTGGTTGGTATAGTTGTTGTTGTATGGGTTGTTGTTGGGGTTTTTGAGACTAGGGTCGCATAGATTCTAGAGAGGATCCACATGCGAATAGGAGTGTTATCTTCGAGGTCTAATTTTGCCAATGCGGCAGTCATCTTCGTTTGACGCTCTTATACTGTATGTAATAATAACAATGGGAACAAAGCTATAACATATATGTATCACGAGCAACGCACAGTATCAATCTATAGGATTCTTAACCTGTGTCTCCAACAGCCTCACAAGCTGAGAAATATCGTCCACGCTCTCAATGTTCAACAACATCGACTCGATCTGCCCCTTCCTGTCCGCACTGAGCACCGTATCAGCCAACATGGACCACTTATACCGTATCCCTTGGTTCGAAAGCGCCTCGTCGTATGTCTTTGGACCCGACACTTCGTGAGAGACGGTGTAGCCTTTGCCGAAATCCACGGTGACTTTCGTGTGCCATTGGCTGAGTTTGTCGAAGTCGCGGTGCCAGATGCAGTTGACTTTGCGTACTAGTTTCCAGAGATCGTCACGGTCGAGGTTTGCTGAGTTGTATTGGTCCATGAGTACTGACCTGTCTAATAATTGGGCGGCTACGGTGTATCGTGTACTCATCTGAGCGCCACTAGGCGGTATCAACGTCAGCAAGCACGTTTCTAGAAGCCAGAGGTGGAAGTTTTCTAATAACCATCCTCAGACCTCAGCCTACCTAAAGTAGACGGCCGAGCTCGCCATGACAATGTTCATTTCGTTTCTGGAGGCACAGAATAGATGGGGATCTTACAGTGCGTTCAAAGGTCGCTGTACTTTGTGGCCGCCATGCGCAAAGGGTGCCTCAGCCAATGCGACGGTAATTCTTTTGATCGAGTCCAGATCCGCAAACCTTCCAGGATGCTGTTTTTGCAGTGCTTCGATGCAATTGATGGGAGCTTGTCTTAAGATCTGGCTAGCTACCGGCCTGATCCGCATCCCAGACATACCTTTCCAATCATCTCCTAAGCCGTCAATGAGTTTGGGTGGTAGATAGTGTTCATCATGGTTAGATCCATTGCCGAAGGTGGAAAGGTAATCTCCATGAGGTCTCTCAAAGGCTTTGTCGATTCCAGTGTAACTTTCACTTGACATTAGTGCAGCGAATAGACCATTTCGAGCGGCGAATCCGTGTTGCATCCTCTTAGCCAGGCTCTCAAACCTGGCTGCGGTAAGACCGCACGCTTGTGCGCAGGCTGTACCGAAAGCGTCTTCGATCTCCTCAGGGGAAAGGCCAAGGAGCTTGGAGACCGCGGCAGCGGCAGCCGGGGGACCGAATACTGCGCCCTATTGAATCTTTGAACGTGGTGCCTACGCAGGCTATGACGATACATACACTTTGCCAACTACGATTCAGCATTTCCGATCCATACAAAGCATGTCCAACCCGCGAACCAATCTCAAAGCCAACAATTGTAGACAGAAGGAATGAAGAGCCATCAAATTTGGCTGGACCCTGCTCACCACGGCTTGTATGCTCGGCGGCGGTGAGGAGGGCTGGTAGTATGACAGAGTTCGCATGCCAAGGAGCATCAGCATCGACATCGTCGAGCTCAAAGCCTTGAATGTAGGTTGAATTCAAAAGGGCGGCGCTCAGTGGGCTGAGCCTTCGACTCCAGCCAATGACCGTGCATTTACCGGGTCCTTCCATCTCTAGGATGGCATTCGTTGCCGTGCGCGACCATGGAAGCTGGGCTCCGACCAATGCACAGGCAATTCCATCCAAGATGAGGTATTTTGCGTTGGTTTTCATGTGCTCGGGCACGTCTTCCAACTCAATGGAGGCGACGAATTCGCACATCCTGCCGGTAGGGCCGTTGAGAGCGCTGGCGGGCGCCAACTGACTGGTGTCCAGCATGATTGTAGCCTGATGGAAATGAAGAAGTAATGAGGCAAGGCAGGCAGTTGTTTTAGAAAAAAGTGGGAGTCGCTTGAACAAGTCGTCCATTCACTAAAGCTCTTGCAGGACGAAAGATGAAAGTCTTCAATACAGAGGTTTGTTATGCATATAGAGGACGTTAAGGCGATTTGTGAATTCATCGAAGCTTATCCCGCGGTTCCCTTTCGAGAATCAATAGCTCCGCGCCTCTGAGCTTCCGTCGAGCGACGTCGTCGAAACCCGCAGCCATAGCTCGTACGGATCGATTTCCGACTTTGGAGTAGTGGCTCTGCGGTTGTACTTTGTGGATCTGTCGTCTATCTCCGTTGTACAGAGAAGTCCGTGGAATTCGGACGGTATACGGTTGGACTGGTGGGCGGATGGGTTGAGAGGGAATGCGGAATGCGGAATGCGGGCCGTGGGCCGTGGATGGATTAGTCATCGAGACAAATCTGATGTGTGGTTGGTCAGAGCAGCTGCTGCACGATAATTCCCATGGCACAACGCTGTTGTGGAAGAGGATCAAAAAGAGTCCCGTCCATCAATTCTTCCCATTCACACAACGTCATACCAACGATCATGGACATTGACGACATGTTTGAGGGTTCCGAGGAGGTCAGACCTGTGCTATATCAACCCCAGCTTTGCTGCTTCTTCCCAACTGCAAGCTCCATCAGTATCAGACTTCCATTCAACTCGACTCCGCCCCTACCACTCTGGAACATCCATTCCATTTCCGTCGAGGCTCGTCAGCTACCTATTCTCCTTCCGCCTTAACAATATCCGCGATGGAGATGGACATTCAGCTCTCTATCGGCGGATGTCTGTTCTTACCGGACTGACAATTACCAGGTTCACCACAACCTTGAGCCACTTTGTCAAATCTATTCCAAGTCATCAACGATTTGCCTCAGTCGCC
>JAABUL010008725.1_pt1 | contig 10166 bp, 10 predicted proteins | sample 5559151 | NCBI WGS metagenome assembly JAABUL01 (sample SAMN10711876, study PRJNA513368) | rock metagenome | isolation source: Antarctica rocks | place: Antarctica: Victoria Land, Pudding Butte sud | reverse complement strand
CATGGTCAACGCCTCTGGAATTCAGGTGAAGCGATCAGCAGCGTGATCGCGTCCCGCCGCGACCCCGCGGTCCGCATCGCACTGGCCGTATCGGCCGACAGCAACGGCCCCAGCAGCACCTCGGCCAACGCCGCAGGCTCCGGCAACTCCGGCCGCCCGGCGAACCCATACGCCCAGTCGATCCGCCGCAGCATCGCTTCCGGACCCGCCCAATCCTGCGCCGTATCCGGCCAGCCGATCGGGAAGGGGGCGTCGAACATGCCCTGGCCCAGCCCGCTGACGATCCCGTTCACCGGCCGCCGCCGCTCCGGCGCCCCCCGCTCCGGCGCCCCCCGCTGCGGCGCTAACGCCGCCCCCCGCAGCGTCGCCAACACCAGCTCCTGCGGCGTCCGCAACTTCGCAAGCGGCGTCCAAGCCCCGGGCAGCCGGATCAACGCCAGCGACGCCGCCCGCAGATCCCCGCCGCTGTCCCGCAACACCCCCTCGACCCGCCGCACCGCATCCGCAGGCGGCGCATCGGCCACGAAATGCCGCACCAGCTTGCTCGCCAGGTGCCGATGCGTCGCCGCATGATCCGCCAGGAACACCAGTGCCGCCCGCCCGCCCTCCTCGCCCTCGCCGAACGGCCGGCCCATCAGCGTCTGCCCGCCGGGTTCATGCACGAACGGCCGGAACCGGAACCCCGGCTGCTCCCGCCGCTCGATGCTCCACCCCGTCAGCAGCCGCGCCAGCGACGTCACGTCCGCCTGCGAATAGCCCGCGGCCGGGCTCAGCGTATGCAGCTCCAGGCACTCGCGGGCGAGGTTCTCGTTCAACCCCTTGCTCTGCTTCAGCCCGACCCGGCTGTTCGGCCCCACCGACCCCGCATTGTCCAGGTATATCAGCATCGCCGGATGCCGCATTACCGCCAGCAGCATGTCCGCGAACCGCCCCGTCACATGCGGCCGGATCGCGTCGCGCACATACGCGCCCACCAGCGGCGCGACCCGCCCGGCCCGGATGCTGACCGTGAAATGATTGGCCCAGAACCACACCAGCCGCTCGCGGAACGGCGAAGGCGTCGCGATCGCCCAATCCTGCAGCGCCGCCGTCTCCGCCTGGAACATCGCCCGCGCCAGCCGCTTGCGCTCCGCTCCAGGCTTGTTCTCGCGGCGCTCCTCCCGATCCTGCTCGAGTGCGGCAAACGCATCCGCCACGCTCGCCCCCTCAGGGCCGGGATCGGCCCCCTCGAGCTGCCCCGCCAGCCACGCCGCCAGGTCGGGCGGGCTCGGATCGCGCGGCGAGCGGCCGAACCCGAACCGGGCATAGGCATGGACGAGATCGGTCCGCATCGCTCACCCGCTTCCGGCGTCGTTCAACTCTGCATACGCGCCGCCCGCTCCGCCACCCACGCGCGCCGCCGATAAACGAACAGGCCAGCCGCCCGCGCCGCCGCGTCTTGCGCCAGATACGGCGCCAGCCGCAGCAGGATCTCGCGCGTCACCCCCATCAACCCCAGCGTGACCGCCTCGCTCACCGGATAGAACCGCACATGCTCGAGCTCACGCGAGTCGTGCGCCTCGCCCCGCGCCGCCTCGGCCGGCGCCACCAGGAATCGCGCATTGAACCGGATCGGACTCTCCGGCGGCGTCACCGCCCGGCACAGATAGCCGATCCGCTCGACCGAGGGCGGCTGCCCGAAACTAAGCCCCGTCTCCTCCTCCAGCTCGCGCGCCGCCGCCATCACCAGCGCGCGCGCAAGCCGCGGCCCGGCGTTGCGCGCCAGCAACGCCAGCGTCGCCGGGTCCGGCTCGGCCGACGCGACCATGCGCCGGTCGCCCGGATCGACCGCGCCGCCCGGAAACACCAGCCGGTTCGGCATGAAGCGGTGCCCCGCGCCCCGCACCCCCATCAGCACCTCGACTCCCTGCGCCCCCTCGCGCCACAGGATCAGGCTCGCCGCATGGCGCGCGAACACCGCTCGGCGTCGGGACCGCAGCGGGGCAGGGGTGGCAGCAACCTCGGTCAGAGCGAACATCCTTCACGCAAGAAAATAATACCCGGGCGCATCCGCAGCGCCCCTCGCACAGTAATGACACCATCGAGGCCGGACGAGCCACCCAGAACGCACGGGCGTCGGCCCTTGACCAACAAGGAGACGACAATGAACGTCCAAAAGACCGGCGCCATCGCCGCGCTTGGACTTGCGCTCGCCTTCCCGCTGCTGACCGCTTCGCCCAAGCCCGAGAACAAGGCCCAACCGGTCAAGGTCCTCACCTTCCACGTCGTCGACCACGGGCTGCTGCCGTAAGAAGATTGCGGGACACCGTGACCGATACTCGCGCCAGCCGCGTCCCCCCGCTTGCCGGCCGGACCCAGACCGCGCGAGTATCTCCCTCATGCTCCCCCCCGCGCACACGTCCGCCGACCCGGCCGACCGCGATACGCACACCGACGAAACCGCCCAGCTCCTCCTGCGCGCCGCACAGGAAGACGCCGTCGCGTTCCGCCGCCTCTACGATATGGAATCGCCCCGCCTCTACGCCGTGGCCCTCCGTATCACCCGACAGCCATCGCTCGCGTCCGACGCCGTGCACGACGCCATGCTCCAGGTCTGGCGCAACGCAGCCCGCTTCGACCCAGCACGAGGCAACGCCCGCGCCTGGCTCACCAGCCTCGTCCGCTACCGCGCCCTCGACATGATCGCCCGCACCCGGCGCGAAGTGCCCTCGGCCAAGCTGCCCGAACTGGTCGACCCAGACCCAGATCCGCTCGACCGCCTCATGATCACGCGCACCGGCGAACTGCTGCACCACTGTCTGCAGCAGATCGACGCCCAGCGCCGGCGCTGGGTCGTCATGGCCTTCCTCGATGGCTTCAGCCACATGGAAGTCGCCGCCCACGTCCGCCAACCGGCCGGCACCGTCAAATCCGGCATCCGCCGCGCCCTGCTCGCACTGCGCGCCTGCCTCGGCGGCGCCGAATGAGCGACGAACCGCCCGACAACGACCTGCTCGCCGCCGAATACGTCCTCGGCGCGCTGCCGCCGGACCAGGCCCGCGCCCTCGAAGCCCTCGCCCTGCACGACCCGGCCGTCGCCGGCAGCATCGCCACTTGGGAAGACCGCCTCGCCCCGCTCGCCGACCTGCTCGCCCCGGTCGACCCGCCCGCGCTCCTCTGGCGCCGCCTCGCTTTGGCGATCGGTATCGAAGACGACCGCACCCGCACCACAGCGCCCGCCCGGTCCGCCGCCCTGAACCTTTGGCGCGCCACCGCAGCCGCCGGCTTCGCCATCGCCGCCAGCCTCGGCTTCCTTCTCTGGCGCCCCGCCCCGCCCGACACCGGCCTCGTCGCCGCCCTCTCGCCCGCCGGCGCCCCCGCGCCCGCCTTCCTCATCAAGGTCACCCCCGGCGGCAAGGCCGTCATCCTCGCCCAGAACGGCGCCACCCCGCCCGCCGGCCGCGCCTTCGAGCTGTGGGAACTCAAACCCGGCGCCGCAGCCCCAGTCAGCCTCGGCGTCCTCCCCACCAACGGCCAACGCCTCATCACCATGGCCGCCCCCGCCGGAACCCAGCTCCTCGTCAGCCAGGAACCCCCCGGCGGCTCCCCGACCGGCCAACCCACCGGACCCGTCGTCTTCAGCGGAACTCTCGCCGGAACCTGACCCCGAATCACCGCCCCTGCGTGCTGTCACAAAACCGTTTATTGAGTCGTAAAATTGCGACTGCTACCCGTTAATTTACAGTCCGTCCAACATCGGAGAATAATCGTGGCAACCATCATAGTACCTGCCGGTTTCGGCACCACCGTCTCCGGCGTGACCCTCAACGACACCCTCCAAGCCGCCCCTGGCGTCGATCTCAAGGCCGTCCCGGTCTATTACGAGGTCGACGGCAACTCGATCCTCCAGTCCCTCACCATCGGCTACAATATCGGCTTCGACATCGGCTACAGCGCACCGGGCTCGCTGACCGGCACCGGCAACATCACCGGCCCGACCGACGCCAGCGTCGGCAACCTGCCCCTGCTCTCGAACTACGACACGCTCGACATCAACGGCACCATCGGTGTCTCCGTGAGCAATCAGGGCCAGATCACCGTCTCGGCCGGCGAACGCCTCGACCTGACCGCCGAGATATTCAGCCTCGGCACCATCACCATCGCCGCCACCGGTGAACTCGATCTCGACACCCCCAAGCCGGCGACCCTCAACGTGCTCAACAACAGCGGCAAGCTCAAGAGCACCGCGCCCAACGCGAACATCCAGACCGCCGTCAACACCGGCACCATCGATATCACCGCCGGCACCCTGGCCTTCTCGAGCGTGACGGGCGCCGGCACCATCATCGTCGAGACCGGCGCACGGCTCGACATCGCCTCCGCGAGCGCCGTCTCGAACACCGTGGTCCTCAAAGCCGGATCGACCCTGCGCCTGACCCCGACCACGGTCTTCACCGGCACCCTGCAGAGCCCGGACGCCACCGCCAAGATCGACCTCGTCAACCTCACGGCCACCGGCGCCAGCGTATCGAACGGCCAGATCCTCATCACCACCGCGTCCGGCACCGTCAGCCTCAACGAGACCGGCCTCGCCCAAGGCCTCGTCCTGCCCGTCACCACCGACGGCAACGGCGGCACCTTCATCGCACTGGCGGCAGCGGCAGCGGCAGCGGCAACCCCGACGCCGACTCCAACCCCAACCGCCGATCCCGCCGTCTACCGCTTCTTCGACAAGATCCACGGCACCCAGTTCCTCACCGCCAGCAGCACCGAAGCCACCGGGCTCCAGGCCAGCCGCGCCGACCTGACCTACGAAGGCACCGGCTTCTACGCCGTCAACCCGGCCACCGACGCCAATGCCGCCCCGGTCTACCGCTTCTTCGACAATGTCTACGGAACCCATTTCTACACGACGAGCGACACCGAAAAAGCAACTGTCCAGTCAAGCCGCGCCGACCTCGTCTACGAAGGCATCGGCTACTACGAACACACTGCTCAACAGACCGGCGACTCAGCCGTCTACCGCTTCTTCGACAGCAACTTCGGCACCCATTTCTACACCTCGAGCGCCACCGAACGCGCCACTATCATCGCCACCCGCCCCGACCTCGTCAGCGAAGGCATCGGTTACTACGCCCCAACCACCTAAACACCCTCCAACCGTCATGGCCCGGCTCGTCCGGGCCATCCACGCCTTCACCCAAGCCCAACCAAAACCCGCCTATCCCGCCAAACTCTCAAACACGTCGCCGCCCGCCGCCAACCCCTGCACATGCGCCCGATGCCACAGCGCATAGAACAGCAGCGTCCAGGCCGCATGCCCCTCCCGCTTGCCGTCCGCATGCCGGAACAGCGCCGCCACCCGGTCCGGCCGCGCAATCTCCGCCACCCCCGGCGACGCCGCCACCAGCGGCCCCAGCCGCGCCCCCTGCCGGTCGATCCACGCCCCGATCGGCACCGTGAACCCCTGCTTCGGCGCAAACGGCCGCGATTCCGGCATCGCCCGCTCCAGCCACCGCCGCAGCAGATACTTCCCCCGCCCGCCGCGCACCTTCAGCCCATCCGGCAGCCGGAACGCCGCCGCCGCCACGCCCGCATCCAGGAACGGCGTCCGTCCCTCGACCCCGTGCGCCATCAGGCACCGGTCCAGCTTCAGCAGCAGGTCGTGCGGCAGCCAGTCCGCCATGTCCGTCGCTTGCGCCACCGCCAGCCGCGTCCGACCCGGCAGCGCCGCCTGCGCCTCGGCCGCCGCCAGACCGTCGCGCCACGCCAGCGGCGTCTCGCGCAGCACGTCCAGCTGGTCGAAAATCCCGCGCGACCGCATCACCCGCCCGCCCTGCCACCACGGCCGCATCGCGCTGCGATACCGCCCATACCCGGCGAAGACCTCGTCCCCGCCCTCGCCGCACAGCACCACCTTGACGTCCGGCCGCGCCCGCTGCGCCAGGAACCACGACGGGATGATCGCGTAATCGGCCGCCGGGTCGTCCATGCAGGCGACGATCTCCGGCAGATGCCGCCACACCATCGCCTCGTTGATCTCGATGCTCTCGTGCCGCGCCCCAGCCGCCGCCGCGACCACCGCCGCATGCGCCCGCTCGTCGGCCGCCCCCGGCGCCTCCGACGCATCGAACCCGGCCGTGAACGCCAGCACCCGCTCGCCCCCCAGCCGCGCCATCGCCGCCAGGATCGCCGAGCTGTCCACGCCCCCGGACAGGAACATCCCATACGGCACGTCGCTGCGCTGATGCAGGTCGACGCTGCGCATCAGCGCCCCATCCAACCGCTCCAGCGCCGCCTCCTCCGAAATCGCCTCCGGCCCCCCCTCCGCCCCCCCTTCAGGCAACGCCGCCAGCCGCGTTCGGTCCAGCACATGCCCGTCCGCCACCCGGATGCTCTCGCCCGGCAGCACCCGATCGATCCCCGGAAAGATCGTCGCCCGCCCGGTCGTGAACTGCATCTGCAGCAGTTCGTCCCGCGCCGCCGCCCGAACCCCGCGCCCCACCAGCCCGGCCGCCAGCAACGCCTGCGGCTCCGACGCGAACGCCAGCCCCCCTTCGATCTGCGCGGTGTACAGCGGCTTGATCCCGAACGGATCGCGCGTCAGCGTCAGCGAACGCTGCACCCGCTCGTGGATCGCGATCGCATACATGCCCCGCAGCGCCTGCGCGTAACCCGGCCCGTCCCGCAGCCAAAGATGCAGCGCCGGCTCGCAATCGCTCCCCGTCGCGAACCGCGCCTCCGGCAATCCGTCCCGCAACTCTCTGTAGTTATAAACTTCTCCATTGGCCACCAGCGCCGCCGGCCCGGCAAACAGCGGCTGGTCGCCCCCGGCGACATCGATGATCGCCAGCCGCGTGTGCACCAGCGCCACCCGCCCCACCACCGAATGCCCCGCCCCATCCGGCCCGCGATGCCTCAGCGCCCGCGACAGCGCCGCCAGCACCGACGCATCCGGCGCCGCCGCGGACGGCGCCATCACCAATCCGGCGATCCCGCACATCAGCCAACCCCCGCGATAGCCGCCATCGTCTCCCGCCACCGGAGCACCACCGGCGCCTCGGCATGCGCCGCCTCCCACTCCGCCCGCCCCGCCGCCGCCAATCCGGCCGAAAGCCCCCGGTCGGCCAGCACCGCCCCGATCGCCCCCGCCAGCCGCACCGGGTCCTCCGGCGGCACCAGCACCCCCGTCCGCCCGGGATCGATCAACTCCACCGGCCCGGCCACCGCCGCCGCCACCACCGGACGCCCCGCCGAAAACGCCTCGAGAATGACATTGCCCAGCGGCTCGACCCGGCTCGGGCACACCAGCACGTCGCACCCGGCCAGCAACCCCGCAATGTCCGCCCGCCACCCCGGCATGGACAACCGCCGGGACACCCCAAGCTCCTCGCCCAACCGCTCCAGCGCCACCCGCTCCGGCCCGTCCCCCGCAATCACCAGATGCGCCTCCGGCAGCAGCGCCAACGCCCGGATCAGCACGTCGAACGCCTTGTTCCCGTGCAGCCGCCCCAGCGCCAACACCACCGGACCCGGCGCCAGCCGCACCGGTGCCGCCCCAATCTCCATCAGATCCGGCGCGAAATTCGGCAGATGGTGCACCCGCTCCGCCGGCCACCCCTGCGCGCGGATCCACCCGACGATCCCGCGCGTGTTCCCCACCAGATGATCGAACCCCCGGTAATACCGCAGGTCGTAATACCCCCCGAGCCGCCCCACCCGAACCCAGCCGCCCCGCGGCGTCGCCGCCGCAGCCCGGTTCATCCACGACACCGCCACCCGCGGCTCGAACCGCCGCAGCACCCGCCCTAACCGCGGCCGGGTCAGCAAATCCAGCGCGCCCCCGAACCCGAGCGGCACCGGCGCCAGCCCCGCCGCCCGCAACCGCGCCGCCCGCGCCGCATCCCGCCGGATCACCGGCAGCACCGTCTCGCCGGAACGCTGCAGCGCCGCCGTCAGCCGCTCGAAGAACAGTTCGGCCCCGCCCGCCCGGGCGCCAGCCATGACATGAGCCATTCTCAATGCGGTTGCAGCGTGAGGCGGGGCAGGGGGGGCATGCCCCAAAGCCTTAGCACGGACGCCCGGCGAGTCTTGCAGCCGCCCCCGCCGCGCCCCAATTCGCCCCCATGACCAAAATCGCCCATCTGACCGATCGCGCCGTCCTCGTCGTCGCCGGCGACGACCGGGTGAGCTTCCTCCAAGGCCTCGTCTCCAACGACGCCGCCGCCGCCACCCCCGGCCGCGCCGTCTGGGCCGCGCTGCTCACCCCCCAGGGCAAATGGCTCGCCGATTTCTTCATCTTCGCCGACGCCGATCGCCTCCTGCTCGACTGCGAAGCCGCCCAGCGCCCCATGCTCGCCAAGACCCTCGCCCGCTTCCGCCTCCGCGCCAAGGCAACCCTCGAGCCGCTTGATGTCCCAGTCTACGCCGCCTGGGACGGCAACGCGCCCGAGACGGCCATCCAAGCCCGCGACCCGCGCCTGCCGGAAGCCGGCTGGCGCATCCTCGGCCAATCCCGATCCCCCAATGCCACCGAAGCCGACTACGACGCCCACCGCCTCGCCCTCGGCCTGCCCGCAGGCTCCCGCGACCTCGAATCGGAAAAGAGCACCCTCGTCGAATCCGGCTTCGACGAACTCCACGGCATCGACTGGGAAAAAGGCTGCTACATGGGCCAGGAGCTCACCGCCCGCACCAAATACCGCGGCCTGGTCAAGCGCCGCCTCGTCCCGGTGTCGGTCTCCGGCCCGCTCCCCGCGCCCGGCACCCCCATCACCCACGCCGGCGCCGAAATCGGCACCATCCGCTCCGGAAGGGGTCATCGCGCCCTCGCCTCCCTCCGCCTCGAAGCCCTCCGCGCCGAGAGCCTCGACTGCGGCGACGCCACCCTCCGCCCCGCACCCGCACCCTGGATGCGCTGGGAACTGACGAAACTTGCCTCTGCCTAGGGCATCGACACCGAACGCCCGATCCAATCCGGCCGCAACCCCGCATGCCCTGCAACGACCCGCTGCAGCCCGGCCAGCACCGGCTCCGGCCAAGCACTCACCCGTCGCACCGACAGATCCACGCTCAGATACATCAGCTCCTGCAACGCCGACACCACGCCGTCCCCTTCCCGCACCATCGTGTGCGCCACATGCAACCGCTTGGCATCGGCCGCCAGCACCAGCGACTCCACCATCGCGGTCTCGCCCTCGAGCAGCTCCGCCCGATAGAGCGTATGCGTCTCCGCCGCGAACGTCCCGAACCCCAAAGCCCGGAACGCGTCGCCAAGCCCGATCGCCCGCCAAAGGGCATCCGTCGCACTGTCAAACATCGTCACGTAGTGCGCCAGATTAAGATGACCGTTCTCGTCGATCCAGTCCGGCCGCACCACGAACGGCCCGCTGCGGAACGGGGCCGGCCCCGCCAGCCCCGCGCCATCAGCCACTACGAGTTGTCAGACCCGGAGTCGAAGCCGCCCCCGTCGAAACCGCCCCCGTCGAAACCGCCGCCGCCGCCGCCATCGAACCCGCCGCCGCTACCCCCCTGGTCGAAGCTGGCATCCTGGCTCAGCCCGGCACCGTCGAACCCCTTCGGATCACCGCCCTGCGAGAACGGATCGCCGCCAAACCCGGCATCCGTCCCGAACCCGCCCGTCGGATCCGACGCCGACGCCACGCCGGACCCATCGAACGCATTGTTCGCCATGTCACCGGAGCCGCCCAGGAACCCGCCCGAGGACGCGTTCTCGCCCATCCCGCCGCCCATGCCGCCATGCCCGCCGCTGAACGCGTTCATCAGCGCATTGCCGACCACCATGCCGCCGGCCACGCCCGCCGCCGTCGTCAGCGCCGAGCCGAGAAAGCCGGAACCGCCGCGTCCGAACATGCCCGGCTGATACGCCGGCGGATACTGCGGCGGCGGCGGCGGCGCATATTGCGGCCCGCCATAGCCCGGCTGTGGCATCGGCCCGCCCGCGTTCCCCCACGGCCCGCCCCGGCCCTGCTGCATCTGCGGCTGCGGCTGCGACGACCCGCCCCCGAACAGGCTGCCAAAGAACCCCTTAGATTGCTGCTGCTGCGGCGGTGCCTGCGCCTGGTGCCGCGCCTGCTCCAGCTCCCACTGCAGCCGGGTCAGCCGGTTGTTCATCTCCGCCAGCGCCGCCTCCTGCACCACCGCCATCTGCGTGATGCGATACCGCG
>JAABUL010008724.1_pt1 | contig 10167 bp, 1 predicted proteins | sample 5559151 | NCBI WGS metagenome assembly JAABUL01 (sample SAMN10711876, study PRJNA513368) | rock metagenome | isolation source: Antarctica rocks | place: Antarctica: Victoria Land, Pudding Butte sud | reverse complement strand
CGATGACAATGCCAATTGGGGCAAAGGCCGTTTGAGTAAGTTGCTGAGGCCGAACGATGAGCTGCGGAGCAGCAACGACTAGTGGCATTACTATCGTCATTGCAATTGCAGTAGACAAAACCCGGCTAAGAGTCGTTCATAGTTAGCTGCGTGTGCCCTAAGATCCCTTCATTGGAATGTGAAGCGAGCTCTTCTGTTGCCTCAATGCTCAGATCTCCTTTGCAGAATTATGTTTTGTGTCCAACAAGTCCTAACCCTAGACTAAGCCCTAGACCAAACTCTAACTATTTATAAACAACACTACAAGATATAATGCAATAGCTTCGAACAATCGACAAACACTATAATATATAGTTTGAACTATCTATAAACAATAAGCGTCGACATTAAAATATAATTTTGCTAGAAAATTTAAAAACAATATATAATATTTGAAATAAAAATCGATTACAATAGTAAATAAGTCTTATTTAAACAAAAATATATAACAACGTTTGTAAATATATTTAAAGATAATTTTATAACTTGCGTAAAATAAAATATTATAACTAGAATAATTGTATTTGTAGATACTATATATGCGCTAATTATATATATTGTATTAATAATTGTTTACGCTTTGTTAATATTTATTAATTAAAAAGTATTAAAAGTTGCAAGATTGCTTTATTGTAAAGTATTACAAACTATAAGATTGTTTTACTATAAAATATTACAAGTTGCAAGATTGCTCTATTGTAAAATATTCAAATATAAATTAAAATTGTATTTGTATAACTTTAACTTTAAAAATAGTTTTAAAAAAAACAATAATTTTGTTTAATTTATTAACAAGCTTTCTTTCTAGTATTTAATTTTTCGAAAAATTGTAATATATATATATTATTTAATTAGTTTTAATATAGAGAAACTATAAGTAAGAGTTAAATTAAGATATTTAGCAATAAATTTTCTTGTTTTAGCAATTGTTTAACGCAAGAGATTATTAGATAATATATAACTAGAAATTACAAGACTTTAGTTTGTTAAGTTAAAAATAACAATAAAGATTATAGCAAAATTTTATTGTTAATACAATCTTAAAATATAATCTTAAGATTTTGAATTGAATTGTAAATTGTTTTTTTTTGATATATTATTTTACTTTATAAGTATTAATATTAATTATTAATTATTAATATATTAACAATAAATACAAATTAAAATAATCTATTTAGCAAAATTCTTTATAATATTGTTAGTTTATATAATATTTAGCAAATTATTTTAAACTAAATAAAACAAAAAAACAAAAAAAAATTAATAAAAAGAGATTTTAGCAATTCTAGACAAAGCAAAAGATAAAATCGAGATTATTAATATTATTGTTAACAAAATTCTTAATATTATTAGACAAAACAAATTATAATAAATAAAATCGAAATAAATATACAAAAAAGATGCAATAAAAGTAATTTAAACAAAAAATATAAAGATTATTAAAATTATTTACACAAAGTTTTGTAATAAAAAGACAAAAAAATTTAACAAAATTTGTACTAGTTAAGAAGCAAATTTTAACAACCTTTAATTAAACAACAATTTTAAATATTAAATTAAATAAATAGTTTTAACAATAATGCAATTTTTTTTGTTAAAATTTATTTGTTTTTTGCTTAAAATATTATAATTTGTTTGCAAAAAAAGAAAAAAAACAAGATTTTACGCAAAATATTTTGTTATTTAATTAATAATTTGTTGCGCAACTTATATTGTTAAAACAAAAAAATAAACTTCGCGATACTTTAATATCTTTTGCAAATAAACTAAAAGTATTCGAGATAATTTAAGAAAATTTAGCAATTACTAGCTTTTTAAAGACGTTAATAATTTCAAAAAAGAAAATAAGATATAAATTATTACAATTATTAAAAATAGCAATTGTAACAACAATAAACAACAATAAAAAGACAAATAACAATAGTGCGTTTAACAATATATTTGTTAAACTATTTATTTTTACTAAACGTTTAAAAACAAAAGAAATTGAAGAGATAAAAGATTGCAAGTATTATTTTATAAATATCAATTTTCTAAAACAAATTAATTGTAAGTTAAGAAATAAAATTAAAATGCGTATCGAAAGTAAATATCTTTCTACAATTTATTTAATTATAAAATTAATATTAATAGAGAATTTCTTAAATTTGTATTATATGTATACTTGCAAAATTGCTAAATATATTAAACTAAAGTTTAACAATATTAGATACAAAATTATTTTAAAAAGATTAAAGACTTGCTAACTTAAATAACTAATCTTTAAAAATTTGAAAATTAACAATAAAATCTTTTTTTAATAATAAAAACAAAATTAATTGTTTGTTTTAAAAAATTAGCTTAGAGTCTTTATATATATATATATTAAATATTTTCTTTTTAAACAATCGATTATTAATATATATCAAATTGTAATTAACAAAGTTTGCGACAATAAAATCTAGTTAAGATAATTAATAGAGAGCAATATTATTGTAGAAAATATATTTAACTAGCTTTAGAATAAGATATGCTTCGAGAAGCAAATCGAGACAAGAGTTAATAAGTTTATAGTCGAGAAATTTGCAATATATCGACATTATTAATAAAAACAAAATAACAAATTTAACTATAAATAATTGCAAACAATATTTTACTTTTTAAGTTAATAAGTTATTTATATAAATCTAGAATATTAAATATTATATATTTGTTTTTAATTTAATTGCAATTCTCGTTTAGACTAACTGTTCGAGTCGGTTTTTCCCCGAAATTTATAACTCGACCCGAAAGTTATACCTAATTAGACCAAGTTTTAACCTAATATATTTAGTATTTTCATAATTTATGCAATTCGGTTCCAACTGTTAGAATCGAACGATTAGTCTATTCTTGTTTAATATTGTATTTTTATTATATTAAGTTTGTTGTTAAAAAAGATAATACAAGCTTTTATTATATTAATATATATATATCTAGATACTTAAAAAACAAATACAAAAATACAATTATTTAAGACTCGTTTTTATTAAACAACAAAAATAAATAGATTTGCACAAAAATAGTATTAAATTTTTATTAAATAATTAAGAAATAATAGAAAGATATTGTTATACGTAAAAACAAATTTAAAAATACAAATATTGCATTTATTTATAATTTAAAAAAACTATAAAAGTTAAAAAATGGGCAAAAATATAGCAACTTTGTAAAAATATTTTTAAAAAAAAAATATATGTATTATTAAATCTAAGATTTTGTACAAGTTAATATTAAATAATATTTGCGTTTTTTAACAAACTATTTTTTTGTAATATATTAATATACAAAAGAATAAAAAAACTCTAAACAATATTAAGTTTAATTAATAAAGCAATTTTGTTATTGTATACGCAACTTAGATTGCACTTAAACTTATATTGTTAAATTAATTGTATTAATATATTGTTTTATTATAAAAGTTTTTTGTATTAATTTAATTGTATATCAATTTTGCTATAAGTTAAACGTTTGTTTGTTAAATATTTTAAAATAATTTTGTTGCGCAAATGCAAACAAATTAACTTTTAAAAACAAATTAAATAAAAACAATACAAATAATAGTATTGTATTAAATAGAGTTTTTGCAAAAGTTTAAAATTGTTTTTAAAAAAATAAAAAATATAGAAATTGTTTACTATAACAACAATAGATATTTTGTAAATTAAAAAAGAAAAATAATCGAATACAAAGTTGCTTAATAGAAATAAATTAACAATAACAATAAAGTTTAATATATACAATTAATTAAGTAATAACAATCATATATTTATTTCTCTTACTTTAATTATATAATTTAAATATCTTTTATATATCTAAAATTAAAACTTAATGCAAAAGTAGCGTTAATTGCTATTTAATTTTATAAGAGTTGCATAATTATTAATTGCATTTTATATATATCGAAAAAAAGAAATTTAAAATCTATTATTAGTACTTATTATTAACAATTACTTATCTAAACTAAGATAAAAATGCAACAAAGTTAATAGAGCAAAATTGCGCAAATACAATTTTGTTTTTTCTAATTACTTTTTTTTGTTTTTTAAACTAGATAAGTTGTTGTTAAAGTTAATTTTCTTTTTATTATATTTTGTATTCGAGTCGAATTCTTTTTTGTTATCTTTATTTATATTGTTTGTTAACTCAAATTTCTTATCTAAATCTTTCTTATTATAATTGTTAATTTTCTTTTTATTTGTTTTGTTCTTAATTAATTGAACAATAATTTTTTTTATTTTTTCTTTATTTTAATTTAAGTTTTAATCGACTATAAGTTGTTCAATTTGCAAGCAAAAATATTGCAAAATCGAATTTTAAAAATAAAAGAAAAAATCTTCTTAATAATATCGACAAAACAAATAGTTTAATTGTTTGTCTTCGACTTTTCTTTTTTAAATTTAAAGATAATAGTCGAATTATTTTGTTAAATTTATTTTTGTTTAATTGTATAATTATTTTTGTAGAGTTGCTAAAGTAATCGATCGACAATTAAATAATAATTTTAAGTACTTTTTTTTAAAACAACTTGTTCTTGTTAATTATTTAATCTTTATATAAGAGATAAACGTAGTATAGATTCTTATTATATTCTTTTTTTTTATTAGATAGTAAATGTAGACTGATCGTTCGGTTCCAACAGTTGGAACCGAATTGCATAAATTATGAAAATACTAACTATATTAGGTTAAAACTTGGTCTAATTAGATATAACTTTCGGGTCGGGTTATAGATTTTGGGGAAAAACCGACCCGAACGATCAGTCTAAGTAAATGTCTTTAGTTTAATTATAATAATATTTTGTTTAATCTTAATAAATAATGCGACTTTTGCAATTCTTTTCGTCTATATAATAAAAAAATTTCGAGATATAATTAAACAATACGCGCGTTGTTTTTAAGAAATTATTGCTATTAAAATTGACAAATTATATCTTTTTTTGTATATTAATATTAAATAGTTTAAATACAATATCTATAAAATAATTATTAAGACAAACTTTAATTTAAAATATAGTATACAATTCTTAATCTTTAAGAGTATTAATTTTTAATTTTATAACAAACTAATATTTTTTAAATATTTTATATTTGTATTTTGATATAATTTTTAACTTTTTGCACAAATTTAACTTTGTAACATTAAATATACAATAAATTTTAATATATTACAACTTTTTTAATTTAGAAGATTTACAATTTTTTTTAATACTAATATTGTATTTGATTCTCTTAATTTTTTTTAAAAAAATATTTAATTTTTTTTTAATTTTAATGTATTTCTTTTTTTTTGCGTTAAATAATTCTTTAAACAATTAACTTTTCTTAATTTTTTTTTTCTACAATAGATTAGTATATAAGTTTGTATATTCTTAACTTAATTTATACAAATCTTATTTTTATATTAATATTATCATTTTTTATTAAAATTTTGTTATTTGTAATCTCTTTTTTTTTTTTTTTTTTTGTTGATATTTATATATTTAATTTTATTCTTAATTATATTGTTCTAATTAATATATAAATCTTTGTTAGACAAATTTATAATAATAATATCTAATTTTTTAATTAACAATATTGTCGAAAGTAATAAAGATATTGTTATTTACATTAATATTGTTTGCTATTTTTGCGTTAAAAACAACAAAATTAAAGATTAAAAACAAAAAGTAAAAACAAAAACAAAAAAAGCAATTAAATAAATAAAAAGAGAGATTGTACTTATTTGTTATTTGTAAAATAAATTAATTTATAGCTAAATTTTAAATATTTAAAAATTGTATTAATAAGAATTAAGTATTGCTTTGTTTACTTAATAAATAAATTAATATTTATATATTTATAAATCTTTTCTTATACTTTTGTTACAATATATAAGAATAGAAAGATAAACAATTTAATATATTTAATTGTAGTCTAAATTTATAGCAAATCAAGCTAAAAAAAAACAATTTTAGTAAATTAAGTTTTATTTAATATTTATATTGTATAAAGTTAAAGAATTGTCTATAAATACTTAATTAAATTTAATTTTCTAATAATTTTAACTTAATTTTAAATAATATTTTTTTCAATATTAAATAAAGATAGCACTTAATAAGCTAGAATATTCGAGTTTGTCTTCTTTCTCAATTGTACAAAAATATATTAATATTTATCTATTTAGTTTTATTTACTATAGCTTATTATTGTATAAGTACAATAACTTATAATACAATTAAACTTAATATATTATATAATTTCTTTTTTGTTGCGTATTATTAAATATTGAAAGAAAGAAAGAAGTTTCTTAAATTAATTGTTTTAACAATTGTTAACAATAATATTGCAATTAAATTTAATATATTTCGACAAAACTATTATTAAACAACTTATTATTATAAATTAATTTTTTTTTAAGAGCAATTTTTGCAAATTGATTTTTTTTTTTTGTAATACTTTTCGATTATTTTAATTGTTTTTATGTTATATTAAACGCAAATTAAATAAGTTGCAATTTATATAAATTATTTTAGCTTTAATCTTTAATTAATTTTGTTAAAATTAACAATACAATTAGTAATCTAGTAAGTATTTAAATTTTATACAATTCAACTTTATTGCTAATATAAATCTTTAGAAACAATAAAATATATATATCTTTAACATATTAGTTCTACAACGCAATCGAACTCTTAAAAAGACAATTTTGCGTTGCGTATATTTGTTTATAATATATATTAATTACTATTACTTTTATATATATTTTTAATTATATTAATTTTTGTTTGTTTTATATTTGTTAATTGTTTAAATACAAATTTAAATTAGAATTTTTATTTGTAAAAGTCGAGTTGCTATATTTGTTGTTTAAATATAAATTTAAATTGAGATTTTTATTTGCAAAAGTCGAGTTGCTATATTTGTTGTTTAAATATAAATTTAAATTAAAGTTTTTATTTGCAAAAATTAAATTGCTATATTTGTTATTTAAATATAAATAAATTTTTGAACAATTAGAGTTGCAACTTGTTCTTATACTTCTTTTATCTATTAATAAAATTTATTAATTTCTTCTTAATCTATAAGACGCATTAATATTAAATATTTGTAATTAATTTTATTTTAAATATATATACTATAAACAATTTTATTTTTCTTTTAATATATTTTTTTCTTGTCTTTTATTGTTTATATATATAGACAAATTAGAGCGCAAATATATTTTACAAAATAACTTTGTAAATCTTAAGCAAATAGAAAGATCGAATATTTATAAATTGTTTAAACTAGATTTTCAAAATCTCTAGTATAATTTGTTGCGCTTAAATTGAATTTTCAAGATTTCTAGAATAATTTGTTGAGTTCGAATTAAATTTTTAAAATTCTTAAAATAATTTGTTGCGTTCGAGTTAAATCTTTTAAATCTTTAGCAAAGAAGACAAAATAAAAGTTGAGAGCAATAAAATTTGCTCTATTTTGTTAATTTATTCGATCGAAATAAATTAAGAAAAAAATATTGTTTAAGCAAATTTCGAATATTAATAACAATTGACAATATTAATAAGTTAACAAATTATTAAATAAAGTTTAAAAAAGAATAGCAAATGCAAAACTAATAATAAATAATATATTTTTAAATTTGAAGACAATTAATTGCGAACTTTTGAACGCAGTTAAAAGATATTAAATAAAGTTAATATTTGCATTTTGTTATTAAAATATATTAATAATATTTTATATTAACAATGTTGTAACTAAAAATATAATATACAAATTAATTGCAAAAAATAATCGAGTTATATATTGTATATATATTGTCTCTTTAATATAAAACATTTTTATATTGTTTATTTTAAATTATTAAAAAAGTTGCAAAAACAATTATATAAGTCGAGATATATTTATTTATAAATATACTAGCTTAATAATAATTAGTTATAAATATATATTAGCTATCAAAAAAACAAAGAGAATTTAAAAAAAAAAAAATTTTTTTTATAACAAACAATAAATTATTGTTATCTTTATATTACTAAGAAAAAAAATAAAAAGCAAATAACAACGCAAAACAAAAAAATTTGCAAAAACTTTCGAACATTTAATGCAAACTTAGATTTTGTTTTACTTTTTTTTATAAATAATATACAAGATTGTGCTATATTTACTAGCGTTAACTCTTGCTTAACTAATATATTAATAATTGATTAATTATAAAGTAATAAAACAATTTGCAACTAAAGAGCGCAAGTTATTTGCAATTATTGTTAACAATTTAAAATTATATATAATTGCGCAAGTCTATTCTTCGATACAACGCAACGCTATATAAGATTTGTTTCTTTAATTTTAATACTTTTAGTAATTTTATATTTGTTGTCTAAAATAAAAATTTAAAGCTTCGAATATTGTTAACTTAAATTAAAGATTGCAAGTAGCACAAAAATTAATAGCTTAAATTAAAAAGTATATACTATAATATACAACTTTTGTTTGTAATAAAAGATATTAATACTTAATAATAATTATTTAATTAAAACAAATTTAAGAGTAAACAAGAACTTATTATGTCGCAATAAAGATATAAATTGTATATTAAAACTTAATCTTCGAGATAAAAGAATTAAAAACAAATATTTTATAAAAACTTAACAATATCTTTATATAATAATATAGCAATTTTCTTAATTGCAATATTGTTACGCAATATTGTTTAAGTTTTATAAGATATCTTCGAAATATCAAATTAAACAAATTGTATTTGTAATAAGTCTTGTATCTAAAAGTAAATTTAGCAATTAAAATATATTAATAAATTTAATTCTTAACTTTATATTTCGCGATTAATATCTATATTTAACAAAGTTAAATAGTGTTATTTTGTTACTTTTAATATTCTTAATTAATAAAGACTTTTAATAACAAATTAATAGTAAAATAAAGTATCTAAAATTGCAAAACAAAATATAAAAAAGAGCAAAAAACTAATTCGATTATTTAACTTAAATGTTTGATAAAAGAATTATATTCGATAAAGAAGAAAATAAATTTAACAACAATTGCTATACAACAATTTAAATACAAAATTAAGAATATTAAACTTTAATCTAATCTTTTATATTAATAATATTATAAATATTGCTATAAATACTTGTTTGTAATTAAGTAAACAAAATAGTATTACGCGAAATTAACTTAGTTTATTCTCTTTCTTTATTATTTTATTAATTTAGAAATAAATATAATCTTTTTTTAATATATTTGAGAGCATATAAACTTGAAGAGTAAGTTTTTTATTATATTAAAACTTGCGCATTATAATCTTTGTTCTTATTAAGTTTTTATTAATTATTAAAAAGCTAATATTAAGTTTTGTTTTATTATTTCTTTTGCAAAATTTCAATTGTTAAGATTATTTTCTTAACAATATTTATTTTGTTTGCCTATTATTTTTAAAGATTTCAATTTTGCTCTTAAATATTTAACAATCTCGCAAAATTAAATTTAAGAAAGTAAAAAATATTACAAATTTAATATTAAGTTATAAGTTAATAGTTGCTAAATATCTAGTTTTGTTAAGACAATATTGCGATAAATTTGCAAAACAATATAGCGAGTTTCTCGATTATATCTATAAGAATTTAATTAAAAAAGAAGAGTTCTTTTTTTTAGTAAGTTTACAAAATTTTATTATTGTATCTTATTATAATTAACTTTAAACAATAAATAAATTGCAATTTGAACTAGATAAATTAATAAAGAATAAAGTTTTTAAGAAATATTAGAAACTCTTAAAAATTATAGATTAAGAAACTTTAATTAATTTTAAAAAGATTAAAACAACAATAATTAAATATATCTTTTGTTAATTAAAATTTATTGTTAATATTAATTGTTTTAAACGTTAAAACAATTGCAACAAAAATATATTTAAAACTTAATTCTTAACAATATCGAAACTATATTATCTATTTTATCTTAACAAATTGAATAATTTTTAAACAATTTTTGCTCTTTATTTTTATAATAGTTAGACTAACCGTCGGGTCGGGTTTCGGTTCCAAATATTGGAACCGACCCGACTCGTCGGTTCCAACCCTAGGAATCGACCCGAAACCCGATTCGGTTCCTA
>JAABUL010008722.1_pt1 | contig 10168 bp, 5 predicted proteins | sample 5559151 | NCBI WGS metagenome assembly JAABUL01 (sample SAMN10711876, study PRJNA513368) | rock metagenome | isolation source: Antarctica rocks | place: Antarctica: Victoria Land, Pudding Butte sud | reverse complement strand
CAACTTCAAACATGAACGAATACTCTGCAAGCATTTGAGACTAAAGCAGAAGCTACAATCATTAATAGATCACGAACTTAAGCTCCAACGTGATAACTACAGTAGATCTATGGAGCATGTCAACAACCATCCTACGAAGATATGACACCGCCCTATAATTCTATACGAATATATTCACAATTACTTCGCCTAGAAACTTTCTCAATTTTTCGTAACTAACGTGCTTCCTCAACTTGTCACGGTGCGACGGTCAGATTTTAGAATCAGAGTTAGTGATATTCTTAAAGCATCCCGTCAGCCACACAGCAAAGTATCCGACATCAGGCGGGAGTTCAACGAGAGCTTTGACAAAGTTCTTGACTTCTACTATAAAGGTACATATGTGGACTTCTAGGTTGGGTTGGAGTTGTGTCGAAGGTACGGTCTGATTCAGTTGAAGAAGAAGCTACGTACCTAGAAGGGTGTCCCGCAAGAGCCAGTAAAGGAGCCAGAGCTTTCAGACTTCACTGAAATCACGGATTTTCCCAACCCTGTTATGGTTCGAATGTCAGACTTCAGAATCAACGCCACCCACATCGTCAAACTCGCTAGCCGTTCAAGAGATACATTAAGGAGTCTCAAAAACATGTTGAATTCTGGGGATTACGAGATTTTACGGGGAACTGGGAAGCGTGAGGGCACGTATGTGGGTTTCGATATTGGAATAGAGCTGTGTCGAAAATATGGACTTGTTGAGCTAGAGAAGCGACTCTATAGCTTAAAGCCTTTTGAAGAGCCGGTCTTAGATGCAGAGCCAAGTTATACCAGAGCCCCGAGCCAGACCTCCAGGTTACTCCGGGAACCGCCTGATTCGAACTCAGTCTTACCGCGAAATTCGAGCAGTGAGCCCATGGGGATCCGGGATCGAGGTCAACTCCTAGTAACGCTCAGAGGGGATATTATCGATGAGCCAATTCAGGCGGAGGACGCAAGCGAGATGGATTCAGGGTCAGACGCTGCAGGCTCAGAAGCTAGCGTCATATCCTGCAAACCTTCGTTGGAACGAAGCGCTCAATTACAAGCTCATAAATCCATCCGTCGTGGAAAAGACTCGGCGTTGTCGCGCCACTCGAGCACCGACCTACCCTACTCAGTTTGGGACTCTGAGCCTCGATATTCACGGCTAAGTGAAGTTCAGCCGGATCTGAAGCCATCCAGTTGGAAAACGGCGTCACCATATCCGAGTTTCACGGACACGTATTAAACGGAATACACGTTCTATTGTCTACGTGAATTTTGAGGCACTAAAATAAGAACATGAATTTCGCTCAATACATATCGGTGAAACTCGGATACGGCGATGCCATTCTCCAACTAGGTGGCTTCAAGTCTTAACTTCACTTAGCTGTGAATATCGAGGCTCAGCCTAGTGTCGATTCGGGGCCGTTAGGCAACGAGAGAACTCTACTCACCCCATAGTTTGTTGCCGTAACTGAATCCTGGTACAGTCGGGCTGCAGAGGATCAGGTCATCATCATTCATCTCAGCAGGATCCTTGCCAGTGCTCTTGACTTGATCTGATTGGTCCGTCGAACGATCATCGATCCCAAACATCATCCAAGACTCATCTGAATCTTGTTTGGCCGATTCATTGATACGTGGCCTGGTGTAGTTGGGGTTGGCCTCATGGAAAAAGACCCTATCGATCATGATCCGGCTATTGACGGGTACCTTGACCGGCTGCCCTTTGCGCATGTAGAAGGCATCTCCTCGGTACTGACGATGGTGAACGCCCATCAAGGACACAAACTTTCGACCACATTCGACGAGATGTGCCTTGACCTCATGTTTGTTCGGATGATACTCGAGAGGAAAGGCGTCAAGAGAGCTGATCCTCTTTGTCACGCGGAACTTCAAAATGGCAAGCTCAATTGAGGTCTCCCCAAACACTTTGCCATCGAAATCCACGTAGCAGCACTCCAGGTGAAAGTATTCCACCTTGTTGTCCGTCGTCCTCTCCTCGCCGCATTGGTATTTGACACACCTCGGCTTGCCGGTACCGAAACAGGTGGTGTACACCACCGTATTCGGTTTGAAAAGCGCCCAGAGCAGATCGTATGTGATTTCGTGGCCCTCCAGGAGTGCGGTGAGGTGTTTGGTCGTGGAGGTATAGGTCATCTTCACGAAGTTGACCAACAGGTCGAAGTGTTTCACGGCGAGTTCTCGCGGCGAAGGGAAGCTGAGGACTTCTTCCTCGCAAACAGATGATGTAAATGGGGAATTCCGTGCATTGGTATCAATAGCTCTTTCAACAAGTGCGCTAGTAACCAATCCCTTTGTTCGAACTCTTTCGGAGACTTGCCCCTCTCGAAATCTTCTCTGACCTGGCTGTCCTGTTCGAAGTACTCCTACGCAACGTCCCGGTCTGAATCCAATATAAGAGAGGGTCAGGGCTGTTCTCGCTGGTGTCACTTGCCGCCTCCTGATGTAGATTTTCCTCAGCAGTGCAGCTGGAAGGCGAGGTTCGTGGTCGCTTCGAAGGAGGCCGGTCTCGGTCTTGAGGAGAGGAACGTCCAGCTTCGTGCTCTCGTTTCCGTTTCTGGTGGGGCTTTGAGGCTTTTTGGAGGACCTGTGGACGTTGTGAGGTCTCGATTAGGTCAGTGGTGTGACATGGTATAAGAAGGGATAGAGGAGCATACTTTTTTGTCTGCGAGGATGTTGCTTGTGTGTGGTAAGGAGGGCAGTATTTGGACTTCTTGAACGAGATTGCTCTTGGATATGGATTGTTTGCGAGCCTGTATTTCTTGTCGACGTGCGCTTTTGCGAATGGCTTGTTTTTTGATATCTCGAGGTTGCTTCCCTACAGACGGTTAGCTCAAACATGCAGTGTGGACGCTGAGCACTCCATCTTGATCCTTTAGTACTGGAGGTTGTCGCCCATTCTTCTTGATGTTTGACTTTGCTTTACCGCGGGTCATGTCGAATGGAATAAAGGGGCAGGAGATGCCTTTACATAGGCGCTGGCTTGAAACCAGACAAGATGGATGTAGATCCCCGCCGGGAGTATCGTAAGCAACTTTTCACCAGATGCAACTCCCTTCCGCCAAAAAGCCGAACCCCCGGCGGGGGTATCGTAAGCAACTTTTCATGGAATTCCTCTTTCGATTCTATCTTGGACTTCGACCAAATTACGTATATATGCTTGCCGTTAAAGCGGTACTTCCCCCCCTTTTCTTCCACGTCTTCTTCATCCACCGCCTCCTGCTCCAAACTTTCCTCGCCTTCTTGCTCGTCGACATATCGATCCCCCAAAGGTGGGATGTTGTCGAAGTCAGATATGTGCACGAAGATGATTGCTGCGCAAACGGGAGGGGGCGCCTCCCTTCAAGTACTTCGTTACAGCTGGACCCACTTCCCTTGTTTCCCGTCGTCCAATGGGGGTCCAGCAAGTTGCCTGGGTCCAGCTGTAGAACTGCGTTCCACCCTGCCTGGAACGTGTCCGTCTGTCCAGTTCCAATCGGCGAATAGGAGTGCGAGAAGAGGTTGATGACTCAACTGATCCCTTCTCTTTTACCGCAGAAGTGGCCCTCGCGTTCCACGTTCCAGCGTTCCAGAGCGAAATTATGCCGAGACGGTGCATAAGACTCCAAGTTAGAGATGAAAGATTTCATTGGCGGTAGCTGCTCATTGGAAATAGCAGGTAGAACGTGTCCTGTGTCTTTTACTAGATTTTAAGGAGTAGCTTGCTCTTATGTTGAACTAAAGTTGTGCCGATGGAAAGTGCATCTAGGAATTTTTTTTTTATCCACAGTCGCAATCATCTCAATTGGAGACGTCGACATTTCTCTTCAAGCAACCGGCCGACCACCAGAGGATGGAACAGCTGATCACAACCGTCCTCCCTCGAGAGACATCCCCCAAGCAAAGACCAATCTCTGTACTAATCAAGCCGCTCAAAGCTGTCCTCCCCAAGAAGGACACTGGTCCATCACACCTCCAAGCAAAGGACCAGTCTCCGTACCAATCAAGCCGGTCAAACTGTCCTTCGTCCCACGCCAAGCAAGACAGTCTATACCAGAATTGGCTGAAGGAGACTGGTCCATTGCAGGCCGCAGCCCCAAGCCGGATGAAACGTCGGTATTGCTACCCGAGGGATGGATAGTCTGCTGGGCTTCTGCCTAGGTTCAGCTGGGGTCCAAAAGGGATAAAAGAGCAGTCGTCTCCCCTTCTTTCCAGTCCTTCCCTCTCGTCCTGCAAATCTTTGTTCAGTCGCGGGCCAGACATATCGATGGCGTACGTGTAGAATATCTGTTTCACGAAGTCTATTCATTCTAAATTTCTCACGGAGAATATAAAATGCCAGGGTCTGATTAATGGCAGAATCAACCACCCAAGTTCTAGAAACTAAGATTGATTCTACATCGATACGCTCGCCATAATCCATTATGTAAAGATTGTGTGTGTTCCACTTTATTGTTTCGCTGTCGATGACATCGTGCTCTTTGATCTCTATGTGCCTTCCCAAGTATTAGTCGAATCGAACGTCTTATTCGACGCGTCTTTCACCGTGGACTTGTAGAGAAGTTCACAAACGATATAATTAAAGTCTTTGAACAGTAGATTGATAGATAACGAATACAATATTTTCTATATTCGAGTTAACTTAGACTCGATATAGTTGATTTGTATATACAATTTCTAATGTAGTAGAAGACTATTGTTTGTAATTGATCGATTAATAAGTATAATATTTTTTGTTTCTACAAATAATTATTGCAATATCTATATAATACAATTATATTAGCTAATTTATTGTTTTTATCAAGTTCGATTTTTTTTTAATAAATTGTTGCGTTCTAACTTTTGCTATATAAGATATATTATATATATGCTATTACAATTAAACAAGAACAAAATAGAAAATAAATTATTAATAAAAGTTCAAACAGTTAATAAAGATATTTTTGTCTTTTATATATATAAATAAGTATAGAGATTTTTAATACTTACTCTTTAAAATTACTCTTCGATACTTATTTTCAAAAGTTAATTCTAACTTTTTCAATTTCAATTTTTCTACTATTTTCGAATACTTCAATTCTAAATACTTCTTTTCTAGATATTTCTTTTTCTAGTCTCTGTTAATTCTAGAGCTTGCAAAAGATTCTAATATTTATATTATAAAATAGATACTATTTTAAACAACTCTTACTTCTATATAGTTTAGATTTCTATTAATTGCTCTATCTTCTTAAGCTCTCTTAGATATATACTTGTTAATATCTTTTGTATTTAATTATTCTTTAGTTTTGCGTCAAATTTAGAGCAATAACAATCTAGAAAATTATTAATTAGTTTAGCAATATAATATTTATTGTAATAATTATAGTATTTGTTACAAGATATACAATATTAATCTAACAATTTTTCTATTTATAATCGAAGATCTTTAAAAATTTGACAAAAATTGCTTCAAAAATTTTCGATTAAACTTGTAGAAAATTTATCTTAAATTTATCTTAAACTATATATATTGCTTTAAGTTTTCTGCAATAATACTAAAATTATTATTGTTTTGTAACTTATTATAATATATTAGACTTTTTGCAACTAATTATATAATTTTATATATTCTTAATATATATATATATAAACAACAACTATATTAAATTAGAAACTTTAAATAAGAATTAATATATTTTGTAATATTATAGCTATAATAAGATTTAGTAGTTTCTTCTTGTATAAATAAGTATTTAATATTTTTCTAGCAACAACAAGTTTACAAAGCAAAAGAAGTTCTAGATTAAGCTCTAGAATATTGTTCTTACTATTAGTAACAAATCTATTAACTACTTGTTTTAAATTCTTTAATATATCTAATCTAATAATATATTGCGCTAGTAGAAATATCTTAGAACTTAGTTATTAGAGTTAATTCTTTTTCTTTCTCTACTTTAGAAGATTATTATTTATATATTTCTAATTAATTGAATTTTTATTACTTGTTTTATATCTCTAATATTAATATTAAAAGCAGAAAGAATTATTTCTAGCTTACTAGATTAAGATTTGCAATTAAAAACAATAATAACAATCTTTCGCAAACTACAAAGCAACTATAAAGTTTGCTTATTTATTAATAATTTAAAAAGCTCTTCTATTATTAAGAATATCGCAATTTTCTACTATCTAATTTATTTTATTTTATAGCGATGTCTTTTGGAGCAAACGCAAATTCTTAAGAAAGTTTATACGCAAGAACAACAACTTACAAAGACAAAAAAATCTATACTAGCAAAGTAGATCGAATTAATACAAATTTAAAAGTAATTATCGCAAATATATTAAGTGTGTTGTATAAAAACAAAATTTCTTATTAGACAAGATATTAATATTTTGAAGAAATCTTTAAATATTTATTAAATACAAAAATTTGTATCTTAATATTCTTTTTTAGAAAGCAATTAATTTGTATTAATTGAATACAATAGATTTTGCTTTAATAAATACAAAGATATTTTTGTTTAATTCTTCTTTTAATAAAAAGTAAAAGAATATTACAACTTTAATATTACTAATATCTACAATATAAATAAAAAGAGCTTTGCTTAAGAGATTCTCGAAATTTTAAGAATTATATATAATTATTAATTAAAAAAGAATATAAAGATTCTAATTATTTATTGTAGTAAACGCAAATAGATATTAACTATCAAATATATATTTATTAACAATAAATCTCTTCTATTGTATCTAATCTTTACTAAGATCGAAAATTGAACAAGAAATGTCTCTAGATAAATAATATCTTTAGATATGCGTTTAAAGATATATTAAGTCTAGAGATATTTGTCTCTAGATATTATTTGTTACAAGATATTATTTATTACAAGATACTTATCTAAATATATATATTGTCTTAAGATGTTTGTTGTTTTTAGATGTTACTCTCAAAATACTATTAATATTTGTTAGAGTTAATTTCTATTAACAAGACAATACGCTATCTACAATTATATATAGCTAATAATTAGTTAAACTTATCTGTCTCGACGCAAATAACTAAGTATTGTTAAATACTATTTCTTTTCTCTTTAATACAATTGTTTTTCCTTGTTTAATTGTTTGAAGAATTATAATCTTATAAAGAAAAATGCTATAATTAAGCATTAATCTCTCGAAAATATCTTTCGAGCTCGAGATATCTTGTCTATATAGTAGAGATAAAATTGTGCAAAGTTAAGAACAATAGAAAATTTTGCAGATCTTAATACGTAAATACTCAAATCTATTAATATTATCTATCTATTCTATTTGTATACTAGTAGTACTAAGTTAGCAATATAAAAGATAGTATTGCAAAAACTAATATTGCAGAAACTAATATTATAAAAGTTAATACTATAAAAGCTAGTACTATAAAAGCTAGTATTGTAAAAGTTAATACTATAAAGATTAGTACTATAAAAGCTAGTACTATAAAAGCTAGTACTATAAAGTTAGTACTATAAAAGTTAGTATTGTAAAAGCTAGTATTGTAAAAGTTAATACTATAAAAGCTAATACTATAAAAGCTAGTATTATAAAAGTTAATATTGTAAAAGCTAGTATTATAAAAGCTAGTACTATAAAAGCTAGTACTATAAAAGCTAGTATTATAAAAATTAGTATAAAAGATAATATTGTAAAAGATAATACTAGTAATTTTGTTATAGAGATTTGATTGTAATATATCAATAGTAATATCTTGAAAACTTTAGAAACAAAAGTTGTAAGAATTTCTAAACTCTATAATAGACAAGATTCTATAATAAACAAGACTCTGTAGTAGATAAGTTTCTATAATAGAAATATTCTTACAATATTTACAAACTACTTATCTTAAGTATATATATTTCTACAATTAGACTTACAATTATTGTTTGTTCTTTCTTAATAGTTGTATATTACAAGCAATTTCTTATATATTAGTAATATATTAGAAGTTACGTCTATATAGATACTTAGATAAAGAATTCTTAGATATATAGATCTATAATACTAATATAAAAGTCTTTGTTCTTCTAGAATTTTATATTAAAACTCTAGTATTTTGTAAACAATATATAATATTTTTCAGTTAAAAGAAATTTCTAAAAAAAAATTCGATCTATAGATCTTTATAGTTCTAATAAAACTATTAATTAGAATTATTGTTATAATATATTATATATTTAATTTATACAATAGTGCAAAGACAAAGACGAAAATATATTTTTTTGTATAGAAAAATTACAAAATTAATTAAAGCTTAACTTCTCTTCTATACTTAATATTACAAGTTAACAAATATAATATTTCGAGTAGATAGAACTCTTAATTAAGTAATTATCTATAATATTAGTAATTTTTAGAACTTTAAAAACTTATTTAATATATATAACAAGTTGCAAATTTTATAGAATTTAGTATAAAAGTAATATATAATAAAGACTTTTGCAAAGATACTATATAGTTTGTAAATTAGAAATTCTAGAAGATTTGTCTAATAGCTTTATTGTAATCTATTAGTTTATTATCTCTATATATATTACTTTTCGCAAATATTTATAATACGCAAATATTTTGCAAATACTTTTAATATAATTAATTTAGATTCTATTCTATTACAATAATATTTGCATGCGTACTTTAACTTTATACAACTATTATATCTAAATTCTAAGATTAATTTCTTTTGTAACTATAAGTTAGACAATTATAAATACAAAATTTAATATTGTATATTTTATACAAGAGATTCGATAGTCTATATTGTATATTATATTATTGTATATAAATATATCTTAATATAAGTATATTGAATATAATATATATTTAAATTGTTATATTGTTGCAACAATCTTTAAGTATATATTAAATATTATATCTTTAAAGTAGTCTTTAAGTACGTAATATCTTAGAAATTTTTCGATAATTCTAATATAGTTCTAGATTAATTCTGAAATAACTCTAAAATTAAATCTCGAGATAAGATTCTTAGAAGAAAAGATAACTATAATCTATTAGTCTATTATCTTTATATATATTATTTCCCGCGAATATTTATAATGCGCAAATATCTTGTAGATACTTTTAACGCAATTAATTTAGATTCTATTCTATTATATTTATAAATAATTTAAATTTAAAAAGTTGTTAATTGTAATAATTCGAGATAAAATCGCAAATATAAAGTATATCGATTTATTCTAAGTTAATTATTTCTACTTTGTTTATTCTATTTTATAGTTTAGTTCTTAAGTAAGAACTACTAGAAAGTAAGTTGTTTGCTAGAACAAGTTCTTAATTATTAACAATTTGTTAACATAAATATACTTTATATAAGCTATATAGTTTATATACTATTAGTCTCTTTTGTTCTTGTTACTTGTTATTAGATATTACAACTTAATTAGCGTAATTGTCGATTTAGATTTTAATCTAAACAAATTAATTTGTTTAATTCTAATTCTAAGATTAAATAGATTTTCTAGCTTAATAGAATAGAATAAGCGAAGAATACGTATCGAATGTTCGATTCAATCTATCTAATTATATAATATTATATAACGTTATATAATTAAACTAACTATATTAGATTAGTATAGATCTTAAACTAATTCTATATAATTAGTGCAATTATATAAGCAAATTCTAATCTAATCTAATAGAAACTAGCGCTAGATTAGATTAGATAAGATAAGATTAATTAAGCAAAAGTTAACGCAACAAAATTAGTATAAGTTCTTAGTATTAACTTAATAAAACTCTAATTCTAGAATCGAATTTGCAACTTAATTTTAGTTTAGCTCTATAAGATTTAAAAGAATAAATTAAATTAAAAAAAAAGTATTTAATTTAATCTAACAATTATACTAAACTTAATTATATATTTAAATTGTATAGATATCTTTATCTTTGTTCTTGTTTTATATATATATTTAAGTATTACAATCTTACAAATTTAGACTTGCAAATTTAATAGATTTGCAAGTTAAAAATTCTAGAAGAATCTATCTAATAATTCTATATAGATCTCTATCTAAAATAGTTGTAAATTATCCAAATATTATATTTTATATATATTTCGATAGAAGCTATTAATACTCTTCTTATTTGTAACTTAGCAAACAGTTTAATACTAGTTTTGTTGTATCTTCTAGTC
>JAABUL010008721.1_pt1 | contig 10170 bp, 2 predicted proteins | sample 5559151 | NCBI WGS metagenome assembly JAABUL01 (sample SAMN10711876, study PRJNA513368) | rock metagenome | isolation source: Antarctica rocks | place: Antarctica: Victoria Land, Pudding Butte sud | reverse complement strand
TCGTCGATTCTATCCTGTCGACGGCCGACGGCGATGACTTTGGAGCCTTCGCGGATGAGCTTTTCGGCCATGCCGAGGCCGATGCCCGACGTGGCTCCTACCATGAGGACGCACTTGTAGGAGAACGACATGGTGCTCTAATAACGCCTTACAATGAAAGAACAGGCGCAATGCAACGCGCATTGATGGTGTTTAACGCTTCGTAAGCGGGAGAAGAAGGCAAGGGTTAAGGCTTGATTGACATTTAAAAACGCAGGCAATTCGAATTTACGGCTTTACACACAACATACGTCTTCGGAGCGCACGACCAAAGGAAAACATCATCTACTACCAGCAACGCGACTTCCCTTCAAGAGTGCTGATACCGTAGGGCAGAGGAGAGACGTGTACCTTAGCGGGCCTCTTAGGTTTCGGAATAGGGTTGCTCAACGCTATTCTATTTAAGAATCGTTTTAAATTGGTCTTCGTCGAAGAATCGTTGCATAAACCTTGTTCGAAAAGAATCAATTTCTTTGAAGAGCGATAAGCATCTTTCGACTATTGTTCGATAAAAAGCGTCGTGAAATCGTAGTTAAATCTCGATATATTAAGCATTATTGATCGTATTTATTTTGAAACAATAATAATTTAATTATTGTTGTAAGATTGTCGTTATTTGTTAATATTTATTAGTTGAAACTTGTATACTTTGCGAAAAAAAATTAAATATAGAAATTTATTTTTTGACAATTGTAGTTCTTGAAACTATCTTTAAACTATTGTTGAGCAAATATTGTTCTCTAGTTAAGACTATAATAAATGTTATATGCTTTTTAGATTAAATATGTTTGTTAACAATATATTAACAGTAGTTCAATTGTAGTGCAAATACTCTTATTAATCGATTCGAACAAAGAGCTCGCATATATAAGATATTTATAAATTGATTTTACCAAATATTTTAAGTGTAGATAGCAATTCGAATTATTTAACTAATAAATTAAGATAGCTAGAAAATATAAAAAAGCAAATGTTAAATTAAGTTGTAAAAATATATTCGAAGTAATTAAATGTAGATCTCTTATAAAAGATTAACTTAAAAATATTAACTTAAAGATTTATAGCTAGATATTATACTAAAGAACAAACAAAAAAGAAGCAAAAGAATTAAGTTCTTAATTATTTTACTTCTTTCTAATTTAATAAAGCAAAATTAGCGTTGTTTAAAAATAGATCGCAAGAATTTAGAATTATTGTTAAAAAAAACACGCTTTGTATTGCGCTTTTTAGCGTTTTTTAACAAAATCTTCTTTGTTTGAACAAAGTTATTAACAATAAAATTCTCGAAATTCTTAATTAACAATATAATATTGTAAAAATTTAATACGCTCTTATAATTATACTTTCGCTCTAACATTTGTTTGTTATTTTTGTATAAAAAATATTGTTTTACTTATATGCAAAAGTTAACTTATACAACTAAAAAATATTATTAATTAAAAATCAAAATTAAGCTTAAAGATTAAATATATTAAAAAGAAGTTTTATAATTTAATTATTATATTTGTTTTAATTAATTAAGCTTTTGCAAAATATCTAGTTTAATTTAACGTTTATTGTAGAAAACATTTTTTCGAAGTAATACTAAAGAATATTGAAGTCAATTTTGCTTTATATAATCTTTTTTGTTTTTTTATTGTAATTTATTTTTTTACGAATATAGATTTAACAAATTTTAATTTAGCGTTTAAATCTCTTTTTAAAGAAGTTAAATTTATTTTTATTTGCGCAATTGTAATAGTTTTTCAATTTTAAAAGTTAATTAAATACTTTTTCTTCGCTTCTTAATAATACTTGTAATTAAATTTTAAAACTTTAAAAAAAAATTTAATTAATCTATCTAAATTGTCGTTATTAAATTATTGTAATTAATTATATTGAGTCTCTTTTTTAAACTTTGCGAAAAGATTTTTGTAAACAATTACTTCAAAAAAGTCTTAAGAAAGCTAAATAATTTTGTGTTAACATTTAAGCTTAAAAAGAATTTTAATAGATAATAAACTTTTATTAAAATTAATTTAGAAAATACTTTAAAACTATATAATAATAATCTTATTAACAAGAGACTAAAATAATTAAAAATATATATTTTATTTTGTTCTTTTCTTTATCGAACGCAAAATTACTTATAATAATATATATAAATAAAGAATAAAATACGCTACAACAAAAGAAATCTAAATATAACAAAAAAATTATTAAATTATATAGCTAATTTATAGGATCTTGAAATTGTAATAATAAATGTTATTTGAATTTAATTTTAAAATTAATGCGAAATATTTTCAATATTAATTTTGCATTTTATCAAAACATCTCTTTTATTTGTTGCTTAAATTATCGCATTATAATTTTTACTTAAGAGTATTTAAATTATAATTAGCATCTTGCTTAAGATATTTGCAAAGCTTTATTCAATAATATATCTATTAGAAATGCTAAAGCATTTTGCAAATTAACAATATTCGAACAATTAAATACTTTTTTTTATATCTTTTGTTAAGCGCATTATATTTATCTTTTTTTAGCTTATATACTATCTATTGCTTAACAACTCTACAATAACATATTAATTTATTTTATATTCTTTAACTAGCGCTCTAGTACGCAAATAAATAATACTAGAGACAATTTAAAGATAAAAAGTAATAATTGAGCGACATTAAATATAATTAAGAGAATTCTATAAAAAGACTTTTGTAAAATACAAAGTAATTAGAAAAATAACTACGTTGCACATGCGACAAATCTAAAGAACATTACTTAAAAAGCGAAAAAATTAATATAATAAACAAAAAACAATAAGAAACTCTACAAAACAAAGAACAATTTTTAAGATTTTAACTACAACAAATATTTTTTCTCTTGTGTTACTTAAATATATTATAGTTAATTTGTAATAATAAATATAATTTGTAATATAAACGCAAACAAAATGTTTATTTTCTTAGAATTGCAATAAAATATTTTCTCTTAATTGTTTTCTAGAAGACAACAAAATTTTTTAGTAGTTTTATTATATTTGTTTATATCTTTTATAGCTTTAAATTTAATTTTTATTGCGACTCTTAAAACGCAAATTAAAATTAATAACAATAACAATGCGTTTCTTTTAACGTTAAAAGATAGCATTTAAAATGCGTTTAAAAGACTACAAAATAAAAACAAAATATTTTTTAATAAAATAAATAATTGTGTCGTAATTTATGTTTTTTTTATAACTAATAATTTTAGAACGCGAATAAAATTCTTTGCGTTTTAAAGATTAACACGAAGAAGTTTAAAATTTTTGTAGAGAAAATTAATCTTGCATCTATTGTCGAAAACAATCTTGACTTACTTTCTAAGTTTAAAGTTGAAGATTTTCTAAATATATAAATCAATAATAACGTTAACAATATTTTTATAAGCTTTATATTATTTTTTTTAGCGCTAATTTGTTTCGCAATTAATAATTTTTTTAAAAATAATTTTTATTAACGTTTTTCTTTTATTAGCGATTTCGCATTAGCATTTGATTTTTAATGTAAAATAATAAATATTACTCGCTTTATATACAAATTTGCGTTCGAAATTCTAAGATTTTTAAAGTTTGTTAATTTAATAAGTGCGCTATTAAAGACTTTAAATGCACTTAAAGATTAATATCGAAAATAGCTTTCTTTATTATTTTCAAAATTAATTGCATTCGAATTAAACGAAATTAACAATTTATAATAATAAAAAATAAAAAACAAAAGCAAAGATTTTGCGAAAAGATACAAAAAATGCTTTATTTTAATTTTATTGCGTTCTTCTTAACAATGTATACATTTTTGTTCTTTTTTAAGAAATAATATTATAATATAATATTAATCGTAGATATATTATTAAAGCTCTTTTATTCAAATAATTAAGAATCTTTAATTTAATTAATATTTAAAAAGTTTGCTTTTTATTCTAATACTTTTTCAATTTTTTTTTTCAATATTTTATAATTTAAGTGTCTCGCGAAGTGCGAGAATGTTAAGCATAATACTAATTCTAGATATATAAGAAGAGTAATTTTTGTAAAAAAAAATATAAAATGCGATTCTTTGTTTTCTAGTTAAAAAATGTTGAAAATTCAAAAAATTATTAAAAGAATTAAGCTTTTAAACTTTTAAAAAAAGCTACTACAAATATTATTTCGAACAAATAAGCTCTTTATATTTTAAAATTAATATTACGAAATTTATAAAAATAAGATAATGCTACAAATAATATATATAATTTTAGATTAACAATATAATAAAAATAGATCAAAAATCTACGAATCGAAGAAAAACAAATTTAACTTTTTTATTTGACAAATATACAACAAAATTAAAGACAAATAAGTTTCTTTTAATTTCTTCGCGTCTTTACATATTAATTTGAAGCTTTTAACATATAAATGCGAATATTTTATTATAATATTTATCTATAAAAGAAACAATATAACAAAGATTGCAATTAATTTAAAATTTATAAAATATTACTTAATGTTTCTTATAATTTTTATAGATAACTTTAATTTGTTTTGCAACGTTTATTAATTCTTAATAGACATTTACGTTATTCTAGTTTTAATAACTTTAATAGAGCTAAATCGAAAAACAAATATCTTTCTTATTATATTAGAATTGCACGAATCAAAGTTCTTTAATGTTATTATTGCAATTAGTCTCTTTTTTGCTTAACTAAATCGAAAAATCTTTACTCAAATTAAGAATAACAAAGATTTAACAATTTCTTTTGCGTCTATATCTTAGCTTTTATTGACAATTTATTGCAACAATTTAATAATAAAGAATTGTTTTAATTAAACGCAAATTATAAGTGCAATCAATGTTATATTTATAAATAGTAGCGAGATAATCTTTAATTTAACATCGAAATTCGCGATTACTTTTATTATTGCACTTAAAAAATTTATATACAAGAAAAGCTAATATTTGTCTTTAATCGCAAGAAGCTTTTTATTATGATTAAGTTAAAAATAAATTAAATCTCGTTTATTAAATTTGCTTTTGCGTTCAATATTATTAATTTTAAACTTAAGAATATAACGTATTTAAAGTTCAAAAAATTAGATATTTTTAGACAAAAATTGTTTTTTAAAATTGTTTTTATTACTTAAAGACAATTTAAATATATTGTAGCACTTTAGATTTTTAAATTTTTGAACAACTAATTTTATATTAGATTGTTAATAACGTATCTTAAGTTCTAGTTTATGCAAGAAGTTGTTCGCAATATTATTGTAACACTAGTTTTGCTTTATATGTTTCTTAATTAATATTATATAATTTCTTGATTTTATATTGCAACATTTTTGATCTTTTAGTTAAAAAATATTGTTGTATTTATTGTTAAATACTATGTTAACTTAGTTATTAATAATAGTTTTATAATTTAAAGCTTTATATATAAAGCAAACAAAGAAAAGATAAAATTTGTATTTTTAAAAACTTGTTAAGAGATTTAACAATTATTCGAATGTGTCAAACTAATCAAGTTAGATAATAATCGATTAAAAAACGTTATTTTAGCGCGTTATTTTTAAAACTTATTTCTAGCTATTTCTATAACAAAGAAAAATAAAGATATTAACTTACAATACTTTTAAAAATTCGAAATATTTAAAACTTTAAAATAGACAAAGAATACAATTATTTTATTAAGTTTTTAATAAATAAAGAAACAATTAAATTTGTACGTAAAACTTTATTACTAAAATATAGCTTAAAAATATACTATTTTTAGAAATTGCAATACTTAAATCGACAAAAATAAATATTGTTTTTTTAAAAACTATATTTGTTATATTAATATTATTAATATAAAGAAGACACTTCTATTAAGAAAGAATATTTATTTTATTTTAAAAATACTACTAAACAATATCTTTTATAAAAGAAAGTTAAAAATTATTTGTTAAATATAGTTGATTAATTTTAAGTATTTTAATTTTTTTAAAAGCATTTTTTCTTAATTAAAGCAACAAATCTACAAGTTTAATAAGTCGAAATACAATATTTTTTTAATTTAATATTAAGTTAACGTTGCGATGTTGTCGCGAGTTAAGAATTTATATATTGTTGTTACTACTTTTTTGTCTTACTTTATTTGCAATTTCGACATTATTGTTACTAACTTATTTCTTCGCAAATTTCGATTAACGTATAAGCACAAATATAAGAAGCTTAAGCTTGCGCAATTTGACATTTTTTCTTTTAAGTAATATCTTAAGATTAGCTTCTACAATTAAGCTTTAAAGCGACGCATTACTTTTAAACAAAAAAAATTTCTTTACGCTTAAAATCAACTTTATTATATACGCTATCTCTTTACTTATTTAATATTGCTAGAAAAAAAAAGAGCTTTTCTATTTATATTTAGAGTAAAAAAAGAGATAAATTACGATTTTGTGTTAAAGTTTAATATTAAGCGACTTACAAACAAAATAATAATCGTAGATTTGTTAGCTATTTAATCAAGAGAATAAATAATACTTGTAAGAAAAAATACAAATAAAAGAAAGCTAACGTTGTTAAGCAATACTATTGTAAACTTTTTGCTTCTATATTGTATATAAAATATTTAAGTTATTTAAATACTTATATATATAAAAATAGCAAATAGAGACTAATTCTTTATACAAAACTTTATATTGTAATTATAATACTAAAAATTTCTAGTTATAGAATTCAAAATTACGTAATCTTTGTCGAGGATTTTGCGAGCTTTGTTATTTAACTTTTAATTATAATACTTTCAAAATTACTCAAGTTTTAACTTACTTTTTAGATACTTTTTAAACACTTTTTAAATACTTTTTAGATACTTTTCACGTTACGCAAAACCATTCTTTTATGCTCAAATTATAAGAGAATTTAAGTTAATACTTGCAATTCCCTTATAGAGACTCGTTATTCTATATATGCGCCTCTTTATTTTGACATACTAACATCTTTATAAATCTAAAATATATAATTTTTTATTTCGTAGATCAACGATATTTAAGTACTTAAATATTTTCTTTTATCTTTTATAGTAAGAGCTAATTATTATATATTACGTACAAATCTTATTCGCTTTTAATACTATTTATTACTTATCGCTTTATAAATCTACGATATTATTTATATTCTTGTCAATTTGTATATCTAATACATTAGTAGTCTTTCGATTGTTTTGAAATTCTTGTTAAACGACTTAAGAAAATAATTGAATCTCGTGTTACAAGTTTACTAAAGTTGTATTAGTAATTTAGATTCTATGTTTTTGGGCAAATCTACTATTATGTTCGCCATGTTCAAAGAGCGAGCAATCTAAGTATAATGTTCGACATATTCGACAAACAAACATTACGAATAATTAGTATTTCCTTAGTATATAGAAACTAAAACACGACTTTCTTATAAATCGTATTTAACTTATTATAAATTTTTACTTATTGTTACTTTGATTTCTCGAATCTTTTTTAGAATTTATTGAATATAAAAATTGTTTATAATTGCAAATCTTTGTTATTAAATAATTGCTTATATTGCTTAAAAACGTCTACAAATTTCTTTAAAAGCACAACTTATTTAATATTTTTAAAAAAAGTATTAGCGTAACACTTTAAATACTTTAAGAATATCTATATTAAATGAATGCATCTTTATTTTAAATATTAGTTTATTAATATTACGTCAATTATTAATTATAAGAAACAACAAAATTAAAATTAACAAACTTAATATCTATTATAAAGATCGTATTAATCTAGAGAACTAACTTATACAAATAAATATCTATTTTATCTTCTATTTTGTTTTAGCAAATTAGAAGACAATTTTTCTATCAACATTTCTTAGAGAAAAAGCTTAACATTAACTCAAATTAAATTTACAAAAATACTTGAAAAACAATAGCAAAAACTTTTGTATAATATTTATAAATTTTAACAATTTTAAAAAAAAATTGTAAAAAATCTTTAAAACATTTAACAAAAAACAAATTGCAAAAAAAAAAATTTAGTATTTAATTTAACGAATTTTTGCAACAAACTACGTAACTAGATTTTAAAAATATATTAATTTAATTAAATAAAACAATATTGTATTAATAACAATATTTTAACAAGATTTTAAAAACAATTTAAAAGATAAAATTATATATAATAAAAAAACTTTTAACAATATATTTGATTTTATCGAAGTAATTATTAATTTTGACAACAAACTATATAAAAAAATTATAAAAAAAAATAATAATTAATTTTTAGAAAAAATAGAAATTTTCTTTAAACTAGCGATTAAATATTAGCAAAAAAAATCTTGTTTTAATTAGAAATATAATAATTTTAATTATTATAAGTTTATACTTATAAAACTAGATTTTATTTAACAACATAAAAAAAAAACTTTAGAAAAAAACAAAATAACAAATTTTAAAAAACATATTATTTATGTAACAAATTAAGTTACTTTGTAAAAGATTATTAATTACAAAATTTAATAAATTGTTAACAAATTAATACTATGTTAAAAAAAATACTTAATAGTTAAACCAATATTAAAAAGCAAATTAATATAAAGATAAATACTCTTAAAATTAAATTAAACAACTACTACTATTTAGTAAAAAATTTAAATCAATTATAGAAAATTCTAAATAAAATATTATTAAATAAGATATTTGTATTTACGTAGAAAATTAATTAAATACTTAATAAAATTATAAGAGCAAAACAATTAAAAATGTTATATTCTTATTTAGTAATAAACTTAGATAGTAAATATAACTAAAAAAACTTTTATAAATATCTAAATAATATTACAAATTATCTTAATACTTTAACTAATTTATTAAAAGAAAGAAAAAAAATTAAATTATAAATAAATGCAAGAAAGCGCTAAAAAGCAACGTTACTATAAAAAGAAATTTTTTTAATAAAATTAAACAACAATTAAGTAATGTAAGTTTATTCTAAAAAAAAATAAAAAAAGCAAAGAAATATACAACGCTTAATTAAACAAAATATTATAATAACTTATATTAAATTTATCTAAAAGACAAAGAAGAAATTAATTAATTTTTTAAAAAATTAAAATTATTAATTTAGCATAAGAAGAAAGCTTAGCGCAAATAGACGTTCGAAGCGAAAATTATAGTATAGAAACAAAAAAAAGTTTAAATTCTTTAATAAAAAATATATTAAAGAAATATAATATATTAGTCTAATAGTAGCAATTAAACTTAATAATATATATACAATATTTTATTATATTAATTAAAGTTAATAAATAACAATTTATTGCAATAATTGATTTTAATATAATAAATAATTTTGTAATTAAAGTTTTTGTTAAAAGAGAAGAGTATTTTACTTAAAAGAAATTTAACGTATACAGTTTAATAATTGTAAATAAAAACTTATTACTTAATAAAAATAAAATAAATAAATAAAGAAACAAAGTTATTATCGATAGCTATTTAGCAACATTATAAGAAACTAATTTTTAATATAATAAAAATAATTATTTATAATATTGTTCTAAAAATATTTTAATTAAAATAATATAATCTAGAAGTTATTTAGAATATATAAGTACTTAGATTTGTGCAATATAATTACGTAATTTATATTTAATCTACGCATTAATAGCGTTTAATAATAAATAAATAAAAAATTTAAAAATTAATTGCAAGCAACAAATTTGTATTTTTGCAAAAAAACAATTTAATAAAGTTTAATTAAGTTACAAGATTAAAGTAAGTAAAAAAAATTACAAATTTTTTAAAAATCTTAAATTATTTAATATAGTAAAGAAATTGTTAAAGTATATATTACGAATATACAACAATTAAGAGTATCTATTTTAAGAAAAAAAAATAACGAAGATTTTTTCTAAATATTAATTACAAAATTACAAAATTAGATTTAAATTAAACAAGCAATTTATATTTAAATCTATATATATTTTATTTAAGAAAAAGCTCGAAGTACTTTGCAAATACTTAACAAAAAACAAAAAAAATTTTTATTAAAAAATCTTAATTATAGATAAAATACTTAATTCTTTTTGTATTAAAAAAAAATAAATTTTTTTATTTATATATTAATTATTAAAAGCTAAA
>JAABUL010008717.1_pt1 | contig 10176 bp, 7 predicted proteins | sample 5559151 | NCBI WGS metagenome assembly JAABUL01 (sample SAMN10711876, study PRJNA513368) | rock metagenome | isolation source: Antarctica rocks | place: Antarctica: Victoria Land, Pudding Butte sud | reverse complement strand
GCGATCTCTCGGGCGCCGGGCAGACCGGTGTCGCCGAAACAGGCGATGACGTAGCCGTCGACTCCCGCCCGCTCACCGGCAGCAACCTGGTTCATGACGGCGGCGGCTGCCCACACCTCGTCATAGTTACTTTCCACCGCAGCTACTCCGGTCGCAGCCGTGCTGCCGACGAGGGTCGTGCCCGGACACGCCACCCGACGAGCAGCCCCGACGGCGCTGTCGGTCATGGCCGCCGTGGTGTTGGGATTCACCACGAGCACGGTGCGCGGCGAAGGGAGCGTCATGCTGGCACCCGCCGTCGGCTCAGCTCATCCAGCAGCCCCGCCGTTCCCAGGCCGGAGACGGCCACGGCGGCCACCCGGGTCGCCGCACGCGCGGCAGCCACCGCATCTCCGGACCGGACGTGCTCGGCAGCGAATGCGCCGCAGAAGGCGTCTCCCGCGCCGGTCGTGTCGACCACGGTGGCGGCCGCCGCCGGGACGGCGACAAGGTTGTGGCCGGTGTGGACCAGGCAGCCGTGCGCGCCGCATTTGATGACGACGGTGTGCGGCCCGAGCTGGGCGAAGGTAGCGGCAGCGGCTTCGAGGTCCGTGGTTCCCGCGAGGACGGTCGCCTCGATCTCGCTGGGCATGAAGACGTCCGCGGTGGCGACGAGATCGAGCAGCTGGGCGCGAGCGTCGAGGTAGTCCTCGCGCAGGTCGAGGTAGCGGGTGGCCCGCGTGTGGTCACGCAGCCATGGGCCGATCGTGCATTGCGCCTGCAGGCCCATCGCGGTGACGACCACAGCCTCGACGGCGAGCAGGGCCTCGGTGAGGTCGCTTGGCTGCACCGACAGCGCGTCGAACTCGTCGTCGGAGGCGTTGGAGGACCAGTCGCGACCACCGTCGGGGCGGTGGGTGATGACGTGGCGCAATGTCGGCAGCTGGCGACGCGGGAGCGCGGTCGGGTCGAGCCCGACCTGGTCTAGCTCCTGGAGGACGTCCTCGGGGAGGTCGTTGCCGAGCGGCGCCAGCATGCTGACGCGGGCGCTGCTGAGCAGTGCCCCCAGCGCCGCGTACACGGCATCACCACCGGGGGCCAGCGTGCGCGTGCCGTCGAGGTGCACCGACTCGTCGACACAGATGTTGCCGATGCACAGCACGGCCGGTGGAAACGTCCCCAGCGTCATGACGCGACCGCCCCGGCGGCGGCGAACTGGGCCATCGCCACGTGGTATCCCACGAGTTGACCCGGAAGGAAATAGAGCAGCGGGCTGAGCAGCTCCGGCGCGGCCGGCAGCCGCACGATGGCATCGGCGACGCCGTCGAACGCCGATTCGCCCTGCGAGGTCGCGACGTACACCTGCCCGCCGAAGCGTCGCGCTTCCCTGGCCGTGTCCACGGCGCGCGGCACCGACGGCCCGGCCGGAGCCAGCAGCCACAGCGGCTCCCCGGCCTTCTGAGAGTTGTAGTGGTGGTATTCCTCGACCTGGACCGCGAGCGCGTGGCCGGGGGTGCACTCCTTGACCTTCGCGGCGCCCACTACCGCACTCGCCCAGTTCGGCCCGCCACCGCAGAACAGGTGCATGCCGGCGGCCTGCTCGCGCCCCGCAAGGTCGGCAACAACGCCGTCGCTGCGGGACAGAGTCTGCTCCATGCTCGAAGGCAGGGCCTCCAGTGCCTTCGCGTGCTCGGAGTGCCCCGCTGCGTCACGGTGGGCGTCGACCAGCACCCCCAGCTGCAGCAGGAGACCCAGGGCGGCGGTCGAGGACTGGGTCGGCCAGCCGACCCGGGTCGCCTGCACGGTGAGCGTGTGCAGGCTCAACTCGGCCAGGGTGGAGGTGGGCGAGTTCGTCACGGCGACCGTCAGCGCGCCGGCAGCCTGGGCGACCAACATGGCCTCGACCGTGCTGGTGGTCTCCCCCGAGCTCGACAGCGCGATGACGAGACTGTCGCGGGGGAGGACGGCGACGTACTTGGCGAACTCGAGGCTCTGCACCGGTTCGCACCAGACTTGCAGCGTCGCCTCGAGGAAATAGCGGGCAGCGTGGGCAACGGCCAGCGAGTCGCCCGCGCCGACCAGAAAGACGCGGGCCGACGCCCGGCGGGCAATGGCGGCGGCTGTGTCGCGAAGCCTGTCGTGGTTGTGCTCCCAGGTGGCCACGACGGCTGCGGGCTGCGACAACAGTTCCGGCCGCGTGGCCTCGACGCGACGGCGGCGCTTCGGATCGCGCGGGTCGTCAGTAGGCAGATTCAGTATACCGACCTGCTCGGCCGTAGCAACCTGCGCCAACCGATCTCGCTCGCCTGCGGACAGCCCTTGTCCGGTCGTCGGCTCGCTAACGTCAGCAATATGGCCGGATCGAGGAGCGTGCCAACGGGTCACGACCTTCACCTCCTGACGAGGGCGGATCGGCGGCAGCGTCGGCGGTGCTCCGAATCAGCACTACGGTATACAGCGGGCGTTAAGCCGGTGTTACCGGCGATCGCAGTGCGGTAACACCCCTCAGCGAGAACCCAGCCGCCGAGGCTCGAGTCCTGGGTCAGCGCCGAACAAGCGAAGCCACCGCCCGCCAGGCCGTGCATTTGCAGCTGAAACCCCCGGGTTCGCTGGTCAGGGGTCCGTCCGAGGGGGCGCGTTCCGGCGGCGGATGACCCAACCGAGTGCCAGTACGGCGAGGCCGAGGACGCCGGGTGTCGGGTCGGCACCGGTTGAGGCGAGCGTGCCGGAGGCCCGCGATCGTCCCGGCGCAGCCACCGGGGCCGCGGTCCGAAGTGGCCGGCCTCCCCGTGGGCGGGCAGCGACGTGGGACCCGCGCCCGGCGGCGGTGCTGGGCGGCACCCGACCCGTTGTGGCGCGGGTCGACGCTGGGCTTGGCCCCGCCGTGGGGGGAGCGCCGCCGGCCACCGGCGACGGCGCCATCGCCGGGAAGTCGAACCACAGCGGCGGGGCGGTGTCGAATGCCACCGAGGACGTGCTGCCAGGCCCCTTCACCTCCGTGCTGACGAAGCCGGCTGCGGCGTCCGGGCCGTGCAGCAGGCTGACCAGCGGGGCGGTGTCGAAACGGACGGACGGGGTGCTCCCGGGTGGATCGGCCATCAGAACGGGTCTGCCATCAGTGCCCGGCCAGGACGGCGGGCCGATGCTGGGCGAAGTCGACCGCCTCCTCGATGGCGAGGGCGATCGACAGCAGTGTGGCCTCCGCCCGCGGCAGCCCGTTGAGCTGCAGGCCGACCGGGACACCGGCGTCGTCCAGGCCCACCGGCATGCTCATCGACGGGAAACCGCAGAAGGACCAGGGCGTGTTGTTGTGGGCGTTGGCCGACCCGTTGAGCAGCCCCGACTGGTTCGCGCCGCCTTTGGCCTGCTGCGCGGGCGGCGTGTTCTGGCAGGTGGGGGCGACCAAGGCGTCGATGCCGTGGCTGGTGAACGTGTCGCGCATGGCCGCGACGAACACGGCACGCAGCTGCTGTGCTCGCAGGTAGGACGAGGCCGGAATCTGTTCGGTGATCGTGAGCAGCTCGTTGATGTCCTGGGAGTAGCCGGTCATCGCCTCGCGGCGCAGCCGGTAGTGGTAGCCGGCTGCCTCGGTGTAGCAGACGATCGTCGGCACCGACAGCGCGTCCCCGAGTACGGCACTCAGCCCGTCGGTCCCCACCAGGGTGTCCGCACCGGGCTGCGGGGCCATCACCTCGGTGAACACGGCCGGCAGGTCGACGTCCACCACGACGGCACCGCGGGCCTGCGCGTGGGCCACGGCGGCGTGCACCGAAGACGAGATCGCCGCGCTCGCGCCGTCGAAGAACCAGCTGGTCGGCATCCCCAGCCGCACCCCCTTGAGGTCGGCTGGGGCGGAGGTGGGGTAGGTGGTCGTGACCGCCGTCGCCGTCGTTGGGTCACCGGGGTCGGGTCCGACGACGAACGACAGCAGGAACGCTGCGTCCGCGACCGTCCGGCTGAGCAGCCCCGTCGTGTCGAAGGAGAACGCCAGGGGCACGACCCCGTGCCGGCTGGTCAGACCGAACGTGGGGCGGATGCCGACGATGCCGTTGACGCTGGCGGGGATGCGCAAGCTGCCGATCGTGTCGCTGCCGGTTGCCATGGGCAGGGCGTGGGCGCCGACGATCGAGCCCGAGCCGCCGCTGCTCCCGCCGGGGATCAGGCTGGTGTCCCAGGGGTTGCGAGTCGGCGGCGTGGACGCCCCGAAGGCGAACTCGTGAGTGTTGACCTTCCCCGTCAGGCAGGCGCCGGCCGCAGCCAGTCTGGCGACCAGCGTCGCATCCTCGTCCGCCAGGTAGCTGCCCCAGGCGGCCGACGCGCACGTGGTGGGGATGGCCTGCGTGTAGAAGATGTCCTTCGCCGCGTAGGGGAGACCGTCCAGGAGCAGCGCCGTGCCGGCGGCGTAGCGGGCGTCGCTGGCCTTCGCCGCCGCGGTGGCGACGTCGTCGGTCCGGTGCAGGAACGCCATCAGTGTCGGGTCGAGCGCGTCGATGCGGGCCAGGCAGGCCTGCAGCAGCTCCGACGGGGCCAACGTCCTTGCGTTCATCGCGGCCAGCGCCTGCAGCACGGACAGGTCTGCGGGGTTGGTGGAGGCCGCCGCGGCCCTGACGGGCAGGCCGGACACCGCGGCCGTCGCGGAGCCCGCCAGGAATTGTCGACGGGTCACGGGCACGACGGCACTGTAGGAAGCGCTCGTGTCACTCATGTTTCGGCATTTGTCCTCCGACAGGTCGGTCGGCCAGCGGGGTCCACCAGCCACACGCGTCGCCGATGCTGTCGAAACGGCCGGCTGGCCGGTCGTGGCACTCTCGGATGGTGCTCCTGCTTGCGCTGTCCTCGTTGCAGGGGAGGGCCCAGCAGCAGGCCGCCGAGGATCTGCTTCCCTCGGGGCCGACGGTCTGCAGCTGACGCCGGCTGCGCCCCGACGCCGGCGTTCGCCGCATGGGTGGCCGGGCGGGGGGTGCCGACCGGACGCATGACGGCTTCGCCTGGCTCGCGCTGCGGTAGGCGGTTTGTCGCACGGATGGGACGCTCGCCGCCCGGGCCGACTCCGTGCACCCGCCGACCGCCGCTTCCGGGACCGGTCCGGGCTGGCTGGACGCGGCTTTGCAGTCGGCCGTGGCGGTGGAGGCGACGTACGCCGGATGGTCCCTAGTGCTGGTCGCCGGAGTTACATGCTTGTAAGATCGGCTGTGTCTCGGCGTGGGGAAGCGCCGAGCCCCCTGTCGGTTCTGTTGCTGGAGGCCAGTGGTGACGCGTCCTTCCCCGTTCGTGATCGAGTTGTCCGAGCTGGACCGGGCCGAGCTTGAGTCCCGGTCCCGGGCCTATACCGCGCCGCACGCGGTGGTGCTGCGAGCCAAGATCGTCCTGCTGGCAGCGCAGGGCACCCAGAACATCACCCTCGCCGAGCGCCTGAACGTGCCCGTCAGCGTCGTAGCCCGCTGGCGGAAACGTTTCTGCCAGCAGGGGATCGACGGCCTGACCGACGCGAAACGCTCGGGTCGGCCGCGAACCTACGGTCACGACGAACGGCTCGGGGTGGTGGCTGCGGTCACCTCCATCCCACCGGCGCCGCGCACGCACTGGACCAGGGCGGCGCTGGCGGAACGGACCGGGATGAGCCCCTCGCAGGTCGGGCGGGTGCTGTCCGACCTCGACCTCAAGCCGCACCGGGTGCAGGGCTGGCTCACCCGCAAAGACGACCCGCAGTTCTGGGCCCGGGCCGCCGACGTGTGCGGGCTCTACCTGCGCCCGCCCGAAGGGGCGCTGGTGCTCAGCGTGGACGAGAAGACCGCGATGAGCGCCCGGTCCCCCACGCACCCCACCATCCCCCTGACCCCTGGCCACCCCGAGCGCAAGGAGTTCGAGTACGTCCGCCACGGCGTGGTCTCACTGATGGCCGCCTTCGACGTGCACACCGGACAGGTCCTGGGTCGCAACGTGGAACGCAATGACAGCAAGCACTTCACCGCGTTCCTCACCGACATCGACCAGCACGTGCACCCGGACAAGACCATCCACCTGATCATGGACAACGGCAGCAGCCACGTCTCCAAGGCCACCGCGGCGTGGCTCACCGAGCACCCACGCTTTCGCGCGCACTACACGCCCACGCACTCCTCCTGGCTCAACCAGGTCGAGCTGTGGTTCTCCATCCTGACCCGCCAGGTCATCCAGCGCGGCGAGTTCACCAGCCGCACCGACATGATCGACAAGATCATGGACTACATCGCCGACTACGACACCCACGCCAAACCCTTCAAGTGGACCTACGACGGCACACCACTCAAGGTCGCCTGACACCCACCATGACTTCCGGCGACCGGCACTAGCGGATGGACCGTCGGTGTCGGCGGCGCTGGACGCCGGCGTGCGGCTCGCCGTCGACGTCTCGCACCTGGCCCTCGCGTCGTCGTATGATGTCCCTCCCGACGGGGTGCGCCGCCGGCTGCTGGCCAGCGGCAACGTGGTGGAGGTGCACGTCTCCCACAACGACGGCAAGGCCGACCGGCACTTGCCACGCGCCGAGTGGCTCGCCCGCCCGGTCGGTCGGTCGGGTGCGACAGCGATCAGCCGTTGACGCGGTCTCCGTCGTAGCCGAGGTTGTCCGAGGGGTCCACCGGCCACGCCTCTATGCCCTCTGTGGCCAGCACAGCAGCGATGAGGGCGCGGGAACCGGCTACCAGGGTGGAGTCGAAGTCGATCTCGGTGGCTACGCATCAGACGTGACTGTCCGGCCAGATCAGGTTCGGCGACTGGGGAAGGAACCACTCCGCGCTCGCCTGGTGCACGATCGTGAGTGCACTGGGCAGGGGCCCGCGGAAGAGCAGGTAGTTCCGGTGGGTCAGGCGCAACCTGTGCTGCGAATGCACGAGAGCCGCTACGTGGGAGGGAGCCCGGCTGGTCGTCGCTGTCCCGGCTGGTTGTCGCCCTGGCTGCTCGTCAGCAGCACCGAGGCGCCGTCGTGCAGCCAGCCCCAGCCCTCCCACAGCGCCTGCCACACCTGGGCGTATGCGGGGGTGAAGGCGGCAAGGACCCTCAGCAGCCTGCGCAGTACCAGCGGTTCCAGGTTGCCCTCGAGCGGCGGCCCCGGTCGGTCCTCGTGCCGCGTCGCTGCCTCGTTGTCGGGCTGCACGGCAGCGCAGATCTTGCTCCACTGCATGAGCGCGTGCGGAGTGCGGTCGTTGAGCGTGCACATCCCGGCCCACGTCGCGCGAGGGTGTTGCGGAGGATGCAGCATCCGCGCGTAGGCCGCGAAACCCTGCGGCACCACGGACCCGACCCGGCAACCAAAAGGGCCCAGTCGCCCTGACAGCCACCCGCCAGCCATCTCCTCGCCCTTGGGCTCAAGACCCCAGGCCGACACCCGCACATCATCGCGCCCGGATGGCCTCCGCACGCCCGAGTTGCTCAGCGGTGCGGTGTGTGCGCCGGACAGCGTGCTTGGTCGTCCCGCGAGTGGGGTTGGCGAGGATGGTCTGCAACCGGGTGGTGGTGCGGTGAGTCATCTCGGTGTGGAGCCGCTGGAGGAGCTGTGGGGAACGGCTTACCCGTCGCTGGTCTCCCGCCTGCTCGCTGTTACCGGTAGTCGTGCTGAGGCCGAGGACGTGGTGCAGGACGCGTTCGCCAAGGCCCTCGTGTCGTGGCGGGAGAGCTGGCCTCAGAACCCCGAGGGATGGCTGCTGACCGCGGCCGTCAACACCGCCCGGAGCAGGTGGCGCCGGGCCCGTCGCGGCGAGGTCATCACCCGCGTCGCGCATACGACGCACGTTGACTCCCGGGCCTGTCCCCGGACCGGGTCGCACTCTTGGCAGCGCTACGACGGCTCCCAGCGGCCCAACGGGAGGCGATTGCGCTGCACCACGGCGCGGACCTGCCGGTTGAGGAGGTGGCCAGGGTCGTCGGCGCACCCACTGGCACCGTGAAGGCCCGGTTGTCCCGAGGCCGGGCCGCGCTTGCCCTGCTCCTCGACGAGCGCGTGGACGACCCCTCGTTCGTCACCCGGACCCCGTCAACGGAGGTGCATCCCCGTCATGCCTGACTTCTTGGCGCTGGACCGTGAGGTGCGCGCGGACATCGCAGTGCCGCCGTTCGCTGCGGTCGTGCGACGGCACCGCAGGCTGGTACGGCGGCGCCGCGGCGTCGTTGCTGGCGCAGTAGCCGCGCTGCTCCTGGCAGCCACGGTGGTCCCCGTCGGACTCTCCGGCCACGGCGGGAGCGCCGCCAGTCCCGGCGCGGAGGGCGCCATGACCTTCCCCAGCGACGAGCAGCTGTCGACGGCGCGGTGGTTCCACCTGGCCTTCCGCCGCCCGAACCCGAGCTGCCCGGCCCCCGAGGACGAGTGGTACGACCGCGCCGCGGAGGGGCCCGGCGGCCAGCTGGCAGGAGACAAGAAATGGCTGGCGACCGATTGCGGGCTCCACCACGTCGTGCTGCGCAGATACGTCGCGCTACTAGACGGCCAGCACCGGGTCTACGACCTGACCGACCCGCGGGTCGACCCGACCTACGTCGTCGCCCAGCTGAAGGCGCTGCCAGACGATCCGACTGCCAGCGCCCCGAGCTTCGTGCTGACGGCCACCGAAATCCTCGTCGCCCCATCAACCTCAGCGGTCCGCCGTGCCCTGGTCTCGGCACTCAAGACCGACCAAGGGTTCAGCGAGAACGCCGGCCGTGACGAGCTCGGCCGCCCCGTGCGATGGCTCCGCGACCGAGCCGGCACGACCTGGTGCGGGCTGGCCCAGCACTCCGACTGGATCATTGCTTACGGCTCGGGAGCAGCCGACTCTGAAGGTGGCCCCCCGCACGCCGAGTCGCTCGTCACCGCGATCGACAGCACCCCGCCGCCCACCGACCTCCAGCCCACACCAACCGGGTCCCCAAAGGCCGGGCCGGCGACCGGCTGACCTGTCCATTGCGGGGCGGTCTCGAAAGAACAGCGCGACCGCCCGCGACCGCGCCGAGCTGGTATCGGGGCGGTGGCAGTCGCTGTCTCGCCGCCGTTCCTGCATGAGTTCGTACGCGCTTGGAGGACTCTTTCAGACGGTTCGCGTCTTGCTGCAGCGACCGGCGTCTTCGATGACCAGCCACCTGCCAGGTTGCAATGCCGACCATGCTCGCGATCGCGGCCGCACGCTGCGGCACGTGGACGAGCACGAGCTGGGCGTGCACGAGGTCGAACAGGCCGGCTGGCGGCTCCTCGGTGCCGACGTCGTGCAGCAGCACCTCGAAGGCCCCGCTGGCAGCCGGCATACGCCGTGTCCACGTCACTGGCCGCCACCCGCCCGGTTGAACCGACCTGTCCGGCCAGCCACAGCGGCACCATCGGACCACCAGCACCCACCTCCCAGCAGTGCCAGCCCGGACCGAGCCCGGTCGCACGAAGGTGGCGGAACGTGACCGGATCGAATAGCTGCGCCAAGGAGTCGAACCGGGCGCCGGCCTCGGCCTGCTGGTTGTCCAGCAGATAGCCCTCCTCGTGCGCCACCCAGCCATCCTGCTGCCCCGCAGCGCTGCAGGTCGTGCAGGCCGGTCGGCCGCCGATCAACCGACCGTCTGCAGGCCCAGCACCCCGAGCAGAGCGAGGGCCTGCGCGTCGGGGCTGCCGGGCGGGGCGGTGATGACGACCACCCGCAGGTCCGAGCCTTGAACGACGAGGACGTCGCAGTCGACCGTCAGGACCCCCACAGCCGGGTGGTCGAACCTCTTGCGGGCGGCCGCCTGCACGGCCACCACACCCGCGTCCCAGATCGAGGCGAATCCGGTGCTGGCCTCCCGTAACTCGCCCAGCAGCCGACCGAGCGCGGGGTCATTGGGGTAGCGGGCCAACACAGTCCGCAGGTCGCCGACGAGCGAGGCCCGCCAGACCGCGTCCTCCTCCTCGCTCATCCTGGCCCGGCTGGCAGCCCCGGTGAAGGTCCGCCACACCACGTTCGCCTCGCGCCCCCGCCAGTCCGACGGTTCGCCGTTCAGCGCCGCCCAGGCCGGGTTCCACGCGAGCAGGTTCCAGGCAGCGTCGAGGACCGCGACCGGGGCGTCGCCGAAGCGGTCGAGCATTCGCTGTACGCCGGGGGTGAGCCGGGTGGGCACCCGGCCGGCGTGCGGCTCGGCGAGACCGGCGAGGCGCGACAGGTGGTCACGCTCGACGTCGGACAGACGCAGCGCCCGCCCCAGGGCCTCCACGACCTGGCCGGACGG
>JAABUL010008715.1_pt1 | contig 10180 bp, 13 predicted proteins | sample 5559151 | NCBI WGS metagenome assembly JAABUL01 (sample SAMN10711876, study PRJNA513368) | rock metagenome | isolation source: Antarctica rocks | place: Antarctica: Victoria Land, Pudding Butte sud | reverse complement strand
CCCCCTCAAATCCCCCACCAAATCCCCCTCAAAACACCCCGTCACAAAAGCCCTCGTCGCATCCCTCCCCGCAAAAAAAGCATAACTGCCCCCAGGTCCATACAGATGCGGCGAAGCAGAAACGTCATAGATACTGCCGTTTAACGCGAGTAGGATGGGGAGGTGGGGGGAGGTGCCGTTGTAAGCGGCGAGTTGGGTGTCTGTTAGATATAGGGGGCCGCGCTGGTGGATATTAATTAATAATTTGTTTGTTTTGGGTAGGGAGTGGATTAGATATGTAGAGAGTAGATATGTAGAGGGTAGGAAGGAGGTAAGGGGCATCATACAAACCAAGCCCTCACCCTCGCCGGCCGCGTAAAAGCCGGACGATAATTCCAGGTTAGAGAGGTGCGGGTTATGAAATAGCTCAGTGTGGCGGAGAGGAGGAGGAGACCGGTTAGGAGGCGGAGGATGTCGAGGAGGGAGATGCGGGTGCTGTCTTCGTTTGCGGAGATGTGGGCTTTTGGTTTTGGAGGTGGGGTGGTGTTTTGGGGATTGTTGGGGAGGGCGGAAGAGGGAGAGGAGGCATCCTTGGTTTTGGATGGCGCGTTGGGTCTGGAGCGGAGGGTTGGTGGTGGGGAGGGCATTGTTGTTAGGGTTGAGGGTGGTGTGGTAGAGTGATTTTCTACGACTCTACTTTGGGTTGGGACTGGATATCTTTTTCGACCTTTCCGACCTTATTGTCATTCACGAACAAATCTCTAGTTCCATTGCTTACGAATGAATGCAGAATCGCAGACTGATTTGAATTACATAATTCTATGTTTGCAGGAGCCATGGCGCGATACCGCTGCACATAACAGTATGTAACAACATCACAAAGACTGTAGCGGCAATTATGCAGCCGGTCTCAAACAACTTCAGATCAGCGATTAGCACAAAAGCACAGGGCTCTCCAAAGCGAGCTTGTCCGAGGGCTTATCTGCATGCAGAAGATGACAGATCCCGATATCGTCCATATCAGATATTATCAAAGCAGATCATCAGCACTAGCGACAACTGAACCCAGAACGCCCGTCACTTCCCCGTGTCAATCTCCAAATCCGTATTAGACGGTGCTTTAGGTGCAGATGTAGCCCCTTCGCAAACCACTCCCATACGCTGGGTCCCCGACGAACTGGTCGATGGTCCTATGCGCGCCATCTTCATGCAGCCAAGAGCTATCACTTCCCAAGCTAGAGAGCCCGCGGAGAAGGACTTCTCTTTCATTGGGCACCCTACGTGGGAGCGTGGTCAGAAGACCAACAGGTGTGCCATCGGACCCTTTGAACAATTTTTCAACAGTCGCGATTGACGGCATCCTCCACATACAAACTACCAATGCTTTGCAAAGTTCGGTTATACGTCCACTGATATCTGTTATGTGAGCGTTCTTGCAGCAAGGGTGCCACGTAGCTACCGCGGGAGATGCAAGAGGATGGCACCTGAGCATCTCCTTTCGTCCTTCCCGTCCTCCCAATATCTGCCACGCTGCAATAGGGAGACTAGGACTTCGATGGCACACCTGAAATGGCCGCCGTTTCGTCTGCTCTGACATGCCAAGATGCAGAGCCTCAAAATTTTGAGTCCCCTCACGGAAAGCCCATAAGGGGGTACGAAATGAGGGGATCCACTTTCCTCACCATTGCCATCCATCCTAATCACCACTGTGATCAAGAATAACCTCATCTCAAACAATCACTTGGACCCCTGTAAAGTTAAGAAGTGTTCTGTCATAGATTCTTTCGCTTCGTCCTATCATTGGAATACATCGAAGATATGGCTGGGAACACTAAGGGGCTGAAGGCGGAGACTCCAATGAACAATGTGTTTGACAAATTTCCCGACTTCATAGCCGGAACGTTATGCTGGACCCCTGAGGACTTCAAGGACGGTAAGGACAAGTACATCGTGGAGTTGACCGCAGACGAAGTCCACTCTGTGCGAAGAGCGATTGTCTTTTTCAAAGGTACTCACACCCATTGTCCACTTGATTCGAGGCTTATCACTCGTCTCTCAAAGAACTTGGCAAAACTCTCCCACACTTGAGCTCCGAGACGTTCCCTCTGCCGCAAGCACTAGTCAATCGTCTTCGGCAAATCAGCACACAGCTGCACGATGGCATAGGTTTCGCAGTCTTACGCGGTCTCGACCCGAAATGCTACACTGACGAGGAGAACGTGATTGCGTACTGTGGTATAGCGTCGTATGTCGGAGTAGAGAGAATAACGAACGCGTTCGGAATGTCCATGAGTAAGTTGTCAAATCCCTTAGTTCATAAAGTGATCTTTTATGATAGGCTGAGCATGAAATGTGACTAGATCATCTCCGAAATGCCGAGGGCGATCCAAAACCAACGAGCCGGGATACCATGAAGTTGAATGCTTCTAAGCTCTCAGGAGGACTGGTAAGCCATATTGCTAGATTGTATCGTCACTCAACACGTCGGGAACCCCAAGCTAATGAGCTGCTGTTGTTCAGAAGTTTCATGCGGACCGCTACTACGCTGAAATACTGGCCATGTTCGTCAAGGAAAATGCGGCGTTCGGAGGCGAACAGTTTCTGGCTAGCTTCGCCACGATATATAATAGGATGATGGAGGAAGATCCCAATAGTCTGAAGTTATTGGCTCAGGAGTGGAGCTGGCCGAAGGATTCCATGTGAGCTTTAATCTTGCCCTTTCTGTATGACAGCTGAGCTGACGTGACCCCATCGCCAATAGCCGCGATCTGGAGGGCCCCGTCATCTACGAGTCTGCTGGGCGTGTCCTCGTGCAATTGGTCTGGCAAGCCTTCATCGAGAATCCCGAGCTAGCATCACCAGAGCATTGGCGTGCGTTGGAGACTGTCCAACGCATTGCCGAGCAAGTCTCCATCGAGCTTGACCACCAGGCTGGCGATGTTCAGTTCGTCAACAACTTGGCGATCCTCCATGCTCGCAACAGCTTCACAGACTCTCCAGAAAAAGCTAGGCACATGCTACGAATGGGGTTGCGGGATACCAGTCGCGGCTGGCTTTTGCCAGAGCGATATCGAAAGTTGACAGAGTCGGCTTTCAAGCCCGTGGAGGAGCAAAATATCCCAGTATTGGACTTTGATCCATACTTCAAGACCACTGTCGCCACTACCACTGCTCATCATGGGTAGACCCTGTCAAGTGTGTTTGGGCGCTCGGCGTTTTGTTCGCTTGTATGAGATACGGCCTGTAACGAGTTCATTGGATAAGTGAAGCGCACGGTAGCGTTGGTGTATCTAGTTCAACTCTTTCGCGGTCCAACATACTGGTCGGTGAACAGCCGGCGAATCCAATGGTCGCCTAGTTCGGTAACTTCTGGCGTATTTGCTCCTGTGGGCACCGTTCTAGACCCCAGAAAACTCCCATCTATCTGCGTAAGTAACCTCTCGTCGTACTAGATTGAGAAAGAATGACAGTCTTATGGAAGTGCAAATACCTTGATCTTTGATAATCCCTAATACCTGTATGACATACGCCTTTGACTCAAGGTCCAAATTCTCTCGCTCCACCAAGTGATTGAGGTCTCTGTCTGCTGTGGCAAGCGGCACTTCGCCTCTGAAAATGGATCGGAAGTGATGAAGTACATTATCGGCGGAATAATTCCAATGTTCGATCATCTTCTTTACTAGGTAGCTCACCCGGACCGCAGAGTCCTATGTCGTAATGAGAATCAGAGCAATTCAAGAATCTCGTAGGTTGACTGACCGTCTCTAGCTGACTCTTCATCCATCCTACCGCCTGACCATGCACATACTGCACGTTGGCGAGCGCGATGAAGAATGTCAAGAAAATCTCAAACCATGGTCTATGCCCTGATTGTTGGAAGAGCACTTTCTTCAGCTGTCTAATTAGATCCTCTTGATCTTTTCGTATGATTTCCCAAATGGCCACGTCGATCTGATGATCGATAGCAGGTGGCAGAGGCCTATCTCCGACGTAGCCAGCAGCAGCGCCATCTACGCGATGGATGCCCAGGGTCTCATGGCCCTCGGGAGTGCCAGAACCTGCACTCAAGATCGTATTGGCACGTAGGCGCAACGCCAGTTTCAATAGCTTGCTTTCATATTTGTCTGCGTATCTGTACGCTTCCCGAAAAGTTATTTGCTCCAACTCATTAGGAACTTCGTCCACAAGGTCCTTTTCAAGGGCCGCTCGGCCGGCATCCAAAAAGTCGGTAACATCACTGAGCAGCTTCTTTGTGTTTCGGCAAGCAAAACAAGGTAATTGTACGTTTCTGACACGGCCCTCATGTTGCCATACGGCATCAGTAATGTCCCCATAGCGCTTAGCAAATTCTTGGCATTCGATAGTGAGTTTTGGTAGCTTTGATGAGCAGCTCGTAGGCAGCCACCAGCTTAGGCACAGAAGCTTGGGCTTTACTGTCACAGATCTCCAGCTATAATCTCGAAATGCCATGATCTCTTGATCGAATTCGCTGTTCCCTAGTTGCGTTCAATACCTGCGAGACAAAATACCTGTAAGAGATCTTGCTCACCGCGGCGAACCAAGCTGATACTCCCTAGGTCTTCCCTGTAGCAAGGTTCAAGATAAGTTCGGGCCTTGCCAATCACCTTGACACATCTGGCACAAGGGTTATTGCCATCGCACTTGACTCCTGTTAGCCTCTCTTCCATGGAACTACTTTCCACAAGCGACGTGTTCATGGCTCAGAGGGGTAGGACTTACGTCAGATTTCATGATACGGCAGCGAACACAGTTTCCCATCTTTCTCTGGGCTTTGGCTTTAGCTTTTCGCACAGGGCTTAGCTTGCCACGTTTCCTCTTTGTACTAGTCTTTGAGATTGACACTGCTTCTATATCTTTGCTGCATGAGGATAGACGTAGCGAATCAGTACTTATGGCAGTAGTATTTTGAATCAAAGAGCATCCAGCATTAGGCGGGCAATATGCAGCAGTGTCAGATTCAATCCGCGGCTGGGAGGGTAGGCTGGACTCGTAAGTATGCAGCAAACTCGATTGGCTTCCTGATTCTGTGGGCATGGGCTGGAAGTCCTGTGTCCCCCATGGACTCGGTGAAAGATCGGCCGGGTAGAGGATATCCCAAGATGAATAAGATGGGTTGGGAAAGTGGCAACCCTGCCGCGAATTTCGTTGAGGCTGAGAACCATTGTCAAAAAGGGGAATCGGTGGAATGACTGGTGCGAAGGACACCTGACGGGTTCCGTGCACAAATTGCTGCGGCGGTTGGTGATGAAGCGAGGCATCGGTCGCGTTCCACTGAAACTCATTCGTTCTTCTCATGAAATTCCGGGGTTCAACAACGGCTTGTTCATAGTGGAAGCTCTGGCCCGCATCAGCATGTGGCAGTGAACCTTCTATCTGGTCGTTTTCAGGGAATCCTTCTGAACTTTGAGACCTGGAGACCGCCTTAATTTCTTAGCAATAATGTACTTCTTCGACGAACCTTCAGCTTTCTTACATCTGTGTCGAAGATTGGCGAAAGCCTCAGTTCTGGGCCAAAGGTATGGCTATGACCGACCTCGAATTGAGGGTTTGACAAGCCCACTAGTGGATGGGGGGCAATTTGGGTCTCGAAATAGTTTGACCCAAGCCCGAATGGCTCACAGCCGTATTCAGAGGACTGTGTTTCCTCTGGCGTACGGAGACCGAGGCCCGTGTAAGGATCTGTGGAATACGACATGATGTCTCGAACCCTGAGCCAACAAGAGTGCAAATCTCCTGGAAACACGCCTTTATTCACTTTTCAACCAGAGCTGCCTTCTATATGGTTACCCAGCTAGCGATTGATTTTCTGGAAGCACGAAAGCTGAGGCTGGCGTTAGAGCGGAGAGACCCATTATGCCTCACCGGTTTGCCTGGATGGACGATTAGATTGATGATTGGTGCAAGGTCGTGCCCACCGAAGGTGTAGAAGAATGGCTCGGGTGATTAGGACGAATCGTCGGGCAGAGAGTGCCTCATACTGATAGCAAGGCCACGGAGAGTGCTGGGGAAGATGGAAGTTGGTGTGAGGTTACATGAATGCATGCAAGGATTTGGGGCTAACGGAAGTTGTCGCTAGCGGGTTGGCAGCCGCGATGGTCAAACCCGAAGCCGCTTTACCAACGCACCTTTGCAACCAATCAGAAGCCCGAAGCCAACCGGTGAAGCTTCGACCTTCGCCGGCCAGAAATCATGAGACGCACGCTCATTGAAGGCTGAAAACTTAGCTTCAAGGACGATGCTGACGATGAGGCTCTTGTAGCCACATATAAATGCTGGCATACTTGTATGAGGGAAACAAAGACGACAAATCCCTCGTCTTCGAACGTGTCAGTCTTTGAATTCTTCGGGGTTTGATTTTCATAACCTTGCAGCTCCCGTCAACGATATGGACCCGAACCATACATCAAGGTACCCAGCCTTCTCAATACATCCCAGTCTCCACATTGCCTTGCCTATAATCGTCTCATTGGGAGCGGTGTGGAGATTGGTGATGGATGGCATGAGTGAATAATGCGCGATTTCCTATCCGCTATTCACTCCTCCTGTGACAATGCCGGCGAAGCTTCAACCTGTGAAACACATTATTGGTCGAGTGATCCTCCAAAACACCCGCTAAATACGAGCATCCACAGATGGGGCGACGACGATTATCGTTGGTACATCATCCTCCGTTATCAGCCTGTCTTCGGAGGTTGTCGTGCATGGGAGCTACCTCGACCGCCGCCAACAATGATCCTGACTCCACCACCGCCGCTCGGTCGTCTTCGTCTGGCTAAGCTCTCCGACGTGCCACGAATTGCTGTCGTTGCAGCCGCTGGCTTCTGGCACTCGCCCGTCTTCCAGTATGAAAGACCCCGCTTCAATAGATACCCTTACGACACCTTAGCCAGCTATCGAAGAGAATATCAGCAGGCGATTCTCGATCCAAAGACCGCTGTGCTTGTGATCGAGGACGAATATAGGAAAGATGAAGTGAGCCATGCCTATGACGCGCTCAGTATTGTGTACCCAACTTTGCACGAGCAATTGCCCCCTGAAGAGTGGGAATCAAGCACGTTGATTGTCGGGGTGGGGAGCTTGAGGTTGCAGCCCCAGGGTGCGAGGTATGGGGCTTTCCAACCAGAAGGTGAGAGCAACGTTGACGGAATTTTATGTATGTTAGGACACTAGGGTACTAACAAGATCAGATGTCGACCTTCCACCAAAAATTTCTCGAGACTGCCGACGAGACAGGGTTGTTGAAGCAGGAGAGAATTTAGATAGATATCTGAACGGTCCTGAGAATAGGTACAAGTCACGCCGACATTCGTGGGATATGATACTGACTTTGTCTTGTTTTGAACGCAGATGGTTCAGTGGTCGTCTCGAGATTACTACGATGGTTGTGCATCCAGCCTACTGGCACCGTGGCCATGCCTCAAAGCTCACGAGGTGGTGTATGGCGCTTGCAGAAGCGGACCACGCTGGGGTTGGCGTGTCTGCGACGCCTATGGGTCGGAAACTGTTCCAGCACTTGGGATTCGAGGAGAAAGAAGTGGTGGATGTTGAGGGCTACGATGCGCACCCTGAGAGTATCTCGTTATGGATTGGCGTGCGTGATCCTGAGAGGGCAAATGCAAAAGAATTTGCGGTCTAGCTGATGCCGTGGGTTAAAATCGGCAGAGATTGAGGTTTTTAACATCCGGGTGAGTTCGAAAATTGGCCTTTTCACTTAATTCCAGCAAGGTCCACACACTCTTTGGGTAGGGACCAGTGCGACCATGATGTGCCTGTTCCATTAGCTAGCTTGATCTATCAACTTTTAACCAAATGAAAGCGAACCATTTTAATACCATATGTAGATGTTACGGTGATACCGGTCAGCACCTGATCCAGTTGAAGCCCCACATTAGGGTTTTAGTCGCATATCGGTCAGGTACCATTGGATCCAACACAAAGCAGTCCTCTTCGGCACACATCCTCATGCGCGTTTGCGTGGCCTTTGGAATACTTCAATGCAGATTTGTGAAGTGATTGGTTAATCAAAAAGTTTGAATTTGTATAATCTGGACCAGTCAGAGCGAAGATGCTGCTGCATCGGTCTTTCCGGGGGCTTGAACATTTGTTGTTTCATGCAAGACTTGGAGGTGTTGCGAGCATAGGGCCGCGTTTTGCCCTACACTACCATAAAGCCTACGCCAGACGATTGGCTTCTCGGCCCGCACTCGGGTAAGGAGGGTTACGAAATAATGGTTCATGTTGGTGCTGATCATATTAGCGTTGTTTCCTAGCTCTTTTGCCGGTGAGTGAGACGACTGACATAGTTCAACAGTGTCGCTAGCTGTCGACAAATCACAAGCTTGTTTCTAAACGGTGAAAGGAAGGATGTGAGTCGCTCTGTCCACATAAGCTATTGAGAGATCCTGAGTGGCGCACTTCAACATTTGGATATGAACTTTTGCCACAATGCCCGCTGCACGGTGTACGCGGAGGGAGTAAACAGCCAAGGAGTGGGGGCTTCCCCGTTGATGTGAGGGGCGCTTAAGAAGAGCCATGGGGACGGCGACGGTACGTATGAATGCCTCCGTTACCAGTTATTCTCGTCTCAATATTCTTGGTATTGGCTTGCCAAGATCAAACCAAGGATATCAATTTTCGATTCTCCAGCAAGTATTCCTGTAAAACCACCTCAAAAGTCCGCTGGCATGGCCAGAATGAGCTGATGACTTCAGGAAGCCAAAAAAAAGTGAAAGCTCATTATGGCCATCTCCGGCCAGGGCTCCAACACATCCACAAAGTCGCAGGATGGATCACAGCACACCAACAACACGACCGCTGCGAACCGTACGGACGCAACAACACAGAGATCGCAAGCTTTCGAGACAGACCTACGCCAGGTCAGAGAAAAGACCAAGCTTGAAAGATACAGAGCGGAGAAAGACGGACCGATATCTGGCCACCTAGTGACATCAACAGGGAAGTTCAAGACACGGGTGAGTACAATGCTCCCGCACATTGCGACATTATCATGCTCCAAAACTGATCTTGCAAATAGAAATTCTAAGGAAAAGAGCGATGGAATGGGGTGACTTGTTCCATGCAGTCTGTACAGTCGAAGCCGTGCAGGCTCCTGTTAGAGGTTTTCTTGAGCCCTGTGGCCGCACTAGCCATAACTGATGACTGCATCCGGGACCATGTTGTATGACAGTCGCGAGAATGTCCCTACCTTCCGGCGTCTGTCAACTATGTTGCGACCGGCGTCATTCGACACGTTGTGGTCGGTATGAGTATCCCTTGATCGGTCTGATGGAGGCTTCGTATGAGCAAGGCTTCTTCAAATGAATCAGCAGCATATAGATATTCGCATTTGATGGTTCGAATCATTGGTACATGTTTATTCGTCTGTTCTTACTGCTGATTTTTCATTCCGAGGCCTTAGAAGCAGGAATTTTGACGGTGGTAAGATCAGAACGAAGGGAGGCTTCGATGGAGGGCAAAATTTGGCTTAGCAAGCTGCCAAGCATCTAGACTGCAGAAGATGATTTTTGGCGAAGGTTTGTTTTTTCTTAGACCACGGGGCTTCTCCTGGATCTACCGTGTGCTGATGCACAATGGCATTTTCTCTTCATGTTGGCATAGATGCTAGCTCGTACCCCAATCATATTCCAGGCGCCTCCCTACACCAACTCATGCCGTCGGTCCGTCTGTGGCTCCAACTCATGCATCGCGCGTCCGTCTGCGTTCACTCAGTCGGAGACACCTCCCGGTCCCCAACAGCGCGGGATCCTTTATGCTGATCCTTCACCTCGGGATACTTCTCCTCCACCTCTCTTCATTTCTTGATATCAGCTAGACAACGTTGGCGCGTCTCATAGGCGTCGGAAAATAAAGGAAAACGTGGCGACTGCGCATCGTCACACCGACTTTGACTCTGAGCTTTTAGCCTCATCCTCCTCATCTGCTCGCCGCGGCTGCAATAATCTGTCAAGCGCCGAAAATAAAGTCGAGACTCTGATGGCGACGCCTTTGGAAGATTGTGCAGCCGCGAGTATTTGAGATTCGCGAAGAAAGTGTCTCCTCCTGAGGCGTATTCAGATTCAGCGCTCTGGCCACGGCTACTTTCGCAATTCTCATTCTTTTCCTCGGATCGCGCCTTTGCTTGAGAGACTGGGGCTTGACGGGCAACTTCATACGTTTTTGC
>JAABUL010008708.1_pt1 | contig 10186 bp, 17 predicted proteins | sample 5559151 | NCBI WGS metagenome assembly JAABUL01 (sample SAMN10711876, study PRJNA513368) | rock metagenome | isolation source: Antarctica rocks | place: Antarctica: Victoria Land, Pudding Butte sud | reverse complement strand
GGCCTCCGGATTACTTGGCGGCTAACATTGCGATTCAACACCGAAGCATTCCCCTGCCTGGGAGCGAGAGCGAACTGGACGCTTTGAAAGGGAGCTGGAAAGAGTGCTGGGATGCTTTCGCGCAATATAGATCCTGACCTTGGTTGGCGCATGGCCTTAGGTTGCGTTGCGCCCTGCATCCCACTCGTTCTGGCCCTGCTGACTATTGGTCAGCCTCGCGATGTGCCCTGCTCACATTGCATTCTGCACCCCTGAGAAATCGACATTTACCTGGTTAGAAAATTTTGAGGATATTCCGAATCCGGAGCTAGAGCACCTTATCATCGAGTGCCGTAGCGCATTCTACTCACTCGAAGCAGAACTTGCGATCCGGCAGGCACGATTGGACAATAAACTCGACTGCTATGTAGAACTCCAGAAAAAAGCTCGGATAATCAACGATAGGGGAAAGCTGAGCGAACAGGACGAAGTCGAAGCAGGTACATTCCTACAAGCGCTCAGAAGCGACCACATCGACTCGCGTCAAACTCGCGGGACTCGTAAGAATGGTACGATATACATACGGCTTTTGTGGCTGATTTCAAGAGTGGTTGGCTCTGCGTATGCGTTACTCCTCGTATGCAGCGTGTCAAGAAGGAAGTTGGAAAAATTGAGCGCAATTCAGAGTGCAATTCTTGTGAAATATGTGGCGCAACATCGTGATTCGCTCTCATGTCGTGCCTTAGAGGACAAGGCCAACGATCCCGGCCTTAGTAAAACAGGTACGAATTCTCCAATACTCGATAACATAAACTGACTTGTACAGGTTCTGATGCGGGCATACCACTTGAACGAGCCCCTGGAAAGCGCAAGCGTGGTCAGAGTGACAACAGAGGTTATTCCATCAGGTGGATCGATCCAGCATCAATCTCTTCTAGCAAAAGCAGTCCATCCTACATCTGCGACTTATCTCAACAAGTGAAGCACAAGGTCGATGCAAAGGTAAACCTGCTATATTCTTCCTACCCTAGCGAAGTAAATGGATTAACGTCACCCGAATCGGACCTCAACAGCGGTATTCTCGCAACACATTCGAATACAAACAATGATGGCCATGAGAACGCCCACTCGACTGTGCCAGGCAACGATGTTGACTGCGATGCTGTTGTCGAGCTTCAAAACCAGATTGCAAGTGTCAACCGGCCATCGCCCAGGTCCGACGATCAATTACAGGATGGCAACTGCTCTCCAGCAAAGGAGACCATCGTCAAGGATGTTGGATCACATCGATCTATCTGTGAAGATGGTACACATACCTATCAGCACACAAATCTCAATGCAATATCCACATTCGATCTTGTATCAAGCACCCAGCCGAGGGACCTTTCGGGAGTCGAGATGCTCCCTATCTTACGAGGATGTTCCATAAGCGACGTAGCACCTGGTGAGTAGTGCCGATGAGTTCCTCGTACTAGCCCAACGCTGAATTCTATTCCAGCATGTGGTGTGGTCAACATCTCAGCTATAAGGATGTGCAACGAGACTCCCCTGAACCCGCAACCAGCCTTGAGATTGGCTCAGGACGGCCTGATCAAAATAAATTTGAGCTTGTTGTCGGACAACGGTGTGAACGTGTACGACTTCTGTAAGTTTCACGTTTGTGTCTCGCTGCGAAATTAACAAATTTTCAGATGTGCACTCAATCTGTGCTGGTCGAACACTCCTCGAGGATAATGCATACCTCGTGGAGGTCTTGACAAACGCACAATTTGATCTGGCTGTCAAGTCCGCCATACTCGCTCTTTCTTCGTCATACTACAAGGAGTACTTTCCAGATGGAAGTGCCATTAAAGAGCAGATGAAAAAATTGGAGAGCGAATCCATTGCGCAAGCGGCAGCGGCTTTAGAACGAGATCCGATAGAAGGCAACATCTCTAAAGGCAACATCTCTTCTCGAAACATTGCCAAGATGCTTCTAATTCATCACGCAATTCTAAATCCGAGTTCACATCCTGTACATTGGACTAAGTATCTGTACCAATTACAGCATGTCCCGAATCATCAGTCGAATTTGATTATGGCGAGACATTCAATATGGTTGATGACTATTTTGCCACTCAATGAGAAACATTGATTTCAGACTTTCGACTATCATTGGGTTGGTCGTGGCGAGCAGCACAACTTGGAAAAGGTGAACGGTATTCTGGGCACGTCACGGAAGATGCTGTATCTTGAATATCTAATCACAATGACCGCGAAGGTAAGTAACAAAGGATGGGTAAAATGCTTGCTGACGACCTCAGTTTCCCAGTACAAAAAATCATGAAGATCTCCTGTGTGATATTGAAGGATCCTGCGAATGGGTGGACGATACAGAATCGAAGATGGCGACGCGGATCGCCCTGAAGACAGCGGAAACGTACAAGCTGGCAACCAAACTGTACGCCTTAGCGCGGCTGTGCAGGTATTGCTCCTATTCCGGTTGGCGGACCGATCACTTAATGCCATAGATTTACTCCGAAACATCCCGACGTGGCGGAAACCTGCGGTAGGCTGACGCGGGCGCTCTCCGAACTACCGGCGAGCGGAGAGGAGTATACCGGTCTTCATCCCGCGTGGTGCTTCCCGATAGCTTGCGCCTGCACCGAGGATCCGGACGAGTATGCGAAGATGGATTGCATACTGGAAACCATTGGGAATGCAAATAAATCGGTAGAATTCCCATCTTCGCTTCGGGCCCCAAGCTTACTGTTGTGGGTAGAACGTCTCAAAGCTTTCCTGGCTTGTCAGACGAATATGGGAATGGAAGAGTAAACAACATTTGGGTCCAGAATGGTGGGAGCAAATGACAGAATACCTCGACTCGATGATGAAGGGCAGTTTAATATGTGTCAGCTAATTGCTGTACATTCAAGCCATTCTGAGTCTAAATCAGAAGTCTAACGGTTTTTCGGTATCACGCTCTCGTGCACAGCTGTGGTTTCCCATGATCTTTCCCAGGTCCATTTCTTCAGAATTCGACCCCTTAGGGTATCAGAGCCATTGTACCCACAAATACGTCGAACTACCATATTGCCAACAATAGGTAGAAATTTGAATGAATGATAGGAGCCGGCCGCTGCTACATAGAGTCCCCGGGTGTTGGGTACCTGGTCCACGAGAGGGTGTTGACCAGGAGTCATGAGATCCCTGTTCAATGGTCAATGCTGCTTTGCTTATTTGACGGTGACTTACAGGCAAACCCAAAAGTCTAGATCTCTTTTAGCGAATTGAGGCAATAGTTTGTCTAGTACGACACGGTTTGGCTCAGTGTCTACGAGTGCAGTATTGGCATTTGGGTTATCTGGGTTGTTGATCCGAAAGGTGTCGGTTGTAGTTATTTTCAGATTCCGGTGCCTTTCTGATGGTATGATTTCTCCTGGATGGACGTAAGCTATCCCGATAGCATCTGGAAAATGAGATTGGCCATACCACCCTCTGTAACAAGAATTGGCATTGACTTCAATTTACTAAATTCCGCCTCATCAAGAGGCATCGTAGCCACCGCAACGCCGGCGACGGTGAAAAAATCAGTGGGAAACTCGACATCAGAATGCTTGAGAAGTCCAGTGTTCGGCAGAATTCGCTAGCCAATGACGTAAACCCGAGATCACATGATTTGCCACTACAAACTAAAATACAGCCATTGCCGAAAGCAATCTAGACATCAATACCACAACATGCGTCGAATGGCCATGTCAATCATAGATTCAGAGGCTCTTCAAAGTCCTCGTACATTTGTTTATCACACTGCGCCAAGAATTCCATGGCTGGGGGTGCTATTTTCACAGAATGGCTGGGCGAGGTCGACGACGAGAATCACCTGTACGTGGTCCCGGCTACAAAGCTTTCACGTAATAACATATCGGACTAAATCAGCACTCCAAAGATGCCTTCATCTATCGACTTACAATGCGGTCCATCGGACGTCGCCGCACTGCTAGATCTCGGCTTTACCCGGTGCAATTTTCACAGTTTCGGAGCTTTGGAGCGTTGCTAAGTTTCTCGAATGTACGCAGACTTACGCTATAAGACAGTACGCTAAGAAGGCAACCATTAGCTAACATATATGTTCAATTGACGACGATGATGACTGGCTAGCCAGGCCGCCTCGAAACCCGTACCTGGTGCACCGGAGAACAGCGGAGAGAAACCGAAGACATTCCTTGTACGCCGCAAACGAGTTCCATATGCAGGACTCGCCATCCAGAGGTATCACTATCCTTATCACCAATCGATTGCAAGTAAATATGGGCCTAGGCAGAGCATTCCTGTATTTCTGACCCCTTCGGACAAGCAGTCCAAGCCCAAGGCGCACAGATGGCTCCGGGCTACTAAGTGGATGAAGCATGGCTTTTGGGTACACCAAATTCCGATTCTGCGTAACGTAGGCGACGTGCCAGTCATACCGTCGAGGGCACTGGGACGGCTGAATCAGCTACTTTCGGGTGATCGAAGCTCAGCGATAGCCCGTCTTGCCCTCCGGGTTTTGCTATCTTCAGCATTCTTGGAAGACTGGAATACACCCCTCAGTAAGCCTGTCACGGATGTGCAGGGGCATCATCGATCAGCAAATGTTTTGAGACTGTTCCACAAGTGATTGTACAAGATGTTCCACAGCGTTGCATGCTTTGGTGTCAAGTATCAATCATTATCATAGTTCTCCACTAGTGGAGCGATTGCTTGACGCTCTGGCGTCGAATCACTCTCCCGAATACTTTTGCGTATCTCTTGCATCTCCCTGTTCAGCTCTCCATATTTCTTAATCAATGGCTCAACCCTCTCTCCCACTACTCTTGTATACTCCTCCATCTCTCTTTTTCTCTCTCTTAAGACTCCCTTCACGACACTGATAGCTTCTAGCCCAACATCATGGATCCTGTGTTTGTCCTCAAGTCTCGTTGATTCAGCCTTGGCAGCTTGCAAAGTACATAAGTTCTTTACCGCCCATTCACGCAATTAGTTGGTATCTGGCTTTTGGACGGATGTCAGTTGCGCGATGGTGGTTAAGTTTTCGTTGTATCGCACCTGGTCACTATGCGCTATCTCTAGCTGAGATCGTGCGATGGTTCTGGCGGCTTCGGTCTGGGTTCCCAAATCTTATCTAAGGTCCCTCCGGTCTTCATCCAACATATTCTGTAGGTTACAGTACTAACGCAAAAGTCTGCGCCCTACCCCGCCCCCCACCAATACACCACCTACCTAATTATATTATCTCCATTAGGTTCGCTCCGGCACATCCCGAGCTTGGCCCTCATGCTGCTACTTCTTTTCTAGTTGCTCAAGAATAGATGGTAGGTCCGTTTGGAACCTAGATTAGTGCAGTTTATTTCGAGGCTGGCTAGGCTGGGGTGCAGTCCCCTGCTTGCCAAGCTCACCAAGCAGTGAAAGTTGAAGGAGAGGGAGAGCTATGCGGAGTCACCGTACCAAATCCTCATTTCCAACCGTTTGCCCGGCAGACCAGGGCTCAGCTACACCTTCTTGAGTATGGATCTCAGGACTGCTGGGCTTTGGGGACAGTAGCCGGCAGTATGTGGTATGCCTTGCGTTGTTCACCACTCAACAGCGCTGCGCAGAAGGATACTATTGCTGCCTGATGGCGCCGTATCCTGGGCAAAAATTGGAGATCTGTTGTCTACGGCTAAACCAAGGCATTAAGAATGTTTACAAAGTAGATACCTAGCGATCCGCTCTCAATTCAATCCCTGCCTTTCTTGAAGTACTTTGGAAACCTTTGAAACAGCAGCAAGAGACACTCCCATCGACCGACAAATCTTCAACATCAAACAATGACTCGCCAACATATACGATAACCAATCAGCATACCGCTATCTCTACACACGATCTAGAACACCACCGCCAGCGCCGACGCAAATCTGCGACGCGAGGGCACTATCTGAACCCACGACTGGTCCTCCATTCAATACCGTCGTCCACGACCACGACGTCCAGCGTTCCGCCGACCTCGGACGAATGAAGGCCACCGCCGGGCGCATCGAAGCCCATTTCACTTAGGCGATGCTTCCAAATGCCTGAAAACTCTCCCGACTGGACGAGGAAGCAAGTGAAGAGCATGACTCTGTCCACGATTCATTTACAACGGAGAAGTCGTGCGCCTAGAGGTGCAGAACAGGCTCAAGAGATGGTGAATCTACATCCTCGTTCGGCCTTGCCGTGGCGTTGAAGTTCCGCTTTCTTCACGAAGATTAGATTTTTCATGGTAGCTCAATCAGAAACGCAACGTCCGTTGTACAACCCAACAGCGTCACACAAACGTCGGCCAGGGAGCGTTACCGATGCTTCCGTCTCGATGCACTCAAGATAGTGGCTTTCGCCAGTGGAGCCGACAGGGATCGAGATCACAAGGACGTATCGATGATCGCGGCTCTGTACCCATACTTCTAACTTGGCAACGTCCGAGCAATGCTGCTATCTCTACTTAACCACACTCTCTCACCTCGCCCGGAAGAGCTTCACGAAGCCATGAGCATCATCTACCACTTCTTGATGGAAGAATCAGTGATGATCGCATTTCTGAACGATGTTTCTATGCCTGAAGGACTTCATGCTATCCGTAAATGAGACCATGGACCTAGATGTAATTCCAGATAGACACTGCTTCTTCATCTGACATGCTCACATTCGATCACGGTCTCCAAAAATTCTCTTCATCGACTTCGAGTCTCATTCTAAATCTCACCAAAGTCCTCCAGTTCAAGGACAGTAGCTCCAGTGGCAATTATGATGCTAGTCTGACGATGGGCCTTCGAACACATCACATTCAGACATCAAGCATGAGGACGAGAGCCTGTGGGTTGCGCTAGTCTTTAATCAGGCTAGTCTTCTCATGTCCACGACTATAACAACTGCCCATAAAGAAAAGAGAAAGCCATGTTGTCCATGGCAAGAGAAGGGCGAGGAAGTGCGTTCAGACAGATTCTCTGACGCGTGCCATCTCTGCCAGTATCCCAGCTCTTCAAAAAAACGCCTCCTTTCTCCAAGTAGGCATAATCGCATGCCCTGAACCGTAGTCAATTCGTATGTTAGAAGGTGACACCCAGGGCCCTGAAGAGCAACCGCCAGAATTAGGTGACAGGGTGGCGGAGTCCCGACGTAATTTCTCAAACGATGTCTCTTGCATCAATGCGCCTGTTGCTTTACCACCTTTAAAGAAGCGACATGGAGGTTCGAGAGGACGGAGTTGCAGTATCGGGTGTGATGAAGTGGCTGTTGCCAGTGAGATTTCAAGCTTCGAGATCGAGGTGAGAGGTTTCCTTTCGCTTTACTCTTCGCTTGCTTTAAAGCAACGACAAAAACCAGCTACATTCAAGTTCAGTCTTTATAGTAATATTCTTCCCACTCGCACTTCCGTCCGCGGTACCGAGATATGAGGCGTCATCTGCTCGTCGATTCTGCGGCTAGAAAGCTCTCCAAGCAGAGGTGATCTCCTATGTCTCCAACCTGAGCACTCTTAGGTATGATACAGTATCTTATCCTATCATCATAACTCGATAATCGTCGTGGGCTTTGACTACCCAAGATTTGCTAGCTACTGTGCTTTGTCGTCCAATCCACTCAAGGCGCTACGGTTATCGTTTTCCGCCAGTTTTTCTACGCTTTGCACACTCTCCCAAGTTGAGACATCTACTCTTATGTCAGTCGATCATTACCGAGAGCAAGATGCTCTTTCTTACGATGTCTCGGCGTGGCCTCCGAGCCTTTCTAACCCTCGGGATCTCAATCTCTTTCTTCTTCGTCTCTCAGCACCTTCGTGGTGCCATCCCAGGTCTCGACGAGCACCTTGCTTCGGTTCGCACTGTCAATCACAAGAGCCTAGGAGCCCCCGCTCAGTATCTCCCCAACCAACTAGCCAAGCGAGTCGCTATCCCATTCGGTGACGCTACCGTCTACAGCTTCTTTAGCCCACCTGACCTGGACCTCAATGCGGATCTACATGGTCCAAACATCGTTAAGCGAGCGTCATGGTCATTAGAGGTAAACGTCGCCATCTGCAAAGGCCAGAAGCTCCTAGATAGAATGGCAGATGCGTCGCACAACGCGCCCGGCAGACAGATCAACATGGCCAGCATCAAGTTGAACGGCTGGACAGTCACAGACGAGGACTTGCAGTTCCTGCCAGCGCCCGTGATAGGGGCCATGCAGGCCTATGGAGTCGAAACGGCCGACACCAAGCAGAGGAACGCAGACTTGGATCATGACTTCCCAAAGAACGGTATTATGCAGGTAAGTTGGACATTCTCCCGGTCGCAGCCAATTCCAAGGTGAAGAGTCTATTACTGATTTCCCCGCCCAGCCACACGATTGCGGTATGTATAACAACGGTTACAACGTCAAAGCGGGCGCGATCGTCGCGATCGAGAATGCCAGCCCGGAGTATTGTGCCGCGCAGGTAGAGAACCCTGCCACTGGAGCTGCATTAGCGACACTGATCACCGATATCCATCGGTGATCCGATGTAGTATTCGGCATCTGGGCAGATACTGCAGGTAAAGTTATGAGCCACGGTCTGAACTACATCTTCCGCGACAACGTAGTGAATGAAAATACCAAGCACATCATGGACGTAGTAATGGGACAGGGTAATGACGTGGCTACTGGGAATCTCCATGCAACATACCCTGGCCGCGAATTCAGCACCAACGCTTGGCAAGGTCAGTGGATTTCCGAAGATACCTTACCGCTTTTTGAAAGTTCGAAAAGCTTGCATGACGTCTTAGAAGTATCCCCTCTAATGACTTACTTTATCCTCTTGCTTTAGTAAGTACAGCTGACTCAGATATCTATTCAGGGTTGGCGCTTTTAGGAACACCTCACGGGAGTGGTATCGCCTGGCTGTTGATAGATTGGGTTGAGTATTTTCTGATCTTCGACATCGCTGAGAGCGCCTGAAAACCCTCGCGAGAAAACCTTCTCCAGGTTCTTCAGGTCTATGCCTACCAGTACTCTCTGGCTCTGGTTTTTGCTAGTGAACGTTGACGTGGTAGAGGTTAGTAGGTGTGCGGACTGGAGGGATTTTCTTTGCAGACAAATAGACGAGACGAGCTTGCACTTGGTGGCAGATGCCCTAGATCATACCTCAGCCCGGATGCTTGAATAGAATCCGTGGTTGTAGAGGATATGTCCTTGTCTGAGATTCCACGCTGCAGCGTATGACCACGCGCGCTCGATCTCGGGGATCTTCAAGGCTGCCATTCTCAGAAAGTCTCAGCCCGTGGTCTCACACACACTTTCATCCCTTCCTATAGCATCGAAACCTGGCGATACGTGACCAGTAGGTTGGACGTCGGCTCTTCATCTTGAGTAAGTTCTGGTTGGCTCAATATAAATCAAGTTCATGGAGTGCCGTTGAAATGTTTTCCAGCTTGTCTCGCGTTACAAGAGACTCCTGCAGTAGTCGTTGCATTGCCCATAGGTTGCAATGAAGAGATATTCGCCAATCTTTGAAGTATTGACTGCCCCACGATGAAGAGTGACCAGAAAAGGAACGCGGGAGAATCCGGATCCGGAAGCTAATAGCGCTTACTCTTAGATTGTGCCGTGGCGTTTGATTGGCTCATTTGCCGCGCCTCTTCCTAGGCCGAGCCCATGATGTTCCGACTTTTAGTATCGATGTTCTTCAGCAATCAGGTAGAAAATATCACAGCTGCTTCCAGAGCGTGTTCACGACAGTTCACACCTCTTCAACACTGCGAACAAGGCTCACCTAGTCGCAGCCAGACATTAATCTGATAGCACGTGTCCACAACATTACATGGAAACCTTTTTCAACGCCCTATGGCTCATCGCGAAGCTTGCAGCATACCAAATGAACCCTTCCATCGCGTTCCCCACATCGACAAGGGACTAGCGACCCACCAAAAAGCTAGCAGTGGACGAATTAGAACCATAGAGTAGTGGTGCCAGAGGTGCGCTATGCTGCGTGGCCAAGCTGCTATAGCGGGGCTCAGCATGGCAACTAAATCTCTAGCCACGACATGGGCAATACGAGGTAGGTATGCATATACAAAGGCCCCCCCCTCGTGCCTTGAGCAACACAAAGGGCAGATCCTAGGCAGGGGCTGGGCAACGACTTTCTGAGGACGATTTGTCACCAAAAATCTCTGCAGGCTTTTCCGAGGCCATCGTAGACATCGAGAAGGATAATGAC
>JAABUL010008706.1_pt1 | contig 10188 bp, 6 predicted proteins | sample 5559151 | NCBI WGS metagenome assembly JAABUL01 (sample SAMN10711876, study PRJNA513368) | rock metagenome | isolation source: Antarctica rocks | place: Antarctica: Victoria Land, Pudding Butte sud | reverse complement strand
TACCGTAGTTTTTTGATAATTTGTTATTGGACCGAGATTGAATGTGGCTTGGAGGTCATCTCTTTTCTGAGGGGGACTCGTAGTATGAGGTACAGCGATAGCCGAGGTCAGTCCCAGTCCGCTGAGCAACAGAGCTGTCAGTGATATATACTGCATAGCAGGCCTTACAGGGGTAATGGCCACAGATAGTCTTCGTGGGGGGTAAGGTTAATGCAGTGTTTTTGTGGTGCAAAGATTTATATGTCATGTATCTTCAACCGTCTGTGATTAACTCACCGCGGTCTCGGCCTCTTATGTACTCATAGGGAACGGATGACAGATTTCACAAGCATGATCCTCTAATGATGCCTTTCTACTTGTTGTTTGAGATGCAATCCGCTTCTCTATCTGAATGTGGCAATGCTGACTGATGCACAGCAGTGTTCGACCATAAATGGGGCTCCCAACGGAGTACAACCCCAGTCGAGACAACATCGTCGTCTATTTGGGATTACATGGGCAGGACAGTTCCTTGAGGACTGCCTCCAGGATGTGGCTCTGCAAACATATCATCACGGGGTCAAATTCCTTTCAAAGGATCTCGTCAGAAAGACAAGTGGCGGCATCACGTATGAGAGAGGGAGGAAGGGGCGAACCGGAAAGCAAGTTTGAGGCATAGGTGGAAGTGAAGAGATGGATGAGTTTGATAGAGTTTGCGAGGAAGAGGCATCGTTGTTGTCATCCGTCCCACCTAAATCCTGCCTCGAGGACTGAGCGATGAGATCCATAGAACTACGAGGCCTAGCAGTCAGCCCTACACAGCCCTATTGCGGATCATTGCAGCTCAGCCAATGTATAAGCCACTCGCACAGCATTCTCGACAATTCCCACCGCCACTCTCATGTCCATTGATGAATAATCTGTGCAGGAAGTAAAGCGACCAGTCTGAAAGGAGTCGGCAGGCCTCCAAAAGCAGTCTCAGCTGCAATTGCGTGTGTGTTGTACTTTCCCATTCATTCTATATGACAGACCCTCTACAACGCGGAATGACCTATTCATTGATGCCTAAAGTCTTCAAACTCGCAATCTAATGGATGAAGGATTGCTCGCTCGTTCCATCAGCAGTTGACACGACATTCTTCTGGGATGAAACCCATCCCAAATTCAGCCACCCGTCCCCGCATCCGCAGCTCGCACCATGGAGTGATGCATCTCCACCTAACAACACACTAGTCCCATGCCCTACTGCGCATGTTTCGATGAAACGGTTTCTAAAGAGGACGCTGGCGCTATCTTTCAGTATGGTCTGCCCGCTCGCCTTGGACAGAATCTTCGACGTCTCTCCAGACCTATGCTGCCGCAAGTGACTCAGTTGACAGGCTGAAGGATCCATCCTTGGCTCTACTGCTGCTCCTCGTTCTGACCGAAGGCGTCCGCCTTAGAAACCGGTGGAGGAATTCCGCCGCAGCAACATCTTCGACAATTATGTCCTATACCGCACGCCCTCCGCAACACAAACAGGACTATGACAAAATCGGGATGAAGGATATGAGATCCCAGCATCGTCCATACTTGGCATGAGCTATCTGCTGTATGATTTGCGGGCCAAATGTGGGCTATGAGTCTGCGCACAGCACTGCCAGTGGTTTCCTAGTAAGTTCCAGTCCTTTGGGGAAGGGGGATTATGAAAGGATCTCCTTTCAATCATGTAATCGGGGGCTTAGAGTCGCCCTGACTCCCACGGGATATCTGTCAAGTTGCTTACTCTACGAGAGCGACTCCTCTTATAAGACCCTTTGAATCTCGTTCGTGTCATACAAGCTAGCTTAGACACATCGTTTCTGTCAAGAAGTAGAGTATTCATCTGCAGCTATCACCCGAATCATAACAGAGTCATCCGCTTCTACCACGTCCCTAAACGTGCCAATTTGTCGGCTGCCCGCTGAACCCTCTGCTGAAGCCGACAGACATGATCGTGCTAGGAAGGATCGTTCTGGCAATTGTTCTTCTTCTTTCCATAGGAGACTGCGCGTTCGTCGTTTCTCGAGATTGTAAGGATAGTGAGTACCCCGTATGGAAGCTGGCGAGCGCGAGCCATATGGCCCCATACGTCGAACGTACCGCAACCTTGTGCTGACTTTGAACGCCATTAGAACAAAAGGAAGTAGAAGACATCTTCACCAGGGCCTTCAAAAAGGTCGATCTCACACGAGGAGAGCTAGACAAAGTCAATAAAAATGCACAAGGCGCAGACCAGGACATCAAGACAGCCGCCTCGTTTCTATTCAACGACGGAGACCATGCCGACGTTGTGACTAGGCTAACAACATTGATGGAAACAAATCAGCTCCAAAGCAACGACCCCAATACGCCAGCGGATAAAGAACCCGTTCGGGGTGACAAATTAGGCCCTCAAGATATTGTAAGTTCTTATATTCGAAGATGCGGGTATGAGATAGCGAGGCTGACCTATCCTTTTCTTTCGATAGGTTATATATTGCTCTGCGGATCGCTTCTTTCCGCCCGACAACCCCCAGAGACCAGGACAGTTTCTCGATAAGATATGGCAGAACATTGCAGGTGACGAAGACCTATGGGCTGGCTGTTTTAGCACCGACCCCAATAAGCAAAATGTTTACATGTACACCAATTCGTTCCGCGGGCCTACAGATAAACCGTCGATAATACAGATATGTCCATGGTAACGATGACCCTTGATCTCTCCCCAGCCTGTTCTCAGATGACGTTAAGGAGCTGACATGACCATTCCCAGGGTTTGGGCGCAGCAAAACCCTTACAAGCCAGAGCAAATGTGCGAGAGGTTCATGGATCCAGACTTGAAGACCCGGGATTCTTTGAAGAAATTGGGCTTCTTGCCGGCTGATGGATTTCGGCACCTTGATAGCTATGCTATGCATGAGCTCACACATACCAAAGCCGGTGGTAATGCACAGGTACTTATGCTTCTCTATTGCTCTGCCTAGGGCTCTCTTAGTCGTCTGCGATGCAAAGAAGCGAGGAAAATTCTCTGACTCGGTTTCAATCTAGGATCTTGCCGTCACGGTGAATGGGGAGGAGGAAGGTGTGTACAAATGGACCCAATGCGTCTTAGGTGAAAAGGCAAAGAGCAAGATCAATGCGGATAAGTACGACATCTACTCGAGCATGGAAGAACTTAGCTGATAGGTGATGCTCTGACAGTTATGCCATTCTGGGAGATATGGCCTATGTCATCAAATACTGCGGCATGAAACCTAAACAGGGTGCGTGAATATCATGTCCAGCAATATTATTAGGTATGCTAACCGTTCAATGGTTGTAGATGGTGATATGGAGGAGATTCCAAACTTTCAGCCACCCGCGAATCCCCTCAAGTGAGTGGAAAATTATTCAAGATATTTACCTGCCATACAGAAATTATAGACTGCCTGTAGAATATAATCGACACCAATATATCTACTAGACGACTCGGTTAACCTCGGGGACAATGTTCATAGCTAGTGTTCGTTCGTGATGGATCTAAACGATTAATGCGATTATATGCCGCCGTCATTGTTCGCATCGTGGGGGTACGAGATCGTTAGCAATTCCGCGCCCCGGAAGGGTTGAAAAGGGAGAGATCAGCTTCAGATTAATCTAGTCGAGCAGAATTTGGTTCGTTACCCAGAATACAACGAACTCAATAACAGTATCACGTTATTCTCTAATATCCTAAACATACAGTGCCATAATAGTAATGACAGCAGTGAAAGAATGTTCTTTGCGTTATCCTCACACCAGTCCGCAAAGTCGATTCTACTTGCGCGCAAATCAATTGGGGTTCGGAGCACAGCCCCACCAGGTCTCAACAGGATGCGGCAACGCATCCCGTGTCCATGACTCAGCCCGAGATATTTCTTGCAGGCTTCCACCTTACTCTCAGTGTTCCAGCTTACTGGCATTCGGACTACCGATATTCATCACTTTGCGACCGCTATGGAGGCATCCGATGGTGTGTATCTCCCAGTATTGCAAGACGGATCCAGTCGCATACCTACTTCGTCTCCACTATCAACAGCAACTGACAGGTTTGATAAAGTGCCTGAAACCCGATTCGGAGCCACCACCGGGAAACAAGTCCCCATCTCACGCGACCAGCAACGTCTCCTCAATGACCCGCAGTCCCACTACAAGCCCGTACAAATCGACCCACCGCTCGCACAGAAACAAAGTCGCTTTTTCAGCAGACTACCACAGGAGCTTCGCTCACACATCTATTACTATGTATTCGCACCTTCGCTGATCCATGTGCTGGCTACTTCTGAGAACTTTGGGAATATTCGCTTGGCACACTTAAGATGCAATCGCTGGCTTACGCATGGCGGTACCTGGGCTGCACACACGCACGGTTATGAAAGCATACAGTGCACGTGGGAGGTAGACGAATCGCAAGACCCGAATGATCAGCTTTTGGCACTGTGCCTGAGTTGTAGGCTATTGTACAGCGAAGCCATGCCCTTTATGCTTTCAATCCCGCACTACACCCTGTTCAACCCAGAACGGGTCCTGGTCGTCGATAACACCAGACTTCATTCGTTCCGACACATCCGCAATCTCCATCTAGCCGAGTACTTTCACTGCTTCCCTCAAGACGACACACCGGAACGAGCATCCTGGTTATGGACGGACTGGCTGATCATCTGCCGCGTTCTTGCGTCTATGCCGAAGCTACGATATTTGTGTATCACGATCGGCGTCTCCGATAGGGTAAGATTCGAGATTGGGCACAGGCCTGAAAGGAGCGCTGAGCTTATCGTGGAAATGCTAGAGCCTTTGAAGGCGGTTGATGTGAGCGGAGGAGGTGAACAGAGGGGGAAAGGCGTTTTCGACCTCATTACGCAAGATTGGAGGATGCCGTGTCAGCTGGACGATGGGTATCCATTTCGTGTTTTGTTGGAGGAACCTGCTCTTGCCGAGAATCTAGCGTAGCAGATTAGCATCTTTCCCTTGGCATCTTGATTTGCATGTATGACCGTGGTCATTCCGTAGGTCTAAGCGTGGGTGTGACAGCTACCCTATCAACAGACCCTATCAACAAATCCTAATTGAACTCAGGCTGAGTGCAATTAGAACCTTAATTTGCCTATAGAAAATTTAAGGTTTTGGTGTTAGAACACCGGCATCCAGGAGAGGTTATTAGCTAACCAACGCACGCGGAACTAGGACTATTTCGGATAGTTTACGGATTAGAAAGCTAAGACCTAAAACGGAATAAAATGTTAAGAGTATAATTTATTTAGCCTACGCGACTTATATATTGCGACCCTAGGTAACTAGTCTTAATGTGGGATAGCGTCGTAGTGCAGGTTGGTTTCTCTTGAGAGGAGGTGAATAATTGAGCAACGAGGATGGTACCGAGCAATGCTTTGGAGGAGTGCATGTTCAGATTTTCAAAGAAGTAAATGTTGAACTTCGTACAGAAGAGGAGCGAACCTGTTGCCTTAATATAATTACGGTCTAGACGACCCACATATCCACAAGTAGCTCCCCAAAGGTGGTAGGTAGTTTCTGGATGCTTAATCAGGGAGTCAAAATAAGATCCCTCTTTAGCGAGTCTCCAACTTTTGCAGCTTAACGCGGAATAGACTTTGCACTGCAAGATCGGTTTCCGGCCAAAAGTTAAGGGTGGTGCAACGATACTACGACCGCGTGGTACTCGTATAATAAGCTCATGCTTTGTAAAGGAAAAACTGAATCCGATCTCCAAAGTGTTTTCGATGTATAATATATTTAATTAAAGCTCTATCTACATATTGCCGTCGGTCATCAATCCGGATGTACCTCGCTGTGATACGGTTCGTATTAAGGGCGGATGTCGCTTGATTTAATAGGAGCTGCTACAATACGCTGCATGGAATACCTTGATTTGCCTAGTAAACCTTTCTGTGGACACGGGATCGGGCTAAGTGATGGTGGTGACTAAATCTATGTGCCAGCAAAAGTGTTATAGGTGGGGAGTCATGTAGTTATTGTGCCCGCGATTTATTATTCCTGATCTATATGTCTACTATATTCCCTCCTTCAACTAGTTGCCTTGAAGGTGTATAGTAAGACGTCCCGATGTAATAAGAAACTAGGTTACTCTTGAGGTTACTTACGTTAGCCTTATTATCATTAGGATAAGTGTAGGTAGCCCTAGCGCAAGCTTTAAAAAAAGGCGGAGCGGGTCTAGCGGCGATATTCTAAGCGGGGTTAAGGTAAATAGGGCCGTCGACTTAATTATTACATATAATACCTGGCTATTTAAATAAATCGATATTATAACCGGAGACTACTATGCCCTCAGAAGAGTATGTGATAGGTATAAAGTAGCCATCGACATAGCTAACGTCGAAATCAGGTGGACCTGTAAGGCTGCCTTCGATCTTACTACTCCGATAGTCGGTGTTAGGTCCAACGTATATCCTTCCTACCCATCCAGTTAGGAAAGCGTATTGGGTAGGCGAGCTGTCGGGGAGAACTCGCTCACCATCAAAGTAATCCCTGACCCTGACCGGCCGGCTAATAAACAGGAGTCGATCAAGATGTTCGTGGAATCAATTACCAGTTTCGATGAGCTCCCTCGTATCATGGACGAGGCTATGGCGGTCATAGGCATCAACGATACTACCAGATCGGACCCGAACACGCGAGCGTTCGTAAAGGATGTCCTAAGTATTAAGATTAAAGGTCCTTCACGGCCGTAACTTACGCTAGTCAACCTGCCCGGAATTATTAAAAACGACGCTAAGGATGTAACTAAAGAAGATGTTAAGCTTATTAAAGCGATTACCTATCACTATATCTCTCAGCCGCGTATGATCTGCCTGGCCGTAGTCGCCGGTACCAGCGATTACGCCAATCAGGGGATCCTGACGAGAGTATAAGAGGTCGATCCTGGTGGCGCACGCACTCTTAGGATTATCATAAAATCGGACCGACTGGTTAAAGATAGTAATTAGGAGAAGTCTTTCGTGGATCTAGCACGTAACGAAGACATATTTTTTAAACTCGGCTAGCACGTCATCAAGAATCGGGCGTTCGAGGAAGGCAAATTTCCGCTCTTGGAACGAAATGTATCTAAAATGATATAATTCAGCCAATCTAACTTCAAGGGCCTTCCTTAAGATAATTAGGATATTGACGTATTAAGAATACGTCTTAGCCGCTCGCTCTTCGCTTATATCAAATCGGAGCTTCCGAAGCTATAAGAAGACCTAGAGAAGGCCTTATTAGTAAGTTAGGGGTAGCTTAATATCTTAGGTAATCCGCGGGCGATATCTAATTAATATAAATATTATCTGGCTTAACTTAGCCTTAACTTCTACGAAGTATATAAAGCTGCTATTAGAGGTTATTATAAAGGTAATTACTTTATTTCCGCCGTGGACCCCACTTTTTCTCCTATATCCACGGCTACCATTCGTAGACTGCGTGCAGTTATTTAATTCATGAATACCGAGTTTTCCAAGCATCTAGAAACAAAGGGTCATAACTACCAGATCGACCCTCCTATCAATGATGATGGTCGGGTGTCTCTTAGTACCTTGGCGCTCCTTCATGTAATTCCTTATACTTGTTTTCTTCATAGTTCTTACAACTATCTATTACATACATAATAATTCATTATTATCGATATATTAGCTTTCATTAAGTAACGTCCTTAACACTATATATATCCTACCTAATAGTCCCTTCGTTAGAAAATCCTCCGACGGTACTACGACGACCCGTACGCGGGCTACTATTCGTAGAAGAGGATAAAAGACCTTATTAACCAGAAGTTCTATTAGGACTCTATAAGTTATAATATTTATAACTATATCTAGGAATAAATTATATGTTAGGTGTCTAAGCCGCGCAGGGACGCCGTCTACGACGCCGTCTACGGTAAGTTGTCGCCGCTCCTAATTCTAACAGGAATATTCTAGGAGATCACTATTGTTACGGCTACTTACTCCTAAGAGGGTTAACCTATTTGTATCTCAGGGAGAGGAGTGTTAAGGACTAGATAAGCAGGCTGATCTAAGCTAGTCTAGTACAACAATATGTATTCAGTGCCTAGGAGATATAACTAAGAGATCGTTACATGAGTTAAGTACGAAGCTCCTATCTAAGGGTAAAACATCGCCATCTGTATAGATATAGGAGATTCGTACCAAGACTATTATTCGTAATGCTCGAGCTTCAAGTATCCTAAGTATCATGCTCGGTAGCCTTGGCACTCGAGTATAGACTTGGCATGACCCTGTATACGGTAAGTGTCAGTACAAAGTGTTATACTAGCCTGTTCTTAACAACTATAGACTTTATTTTGGACCTGCCGCTAAGTAAGCTCGAGAGCTATATCTACGACTTGATACTTATCGTTACCGATAGGTATACGAAGGTCTCTTGATACTTACTAACTACTAAGACACTTAATGTAGTAGGTCTTGTAAATAACCTACATCACGAGATTTTCCAAAAATATAGTTGGCCGGAGGGTATAATCAGCGACCGGGGCGTAGTTATTACGAGTACGCTGTAGGCTACCATATATTACTATATAAGAATTAAGAGGAAGCTAAGTATAGCCTTTTACACTCAAACTAATAGATAGACTGAAAGACAGAATAGTACGCTAGAGTAGTACCTACGGTACTACTACGTATAGGAGCAAGAGGACTAGATATCGCTCGTTCTACTAGCGGAACTCTTCTACAACTACGCAAGGTACAGCTTAACCTCCTTACTACTATATAAAGCTTTATATAGTTATCTATTCTAGCTTAATATTCAACTTTTAATACCACCTATAGGTAGAATCCCTTCGGTTCGTAAAAGGATGCTATTTATTAAAGACCGACGCGCGGTACTTGAAATATACCTATAATCCGTATAAAAGTCGTAGGCGCAGTCGGCTAACAAATATAAAAGGCTAATAAAATTTAATGAAAAGGACCTAGTTCTTCTTAACGGTAAAAATATTAAAGTTTCTTAACTAAGTAAGAAGCTCTTATAGAAGTTCTTCGGTCCGTATAAAGTACTCGCGTGTATTAGTAATAAAGTATATAAGCTTAGATTACCAGACCCGTCTAAAGTCCATCTAGTATTTTATATCTTATTACTTGAAAAATACTATAGTTAAGCCGTTCCTACGCCGGATACGGTACTCCTATAGGACGTAGACGATATCTACAAAAAGTTTTCACGCTTAAGCCACTTAATCCGCTCAGACGGTCTCGTTTAGAGAGATATAGGATCAGGTACGATTTATAGGAGATTACGTAATAATTTTGTGTTTTTATAGTATTCTAAGATATTATTTATATCTTCTATATTAAGTTTGAATAGATACTTTTACTAGAGTCTATAATATCGAGTTTTAACTTATCTATAAAACTACCTTTACTCTTTAGTATAACTTTATAGTTAGTACTCCTATATTACGCGCTCCTCGCTTTACGTAGTTACTAAGTACTCGAGGTCTAGAGACTAGACTCGGAAGTCTTACGGCGAAGAGAAGACGAGCATTTTTTCCTCGGATAATTAAAACCATATATTATACTCATAAATAATTTCTCTTTCTATTCTATTCCGAAATTTCGCCCCTCTAAATATACGCTTCGTTTAAATTGTTTTAATCGAAGCTTTTAGAGTACTTATTCGTATTCTATACCTAATTTAAGATAGGGTCTTTCCCGTACTTACGGTTACTAAATACTATAATTATCTTATAAGTATAACTTAAAGACGAAATCTATAGTCGCTTCGATAGAACCCGGTCTCCGTCTTTAACGGAGAGAAGTCTTATAGTATCTTCTCGTCTTCTCTTTTAGGAGGGTGGCCGAGCCTTAGCGACGTACCAAGGGTATTACGAGAACTTGATAAGGTTAATAATTAGATAGGGTAGAGTTACGATAAATAGTTTTACTTACTTCTTATTGATTAAAGAATAGCGCCTCTAGCGGTACTTTATTTTTAACGATAAACTATCGGTAAGCTCGTACTTTTTATACACATAGACTTCTACGTGCATAAGATGCCTTCCCTTAAAATAGTTAGCTTAAATATAGAAGACGAGAACTACAAGCTAGCTTGATTTTTTATGACCCGAGAACGCAGCTCCATTTTTGGAGTATTTGGTTCTATTTGAAGGAGAGCCATGTTTTGTAAGGTAGAAGATGTACATGATCGGAGACGCGCAAT
>JAABUL010008704.1_pt1 | contig 10188 bp, 21 predicted proteins | sample 5559151 | NCBI WGS metagenome assembly JAABUL01 (sample SAMN10711876, study PRJNA513368) | rock metagenome | isolation source: Antarctica rocks | place: Antarctica: Victoria Land, Pudding Butte sud | reverse complement strand
TCTGTCACTAGCAGGCCCGATGTATCAGCTTGTGAAACACTTGTATAACTTGTAGAACAAATGTGTTGACTTCATGTATGCTGGACTTGACATCTGGTTTCCGGTCTTGCTCTGACGCTTGTGGTTTACCGGTTCGTGTACCTGGGGTCTTGCCTGCTGTGGAACAGCATGCTCATCTGCCGTATCTGCTTCTGCTGAACAACAGCTGTAGTGCTCTACCGTCCACTCTCTGAACACCATCCTACACTGCAGACTGCGTAGCTAATGTCGACCACAAAACAGGAATGCTGCTCAGCAGGCTCGTTGCAGACAAACATCTGTAGACGGCCAGCTCCATTTGCACACACCTCTCCTCCTGGGAACCTCTCATCAGGCCTGCTCGACATTGGCACACAGCACCACCCTTCGCCCGCACGGCAGCGTGAGCATCTGCAGCGGCGGGTGCACCGCGACGCTGCAGCCGGCATCCAGCTCCGCATGCCCCTTCGAGCTGAAAACGGCAAACACGGGCGGCTGCTCGTCCGCTGCGCTGCCGCCGGCCGCCGCCACTGCCGCCACGATCAGGCTGCCCTCCACGCGCCGCGCCGTGATCTGGAGGCCGAGCGTCTCTGCATGCTGCGCCGGCTGCTCCTGCCGTAGTGTGAAAGAAGAAGCACAGGTCGCTTACGCACAGACTCGGAGCAACCCAGGGCAGCATGCAAGCACAGTGTCCGCAGACTTTGCCGATGATGCCAGTACTCGTTTCCCGATTCGGAGGTTGTCTACTGCTCACCTCTGCTGCTGATTGCAGGGCGAACTGCAGTCTGCTCGCAAGGCTCTGAGACCCAGCCTGCACGACGCATGATAAACGATAAGCCTCAATTCTTGAATTCTGATGATCACGATACTAACATTCCAGGCTGCCCTGTCTAGGCTGTCACACAAGCAATTTGCAGTACCGCACCTTGACACGGCGTTGTGGCCGCGGCGTCGTCGCAGCGTGCTCCGCAATGAACCGCCGTTGCGCCGACATGCCGCCCGGCGTGGCGGTTGCTGCGTCGGCGGCGGGTGACGAGCCACCTTGCGGCGACCGCTCCTGCCCCACCTGCGGCTGCGGCTGCTGCTGGTCCGCAGGCTGCTGGCCGGCGGGCGACTGCCGATGGCTGGCCCCCGGATCCCCGTCCAGCTGCATCGGCGCTGCGCCGTAGCGACGCTCGTCTCGCAGCCGAGGCGCTGCCGGAGTGCGCACTCCTGCCATCGGCGCGCGGGAGGCCAGGTCCGTCGCGAGGTAACCGCCATCTGCGTCCTCTCCGCCGCTGATTTCCTCTGCAGCGTCTTGCTCATCGCCCTGCACGCGATCGATGAGGCGATTTTGAGGACAATAGGATTGTATGTTTATGTCGTGTGATGCGCTGTATGAATGGGGTCCAGCTGACCCAGTTGCTGGACATAGTGTTCTGCACACTTCAGGACTTCAGCCTGTGTCTGCAACATCAGAGCTGACCTTGGGTGAGCGCCGGGCGGGGCGGCCGCCCGACTGCAGCAGCGCCAGCGCGGCGCTCATGCTCATGACAGGACCAGGCGTGACGGCTGCGGCTGCGGGCGCTGGTCGTGACAGAGCGCTGCCTGGACCCTGCTGTCCAGAAGTGAGGGGCTCACATCAAGCATTTGAGCATGGAGGAGTGCCCAGCACGACGTGCAAGGATAACCAAGTCATGTCTCCAAATATGCAGCATTGCGAATATATGGCGCCAAGCTCGCACCCAGGGTCGACCCTCCCTGCCGCGCGACAGCGGCGTCGTGAGCTGCCTGCCGCCGCGCACGTCTGAGCCTTTCCGCGCCGAGCGCGGCTGCTGCGCCTTCCTGGCCGGCGTGCGCTGCGACCTGCCAGCAGCCAGCAGCCAGCAGCTGTATTTAGACGAGTAATTTACACACACTTGGTACATTGATGCCGAGGCACTGGGGATCTGCACATGATTGCATGCTTGGTGTGCCGACCTGTTGTTGACAGCAAAGGCCACATGTACGATCATCAGAGCTGCTGCCTAAACACACTCACCCTCGCTTCGTCATTGAAGCAGCCATCTCCGCCTTCAGGTCCGCCATGGACAGCGGCGCCCGGCCGTCGGCCGCAGGCTGCGGCGTGGCCGGCTGCAGCTGGCTTGGGTCGGCCCACAGCTGGCTGGCGTCCTGGCAGAATTTTGGCAGCGGCTCCGCAAAGCCACCTGCTTCGCTGTGCGGCAGGCTGGCATGCTGCCGCGCGCCTGCGTGCCGCGGTCTGTTGCCCTGCTGGGCCTGCGTCTGCTGCTGCTGCTGCTGCTGCTGCTGCTGCTGCGTCTGCCGCAGCTGTGCCGCCAGCTCTTCCTGCACCGCCTGCCGCCGGCTTGGTGCCGCCGCCGCTGCTGCCTGCGGCACGACGTCTTTCTGTATGAGCTTTGTTCGTGCTTGTAGCGTGTGTCGACAGTGGGGCGATTAGTATTCAACGCCACGCATCGAATGTTCCTGCGTCTCCTCACCGCCACTGGCGCGGTTCTGAGTGCAGCGTCCTCGTACACTATCTGGACGTGCTCGTCGTCGTCTTGGGACTGCTGCATGCTGAAGGGCTCCCGAAGCTACCGAACCGCAGGATGAAGTGTTATTTGCACGATCATGCCAGGCGTGATGTGCGTGATTTGATTCAAGAAATGCCTGCAAAGTGTTTTCTTGCACAAGCCAGCGTGCTGTACACGGGAGCGAGATTTGGTCTTTGTTATTTGCCGGTGTGTCTGGGTCCAATGCAAAGGGGGCTCGCCAAATATGAACTGCATAATTTAATTAAATCATTTCACTAATCTTTATTTAAGCATTACTTAAATTCGATTAAACTAATTCGTTTTTGCGAAGCCTGATGGCCTGACGAAGCTGCAGCCGAGCCAATATGCAATCTGCATGCATCACGATGCGCAAGTCTGTCGTTGTGCACATCGACATCTTGACAGAATGCGGCCGCTGCGCACTTTGCTGCTGGACAACTACGATTCATACACCTTCAATCTGTACCAGCTGCTTGGCCAAGTCAATGGAGGTACTGCTGCAGACGATGTGAAGGTGTTTCTGATGTATTCAATAATAGATGTATACTGCTGGACCTGATGACGGTTGCAGCTCTGACAATTGTGTGCGTGCAGTCGCCCCGGACATCCTGAAAAACGACGAGGTCAGTTGGGCGCAACTTTCGCGGTTGCTGAAGGCAGGAGACTATGACAATGTAGTCATATCACCCGGTCCCGGCACGCCAGCATGCGCCGGCGACATTGGTGAGTCTGCCTTGGCGGCAGCTGGCGGCGCCGGCAGCATGCAGGCGGGCCGCCGCCTGAGTTTGCCGCACTGCAGTATTTGCCGCAGCGACACATCCTCTTCTGCCACCAGCAGCTCATGGCGAGCCGCCATTGAGAACGCACGTGCCTTTTGCGCAGGCGTGTGCCGGAGGGTGTTTGAGGAGGCAGCAGACATTCCGGCGCTCGGCGTATGCCTGGGGCTGCAGGCACTGGCTGTCGCGCACGGCGCTGTCGTCAGACACGCGCCATACCCGGTGCACGGCAACCTGTCAGGCGTCACACATAGCGGGCATGCCCTCTTTGCTGGCGTGCCGTCAGGTGTGTGGGTGGTTCCCTTTGCAGCTCCTGGCGACTTCTAGTGGATGCTTCCAGCGCTTCATATGGCATGCTGCATACATGCGGCTGGATGCAGCGCATCTGCATGCTGGTCATTCAGCCTCACCAACTAGCACCCTGCAACCAGTGCCACACCGGTGCATCACCGCCGCAACCAGTGCATCACCGCCGCATGCGCCGTCGCAGGGGACGACATTGCGGTCGTGCAACATCACTCGTCGTCGTCTATGCATCACCGTTGCATGCGCTGTCGCAGGCGACGATTTCGCGGTTGTGCGGTACCACTCACTGGCGGTTGACGAGGCGACGCTGCCAGCATGCTTGGAGCCCATCGCCTGGGCGCGAGGCGTGCTGCCCTCCGCCAGCCGGCAGCGCGAGGCACACACAGCGCAGCAGTCGGGCGCGGCAGCAAAGCAAAACGGCGTCTCGGTGGCAGCTGCGGAGGAGGAGGCTCAGCAGAAATCCTATGGCGGGGCCGCACCAGGGCTGCCGCCGGCCAACGACACGCCGCTCAGCAATGGCGGCAGCGTGCCCGCGAACGTGAACGAGCTGCGTGTGCTGATGGGGCTGGCGCACCGGGAGCGCCCGCACTGCGCGGTGAGTTGCGCACCGCCACACATTCGTGTGCGTTCAGCAGAGCCCGGAGAGCTGCTGTCTAATGCAGCAGGCAGACTTGGAAAGCAGGCGGCCTGCAGGGGACATGCCAGACTGCAGGGAGGAAGCAGGGCTGTGTCCATCTGCCTTGCCTGCTCCTGAACCAGCGTCTCGAATCGCATTTTCAAATCTGCATGCGCCACCCGGCCGCAGGTGCAGTTCCACCCGGAGAGCGTCGCCACGGAGTTTGGCATCGCGGTGCTGCAGAACTTCCGGGACATCACGCTGCGCCACTTGGGGCTGCCGCCGGCGCCGTCCCTGCTGCTGGACGTGCGCGGTGAGATCACCTGCCGGCAGTCTGTTCCGTGTTGTGCCGCACCAACCTGTTGGCACACTCACGTGCATTCTGATTTCGATTGCATGGCAGTTGGCATATTTTTGCACATCCTCTGTGGGACAATGGCAGCTGCACTCCTCTGTGAGACAAAGCGCAGGCGGTCGTTCAACCCATTCGAAAACCTGGCCGCGCGCGCAGGGCCACCGGGCAGCTGCATGCCGCCGGCGCCGTGGAGCAGCAGCGGCGGGGAGGCGCTGGACGTGCGGTGGCGGCGGCTGCCGGGCCTGCTGGCGGCGAGCGGCGGCTCGGCGGCCATATTCGAGGCGCTGCACGGCGGCGAACCCCTGGCCGACACCTTCTGGCTGGACAGGTGACCATCATCACTGAAGGCAGGGTTCATCAGGAGACACCTGAGCCTCAGAAGGGGGTTGGAAGATGCACCGGCAAGACACACAGGAAATTGTACAGGTGGTGTTGCAAGGCAGAGATTCCAGGTCTCATAGCCTGATGCTGGCAGCACCTCATCTCCTCTTGTGCACACATTTGTTCTGAGATTCTCTGTGGTGGACTGCTGCAGCGCGGCAACGGACAGGGCGCGCTTCTCCTTCTTCGGCGGCCGCAGCGGCCCCATGTGGCAGCACATCACCTACCACGTGCCGCCGCCCTGCTCGGATTCGCCTGGCAGCCTCACTATCGAGGACGCTGCTGGCATGCGGGTGGAGCGGCAGGTGAGGAAATATGCGTCACTCATGCTGCAGGATTTACCATCCTTGCGAGTCTGAGCTGTTCACTCTTTGGACGAACAGCGATCTGCCAGGAACCGCTGAGCATGTGCAGATCGCTCGCAGAGCCTGCAGGATTGTCAGGACCGTGTTCAGGTTCGTTCAGAAACCCTTAAATCTCCATCACATAGGTGTCGCTGTGGGACTTTCTGGAGCAGCAGCTCGCGGCGCAGCGGTGCCGCGTCAGCGCCGAGGCCGCGGCCGCGCTGCCGTTTGACTTCTGGGGCGGCTACGTCGGGTACCTCGGCTACGAGCTCAAGGCGCAGTGCGGCGGCAGCGCCGCGCATGCGTCGGACCTGCCGGACGCCGCCCTGTTTTGCATCGACAGGTGTGAGCATGTCGGACCTGCCACGCACCGCCCTGTTTTGCATCGACAGGTATGGAGATGCACAGCTTCTGCCCACCACCTGTACATCAGTCGCATGTGCAGCGTAGCCGGCACTTGGCCTGCTCGCCAGCCTCCTCCAGCTTGATGTCTTGGGAGGCGCACACTCATGGAAACCTGGTGCCATGCAGGTTCGTGGTGGCGGACCACATGGCAGATGACGCCTATGTGGTGGCGACAGTCGAGCGCGGTAGCGCCGGCAGCGACGAGGCGGCGGACAGCTGGCTGGCGGCGACGGCGGCGGCCATCTCAGCGCTAGCTGGTGCATCAGACACGGATGCGCCACTCGCAAATGGCCATGCATGCAAAGTACAGCAGCGGCAGCAGCAGCAGCAGCGCGGTCCGGCGTCGGCGGCAGAGGGCAGCGCCGGCCCTGCAGCAACTGCAAATGGATTGCACCGGGGGCCAGAGGCTGCTCCAGGCTGTGCGTACACACCGCAGTCTGCGAGCCGGGCTGCACCAGCCAGCTGCAATGGCGCCGCAAGCGCTGAGCGGACACAGCTGCAGCAGCGGCACAGCAAGCAGCAGTACCTGGAGAACATACGCGCGTGTCTCCAGGCAAGCTGATACGTGTTTGCATTTTCCGATGCAACACACGAATGCATATGACAGATGCGTCCACTGTTGCCCGAAGAACCTGCAGCAGCCGAGCCTTCACTCTGGTCAAACCTGAGCTTGCCTCCAGTGGAGTGCATACCGAGACAGCCTGAAAGGGAAGCTGCAAATTCCCGACACCCATGTCAATGCTGGAACAAGCTAGTGTCTGTGTCGGCTGCAGGCGCTGCACGACGGAGACAGTTACGAGCTGTGCCTGACAACGATGCTGACGGGGCGGGCAGTGCGGCAGCCCTGGCCGTGCTACCAGGCGCTGCGGCGGCTCAATCCCGCGCCGTACGGCGCGTGGCTCGCTTTTGGCGGCGGCGGGCCCCAGGTGATTGATCCACGGCACTGCCCAACAGGTTTGGGCCTCGCTTGCCGGTTGGCCACAGTGACGCCGCAGGAAGATGCACTGTCAACTGCTCAGGGACTGGCAGATGGCGGGCCACTTGGTTTGTGGTCTCGCTTGCACTTGTTCATTGGATTGCAAGCAACAGCTGCGCAGAATGCTGATGTCACGGGGTGAGGAACCTCTCTTTTTGGCGCTCAGGTGTGCTGCTCCTCGCCGGAGCGCTTCCTGCGAGGCGGCCGCGGCCGGACGCTCGAGGCACGCCCCATCAAGGTGGGCTCTGGCGGACTCACCGTTGCTTGGGAAGCACTGTTGCAGGCCGAGGAGGGCTTGACCTGCAACCCTCCATCACTGCTGCTGCTCTCCGGTCGGCAGTCAGCCGCAGCACCTCGCTACCACTGTGAAGCTGCTGTGCTGGAGGGCCTTGCACTGCCCCACTTCCGACGGCATGTGAACTCGGGTCAAGCTTTCGATCATGGAGTCCACTCTAGTCCCTGCGCCGACTTCCTCCTTCCGCACAGGGCACTGCCCCCAGGTCGGCGGATCCCGCAGAAGACGCGGCGCTGGCGGCGGCACTGGCGGCGTCCGACAAAGATCGCGCGGAGAACCTCATGATTGTGGACCTGCTGCGCAACGACCTGGTGCGCAAAACCCTACAAGTGTCCCTTGCGAAATGCAGCGCAGTTCTTCCCAATCCTACGGGTCAGCGCCGCCACATTGACGGCTTGAGGAGTGGCTGGTCATTGCCAAACTATGGAATGCATCCTGTTGCGGGTCTGAACTCACGAGGCTTGTTTGCGGGTCTTAACTCATGAGGTTTGGTCATACTGACGGACGCTGGGACTGACGCGCACCACGGAAGCAGGGCCGCGTCTGCGAGCTGGGCTCGGTGCACGTGCCAGGGCTGATGGAGGTGGAGAGCTTCGCCACCGTGCACCAGCTGGTCAGCACCGTGCGCGGCCAGCGGCGCCAGGTGCGGTCCTTCTCCATTGCCCATTTCATCAATTGATGGACAACTGCAAGAGCGACCATACCATTGTTGCAGCTGCGGCAGGTGGTGTTGCATGTCCTTCGTTTCATATCGAGCATGCGCATTCAGCTCGCTAGAATGTTGAAACCGCCTCGCCCTTTCAGACGTTGGCGCGTCTTTCTGATAAGGTGTGCTTGCTGGCTGCAGGATGCGTCGATGGTGCAGGCGATCAGGTCGGCCTTCCCGGGGGGCTCCATGACGGGGGCGCCCAAGCTCCGCTCCATGCAGGTGCGTCTCAGACCAGTTCACTTCAGACTTGTTGTACCACAGGCTTTTTCATCGCACCAGCACAAGCTGTCCCCGACTGCTGGGCGCCGCTGAGCCAATGTTTGCCAGCCATCTGCGCCTGCACTATCGACTGCCAACCGACCAAGCCAACATTCTCGCATGTGTAAGTTGCATATGCGAAGGTGTCTGATGCTGCCCTCCGTCACACCTGAGTATTCATGGCCAGCTGAAGGGCTTTTCGCCATGCAGATGTTTTTCTATCGCGACTCTAACGATTTGGCAATGCAGATCCTGGACCGGCTGGAGGGCGGGCCGCGCGGCATCTACTCTGGCTGCATCGGCTTCCTGGCCTTCAACGACACCTTCGACCTCAACATCGTCATCCGCACCGCCGTCTTCCACGGCGGCCGCGTCGCCATCGGCGCCGGCGGCGCCATCGTCATCGCGTCGGACCCCCAAGGCAAGAGCCGTCCTTGTCGCATTCATCAGGGGTCTTCTGCTGTCAGAGCGTGGCTGAGCTGGACAACCTTGCTCCACTTGGGTGCACAGCAACACTCGTGTGCAGCGGTCTTCTCATGCAAGAAAACTCAATGTTCCGCCTAATCGACTATGCTCTGTGCCTGCGCAGGCGAGCACGATGAGATGCAGCTCAAGGCCCATCCGCTGATGCGGGCCGTGGGCGCTGCATAGATTTGGCAGCGGCCCTGAACCAATGCGCGGGCGCTCGGGCAAACAGGTGCTTGCGGCGTATCCTGTTGGTTTAGAATGGTTCAGAACGGCAGCACCAGACTGACTGTATCACCATGATCAGTCTTCCGAGGGTTATGCTCCTCGATCAGCCGCTGTTTGATGTGCGCAGTGGATGGTGCTGCATCTTCAGGCACAGATTACGTGGATTGAAATAGAAAACGACCTGCTGGTCGACTCTAGAAGGATGTGATCTGCTGCTGCCATTACAACGAACATCCTGGCGGCTCATGGTGTATGTCATTGAATTGTCCCAAACAATCAGATTGAAGGCAACACAATACTGAGTGGATCATTCACACCTACTCGCCTATAGCCTCTCTTCCTACGACCTAGCTAAGTGCACGCTTTACGCTGACAGTGTCCCTTGCATACTGTTTAGACTGCACTGAAAGCATGTCTTCAAAGCTGGCGGCAGATAATCCGACGCAGATGTACATCTATTGCTTAACGGGTTGTATGCAGAGGTCACTGCTGCGCCTGCTTGCCGAGGCCCTTGAGCATGCGGCTCAGCAGCTTCGGCAGGTCGGGGAAGCCCAGGCGCTCGCCGATGGAGGCGGCTGCACATTCACTCACCGCCGGCCGCTCCTCCGCTTCCGCCCTGCAGCGCATGAATTTGCCGTGATCCAGATTTGTCACAGATCAGATTCGGTGCATGTCCTCCATGCACTTGCTCACTGCAGACGGCTGCCCCAACCGCAGTGCCAGCCTCTGGCCCCCTTGCCGTACGCGAATTGTCTCGCGCAAGTTGCTCTGCGAGCAATCCTCGCCGCATGAGTGTTGCGCCAGGACGACAAGCTTCTGTTGCTGCAACTGATGGCGCACACTGCACACAGCATCGCGGCTCCTGCCTTCACAACACACCGCTCAGAGAACCTTGCGTGAAACTGCTGCCCGCTGCGTGTGTAGCTTGCATCTCTGCAACAGGAGCTAAGAAAACGGATGACGCTGCTGAGGCCGCTCCAAAACCAAAAAGAAATCCACTCACCGCTTGTTGGCCTGCACGAGCCTCGCCACCTCGTCCTCTGGCAGCAGGTACACCAGTGCCGGCCGCGGAGAGGGTTTATCCGCCTCGGCACCCGCTGCATCGCCCGCGCCGCCTGCGCTCCCCGCACTCTGTGCGCTGCCTGAGCTGCCCGGCCCGGCTGCGCCGCCGACTGCGCGCGCCGAGCTGCACGCAATGCCTGCCGTGCCGTCTGCCGGCGCCCCGCCTGAGGCGTCGCGGGCCGCGTCCGCACCGCCGGCGGCGCTTGAAGCTGACTCCGCTGAGCTGGCGGCTGCGCCCGCCTCGCTGCCCTGGCCATGCATCGACTCCAGCAGCCGCCTGCACCCTTGCAGAGCCTTGTTGTGCGAGTATATGCGGTAGCCTGCAGCAGAAAAGCTCGTTCAGCACAGCCCTGTAACTCATTTTCGTCATGTACACAGCAGGCAGTGGGCAGCGTATCAGCTATCACTACCAAGGGTGTGTAGGTTGGCAATCACCAGTCGGACAGCAGGAGACAGATTC
>JAABUL010008702.1_pt1 | contig 10191 bp, 5 predicted proteins | sample 5559151 | NCBI WGS metagenome assembly JAABUL01 (sample SAMN10711876, study PRJNA513368) | rock metagenome | isolation source: Antarctica rocks | place: Antarctica: Victoria Land, Pudding Butte sud | reverse complement strand
TTGTGCATCGGTCCGGACTCCGCCCATTTCCGGCTTCCGTTTGTGCTCCTACTCATTCTCACAGCACGTCTGCGTGATCAGACAACTACCTCAGATCAATAGCCCAAAGCGTATGAGGTTTCCTTGTATATTGCAGAAAGGAACATATCATCTATACCGTCGAGAACTCCGGCTGTCGGGGTGAGCCAGCACCCAGCAGCTTCGAGCATTCGGCCTTCGATCGAAGTCAACTATTTAGACCAGCATGAGTTCCTCAGACTCCAACATCGAATGTCAAAGTTGCAGGAAGATCTTCGCAACTGACAGAGCTCTCATCCAGCACATGGATGCTACAGAACCGTTGGGCACCATTACGAGTGCGAGACGTGTATCAAGGAGTTTTCGTCTGAGCGTGCCAGGAATCAACACATGGTAAGCTCGTTCTCGTCACGCCTAAACTGAGTATCCTGGGTGTGCTTCGAAGACAGTGCTTGTACCCCGGCCCCATGATCAACCCCTGGGAAGACAGAGCTGACCATGTGCTACAGTCGGCGAAAGGCCACTACTCAAGTCAATACTCCCATGCCTGCGAGATCCACTTCGACAGCGACAACAGCCTGCAACATCACCTAAGATCCAGCATTCACCTCGGAAGCAACATCGAGTGCCGGCATTGCGACGACAGTTTTGTTACCACGAGCGGACTACTGCATCATTTCGAAAATGGATCTTGTCGAAACTGCAAGGCAAATCATAGGACGATGGCGCGCGACCTATGTGACCGAGACACAGACGGCCTCATCACAATTCAGAAGTCCATTCACGGAGACGTGCGGCGGTGTCGTTACACCGCATGCCGCGGCCGTGAGTTTGGCAGCGTCGATGCTGTCCTCCTGCATTTGATGTCCGACAAGCACAGTATGAAAGTGTATCGTTGTCCAACGGGAAACATCGACAGCAGCATCTGCAAGAAGCTGTTCGTGTCTCGCGCTGGTCTGTCAACCATCTTGAGAGTGGCGCTTGCGGCTTTGTGGACTTTGAGGATATCCAGGAGGTTGTCGAGGAGTGGATCTACGAGGGCCGAAAGATCACTGGCTAGGCGTCCCAAATTGGACGGTTTGAGGTGTCTGTTGAGCATAACATGTCCAATTGCAGCAGCTGTCTCGAAGCTTCAGCAGCCGATCTTCTGCTGATCGGCGAGTTCCAGACGGGTTGCCAGATCTAAGAAGGCGTCCGCCACAAGTTACAACGACAAGTTCTTCTTCACACCATCCGATCTGCCCGGCGATGTTTGACCCTCGACCGCTCGCCTCACGGCAAAATTCTCTCCGCCGCAGCTTGCTCTCCTGGCCGCCGCAACTTGTGAACGTGTGGAACATATCACTTGCGCCGGTGTGAGTAGCAGTTTCTGCGTTGAGCTGCGTGTTGAATCCGGCTATGAACGATACAGCCACAGCGCAATACACGAGCACTGCGAGCGACCGACGTGAGGCGTGAACGCGGTGAGCAGTTTTCACGGCCGCCTCTTGATCTCCTCTCGAGGCGCAGTAGAACTTGTGCGAACGTTGGGAACGGCGTAAGGACGACCGTCTCGACCGATACTCACGTTGGTCTGAAGTCCAGCCGCCTCGGGACCGGGTACTGATGGTTCGTCCTGGACGGAAGAGTCTGCTTTTGCCACGTTACGTAGGTCCGGCCTTATAGCTTGCACAAAAGATTCAGAAGACGGAAGATGCATCATATTCTCTTCCCGAATCTGTGCGAGTCATTCATGCCAATATTCCGAGAAAGTGTCGAGAGGTCTGTCAGCTGCAAGTCTCGGAAGTGGAAGTTTGCAGCATCCGGTGACGCACATGGAGAGGCGGGGTTGGAGAGGAGTATTCAACGCATTTTAAGCTTACACTCGAAACTCCGTTCCTTATACGATCTTCAGAGTACAGTGGTACAGAAGAGCACAACTGCACAGCTGTACCCGGGGTTCCAGGTCTTGGGACATCCTGACCATCGACATGGCTGATTGGACTCCCCGCACTCGTACCTCTCGTACGTGCCACCAGATGCGGCGAATCCTGCCCAGCTCGCACAACCTCTCTCCGCGGACAACCACGTGCATCTGCCCAACACATGCGGGCTCGCGTTAACACCGAAAAACGGACGTCACTATCAACATGGCCCAAAACACCGCGGACAGAGAATACATCCCGCAGCCGCTCAATAAAACATTGTGCGGCTCACGCAACCTCCGGTGCATAAGAAAATCGATCAATCCAGGTTCCGAGACGCCTCCGCAACAGCTCGATCCAACGGCTCGGAAGATTGAGGTAAGCACCCGCCGACGTATCAATCAGTAATTCGTCATATGCTAATAGCTACAGCGTCCTTAAGGGATTAGCTCTCGCTCTCCGTGGAGGGTTCTTTTATAATGCTTGCGGCTCCCTAGGATATTATTGAAACACACCTTTTGCTTTGCAATTCTCGCCTTGGACAACAACAGTTCCCGGAGTCGAGCCAATGGCACAAGCACATGATGGTGGCGAACAGCCTGCTATCAGCGGTGCACCGGGCCAGGGTGCGATCTTCAATGCGACTACGCCATCGGACGTGAAGACCGGGTCTGTCGATACCAGCAATGCTTCGACTGGCGACTACATTAGTCGTGGAGGTTTGGAGAAGGAAGAAAGTATGGAGAAAGAAGAGAGCATGGAGAAGGAGGCTGGTTTCGAGAAGCTCGACCGCAGCGAAACGCAGAACTACGACGCCTTCTCTTCCGAAGACGAGCAGATCCTACGCAAACTGGCTTCCCGACCAACTCTCTCATCTCAGCGCCGAAGCACATACCAAAGCAGTAAATTGGAGCGACAAGACACAATCGCTGGCATGGAACTCGACGACCCTGTCCTCGACCCGAATAGCCCTTCCTTCGACCTGCACAAGTACCTCCGCATGACGATGAAGATCCTCGACGACGAGGACATCAAGACCAAGCGCGCAGGCGCCGTCTTCAAAAACGTCAACGTCAGCGGCACAGGTTCAGCGCTGAACCTCCAACCCACAGTCGGCAGCACCCTAATGTCGCCCTTCCGCTTCAAAGAATCCAACCTCTTCGGCCACACCCCCTCGAAAAAAATCCTTCGCAACTTCGACGGCCTCATCCGCGGCGGCGAACTGCTCATCGTCCTCGGCCGGCCGGGGTCGGGGTGCAGCACTTTCCTCAAGACTCTTACCGGTGAAATGCACGGTTTGAATCTCGACAAGGAGTCTACGGTGCATTACAACGGTATCCCGCAAGAGCAGATGATGAAGGAGTTTCGGGGCGAGGTGGTGTATAACCAGGAAGTTGACAAGCACTTCCCGCATCTGACGGTTGGGGAGACGCTGGAGCATGCGGCGGCTTGTCGGATTCCCGGGAGACGGGCGTTGGGGATTGGGAGGCCGGAGCTTGTGAAGCATATTACGCAGGTTGTCATGGCGGTTTATGGGTTGAGTCATACTTATAACACCAAGGTCGGAAACGACTTTGTGCGTGGCGTGTCAGGTGGAGAGAGGAAGAGAGTGTCGATCGCTGAGATGGCCGTCTCCGGCTCACCACTCGCAGCCTGGGACAACAGCACCCGTGGTCTGGACTCGGCGACTGCTCTCACCTTCACGAAATCTCTCCGCCAAACAGCCTCCCTCGTCGGCTCAGCACACGCAGTAGCCATCTACCAGGCCAGCCAAGCTATCTACGACCTCTTCGACCGCGCCGTAGTCCTCTACGAAGGCCGCCAGATCTACTTCGGACCCGCGAACAAGGCCAGAGCCTACTTCGAAGAGATGGGCTGGCACTGCCCCCAACGCCAAACCACCGGCGACTTCCTCACCAGCGTCACCAACCCCGGCGAGCGCCAAGCCAAACCCGGCTTCGAGAGCAAAGTCCCACGCACTCCGGACGAATTCGAAGCCTACTGGCACGCATCCCAAGCCCGCCGCGAGCTCCAATCCCAAATCGCCCTCTACGAAGAAGAATTTCCCCACGGCGATAACACCATCCTCAACGAACTCCGCGAACGCAAGCAAGACCAGCAGGCCCAGCACACCCGGCCCAAATCCCCCTACGTCATCAGCATACCCATGCAGATCCGGCTTAATACTAAGAGAGCCTGGCACCGCATCTGGAACGACAAGGCCAGCACGTTCACCCCGCTCATCGGGAACAGCATCATGGCGCTCATCATCGGCAGCGTCTTCTTCAATACCCCGAATGCGTCCGGGAATTTCCAATCCTTCGGCGCTGTGCTCTTCTTCGCCGTGCTCATCAACGCCCTCTCCGCCATCTCAGAGATCAACAGCCTCTACTCCCAACGTCCGATCGTGGAGAAGCAGAAGAGCTACGCTTTCACGCACCCCGCTACGGAGGCAATGGCAGGCATCGTCATGGACGTCCCGCTCAAGTTCACGCAAGCGGTGGTGTTTAACGTCATCCTCTACTTCATGGCTGGGCTGCGCTACGCTCCGTCGCAGTTCTTCATCTTCTTCTTGATCACGTTTGTGATTACGTTCGTCATGTCCGCGCTGTTTAGGACGATGGCCGCGCTCACGAAGACGATTTCCCAAGCGATGAGTTTGGCGGGTGTGCTGGTGTTGGCGTTGGTGATTTACACCGGGTTTGTTGTGCCGGTTACTTATATGAAGCCGTGGGTGAGTACACACATCCCTCCCTCCATCCCCGCAGGTTTCCGACTCGTGCTGATGCTATGTGATATGTACAGTTCGGGTGGCTCCGCTACATCAACCCAATCTACTACGCCTTCGAAATCCTCATCGCCAACCAGTTCCACGGCCGCGAATTCGTCTGCTCCCAGTTCGTCCCGCCCTACGCCGACCTCAACGGCGATGCCTTCGTATGCTCCGGCAAAGGCTCCGTCGCTGGCCAACGCACCGTCAACGGCGAGAACTACATCCAGGTCGCTTATACCTATTCGTACTCTCACGTCTGGCGCAACTTCGGGATTTTGATTGCGTTCTTGTTCGGGTTTATGATCATGTACTTCGTCGCTGTTGAGCTCAACTCCTCTACCTCTTCCACCGCGGAAGTGTTGGTGTTTAGGAGAGGGCATGTGCCGAAATACATGCAGAATCTCGACTCCAAGCAAGAAAACGACGAAGAAGTCGGCGCTTCAGCAGAAAAGAAAGGTACGCAAGAGAGCAGCGAAAGCGACAACGATGTCAATGTCATCCCACCACAAAAGGACACTTTCACCTGGCGCGACGTCGTCTACGATATCGAGATCAAAGGCGAGCCGCGCCGACTCCTCGAAGGTGTCTCCGGGTGGGTGAAACCCGGCACGCTCACCGCGCTCATGGGCACCAGTGGCGCTGGCAAGACTACCCTCCTCGACGTCCTGGCCCAACGAACTTCGGTAGGTGTGGTGACGGGCGACATGTTCGTCAACGGCAAACCGCTCGATCCGAGTTTCCAGCGCAAGACGGGGTATGTGCAGCAGCAGGATCTCCATCTCGAAACGGCTACTGTGCGGGAATCGCTTCGCTTTTCTGCTATGTTGCGGCAGCCGAAGAGTGTCAGTAAACAGGAGAAGTACGACTATGTGGAGGACGTTCTCAAGATGCTCGGGATGGCAGATTTCGCTGAGGCGGTTGTGGGCGTGCCTGGTGAGGGGCTGAATGTGGAGCAGAGGAAGCTTCTGACCATTGGGGTGGAGTTGGCTGCGAAACCGAAGTTGTTGCTTTTCTTGGACGAGCCCACGAGTGGGTTGGATTCGCAGAGCAGTTTTGCGATTTGCTCTTTCCTACGGAAGTTGGCGGATCAGGGGCAGGCTGTGCTGTGCACGATTCATCAGCCGAGTGCCATCTTGTTCCAGCAGTTCGACAGGCTGCTCTTCTTGCGAAAGGGAGGGCAGACGATCTACTTTGGCAACATTGGCGAAAACTCGCGGACACTTCTGGAGTATTTCGAGAGCAACGGCGCGAGGCACTGCGACGACCAGGAGAACCCGGCGGAGTACATGCTTGAAGTTGCCGGCGACAAGGAGAAAGACTGGTTCGGCATCTGGAAAGCGAGTCAACAGGCGAAGGACGTCTACACCGGCATCGACCAGATCCACCAAGAGAAATCCAACGTCCAGAACGATGACGAAGACTCCACCATCCACGCCGAATTCGCCATGCCCTTCACCGCCCAGCTCTCCGAAGTAATCAAGCGCGTCTTCCAGCAATACTGGCGCATGCCCTCTTACATCATGGCCAAAATGGCCCTCTCCATCATGTCCGGCCTCTTCATCGGCTTCTCCTTCTACAACGCCGACACCTCCCAGCAAGGCATGCAGAACGTCCTCTACTCCATGTTCATGATTACGACAATCTTCAGCACTATCGTGCAGCAGATCATGCCGCAGTTCGTCACCAACCGCTCGCTCTACGAGGTCCGCGAGCGCCCGAGTAAAGCGTACAGCTGGAAGGCGTTCCTCTGCGCCAATATTGTCGTGGAGATGCCGTATCAGGTTATGATGGGCATCCTCACCTTCGCCACCTTCATGTACCCCGTCGTTGCGATCCAGAGCTCCGAGCGCCAGGTGCTGGTTTTGCTCCTCTGCATCGTCCTCTTCGTCTACGCCTCCACCTTCGCCCACCTCTGCATCGCTGCCCTCCCGGACGCGCAAACCGCTGGATCCATCGTCACGACCCTCTTCAGCATGACCCTCATTTTCAACGGCGTCATGCAGCCCCCGTCCTCGCTGCCCCCGTTCTGGATCTTCATGTATCGCGTCTCGCCCCTCACGTACTGGATCGGCGGGATGGCGTCAGCCATGCTCGGCGGGCGACAAGTCACGTGCGCAAGCGACGAAGTCAGTATCTTCAATCCTCCGCAGGGCCAAACGTGCCAACAGTACTTGGCGCCGTACATGCGCGAAGCGCCTGGCACTTTGCAGAACCCGATGGCGACAGCGGATTGTCGGTACTGCGGGCTCAACAACGCCGACCAGTTTCTGGCAAGCGTGAATATCTATTACGGGGAGAGATGGAGGAATTTCGGGCTGGTGTGGGTTTATGTGTTTTTCAATATTGCTGCGGCGATCTTTTTGTACTGGGCTGTGAGGGTCAGAAAGTCGAAGGGCACGGGTGGTATTGGGGGGAGGGTTAAAAGTCTGATGGAAGGGATGAGGAATCGGCGGAAGGCGAAGGGGGGGAAGACTAGTGTTTATTGATTTTGGGGGTGGATGCATTGGGGTGGGATTGTGAGCGTTGGTATTTAGCGGGAGTTGGTGTGTAGCACTGTAGTAATCTCTTGTACGTTGATCATTGCAATATCTTGAGTCTCATCAATTCGCTCTGATCATCTTACCTTGTCGGTAGAAGAGACGGTATAAGAGACGGTATAAGTGACGGTCAGAATATTGAGCATGGCATTAGATATAGGCATGCAAATCTGTGACGACGCCATCGTCTCCCTGAGTCAAGGAAAGCAAATCGAATTACTCCAATCTTATCATCTTCGCAGGATCGAACAGCCGCATATCCCATGCCGCCGGCAGATCTGCGTCCTTGGACCACAGCAAACAATCAGCACCGCACGATCACCCAAAAGCAAGTAAAGCACACCCCCTTCCCATCCCCAATCTCGACCAAGCATAGCAACCCCAGCCCAGCCAACATCGGACAGATCACCACCCCCTCTCCCTCCTCCACTCATCCTCGTAACGATACTGATCATCCTCGAGGTCTTGGTGCCTCCTTGTAACCGGAACCCTCCCCAAACATGCGCTCTTTCAAATCCTCTTCACTTGGCCTCGGCTGCCGACGGTACTTGGACCCCGCCCTGCCTGCAGCTGCTTGTCCGCCACCGTACGCCTTAGCGCGCTGACCATACCCACCGCCGCCGCCGCCGTATTGATGAGCGCGGCGGCCGTATCCGTCGGACTCGGCTTGCTGACGAGTACCGTACCCGGCTTGCTGACCGCCTCCATACTCAGCTTGCTGACCACCTCCATACTCGGCTTGCTGGCGACCACTCTGACGACCTCCGTACCCGCCTTGGCCACCACCATCCCCGCCTTGACCATCATACCCGGCCCGCTGGCCACCATACTGAGCTTGCTGGCCCATTTCGTACCAGCCTTGCTGACCGTCACCGTACCCGCCTTGCTGGCCGCCGTACTGAGCTTGCAGACGACGAGCATCCTCATCCTCCTGGCGACGAGCGTCCTCAACCTCAGCCTCGTACTGACGACGGCTCGCCACTTCCTGCTGCGCGCGGGCTTGAGCTGCGTACTGTTGCGCATGGCCGCCCTGAGGATAGCCTTGGCCATAGACGCCACGTTGAGATTGCGCTTCGTAGCCTCTGACGTATTCCTGTGCTTGCTGCTGTCCCGCTTGGTACTGGGGACCGTAGCCTGCGAGACCGTTAGGACGTGCTGCTTTGTTTCACGATTGAAAGAGAGGCGAAACTCACCTGTCTGCCTCGTCCCGCCGTAACCTGGTATAGGGCGATAGGTGATGCCGTAGTTGAGACCTCCGCCGCCGAAGCCGTAGATTGGGTTTGGTGGACCGTAGGCGCCGGCGTATGGGTTGAACATGTTGTCGTCGGGTGGTTGGGTGGTCTTGTTGAAGTTTTGGTCTGGAAGTGGCGAAGATGTTTGGTGTTGGTGCAGCTTCTGGATTTTGTGAGGATGGTGTGAGAATGGTGTGAGGATGGTGATGGAAGGATCGAGTTTGGGAAGAGGCGGCAGAGGTGATAAAGGGTTCTCGAGGACAACACGTGAAGAGGAGAGCGGTTGTGGATTCGTGATTGGTTCACGAAATCGTGAGGTGAAAGCTGACCAGAAATCGCATTCACAGCCCGTTGACATGTGACATTGATCTTCCACGTGATCGTCGGGAACCTACTGGCAGGATAAGTACTCGACATTTGCTCTGAGGACGAGTGATCCAGCTCTGTCTTACGTTATGGCCTACATGTCATCTCCTGCTCAGCGATAGAACACCGTCTCAACTACTGATCGGCACCGTAAAGTATTCCCTCTTCCTGCTCTCCCTATTACCTATCCGTCTCTTCAATTGACCTCATCGCAAGTATCGGCTTTGCAAACGGCTTTTAATAACCACACAGGAGATCAGGAATACGAGAGCCGAACGTTTTCTGCTCCCGCATGCTGAGAGCCCAGGTCTCTAGCAGTCAAACTGGCTGGCAAAAGTACTACGGTCCCATATTTGTATGACCGTCGACGCTGTCCTGTCAGATCACGTTTCGCCGCTGCTCCTTCGGCCTAGTCCATTTCCTGAGAAGACTACCGCATCGTAAGTAGCGCTTCGTTCAATGCTTTCGTTCTCATCACAGGGTACGTTAGATCTTCAAGGTCCTTCGCAGATTCCCAAAATATATTGATCAAAGCACCTATAAAGTAAGTGTTTGGGCGAGAAATCCAGAATGTTCAAAACGGTCGTGAGTAAGTTGAAGTCGTAGCAACACAAACGGAAAAAGTAAGTCAAGAAGTCGAGACCGAAACCGAAACCGCTAGCCTGGACTCGGGAGCGGAGCGGAACGGGTGTGGCGTCGGCGTCGACTTAGGAGATTCGTATGACGTGTATCGTGTGATTAACCAGTAACTGAGTGAATTCTAACCTTCTATCTACATGTTCTAATTACAGCAGCTGAAAAGGAGGTTGATGTGCCAAGGAACTAGTGCCTGAGGCTCTAATTCTTGACACACCCTTTTTCCTTGAAGTCTCATGATTAGGTGATGTAACATCACGTAAAGTAGACTTCATAGAATTCACTCATATTCAACTCTATTACCCTAAGTCGATTGACATCACTTACTCACTCCTTACCCTTAACTAACTAATTAGAGGGCAAAATGAGAGTGAAATTATATCTAGTTTATTAACTATTAGATACGCTTTATCGTTAACCCCTTAGTAGTAAAGTAATATAACTCGTAATAAGCTTTAAAGGGGAATACGCAAGACTATTAGGTTAAACTCTTTTAAGGGGCGACCCGGAATCGAACCGAGGACCTTTTGAATTAAATTAAAGGAAGTTATTAATAACTTCCTAGACCCGTAATAAGCGGAAAGAAGTGTTTTTAAGCATTTAGGGCTATACTAACCTAAATAATTAATAGAATCTTAATTAAAAGACCTATTAATCTTCGCTTAATAAAGTGTTTTCCCCTTTAGTATTTAGGTAATAAGGCCTACTAACTAAAGAGTTAATAT
>JAABUL010008701.1_pt1 | contig 10196 bp, 9 predicted proteins | sample 5559151 | NCBI WGS metagenome assembly JAABUL01 (sample SAMN10711876, study PRJNA513368) | rock metagenome | isolation source: Antarctica rocks | place: Antarctica: Victoria Land, Pudding Butte sud | reverse complement strand
CATTGTAAATGTTGTGTCATCAGTGGGCAGCCGCTGTACAATGTCACCCATGGATGACTAGGGCCTCATGGACCTCTACTGTGTGCTGAGGTCAGGAAGTGACAGCTCACAACTCACAGCTCACAGCCACAGCATGTCTCAACCAGAGATGCAAAGCATAGGACACATCCCAAAAAAAAAACCCAAACAAACTCATACATGCATGTATGCATGCAACAATGCATGCATGCGCAGGCCAAGATGCATGGTGTCTGTAGATCACCTTGTGTATCATGCCACAGACACTGGACTCATCCGGATGACTGCGCAGATCCTCCAGAAAGCGTAGAATCTGCGTAAAACGAAGTACTTTGTGGTAATGATGTCATGTGCTGCCAGTCATGATGTCATATCCTGCCAGCACTGCTGAGCACCAAAGCTGTCATGACTAAACAGCCAGTAGCAAGCTTGCCTCATATAAGCCTGCATGCTGCAGCAAGTGATCAAGAGAGTCTATGACCACACACCAGCCTCCGCTGTTTGCTTCTGCTGAATCATCATCTTCATTGAGGCCCTTGACTATAGCTTGATACAGCTTGGCTACTCCTGTCTCTGAACACAGACTCAAAGTCAGACCGGTTGTTAGACAGGCCAGCAGCAACAGGACAGAGTCGCTGAGGCAATGCATCACCTGTCCTCCATGCAACTGCCTGACTTGTGCCAGAGCAGCTCAATGACCTATAGGCGCCAGCACTGTCAGGTCATCCAACAGGTTGTTGCAACCGGAGCTGCATGTATGTCTGTGAGTTTGGTCACTAGAATTTGTTTGTGTCTACTTTGTCAGCGAACGTTTAACATCATTTGTTACACGGCTATGCAGTACAAATCTTTGCAGTGAAAGGAGGGTGAACAATACAGCTTTGGGAGTGATGCTGAGCACCTTAAACAATCAAAGGGATCTGAGAATAAGTCGATCACACGTCCTTCAAGGGTGGCTTTCCCACTACACTCGGAATAGCAGTTTGGATGATGATCACTGGCCAGTACCAGGGTTCGCGGGGATAGTGCTGGAGCTCGAGCAGCAGCTGCGTGCAATTGTGATATGATCTGCACAGGCAAGTATTGCGATTAAGTGACGGCTGGGCTGCCACGGTTGTGTCCGTCGCATACTTCAGCACGCCGAAACAAGCACCTTGCAACGGACTGCGTGCCGCCCCAAAGCCTGAAGGACGTCTTGTATCAATAAGAAAGGACTAGCAGAAGCATTGTTCTTTGTGACTCGCAGATGTCGCACAGCTGCTTCCATCAGCAGCACATTGATCTACCGGAATTGCAGGCCATTACTGCCTTCCGGCGCGTGTCGGAAACACGATCGAGCTTTGCAACAGGGTAGGGTTTTGTATCTGGGTCTGCACTTTGATGCATGGGAGAAGGATTACCTAGCGTACACTGCGTCACTGATACGAGAAAGTACGCCAGAGCTGCGTGAAAGACACGTGAGTAGTTGTCAGTGTAGAAGGCATCAGGCGACATCCTAACTCATCACCCCTCTGAAGGCAAAGGCGGCAAGCTCTTGCAATTGCATTCTTGCAAGAATGCAGCCCAACTTTGGGGTGTGGTGCAGCAGAGGCGTTCTCAGCTGCAGTGTGGCAACACAGTCAATCTCACACTCTTTCTAAGGCAAAGCATCCTGGTTTCGTCTTTGCACTACGGTGATATGTGGGGCATGCACAGCCCTATGGTGCAGCAAAGAAAGCACAGACTGCTTCAAATTCCATCTATGACACAGGACTTAGGCATATCTGTGGGGTCCAGTATACTGCGTTTAGTGCTATGTTGCTAGAGTTGTGGCTGTTGCTTCTGCAGATTTTTGGGTGGCGGCAGACTCTTCAATTTTGGAACAACATATGTAGCGCGCTATAGCTGCTAGTCCTGTTGAGTCGCTTTTCCATCTTAACGCGTTTTGTGTTGGGCGTGATGCCAACTGCCACGCACTTGCAAGAACTTACCTGGCTCCATAGCTACTAGCTTACAGTCCATTGGGCAGTACATCATGGCATGCCTCATGATAGTGATATTATCTCTGTTATCAAGGCCACCCATAGGCTCAGCGGCTGCTACAGTTGTGGAAGCCTTGCGTCAACATTTGGGCGGCAACCATGACTATGCCCAGTACTGTTCTAGGGCGGCTCCGACTAGGGCGGCTCCGACTAGTGGGGTTGTTGCATGCACATGTTATCATTGGTTAAGCCTTTTAGCAAGCATATATGCCTATATAGGCGGTACTAGTATTGTCAGCTACCTGTTTCTGGTAGGCGCATGCAACGCTTTCTGCAGTTCGTCTATTCACCCTGACCATGACCAGCTTGCTCATCTGTGATTGCAGGGATTACCGATGGAAGGTGCGAGTACTGCGGCTATCTATTTGAGCTGTGCAAATTGAGCCTGTTTGGTTTCAGAGCGGCTGTCATTCAGCCTGAATGATTCAGGCGTCCATACGATCCCACGATCCCAAGTATGCCTGCATGACTGCTATACTCGACGTGCAGCCAAGTAAAGCATTCGAGTCAAGCACTGCGGGAGCTTTGCTGTGCCCCTCGATCATGCCTGCTAGCAATGCACCGCGTAAAAGCGATTCGCTGCTGAACGGAAGGGTCCACGATAACGACGGCACCGTTCATAGGCTTGTCAACAGCTCGTTCGGCAGCTTCAACGACTCCCTTGAAAGTATCAGATGTTTGATCCCAGAGGTTCACTTGACGCTTCCACGCGTAGTTGTCGTCGGCAGCAGAGACGCTGGAAAATCCAGCTTACTTGAAAACCTCACCAAGTGCTCTATCTTCCCTCGCGACAAGGGGCTGTGCACTAAGATGCCAACCAGATTCCATCTGCAGCAAGTGCAGACGCAGGATCTTTGCTCATGTGCTATCATCTACAAGGGCTTCCGCACTTCTGTAGAGTTAACAGATGATATTCTGAGCAGAGTCACCAGCACCATGAGTGAGATTGGCACTTTCAGCACAGAAGAGCTCGTGGTGGAGCTCAAACAGGTATAGCTTGGAGGTGTATGTTTGGTATGTTGGAGGTGTATGTTTCAGATCTGTCTTGAGGTCACGGTGAGTTGCTATGCTTACAGAGCGTCGTTGCAGAGGCTACTATTTGATGTAGGTCAACATGCCGACCTTTGACTTCATCGACCTGCCAGGCATTCAAATTTGCCTGAGCAGGACCGCATCCAGACTGAGCGCCTTGTGAACAGCTACATCAGTGATCCAAACACCTTGGTGCTGTGTGTTGTGGAGGGCACTGATGCAGTATTGGACAAAGGAAACGCTCTCAAGGTTGTGATTGATGCAAGCAAGCTTGGCAGCACCATTCTCACCCTCACCAAGTCAGACAAGGTCCATGAAGATGACGTCGAGGACTACATCTTCAAGCGCATTCTGCTCAAGCCAGGAACTACCCCAGCGCACCTTGAGGGACTGAAGGGGTGTGTAGCAGTCGTCAACCGCAAGCATCACCATGCTGCATTGTAAGGGGATTCCGGTGCTGGTGGGAAATGCTGCCGGAAGGTTTTGCTTGTCTTGCCCCTGTGTAAGCTTACAACTTCGCATACTTCCTCATGCCAGCTGTCTGTTGCTTCTGTAGGCTTGCTTTTGTATGCATCTAGCGCCTGCTTGAGCTCAGCCCGGTATTTGTGTAAGTCTTCCCAGCGGCGTCTTTCCTTATGGTTTCTGTAGCATGCTGGCTTAGCTGGGCCAGGTTTAGTCCAGTCAAACACTTCATGTGCCACATTGTCATAAACGTCTTTCAGCATCTCTGACAACTTGCTAGCATGATCAAGTACCATCTCTTCAGTGAGCCCAGCTGCTCTGAGCTCGTCCTTCTTGTTCAGCCTTAGTCTTTCTGTGGGCGACTTGCTGCCTATGGTCTCATCAGCCATCTTGATTGCCTCTCTCATTGCTTTTGCCTCTTTTCTAGCAGCCTGTTCCACTCTCATTTCCGTCTGCGTCTTGTAATTATGCAGCTGCTTTTGTGTTGCAGGCCACTTGATCCTGGCTGTCCTGTCCGGCTGTGGCAGTTCTGGACCCGGCGGGACAAAGTTGATGTTATCAAGGGGTATGTCCGCTAGCAGCGGATAATGGTCAGAGTCCCCTGTCACCGCCTTCAACACACTAGTGGTAGCCTTACGGCCAGTCTGCAGCGTCTTGCTCCAGGTAAAATCATCTATTTTGCTGTGCTGTTGCTGCTGGCCTTCTGCATAGAAGGTGTGTTGCCTGCTGTTATCTTCCAAGCCCTCATCAGTTGGCTTCATTTGCAGTGCCTGCAGTAGCTGTGCATGCTCTTCATCTGCTGGCCTTTGCAGCTCACCAGTGCATCTATCTGTTGCCAGATACGCTGCGTTCCAGTCTCCTGCCATGATGAAGTTGTTGTGTCCTGTTGCGTTGCTTGTCAGGACTTGATACACCTGGCGTCTCACTGCCATGTTATGAGGCATGTACACAGCCCATATGTTGACAGCGTCACTGCTTGCTGGTTGCAGGCAAATTCTTTGGCAGTGGCCGCTGGCTGCTGGGGCATTCAGCGGGGCCACCTTTAGTGAGCCATGTGCAGCCAGCTTCTTGTGCATTGCAATAGCTACCCCGGCTGCGCCTGTGCGCTCTCCCTCCCTCATGTTTGGTGTGTCCCTCTTGCAGCTTGTGTGTACGACATAGTCCTCCAGAGCCTCTGTGAGCTTTTTTCTGTATCTTGAGTGTTTCCTCAGCTTGGTCTCAGTCAAGACGATAAAGTCTGGTGCTTGTTGCTCTACTAAAAGTGTAAGCTCATGCAGCACAGTTGTCAAATCTCTCACGTTCCAGCACAGCCCTTTCAGTGATGGCATCTGCTTTGCTGGTTTTCCTATGGCCTTGTGCCTTTTGGGAAAGCACTGTCCAGTTTGCTCTGTCACTGTGGCCTTGGGTGCTTCTCTGCTTTGCCCAAACACAAAGAAGCTTCTGATATCTTTGGTGCCAGTCTGCTGTGTCCCCTTCATTTTTGTGCACACCTTTGCAGGCTGCTTTGTCTTATGGCTTTCAGCTGAGCCATCCTGACTGACAGCTTGTCTTTTGTTCCTTTGGTTGTTTGTATCGCATTCCTGCGCATCTGCCTTCTTGGTCCTCTTGCCAGTCTGCCTTTTGGCTGCTGGCTTCTTAGACACTGTTTTGGATCCCATGGGCCACATTTTGGTGCTTGGTACATAATCTGGCAAGGGTTTTGTGCGCCGTCTTTTTTGCACTTGTGCATCCGAAGCGTGCTCAGCTTGGTGGTCTGTGGCTGTTGTCCCACTAGTTGTGCTGACAGCAGCTGTCCCTGCCTCCGTTTCCCTCCCAGTTCTGGGATGTAGGTCAGAGTGCCTCTCAGCTGTCTCCATTCTGAAAAGCCTCTTGCCACATGCAATTCTTCTGGGCCTGTTTTGAGCCTTATAGCGCAGCTTTGACTCGTCTAGGCGAGGCTCAGATATCTTTGGCATGTTTGAGTCATGCTCCTGCATTTTTTGTTTGCTCTGCTGGTCAGAGGTCACAGGTCTTCCTTGCTCTAGTATAATGCAGTGTGGTCTTCCGTTTGGCTGCGGTGCAGGCCTTGGACCTGTAGTGGCGTGTGTTGTAATGCCCACTTCTGCTGGTATTATGAAGTCCAATACCTCCAGCCATTGTGTGTATCCTTCAGCTGCTGCGCCAGGAAGTGTATTGTAGTTGTATGCACTTCCTTTTGCGAGTATGCATACTGTCCCTTTAAGTGAACGCCAGCCTGCCTCATCTAGTTGTACAGGCTGTCTCTTCTCAGAATCTAGCAAGTACCACTCTTTGCTGACTGGGTGTCGTTTGACACAGACAGCATGTCCATATGCTGGGTCTTCATGTGGCATGGTTCCGCAGTGTCACCTGCCCGCAGCAATCACCGTACCGCCTTATTTCTAATGGAAGCAGTCTTCAGTATTTCAGAGTATGCTAATGTAAGTCTTTGTCAAGCGCACAAGTCTTAGTACCAAAAAGCAGAAGTTGTCATGGATGCTTCTGTGTCCGGTTCACACATATGCAGACACACTTATGACATTATCCCTATAGTTCCACGAGTTTGTATTGCTGTGCAGTATCCAAGCTTGTCAGCTTCAACCAAAGGAGGCCAGAAGAGGCCGCTCTTAGGAGCAGATCTTTAAGGTTCCCATGACTTATGGCACAGAGTGGAATGTAGGTAAACCTCTGGTCATCATCAGGACATTACAGATGACCACAACTAATAGTGGCTTTGCTTCAATTGGCATCAATCAAGCAAATGCATGCAATCTGATTGCAGCAAGTCAATGTCGCTATCTAGCTGTCAATAGGCCAAACAGCACAAGGCTACTTGTCCTCTGCGATCAGGCATTTAACAGCTTGTTGCCATTTTATTGTTGAATACATAGTGTACACCCACGAACCTATGTGCAGTTGATGCCACTGGAGCCATGGATGGTGAGATGCTACCGGCTGCTTTCGGATGCAAGGCTCAGAAAGATGAGAGAGCAGATGCAGGTAGTTTGTCAGCAGTTTGGTGTCAACAAGCGTCCCATGTACCTTACTTGAGTCACTGTGGCTGCATTGCAAACCATCAGCAAGCGGGGTCAAAGCAAGCTCCACTTGTGCTGTTCTGAACTGGATACACTGTGGCATGGTGCTGCCTAGGCATAAAGCTTTGTGAAAAGGCAGCGTTGTGTTGGCTTGCATTGCTGGCAGTGTCATTAGCAGAGCCCAGACATAACAAGCCAGACTGACTCATGACTGCCGATCAGGCATTCTGCATGCATTGCGCCACAGGAAAGCATCAAACCTGCAGCTGCTCAACAAGCATGCTTATCCCTACTAGCTGCAGGCCAAAGCATGTCTGCAAGAGAGCTGCCTGCATAACACATTGTGAGTACACGCAGTGTTGGTGTTTTTACAGCTGCAGTTGGTGACTTGTGCGTGGCATCAACAAGTAGTCTGGGATTGCGTAGGTCATGTCTGCAGCCAATATCTGCTTGAAGTATACTCTGACACACGATCGCGAGGGATCATGTGTGGGCTGGACCTCGGACATCATGCCTGAGTGCGCAGTGTAATGTGAATTGTGCAATTCTCAGTTTGCCAGAAGCTGAAGCTGCTGCCGGCTGTGCTGCTGCAGCTTCAGCTGTCTGTGCTGTTGCGCATTTTTCCCAGCTGATAGTTCTGCCGGCCACGAGCATCAAGCATCAGGTAATCAAAGGAAGCAAAATGTTGTTACACCGGAGGTACCTGGAAAATCTTCCAGGCGGTTTAAACCAGAAACCAGCCTTTTATGGGCTTGATGGCATTAAACAGTTTGCTTTAGCGTGATTCTGCTAGCAATCTGTACGATGTGGGTCCACAATTTACCAGCTGTCGTTGGTAGCTACTGGATCGCCATTTGTGCTTAAAGGGTTGCGATGATGCCTTGCAAGCCAGTCGAGTCTGTTCTGCAGGGAGCCGATCTCGGTGCAGAAAGGCATGGAACTTGACTCTGCACTCTTGACTCAGCCAGTCAGACTTGAGCCTCGGGAAAGGTATTACGATTCCCACAAGTTCCACACCGTCTGGTACAAAGCCAACTCAACAACCGCAGCATTGAGCGCTCGGACTTTGAGAACGCAGTCGAAGAGATTCTGGCACGCTCTCTTGCGGTCGAGATCCCAAAATCAGGTGCGACGCTGGTACCTGGACCGCTGCGCCTTGTGTATACAGTAAGGTACTACTTGAGGACAAGCTTGTACCTCTAACCAGCTTCGTGAAAGTTTTGGTCTCGCGCTTCCGCGTCCGTTTCCCTTGCGCAGATACCTGCTTGCTCTCAGCCGTTGGTTGCGTGACGTTTCGCTTGCCCCAACAAAGTTGGAGTTTCGCTGGCAGATCTGACAGATCCAGTTCCTAGTTGCATGCAACTTATGGTATCTATGCAATTGACAGGAGTTTTCTCGTGCAGGCAGAGGGACCGAAGCGAGCATGGGGTTTTTAGGCCTTATGTTTGGAAGCCGCGGCACCGCTGACGATGTACCCATCCCCAAGGCAGGACGTCACGTTGTCACCGACATCATCGCTGTCGAGGTAAACGACAAGATATTGTACAAGGCTGCCTGATTAGATGCCGAGCAGATTCGCTTGCTGTTGCCTGTGAAACTTGCCGGTCTTCATGAGCGGGCAACTGTTGCAGCTTGTGCATAAGCTTGTGATATGCAGCACCCTCACCTTTGTTTTGCTGAGAAGAACGTTCATGGGAGCAATGGTGCCATGGCCACTTCCACTTGTTGAAGCTGTTGCCCTTTTCTGGGCTGATCTGGAACCTGTACCTGAAATGCACTGGATTTCAGCAGGTTTTGTGCATGATTTGAATAAGCCATATATATCTGCTGGTATGCAAACTTGATGCACCACTTGCAGGACAACAAAGACAAAGCATCAGGCTCCTCCATTGCGCATATCATTGAGAGCACTGGCAGTACTCCAGCCAACCAGACCCACATTGCAGCTCAACACACAACATTCAGTACAGTGAGTCAACACCTGCAGTATGCATGCACATGTCTTGTCATGATCAAGTCAACAGTGTTAGCTGGAACACACAGCTGTCCTAGTTTCTGTTTGAGATGACCCATCAGCCCATGCTGTATGCTTCTGTGTGTTTAACCTACTCCTGACCTACTTCTTATGGAGGAATCATTGTCGCATGATTGCATGCAGGTCTCATCATGCAAAGACATCTGTGCTGTTGTGCGCATTACAAGAACTCATGCACCACCACCACTTGTGTGCTGACTTCTCTGGATCTGGCTCTGCATTCATTGCATGCTCAGCCTTGCATCAATGAACATTCTGTCAAGCTTGCACTCCGGACACCCATACTCTGCTGTGCATTCTTGCCTGGGCCAAAGACCCTATCCTGACATTGATGTGCTTCATGCAGGACCTGCCATCGCACAGCACGCAACCTCATGCAAGCCTGACATCTGAGCCTGACAAAGCCAATGCAAATTTGAGGTCTACCAAACGGTGCTACTCGCCAGATTACCTGCTGAGCCATCAGCACCGTAGACAGCAAGAAGAGTCACCTTCTGCTCCTGAGGACCTACGCAACCGCATTGGAGAGGATCTTTGGGCTCCCAATTGGCAGAGCGCACCCTCTCAGTCATCGTCATCTCAGCCTGGCAAATCCCAGGCTTCCCCTCTGCAAAAATCACCCCCCCACACCCCACAAAACATAACAATGGGTGGGGGGGTAGCCACTTCAGCGGGCGTTGCTCATTGCGACAAGGGGAAGGGTGTTTTGTTTTTTCATGGACAAATTCCCAGGAGCAGTGCCAGGTGTCCAGCAGATGTTGGTGCAACAGATCAGGAGGCAACTTTGTGTTACAGACACAACCTGGAAGACATGGCTTTGAATGAGCCCCTCCGATTTGTCGACAGAAACGGCATGGCCACTCCCTTCTTCAGGACGGTGAGCTCCTTGTACTGCACCAGTTATTCACCACGTCCGTTCTTCACAGCCCATGAACAGGAGCTTGCTTACTGCACAGAAGGTTGCATGCAACAATGGTCAATATCGCTGGGCGGCTACACAGTTGTCACCTGACAGCTAGCTGTGACTCTGAGCAGGCGTTCTTGGACAAGCCTGCAGAGATAATTGCTGTACTTGCTGAAAGTGCGAATTTGAGCTTGGCTGGCTGAAGACAGGGACGGGTTATGCAGGTCATCAAGAATGTCATATACAAGCTGCAAGAGCTGCAAGCGGAGGGCAAGGTGCACGGTCACCTCACTCCTGCCATGGTCAAGGTGTCAGATGAAGGCCTTGTCAGGGTGGAAGGTACGCATGTGAACATACTTGTGCCCTTTGCAAGAACACTGGACCTGCCTGTTGTCCAGCTTGCTGTCATCCTCATTGAATCATCAGGCCTTCTCCTCTGGGAGGCTTTCAGACGCAGCCTGTCTGTTTTTGTGTCATCATATCAGTCTCTAATCCAATCCAATCCAATCTAAGCCAACTTTGCCCTCATCTGCTTATGCGGGCAATCAAAGGCGATGCCTCACAATCACATCATCCCATGTTTCCTGACTACAGCAACATCATAATACACAATTCACGCCCTGGTAGAAGCAGCATCAACAGTTGCCAGCACCATTCTCAGCAGAGGCTTTGTACAAGGAGTTGAGAAGGTG
>JAABUL010008699.1_pt1 | contig 10197 bp, 14 predicted proteins | sample 5559151 | NCBI WGS metagenome assembly JAABUL01 (sample SAMN10711876, study PRJNA513368) | rock metagenome | isolation source: Antarctica rocks | place: Antarctica: Victoria Land, Pudding Butte sud | reverse complement strand
GAGCGGAAACAGGGCCGAACGTACAACTCAAGTCCAAGCCCGGAATCCAGTTTTTGGAGGCGCCGTTTACCCTCCGCATTATTCCCAAAACGAATGAATTGAATACCAATATGCTTGTTCGGCAGCCGGTGCTCCTGTAATAAGGAGACAAGTCTCCTAATCTCCGTGACCAAGGTACATCCAGGCTGCCAGACCCCGTCGGTCAGAACGTAGAGGGTGAGTCGGCGAGGGCCTATGGTGGGCGTGGAATCAAAATGCAGAAGCTTGCTTAGGATGTTCCGTTTCCCAAACCGAGCTTGATACTGTTCAATGATCGACGCGAATCGCTCTCTCATATCCGGCAAGCCATGTGCTGGGCGTTCATCGAAATAGCGTAGCATCTGCTCGTTATCCTTTGGTTTGTGTTTCCCGGATTCGGTAGAGAAGCATAGATCCAGTCCATCTGGATCATAGCTCTGGGTCATATATGAGAGAAGCTCAAGAACCCTCCTCACTTGATCCCGATGTTGTACCATACTTTCAGCATTGTCGATAAGAAACGCCTGCAACTGTCAGCTACTTCCAGGACGGAGTGGTTTGAAAGCTGGGAGGGGGGCTGATGAAGCGACATACGTGATCTCGCTTTCTTAATACGGCATCCAACGTCTGGAAGAGATCTTGGTCAGGGTACCTAACGTTCTGTCCGCGTTCTCTAGCCCTTTTGATCGTCAGACCCTCGTTGACCGACATCTGAGGATGAGGTCGATCTTTAAGCGCTGGCCTGTAGCGAGGAGAACATTCTTCATCGCAGTCAGATGACTCGAGCAGCAGATCCGAAGAAGCCACTCCTCGCTCCACGAATGGGACCGAGTGCCGAAGTTCTGGTAGATGGGAGATGCCTTCAGTAGTCGAAGGTCTGAGCGCCAGTCCTCCAGCAGAAGCGGCCGAGTATCTATTCTGTGGAGATCGCAGAGGAAAATAAGAAGACTGGGTGTTCTCATAAGTATCTGCAATAATGCCTAAAGGATTCTGCTGACTCCACTTTTCCATTTGGGCCGTTTTCGCGGATGAACGCATGTTATTTTGTCGGTGCATACTTGGGGAAACTGGCTGCGACGAGACACGCTCCACACGACGGTGTGTGGAATTTGGCTGTTGATGTTGAGCTTGAGACCGCTCTGATGAAATTGTGTGCTTTCGGTTTCCGTTATGATTCATAGAGTTGTGCACGGGCACCTGGACATTGGCATGTTGCACCCATTCGCTGTGGTTATCTCGCTCTTGTAAACCATTAGACCACACTCGATGCCCCGAAGTCTGTCCCAGATCACCCCTTTCCATTTCAACCTTAAAGGTCTCTGTAGACGATGTGCTTGACTTGGGAGGCAAATTCGGAGGCAGTCGCTTCTTCATTTCGAGGACCCCGTCCGAAACAGCGTGGTATCGTCGACGCTCCAGTTTTTTCTGTGCGTCTCCGAGGATTCTGCCGGACTGGTAGAAGAGTTGATGGGCCGACGCGCGTGATTGATGGTCTATTACAATTGAGCTGTGAACCAGTCCCTGAACAATGGTTGGCGTTAAATAATCGTGTATACGCCTGTTTTGCATCAAGTCCTCGTGCAATTGGCTGACTGTATCCAGCACTTCTCCATTGCAGTGAAATCGATCTTCGCCGACTTCTTCCAGCCGCCGCCGCCTGTAGTCCCGTAGTTTTCTGCGGCCTTCTGTGACCCAGGTGATAACTTCGCTAAGAATACAGCCCATTGACCAAATATCAGCGCTCTGTGATACTTGAAGATGCGATCTCTGAGATTCCTCGGAGTCTGGGCTGCGATATGTCTCCGGTGCACCTTGAAAGGTTCAGCGTTCGTCTTGCAGCAAAGGCGAATCGCTCACCGTAGGCATTGCTTCCATACTTATCCTCATCAGTGTCATCGCGTGAAGACGAAGAGTGCCGTCTGAAATGAGAGAGCCCTAAATCGGCGATTTTGAAATCACACTCATACGGAGAACCCGCCTTCCTACTGACTACCAAGATATTATCGGGGCTGATGTCATGATGCCAGCTGTGAATAACTGTAAGCGTCTTCAAGTCAAAGATCTGCAGGATTTCTGTACCCAAGTAATGAACCTGGTTCGTCTGGGTTCAGACTAGGACTTTTAGTACCATGGATGTGATCTAATCCATGAAAGATGGCAAGAAAGCATTTCCAGAAAGTCATTATTTCACCAATGTCAGTTGGCTCATCCGTGTTCTTCATGTATTGATCGAGTGTTCCCCGATCCGCGTACTCTAGAATGATGTTGTAGGTCCCATCTCTCACAAAACTGCCGTAATATTCAATGATGTTTCCAGGAGGCATACCACCATATCTTAACTTCTTGAAAGCGCTCCGTTCGGTTTCGAAATACTTTTTAGCTTCTGGAGTTTGATAAGTTTTCAGTACATAGGTGTTAGGGTTCACACATGATGCCGACTAGTTACTCGGTTAGCATTGCAACAAGAAGGTTGGCCAGGGGGGTCAGGATACCGCGTCGATTGACTTGCTAGGCTTGAGACTGTTGTACTCTTTATCGACAACGATCTTGTACACTTCTGCGCTACCTCCATCTCCAATCTTGTCTTTCTGGACGATAGGGAGGATGTAATTGCTTTCTAGACGATAGCTCATGTTGTACTCGAGCTTGACGGGGCAGAACTGCCATTGTTCTTCGCAGAAGACCTTGTATAGATCGCCACCTGTCGACTTGGGAAAGTCCTTTGATTTGACAGTGAACGGGAGAAGATGATCTCGCAAGCTGAGGTGCTCGACGAAGTGGGAGATCATGCGACCAGAGCCGGCGGAAAGGAGGATTGCAAATGGTCGCAAATAGTGTCTGATGACAAAATCGGCGTCCGGCGCCGGGTGCTCAGTATCCCTGAACAGTTCGTTGAGCAGCGTCTCGATCCTCTCTCTTGTCAATTTCTTAGCCAGAGCGGCCTGCGATATGTATTTGATGCCGACTGTATTCTTCGACCCACCGCAACCGTCCTTATGAATCTCCAAATCACATTTCCAGTGTAGGAAGTCCTGGATGGCGGCATAGTTATCTGGCTGCGACTCGGGCCTGAGAGGAGATGCTGAAGTCATTGGCAAGAGGTAGGGAGGGCAGGGACCATGTCGAGGCAATGTTCGAGCGACGTACAATGGATGCGCAGGATTGGTGTTGTCGAACCCAACTTCGGTTGCCCGTCAGCGAGGTCGCAAACGCGTCAACTCGCAGCACAGGGCGTGTGTTTGACCAGGCTTGAGGTGCCGGCAAGAAGCATCGTTATCACCAGCAGGAAGGCGAAAGATGATGCGAATTGCTGACTAACGAACTCTTGGACGCCTAGACTCGGTCGCAGAGCCGCACCAGGTTGATAATGCTGCGGCACCGGCAGCCCCCAAGGCATTTCCCCATGCCCGGAGCCATGGCCCATGGGACCGGTCGGCTGACGGCTTCGCCTTGGTGAGTAGCGCCCAGCGAGCTAAGGAACGGGCTATCGGAGTAGTTAAATTATTTCGCTATGTGCACAGGAGACAGTGTTTTACACAGGACGGAAGACCTGGACAATCACGGGATCTGCACAACAGCTTTCTATCAGAATCCAATGCCACTCTGTGTGACATGGTTACACACAACGGAAGGACAACCCCGCCGTCTGCCAGCGCGCGCTGCAGCTGATACCAATCGAAAATGAACTGCCACCCCGCCTTAGGATCGCAGCAGTCACCTCAATTGTCTTGCTTCCTCACTCTAAGGCCATATCGACCTGACTCGAGGACCAGAAGCTATCAAGCCCCGGAAACCATTGCGTTGTGCCAAGCCACCAAGTTGTCACGGCGGAACAAGCCTGCGCCACGATCCAGATCTCCAGCCATGTCGACACCCAGCCCCGACCCTGAGACCGTTCAGTGGGTGTACGACGACATCCCTTACTACCGACTCAACCCTAAAATCATCACGGCGTTCTTACAGAGCAAGTGGAGTGACTATGACGAGTTCTTTGTGGAGGCAAGTGGCCTGCGCCTGCCGAGTTCAGCTCCGAAGAGCCCCAGCTGAAAGATGCCAGTTGGTAGAGAAGAAATATCGATTCTGGGTTCCCCGAAAGCTGAGAGAGGTACCTTGCTTCGCCTTCCATCCTTGATACACTTGAGCCTCGTGGCACTGATTCACTTATCTTTTCCAGAGCGAGCGTGAGAAGTTGTTTGCAAAACGCCTACCAGCGTCTTAGCATGGCATATTTATCGTGTCTGCTGTAAGGCGGGGAATGAAGAACGTTCTTGGCGTAAGGTATTTCGGCAGTTCCGGGGCGAAGATTGCGGCTGAGGTGCGTGACCACCATTGTTATATAATATATATATGATCTTTGGAATAGATATATATTCATCGCTTCATCCGCCTTGTTGATCGCTATAATCATCTTCTCCGGAATGGACCAATTGATAGCCTTTTGCAATGATGGACTACAGTATCCCCTCAACCTATCACCAAGGGATTATCCCGAATACGTGCTGCTGTCCTTTTTTCAACTGCTCAACCTCAATCAACATCGCCTATTCTCGAGCGAAGAGAAATCAGAGCTGAATTTCCGGGACCTCGATAAGGACGGCGAAAGTCAGTTAGCTACAATCCCTCCAACTAGCCCACGCTGACGTAGGCGATGTCGCTAGCATTCTGGAAGATCAGCATCAATAGCTTGGTGAAGCTAAGAGCTCATCTCGGCATCGAGCCTCGTCGAAACAAACTCGACCCGAAATGCCGCTTTTTGTAATCAACCCTCACGCCACCATAGCAGCTTCGGACACGCTAATTGACGATGCTAGATTCATACACGCACCCCATTCTCGAGCGAGACTCAACACCACTCGCAAGATGCTCACACAGTCCTTGACTTATCTTCAAGTGATACCTGAATATCTGAATCTTTTGTTCCCACTCGGGGAACGAGAACTTGCACAAGACTTCTATTCAGATGGATTCTACCAGTACACAAATCTTTCTAATGCTACCCCAAGCCTACAATTGCCAGAGCGGGCTTGGTCAGGCCGTGACTTCAAGATCTGTTATAGTCTCAAATCAGTCGAGCCGTCGGAGTCGCAGACTGGCTGGCCCTGGTCGATCCGTCACTGCGCTGTACACCATACCTTTGATGTTTCCAACGTAAGATCGACCTGGGTAATTGTGAAAGGGAATCAGTTGATCGAGAAGCGCATTTCTTCAGCGACAAGCGGTCGAGGTCCTCCCGAATACTCTTCATACGGGACACTTGACAGAGCGCTGGCTGCAGCTTTTGCCACACATCTAATAATGACTGACTGGTCTGCGGAAAATTGGCGCTGGTACATCAATTTCTTAGAAGAGAAATTTGGAGAATTGACCCAAGGAGCAATTTCGATTGACGCAGACGTGCCAACACACCCTGTAGCGATGGAAGACCAATTTGCATCAGTGCCCCGAACAAACACCCAGACCACTGTTCAGAGTCCCATAGCCCGAGTACTGTCACCGAAGCTATTTCGTGCCTCAACGCAGAAGACTGATATCTCACTTGCCCTAACAGAGTTGCCAGATTCGCCACCACAGCGAATCCATGTAAACGCGAGATCAGGTAAAAAGCAGCCTCTGCCACCAGGGAAATCTATAGTCGCGACGCAACCATCGGACAAGCCAGCCTTTCAGTACGATACTTATGGTCAGAGGCAATTCAAGTTCCGGCATTTGCAAGATGTTCAGGATCTCGAAGAAAGTGCTAATGAGACGATCTTGGTTCTCAGACTGAATCTCAACATTTACAAACAAATCTCTGCATTCTACCGGTCACTCTTCGAACAGGGGGAGCTTCCCAGAGACACTATGGAGCAGAAATGTAAGGGCGATCTGCTTCGATTCGAGCGAAGGGTACAGGGAATTGAGAGTCAGACGGACGCTCAGATCATCAGGGTGGAAGCTTTGCTGCGGCTCATGGCTGACCGAAAGACACTGGTAAGGTCACTTATTTGGCTCCCCTAGGCCGCTAGCTCCCTTTTTGATACGAGAACGGAAGCTGATGTAGTTAGCTCTACGGCTTGCTTGACTTCCAGAATACCAAGTCGAACAGGTTCCTTGCATCGCAATCTCAGAAATCGACTAAAAAGATGGAAATTATGACCAACGACATGAGCGAGATTGCTCGCAAGACCAAAACCGAGACTGTTTCCATGAAAATAATTACATTGGTGACCTTGTTCTTCCTCCCAGGGACATTCATCGCCGTAAGTTGCTCGTCCCTCTACTTCTTGGTAAGTCGAATTACCACTCTCGGTGCCGTTGCACAATTCTTCGTTCGCTCTCCTAGTTCCAACATTGATGGCTGACTGGCGCTTATTCATTCATTACAGACTCTTATGAGCACAGACATAGTCCACTGGGATAATGGTCAAAAAAACTTTCAAGCTGGCGCCCTGCACGTATATCTCGCTGTCTGCGTACCCTTCATGGCCGTCACCTTTGCGGTCTGGGCGGTCCTACAATGGCGCGAACGGCGCAAAGAACACCTCCAAAACGAGCGAGCCCGAGCGAGCCTAGTCTAAACGTGAAAAGTCGAAGACCGCCATCTCCGATCCGTAATGGGCCCCCTTTCATTTCAGGATTCAAGCCATGCGAGAGGGGAAATTTCGGCCACGTTCTACAATCTTTCGAAAACAGATCGATTAGAAACCCGCCCGACAACGTGCTCATGACAGATCTACCAACACTTTTCTCTCAACGAATTTCCTTCTCACTTCAGGCCCTTCCAGCTATCTTCGCCTGGCAGCGGGTTTCTGGCTTATTTTCATTCCGAACCTCGCGAATATTTATACTTGCTCAAGCTTTTGTAATCCGGCCTACTGTATTTGGCTATCGCAATGAGAATTTTTCGACCTAGCATCCTGTATTTCGACATCAAGGAAGTCATGCTTATTGGACGAGACAAAATTTGCTTGGATATACTCTTGAGTGGTCTGTCTACGCCTATTTTTAGGGGTTTCAAGCTATATCTATAAATCAAGGATTCATCCGTATTCTGGATACACGTATTAAGATGGCTAGCGCTACTGCTGTGAAGCGGGCGAAGTCCCCCCTTGATCTACTCAGCTGGGGCTATATGGAGTGGGTGGGTGAAAACAGCAATGAGGAAGTAACGTGGATAAGCGATCTGTGCACTGAATACTATAGTAGGAGGCCCCAAAAGTCCATTCTGTTTCCTATGCCTCCTGTGTTGACCAGCCTGTCATGGAGATCTCTTTGAATTAACCCAGAAGCAGTATTTTATAACAAGCAGTTTGACAGCTATGTCGAACAAGTGCTGTTCTAGCTTCGGATCCACAATCGAGCAACAAAGTAGTTTACTGAACGCAACCTCCCGCAAATCGGGCACTACTACTGACATAGAAGATATAGAGACCTCCACATCGCTTCGATAAGCAATCATACAAGTGGTATGCAGGTTAGGAAGATGGGGAGTCCACCATCTGTTTGATAGGCTTTTCTCAAGTCCTTAGATCTCTACTTATTAACCCGCCTACTGCACGCCTTGGTCTAACCCCCCCTCCCTAATACTGCAAACAACTCTACGCCTCGTCTTGAGCTCAACATACTACAATGATGCCGAACATACCATCTACCATAATAACATCTTATCGCCGCCTACACCCGGCTAACTTTAATTACTAGCGACGAGCCACTAACACATTCAGCTTACGGAAGTGTAGCACCAACAATGCACAACTGAAGAGAAATAACGCAAGACTATCCGTAAGCATTCTTTCAACTATATATGGCCAGTAAGTCGTAGTCTCCATCAATATTCAGCTTTCTCCATTGGAACCAGATGAACGAGGTAACCTTCGATCACGGTGCGCGAGCGCGGAAGAACATGCACTGTCCGCGTAAATTCATCCTATAGACCGCTGTGAACGTCCGGTCCGATGAGCCGCATTGTGGACTTGGTGTGCGTAGCACTAGATTAAGAAGCCTCATCCGCATGTCTAAGGTTCCGAGGAGGGTGAATGGCTCGGTACCAGGATGAGGCGAGCCAAGCGAGCCTGCATACTTCTGACGTCAACTTGCTTCCACTCCAACGGCACTGTCTGTTTCACAAGGTGAGCCAAGCAGGCAGCGCACATGGATGATGGATATCGACTGGTCACCCACCATCAGCCCTACACTCTGTACGGCCCGAAGCCGCAGCCTAGTTCAAGCGCCCATACGACCCAATCATAGCTCGACGATACGTTAGAGCAGCGTGAGTCGATCTGCACTATCCGTAGTGACCTGCTCTCCGAGGCGGCTGTAAGTGAAAGTCCCCGCCGGTGTTCCGATCGACGGTTACGGAATACCTCACGTGGGCCAGATGCATTGCCCCACTTCACATGGGGAAGTCAGTCCCTGCACAGGCATCTGAAGGGCCCACGCTAGTGTGATATGACATGCAGGAAGCTGCAAACATCCGGGCCAATGAATCAAGCTACGCGACAGAGCTGCACCTGGGGGCTACGGGGGCAGAGCAGAAACAGCTGCGGAGGATTGTACCGCACTGCATGACGACCAGTGAGAAGGTGGTGGTCGCCTCTGCCGCTCCTATCCCGAATCTCAACGTCCCTCCCGTATCGAGAAGCCCTGAAGTGGGAGCTGAAGGATGGAGATACATAAGTGCCAAAGCGCGGCCGATAATATGCCATCCGTCCAATCGCTCATTGATCGTCGAGGACTGTCGCCTTCCTCTCGATAACAAGGCAAAATGGATGTCTTGTACCAGAGTCGCACGTCGGAGGTCTATGGTGGAACGCTTTCCCTGATACTGCTGGCAACAATTCTTGTCGTCGCCCGTCTCGTCGCCCGGAAGACGTCGGCAGCGAACATCTGGTGGGATGATTTTGTAAGTAATTCTCTGAGCAATCTTCACCCTTGGTTGGGATTCTTGGAGAATTTGTCTTAGCAGCAATCCCTTCAAAACATCCGTCCTGATACCATACCATAAGTTCAGGACGTGAAGCTGACTTCGAGGTTTATACAGACAATTGTTGTCGCATTGGTAAGTAGAGGAAACAAGGAGCGGAGGCAGATCTCGATTCGATGCTAAGCTGACTCCAGTCATGTGACCCAGGTCTTGGACTGGGGACTTAGCTCATGTTATTGGATGGAGATCCGCTGGGCTGGCCTTGGTCGCCATACGCTCAAAGCTGGTGGGCCAGCCGGACCAGATGAGATATACAAGTTCTTCAAGGTGAAGATACTCAGAGCTTTGCTATTCGCGCTGGCTCCTAACCCCAGTGTTAGTTGTTTCTCGCCATCCGAGTCATGTACTTTGCTTCAGCCGTGGCCATCAAGACATCCCTGATCCTTCTGTACTACCGCATTTTTGGAGTTATACGATGGTTCCGATGGCTTCCGGCAGCCATGTGGTCCATCGTCGTGCTCTACTTTGTCGTTTGTGTTCTTGTCGCCGTCTTCGAATGCAGCCCCGTCCAATTCTACTGGAACAAATCCGTCCGAACGGGCCGCTGTATCGACCAGAACCAATTCTATCGCTGGAACGGGGTTGCCAATCTACTCATCGATTTCGCCATCTGGACTCTTCCCATGCCTGTGATCTGGACCCTGAACCTGAACAGGCGTCAAAAATGGTCCTTGAGCGCGGTCTTCTTGCTGGGGCTATTGTAAGCATTCTTGCAAGGACTCTCAATGCATAGCAAGGATTCAGCTTACACTCTCGTCAGCGCATGCGTCGCCTCCATCGTCCGGGTAGTTGGCTTCAATTGGATTGACTTCAACGACATCACATACACCATTGTTAGCGCCTCCATATGGACGACAATCGAGCAATCGCTCGGCATCATCTGCGCGTGTCTTCCAACAACGCGCCCGCTGTTCGGTCGATTGCTGCACAATATCAAACACAGTACTGGCCACAGCAGTGATCCCACACCTCAAGAAGCAGCGCCGAGAAGTGCCATCCCACGGCCACACTACGCATCGCGACACGCGGTCGGTGGCGCAGCCGAGAGATCTTGGCTTGGGTTCTCGCGCTTGAGTGAGGAGAATACAGGAGGGGTGAGCTTGGTCACAGCTCACGCATCTACGGCGAGCGACGACCTACCAATCATGCTGAACGGAATTATTAAGCAGCAACGAGTAGAACAGCGAGTGGAGAACAGTGTATAATTGGGTTTT
>JAABUL010008694.1_pt1 | contig 10202 bp, 4 predicted proteins | sample 5559151 | NCBI WGS metagenome assembly JAABUL01 (sample SAMN10711876, study PRJNA513368) | rock metagenome | isolation source: Antarctica rocks | place: Antarctica: Victoria Land, Pudding Butte sud | reverse complement strand
GCACACGCCGCAACGACACGTTCGCGCAAATCTTGGGAGTAGGCTTTCATCCCGAAAGATACCCTGAAAAAGTATACACGGACTTAAAAACCGCTCTAATTACGCCGTTAGCAAGGCCCTGGGGCTGTCCGCGAGCACCGTTGCCAAGTACTTCGCCGCGCCCGCAAAAGCGTAGCAGCCCTTGTCAGTACCGTTACCCTGCGTCGGAATGCGACGCTACGTATTCAACGCTATTTTGGGTCCTTGGTGAACCCTTTCGATAGCTAGCTACAGCCCCTAAAACCCGCACTATAAGGCTTTAAACGGTACTTTCTGATCACTGCCCCGCTGCCTGATTGGACCGGTTGAACCCTTTGTGAACCCTTTCATCTTTCCTTATTGGTCGGGCGAGGAGCCTAAGGCGGTTTCTATTTCTTCGCTGCTGGGCAAACTGCGCCGCAATTCTGGCGGCAAGGCACGCGTGAGTTGCCATTCGGCGACGCCGATGGGCTGGCTCAGGCCGCGTAGGGCGTACTCCGACACGACCCGGTTTTGCGTTTTGCACAGAATCAATCCAATGGTCGGTTGGTCGGTGGGGTGGCGCAACAGGTCGTCGGCGGCGGCCAAATAGAAGTTCATCTTGCCACTGTCTTCGGGCTTGAACTCGCCCATTTTCAAGTCGATGATGACGAAGCAGCGCAGGGTCAGGTGGTAAAACAACAAGTCCAGGTAGTAATCCTGGCCGCCCACGGCTAAATGGTACTGGCTGCCAACCAGCGCGAATCCCTTCCCGAGTTCCAACAGGAAGGCGCGCACGTGCGCGAGCAAGCCCCGCTCCAATTCCCGTTCCTGGGCTGCCGCCCCGAGGGAAAGAAAGTCAAACGTGTACGGGTCTTTCAGGATCTGTTGCGCCAGGTCCGACTGCGGGGCCGGCAGCGTCCGGGCAAAGTTGCTAACGGCGCGTCCCTGCCGTTGGTAAAGGCCGCTTTCAATTTGCACGGCGAGCGCGTTGCGACTCCAGCCGTTTTCGATGGTTTGCTGCACGTACCACGTGCGCTCCGCGGCGTCGTGGACGGCATCGAGCAGGCGCACGTTGTGCCCCCACGGAATTTGTGCAACAACCTGTTGCACAAATTCCGCGTCGGGCCACGCCTTAGCAAATGCCCTCATGTACTTGAGGTTGCGCGGGGAGAGGCCCGTGAGTTCCGGAAACTCGCGCCGGAGGTCCTGGGCGAGGCGGTCAATGACTTTGGTGCCCCAGCCTTGCGCGTCCTGCTGCCCAAGAATCTCTTGGCCAATTCGCCAGTACAACCCGACCAGGGCGGCGTTGACTGCCAGGGCGGCGCGTACCTGCGTCTCGCGGATGCGCGCCGTTAACTGCGAAAGAAAACGGGGGTATTCGGCAGGGAGGGAAACGGTAGTCATCCGCGAGAGAATAGAAAAAGCAAACCTACGCACCACGGCAAGCAGCCACCGCTCCGCCGCTGGTCATTCGTTGCGCTTGCCTACACAAGTTATTTGTCGTCCCAAAAAGTATGCTTGTTCGCGGGCGAATAGGCGACATTCTTTTCGCGCGCAAGTAGCGCATAAGAAGACAACCCAGGGGGGCTGCATAATTCATGCGGCTGGCGTAGCTTGGGGCTCATTCTGAATCAACGTACTGGTATTCCGCCGCAGATGTCTTCAAGCGCTATCGTATTTTTTTTCCTTAGCACCGTTCTTCTTTGCCTCGTGCGCGCCCGCAACCGGGGGCGTTCGCTGCTGGGGTGGGGGCTATTTGCGCTTTTTTGCTGGCCCGTTGCCCTCCTGGCCACGTGGTTTGTAGGACCAAAGAAGCAAGCGGCCCTTGCTGTGCCCCTGCGGCCCCCGCAACCCCTCCCCGTCGCCAGTCGCCCACTGGCACTTGCCCCGCCAGTAGGCCCCGCCCCGCCCAAATCTCTGAATGTTGCGGAGCGGGCTGGCCAAGGGGTCACGTTTCCGTCTGCTGCCTCCATGCGCCTTTCTCTTCCAGTGGCCAGCACGTGCGATGCGGCCATCATCGACGTAACCGGGCCAGCGGTGCCCCTGCGCTTGCAAGGGACGGTTTCCGGGCCGGAGCCGGCCCGGCCCGCGGCACCCACCGCTGGTTCCAGCTACACTCCCCCAGACTACGGCTACGACATGCCCAAACTGGGCACGCAGCACCGAAAGAAGCTGGGCCTAACGGCGCAGCAAGTGGAGTGGCTGGACAAGTTCTGGGCGCCGCACAACGTTTTCGTGGCCATCAAAGGCTGCTGCGTGGCGACCACGCAGCTCTACTTGCGGGCGTTGCCGGTGCTGGAGGCGGAACTGTTGCGCACGGGCGCTTCGCTGGCACAAGTGGTGGCGCAGAGCCAGCAGGAGGGCCTGCGGCTGCGCAAAGCGACGCCCAATCCGTACGGGTACAGCTGGAACGAATACGACGAGCGGTACCTGCGGGAGCAAACCGAAGCCACGATCTACGCGACGCTTTTTCGGCGCTGCGAAAACGTGGTGCGCGCGGCCTACGGCAACAAACGCAAGCTGGCGGCGGAGTTCTCGGGGCTGGACAGGGCCTTGGCGCTGGCATTAGAAAAACAGTTGGGCGAACCCTTCGCCGCGCTGTTGCCTGGCCTCGTGGCGACGATCAGTGCCCCCGACGAAGTGACCGAGCGGGAACTGAACTTGCAAAACGTCACCCGCTGGAAGCAGCAGCTGGACGCGCTCGCCGCCCAACTCAGTGCCACAACAACGCAGGCGTTTGTGGCAGGAGTGAACCAGCTGGGGCAGCGCAACGCCCGTAACCCGGCCGTCGAGAATCTTTTCTTCGACGCTTCCAAGCTCGTGGCCCCGTACGACCGGGAGGAAGCGTTGCGCTTCTACGTGCAGTACGTGCACCACGACCTGAACTCGGTCACCGTCAACAACAAGCCCCTTGCCAAGACCATTCAGAAGAGCCTGTTTCCGCAGCCCGAGCAGTTGCAGCGTTTCGAGGCCTTGGTGGCCCAACTGACCCGTGATAAGAACCTGGCGCAGGCCCTGGACCGGGTGCCGGCGGTGTACGCGCGCCAACGGCGGAAAATTAAGTTGGACCTGGGAGCCATCCGCGAAGTGCAGCACCAGCACGCCGGTACAGTGGAATTACTCAACGAATACTTACAGGACGAGCCGGAAGCTGCTTTAACCGCTGCATCCGATGGGCCAACAGAACCGGTGGCTCCAGAACCGGTGGCGGAAGAAGATGTTCAGCTGGCCGTGCCGGCTCCGGCACCCACCGCACCTGCGGCCGGTGGCGCTTTGGCGGCCACCTGGGGCCTAAGCGCCACGCAGGAAGCGTTGCTCAGCCGCTTTGCCGCGCAAAGGTTAGTGCTTCCGCAGGCAACCGTTGAAGCGTTTGCCAAACAGCACGGCGCCTTGCGCAACCAACTCATCGACGGCATCAATGAGCAGTGCTACGAGCGCTTGGATGACGTGTTAATTGAGGAAGACGGCGACGCGTACACCATTTACGAACCCTACTACCAGCAACTGGTGACCCCATGCTAGAAAACGTCAAGCCCAAAGAAGCCACGGCCATCATCAATTCATTACTGGGAGGCGTCGTGCCCAAGGTGGGCGTGCAGCACATAACCGTGGGGCGCTCGCCCGAGATCGAGGCCTTCGTCAAGGCCCTCGACGACGTGAAGAACGGCCACAGCATGGTCAAGTTCTGGATCGGGGATTTTGGTTCGGGCAAGTCGTTCATGCTCCACTTACTCAACACGGTGGCCCTGAAGCAGAAGTTTGTGGTTGCCAACGCGGACTTCACGCCCGACAACCGCCTTTACGCCAACGACGGGAAGGGGGTGGCCCTGTACGCGTCCATCATGGACAACATTGCCATTCAAACCAAGCCCGAGGGCGGAGCCCTAGCCACCCTTCTGGAGAAGTGGATTGAGCAGGTCATCGCCAAGACCGCGCAGGAGCAGGGCATCGCGCTGGGTGACATCCGCGACCCGCAGTACCTGCCCCAGATTCAGGCCCGCATCATGCAAACCATTCAGGAATTGACCGACGTGGGCGGCTTCGACTTTGGCCTGGTGGTGCTCAAGTACTACGAGGGCTACGTGACGGAAAACGACCTGTTGCGGCGCAACGCGCTCAAGTGGTTGAAAGGGGAGTACCGCACCAAGACGGAAGCCCGCCAGGACTTGGGGGTGCGCGAAGTCATCAACGACCTGAATTACTACGACATGCTCAAGAACTTCTGCCGGTTGTTCGTGAGCATGGGCTACAGCGGGTTTATGATTAACCTCGACGAGGCCATCAACTTGTACAAAATCTCCACCGCTGCGGTGCGGGAGAAGAATTACGAGAAGATTCTGACCATTTACAACGACTGCTTCCAAGGCAAAGTCAGCAACTTCTTCCTCAACTTCGCCGGTACCCGCGAGGTGCTGGAAAACGACCGCCGGGGCTTGTTCAGCTACCAGGCCCTGAAATCCCGCCTCGAAACCAACAAGTTCGAAACGGCCGGCCGGCGCGACTTCGCCCAGCCCGTCATCCGGCTGCTACCGCTGACGCACAACGAAGTTTTCGTGCTCCTACAGAAGCTGAAGGAAATCTTCGACTTCAATTACAAGACGCAACTCGACGTAACGGCCGCGGACATCCAGGCCTTCATGGAAGCGATGTTCAACAAGCCCGGGGCCAGCGAGTTCCTGACGCCCCGCGAAGTCATCCGCGACTTCCTCAATATCCTGAGCTTGTTGCGGCAGAACCCGGGGCTGGACAAGCAGCAGCTGTTCGGCGACATTGACATCCGCGACGAGCGGCCCAACGAGTCGGCCGTGGACAACCTGGTGGACAGCATCGAGGTGCTCTGATGTCGTTTGATCTGCTTGCCGAGCCCATCCGCCGCTACGTGCGCGACCAGCGTTGGGAATCGTTGCGTCCCATTCAGGCGGCGGCCATCCAGCACATCTTGGCCACCGACGACAACTACATCCTGGCTTCCCGTACGGCGTCCGGCAAAACGGAGGCGGCGTTTTTGCCGATTCTCTCGAAGGTCGACTTCCGGCAGCCCGGGGTGCGGGTGCTTTATATCTCGCCGCTGATTGCCCTCATCAACGACCAGTTTCACCGCATCGAGCAGCTCTGCCAGTACCTGGACGTGAAGGTGACCAAATGGCACGGCGAAGCCAGTCGCGCCGAGAAGAAGAAGCTGGTGCAGCAGCCCGAAGGCATTGTGCTCATCACGCCCGAGTCGCTGGAAGCCATGTTCGTCAATGCGCCCTACAGCATCAGTGCGCTATTTGCGCAGGTGCAGTACGTGGTGATTGACGAAATCCACTCCTTTCTGGGCACCGACCGGGGCATCCACTTAAAATCCCTGCTTTCCCGGCTGGAAGCCGTGACCGCTGCGCGGTCGTTCGCCACGGTCGGTCTCTCGGCCACCATCGGCGACTATGCCGAGGCCAAGCGCTTCACGGGCCACGAGGACCGCACGAAAGTGCTGCTTGACCGGACGGGCAAGGACATGCTGACCTCCTTTCGCTATTTCTCGGCGGCAGATGACGGCGGTGACCTGCCGTTGGGCCTGTTGAAGGACTTGTACAAGCTGACGAGTACCAGCAAAGTCCTGATCTTCCCCAACAGCCGGGGCCTGGCCGAAGTCATTGCCGTGAAGCTGCGGCAGATTGCTGACCGGGTCGGTGGCCACGATAAATACTTCTCACACCATTCGTCGGTGGACAAGGAAGTGCGCGAGTACGTGGAGCACTTTGCTAAGAACAACCAGCGCCAGCCCTTTTGCATTGCGTGCACCTCCACGCTGGAACTAGGCATCGACATCGGCTCCGTGGAGAAGGTCGTGCAGGTTGATGCGGCCCATTCCATTGCGTCGCTCATTCAGCGCGTGGGCCGTAGTGGCCGCCGCGACGGGGAACAAAGTCAGCTACTGCTCTACGCTACCAAGCCCTGGAGTCTGTTGCAGTCGCTGGCCTGCTGGCTGCTCTATAGCGAAGGCTTTGTCGAACCGCTGCGCACGGCCGCCAGGCCCTACGACCTCCTGCTGCACCAGGCGCTCTCCATCGTTAAGCAACTCTCGGGCTGCTCCGAGGCAGAACTAGTGGCCCGGCTGCAAGCCAATGCGGCGTTTAGCACCATTTCTCCCGAACAGATAACAGAAATACTAGCGGAGTTGCTCCGCATCGGCTGGCTGGAGTGCCTTGGCCAGGAGTTAATTATCGGCGTCGAAGGAGAGTATGTTGTCAATTCCCGCGACTTCTACAGTGTCTTCAAAACGGAGCCGGCCTTTAAAGTCCAGTACGCAGGCAAAACGATCGGAGAAATTCCGCTCACGCCCCAGGTACGGGAAGATGAGAATTTACTGCTGGCCGCCCGCATCTGGAAAATTAAGTACATCGACGAGAAGGCCAAGAAAATGGAGGTTGTGCCGGCTAATGATGGCAAACGGCCTATCTTCTTGGGCGTCGGGGGCTTAGTAGATGCCAAAGTGCGGGAGAAAATGCTTCAACTGCTACTCACTGCTAGCAGCCATCCCGAACTGGATGAAGCGAGCCAGCAGGCCCTGCGGGAGTTGCGGCAGGAATTCGCCAGCTTTACACTCTCCGATATAGCGCACGAACGCCCCGTGTTGGTGAAGGAGGAAAAGTTGGTGCTCTATACGTTCACCAGTACCAAAATCAATCGCAGCCTGGCCTTTCTACTGGACTGCCTGGACATAACCGTGCCCTACGCGTACGACGAGCCTACTAGCAGCTTCGTGCTCACGCTGCCCCCGACCCGGCTGCCGGGATTACTGGAGCAATTGCGGCTCTACGCCCAGGATGTGGAAGTGCATATACTGGCAGCCATCCCTAAAAATCCTAGTCTGCTGGACTTTGCCAAGTGGGGGGCTTCCCTACCTACCCGGTATCAGGGCGAAGTGCTAAAGGAGCGCTACTTCGATTTTGACGGGACGGCGGCCTTACTCCGCGACCTGCGGCCGATGTTATCCTCCCCAACCGAGGATGCCCTCAAAACGCGTCCGCGCTAACTGCTTTTTAAAAGACCCTAACTGCGGTTGACAAGCCTGCTGCTTATCCTTACCCACTGATTGCTTCACGTCCTTCTCTACGGGGTTCTCGTTACAACGGGGCGGAAAATTACGCTAAGCCGTTGCGGCTGGGGTAGTGAGCGGAGGTTGCGGCTGGCGCAGCGGGCGTAAGCCCTTGCTAAGCAAGGTTTCCTGCTCAGCGAAGGTGTATTACCCAGGCGGTTGATGTGCTCATAGCGAGCGGGGGAGAGGTGAACCAAGTCCTCGTCTTGGACGGGGTAGCCTTCGGCCCGCAGCTGCGTGACCACTTCCTGCATATAGACGGTGTTCCAAACGACGACGGCATTGGTGAGCAGGTTTAGGCAGCCCACGACCTCCTGCTGGGCCTCTTCCTGTTTGCGGCGCAGGACCCCGTCGCCCCCGAACCAGAGCCAGCTGCGCAACGCGTGCAGATGCTCCCCTTTGTTGAGCTGGGTATTGATTTTACGCCGCAAGGGTTGGTGCAGCAGGTAGCGCAGGATGAAAATGGTTTTCACCAGCCGGCCGTATTCCTGCAAGCCGTAGGTGAGCTGGTGCTGCCGGGGGTAGGCCTGCAATTTGCGAATGAACAGGGAGGCCGTCACGTAGCCCAGCTTGAGCGAGCCCGCCACGCGCACCAACTCCTCCCAGTGGCGGGTCAGGTACGCGGGATTGACCTGGCCGGTAAACTTGAGGGCAGGATAGTCCAGGTCGAGCCCCTTGATTTTGCTCAGCTTCTGGTCGCCGATATCGCGCAGGCGGGGCGTGAATTCCAGGCCCAGCAAGTCAAAAAGAGCGAACACCAGGTCCGTGTAGCCGGCCGTATCGGTGGTGTGCTCCAGGATTTCCAGTTCCGTTTCATTGCCCAGGATTTCGTCCAGCACATAGGTCGCGTCGCGCTCGGTGGCGGCGATGACCTGGCTGCCGTACTGCGCGTACTGGTCGGCCGTGTGGGTATAAAACGTGACCCCGCGCCCGTAGCCGAAGTATTTGGGCAGGGCCCGGGCGTTGCGCACGGCCCCGCTGACGGGGAAGCGCTGGCCATCGGAAGACGACAACGTGCCATTGCCCCAATACGTGGCCAGCCACTGCCGATGCTGGTAATTAACCAGTTGCGTAGTCGCCGGCCGCAGGGTTTCCTCGCGCAGACAGCTGCGGGCGGTCCACCACAGGGCCTGGTAGTCGAGGCCGGTACTCTGGGCCATATCGGTCAGCGGAATCGTGCAGCCCAGCGCCAGCAGGCTGGCGTAGCGCAAGGTGGCGTGTTGCGCCTGACGCGGCGCCCTGCCTTCGAGCGGCTGCAGCTGGGCCGCAAACTGCGTCCAGCCGTCCACTTCCACCAGCAAGTCCGTGCGTTCGACGCGGGGCAGCCGGCGAGTGATTTCCTCCTGCAAGGCCGTGACCGAGGCGGGCAGTTCTTCGGCCTGTAGGCGCGGCACGACCAGGCGACCGGCGGCTTCGTCGAGGTAGCTCTCGTGGCCACTGGCCAGCAGGGCTGCTACCTGGGGCAGCAACTGCTGTAACTCCGCGATGCGCTGGGCAATCCGCTCGATGGGCTGAGTAGGCAGATTGAGTTGCTGGCAGGCCTCGGCCCGCACGGTGGCCCATTCGCCGGCCGGCAGCAGGTAGCTTTCCAGCGGCGCGTACTGGCGCGAGTCGGGCAGGAAGACATCGCCCGAGCGCAGCCGCTCGCGTAGCGTCGTGAGCACGCCCAACTCGTAGGCCTGGCGGTGGCCACCGGGGGCGTCCGCCGCTTCGGCCGCCCGCACGAACCGGGTCCAGGTCGGGGTCATAAAGGCTTGCGGCACCTCGTCGGGGAGTTTGCGCCGCCGCCCGGCTTGCAAGTCGGCCACCAGCGTGAGGGCCTGGGCGAAGTCGTCCCCCTGATAGGCGTGGGCAAAGTGCAGCTGCGTGAGCAGCTGACCGGAAAATTGTTTGACGCTGGCGTAGCGCTCGGCCAGGAACGCGAGGTGGGAATGGCGGCTGGGCTGCAACAGGGTGCGGCTCACTTCCAGGGCCGTGAGCAGGGCCTCGCGGGAGAGAGCCTCGTAAATCGTGGCCCGCAGGACCGGCCCTGGTACCTGCTCCTCGTCCACGACCAGGCGGGCGGCCTCCCCCAGCGTGAGCAGGGCCTGGTCTTTGGCGGCCGCCATGCGCTGCTGGTAGGCGTCGAGGTCGCGGCGGGCCTTGGCGGTGGCTCCCTCCCAGTACTGGTCGAACAGCTCGACCACCGCGTCGGTCAGCGCCAGCAGGCTCTCGCGCAGAAAGGCCACCAGGGCGGGGTAGCGCTTTTCCGGGCTCAGGCGCTGCAAATAGCTGTTGCGGCGCGCCCGCACCAACCGGGCCAGGCGCTTCTGGCGGTTGATGTGCAGGCTGCTCGTGTCCCAGGCCGGCACGCCCAGCTGCTGGAGGAAAGCCAGTTTGGCCAGGGCCTGCGTCAAGGCGCGGGGGCTGGCCGTCGTCGCCGTCTGGCACAGCCAGCGGTGCCGGGTGAGGGCGGCCGGCGTGTCATCGGGCACCAGCAGCGCGTCGAGTGTGGTCAATAGACCGGGCTGGTTGAGCAGCGGCTGCAGGCGGCGAAACGATTCGCGGTGGGCCTGCTCGGCCAGGCTGCCGACCAGCCGCTCCAACGTGCCGATGGCCGGGCGTAGGAGCTGATGCTGGCGCAGCTTCTGGCACGCCAGGTCCAGCAAGAGCCGCTCGTTGTCGTGCTCCAGGGCCCGCTCCAGCAGCCAGGATTCCAGCCAGCCCTGTTCCAGCGGAGTCCATTTGCTCCAGCCCAGGTGTTTGAGCGCCGCTTGCAGGTGGGCCGTGCGCGTGGCTTCCCGGCTCCCGTAGTCGGTAAGGTCTGCTGGCGGGCCGTCGGACAGCTGCCCGGCCACAAAGGTCCGTAGCTCGGCGGGCACCTCCACCGCCCAGGCGTCGGGTAGGTAGCCCAGGTAGCGCAATAAGCCCAGGTGCAGGGCCACGCCCAGCCGACTGGTGGCCCCGCGAAAAGTGGCCACGAAGGCCCGGTCCGCTTCGCTCAGGTGAAAGTGCTGGCGCAAGTCGCGCTCGGCGATGACGGTCGGCAGTTGCTGGTAGCGCTGGCGCTCGGCCTGGGTCAGAAAGTCAAGGGGCATGGGCGGGCGGGGCGTCTCGAAATACGGTCGTTTTCCGGCGACAAGCC
>JAABUL010008693.1_pt1 | contig 10202 bp, 9 predicted proteins | sample 5559151 | NCBI WGS metagenome assembly JAABUL01 (sample SAMN10711876, study PRJNA513368) | rock metagenome | isolation source: Antarctica rocks | place: Antarctica: Victoria Land, Pudding Butte sud | reverse complement strand
GGAATTGTCACCACCATCGTCTGGGAAGCTTCCTCTGGAATCAAGCAGTTTGGGTTCTTGTACTCGCAGAGCACCTTCTATTCCATTTAAGCCATCTTTACCTAGAGTTAAACTTAATTCGCTAGCAGACGATTTAATTGGACTGTGTTGATCCTCTTGGGAGACCAGATCAATGACGGGAGCCACGGGCATCTGAGACGTAGAGATCGTTGAATCTAACGTCTCGCTGGGTGAAGATTGCCATGGTGTATCCCCTACATCGCATCTGCTCCGCTTCAGTGCTCGCTCTCCAACTCCATCTTCGCTCCCACTCTTGCGCTTGATCTCTAGAATGTGCTTCGGGATAGCGGTTTGGTCGAGACACCTTTATCCTTAGTGGCGTGGCGCAGGATTGGTAAATATCTTGCTGAGTCCCTCCAGCGAAGAATTAGCTAACTATCCTCCGCAGGGATCTGCAGCTGCCATAGATCATCAGGGGATTCAATGCCCCAAAACGCCTTATCTGCAATAGCTAAGGCAAGAAGATACTGGGTATCATCATGATTAAGTTTATCGTGCTGGAAGGTAGATGCACCATATCTTTGGATCTTTATTAGCGCCAATCTTGTTGCAGGTGTAGGAGAACGAACGTGATGTTTTCTGGATCGCGATTATTCTTGACCCAGCGTTGATCGATCCTATGAATAACCTTCCACCCACCCTTGGGGATGCGAGTTAAACCTACCTCGATGTCCTACATACAGTCAATGAACGCTTCGAAGATTTGGGCATGGATATGCACCCTATATCGAAGACCAGCTTCATCTTTGTTGTGCCTATTGGGAAAGAATGCGCCAATTCTCGCACCAGTCCAACAATATATCGCGATAGCGAAGGGAATTTGAACTTTGTTGCGCGGATGAATGAAGCGAATATCGTCGTTGGTCCAAAAGGTTTTGTGAAATCGAATCCATTCTTGCTCCCCAAAAAGATACTTCGGCTTCTTCTTGTTCACAACAAGGTTTTCCCGGACCAATGTGTTCCTAGTCCACTAATAGATTTGATCAGCCTAGAGAACCGTGTAGCTGATTGTGTAATTACCATACCTCGTACAATTCACGTCTGTCTTCCTCGGCGTAAGAATTGCCAGTAACACGAGCAAATCCGGCGAAAAACCACTCCTCAAAAGTTTTCATAGAATCGACAGTGGGCCGTCCCTTATTGTCGATCACTCCCTTGCTGACAGAGACCTTGAAACGAAGGAAATCCTTTAAAATCGCAATATCGAGAGGAGGTACGCCATTTTTGAGACGCTTCGGCACCACACCATGGTATTGACCCGCTTGCCACTTCTGCTCGATAAGGGTTGCCCAGCTGTTGGATCTTGTGAGTATGAAATACCGCTTGCGATCAAACTCAACAGTATTTACTTACTTTTGGAATTGGTCCACCGCCGAGTCTTGATCTTCCAAGGTCTTCGCAACGCTGGTCATTTTGTCCTTGATGCTGTCTTGCGCGTGGTGAGCTCCCGGCGTATAAGCCTTGGCTTGAGACCTGGTCGTCAATTCCTCGATTGTTGCTCTCTTTCGGCCCATATTGTGGTCGCGTGATATCAAGGAGCAATGAAGATTGCAAGGTGGGGAGTTTTCGACCCGGAGCCATAAATGGCGGCAGATTGCTGCCTCTTATATTTCTAGCCAGCGATCGTTAAGTGAAGCAGGACTTCACTTGCATTTTTTGCTCGCCCCGTCAGGTATCTCTTCTTTCTAGCCACCAGGTTGCAACCATCCCTCACGCCCTGCTTGTTCGTCATGGCAGTACTGTATCGTTCAGGTCGACAGCATGGGACGAGCACGGCGCAAAAAGGCCAGGTTACCTCCGAGCTTTTACCTTGCGCAGCGCGCACGGCTCGCCGCAGAAGGGAAGACCAAGGGAAAGGCTGCGGACAACACGACGAAGAGTTTAGCATCGGTATTGAAGAAGTGGAAGAGGTAACTCGTCTTTCGTCGAACTCTACGAACGCCCGCACTAACGAAATCACTATTCAGGTTTTGCGGCGAACTTGGCTACAACCCTCAAACTTTCCTCGAAGACGCACAGGTGCCAGACTTCAAAATCTTTTGGAAATGGACGATGGATCGCTACAACAGGATCAATGTGGCTTCAAGCTTACGGAACTACTGGCGGGTTCTGAGAATGCATGCCCTCGACATCGCTGATCGAGACTTCGATCCACGCGAGAGACGGGATATACGCAATGTGAGACGCTGATTCCTGCGAGCTTCGGAATCTCCACGCTGACGTTGCGGCTTTGCCAGTACATCAATCTCCTCGTCGACGAGTATAGCCTTCGCGTTCTCCCCAAAAGGAAACCGGTCATCGGCCTCGACGATCTCTACCTTCTCCTCTATACACACTGGGTGCTCGATGATTCGACATTCAAGGATGAGCGGCAGCGGGTTCAAGTTGCTACCGGCTTACTTACGGCCGCTTTTTTCGGTTGCCGACCGTGTTCGTTGTTCGACACTCGAGTCAAACTTGACGATCCCGATGCCCCGGACGTACCCACCAACGATACCGTGGTCGCCTGTCCCCCCGGAGCCAGAAAGGCTGTGAACGATGTCAATATGGACGAAATGAACGACCTGAAGAGCAATCGTGATGGTGATACTGGAATGTCTATCGGTGCTGCTGGCGAAGTCGACGGCGATTCCAACAAGTCCTGGGCTGGTAGCAGCGACAGCGATTCCGGCTCGCTTTATGACTATAGTGAGGATTGCGACACCGACGACGATTGCAATGCAGGGCCCGAAGAAACTCGATCGTTCCTGTATCGCCATTTCACCATTAGCATCGTTGCCAATCGAACTCCTGGGAAACCTAACCTGGTCTTCATGAAGGCGACTCTTCTCCACACCAAAGGGGAAGACAATAATCCGCGAATGTAAGCAACTCTGCACGTCACGTTCCCCTCCCCTTCTTACACTCCCGCTGGTCCGTGGCTGACCTATATCCCTTGGCAGAAAAACGTTGGTCATCGGTGGAGGAGAAGACGATCCGCTGTTCTCCCTCCTTGATCACTTCATATCTCTCGCGGTGTACGATGACGCTTTCGAAGCTACGTACGCGAAAAGCGTTGAGAACATGTTTTGGGTGCGGATACCACCCGGCAAGAAGAGCTTGACGTTGAAATGGAAACGTCGAGTTCTGGATCTTCCAGTCTTCCGGGAGCCGTTGCGCGGTGCGGGTGGAGCGGGCACATCGCCGACAGCACCGCTACGAGCTAGCACGTGGATCCGTCACCTTAAACGTCTCGGCCAGAAGGCCGGCTTCGAACATTCTTTCACCCAATATGGGCTCCGACGTGGCCTCCTGAATGTTGTTAACAGTACGTCTGCCCACGGATCCCCGCTTCCGATTTGCTTCCCAAGAATCGTTCACACGCTAATCACATGCGCGATCAACAGACAGCGCTCCTGCTTCGGTGCGAGATCAGCTCTTTGACCACCAGCAAGGAGCCGTCGGTTACTATTTGGACCAGGAGATTCGATTCGACACCGAATCCTGCTACCTGGGGAAGCCATCCAACGAGGTGGTCCAAAAGATGGCCAGGCTCGCCAGTTTGACGGCCGACCCGAGCGCCCCGACGGAGCTGTCGTCCGAGCAGAAGACCAAGCTGACACAGCATCCGCAAGTGATCCACCTCAGCCAACGAAACAAAGCGCTCACGTCACAAATCCACAACGCAGGGTACAAAAATATCGGCGATGCCGAAGGGACGACACTTTTTCAAAAGAAGAAAAAGGCTGCAGCCCGGTTGAGTTGTTTGAAAATCAAATTGCGAAATCACATGATCGTGCAAGCTCGTAAACGACACTTCCGGAAGGCTGACACTCTGGCCTTTGACGCTCAATTTTCTGCGACCACAGCCGATCACACGGTCGCAACAGACACCCCACCCGCGAAGCCGATCGAATACAATATCCCCGAGCGAGCTGAGGTGGTCCGACTGACCTGCAGGCCCAGCGATGGCTTGAGTGATGGAAAAAAGCTCCAGCGAAGAATCCAGGCCATCGAAGCCAGAGCGGCTTTATGCGAACGGCGGGAAACCCAACGCCGTGCTCGGCCCAAGTCCACCGTCAAATAAGAGGAGTCGGAGGAGGATGCCAGAGATGATTTCCCCACGGCTTGCCGGCCCACCCAATGCCTGTTCTGCCTGGGTGACGAAAGGTTACCCTACCAACATCGGGTCTTCGAGTATGCTAAACCCAACAAGATGATGAATGAGGTTGCGAAGCACTTGAAGAAGTACGCCCCCGAGGATGAGGTCCTGTGTCCGCATCCACAATGCAGGGCAGCAAGACTGGTCCTGCCGAGTGTGATGGCTTTCAAGAATCACACCGCGACCGTGCACAGAATCTTTTTGCGAGCGTAGGCCCGGTCCGCATTTCTCGTATTTCGTTGCTCCTTTATGTTTTCCCAGCGAGGATCAATGCGTTGAATTTACTGTACTGTAGCAGTATGCCATTGGTTGAAGCTATAAATAGATAATAATATCCAGAGATTATCTCCCGAAAAAGTGGTAAGCTTCATGATACCCCATTCGCGACCGACAACATCTCTTCTATGGATTGTAGAAGGCCCAAATATAAGGGAGGAAGAAGGAGGTTGGTTGGCTGTGATGGAAGAAATATGTCCCTATAGAGGCGTCCCATTTTTCCAGGTCCTCCGATTTTGGATCTGACATTCTCTCATCGATCCAAGGTCAAACAGGAAAAGTCTTACAAATCAAAGAGGTGGAGATCACGATGGATGGACGGTTCAAAGAGGTTCATCAGCGGTTTCAAGAGGCGGATAACAAGATGGATGCACGTTTCAAGGAGGTGGACAAGAGGTCGACGAGGTGAACAGACAATGAGAGAGTATCTCAATGTTTAATGGTTGATCTATGATTACGTTGCTGTTCCAAAAGTCCTGCCTCGAGTCACTTGAGCACAGTTTTGGGTATTGAGGGCCAAAAGCTGACGCATTCGTTTCACCAACCAGAAAATCCTATGACGGAAGGCGTATCCATCAGAGTAGGCTTTGCAGGCAAGGCGCTTATGTAAGTCAGTATGAGGTTTTCTCTTCCAAGCTTTCGCCTGTCTCGCCGGATCCTCCTCGAGCATTCGGAGTAAAAGGAGAAATTTGATTGTTTCCGCGTTTGTGAACAAGGCTACCACGAGGAGGAACGACTACCCAGAATGTAAGTCGTCTCGCTAGGGAAATGGATCAAACGTGTAATGACCGATCCGCTGTAAAAAGTATACGAATGCATGGTGGAGGGCAGTCGCTCCATTACCTGATTGTGGCCACTGGCTGTCGCGAGGTGCAATGCTGTGTGCGCAGATCTGTTATGTGCGTGAACGCTGACACCATGATTCAAAATTTGGGGAGAAAATTTGTCTTCGTCCGATCGTGATATACGAGCAAAGCCTTATCTATCTGCAATCTCGTCTCGGTCCGCATCGCTTTTGATTGACAAAACCTCGTTCGACGGCAGGCGTCTCTCGCTTTCTTACTTGAAGGCCGCCGTCCCCTTACGTTTCTTTCTCTGGCTTACTGAGGCCTTTCCCGCTCGTTTGCGTTTATTCGTGCTGCTAAACTTGTCGTCAGCATTCTTGACCCCGCGGGTGGTACATAATTCTGAAAGAAGTCGCAACCAAACAGAAGGCACAGGTGTGATATCCACCGACCTTTTGTCAAGATCTTCGCTTCTGTCTTCTGCGTTGTCAGCCTGAATGTTGACCCGTCCGCTGATCTCGCTGGCGCTTGCTTTTTGATCTTCCGAGAACTTATTCCGCAATCGGTCGATTTCACATCTGAGGTCTCTATTTTCTGACTCCAGGAGGTCATTTTTAGCCTCGAGTTGCGCGTATTTGGAATGGAGATGGCGAAGTTCACTCTTCTTTCAGTAAATTAGCAAGTGAGGCTTTAAATTAGAAAAAGACTCGTGGCGGGTTCTGTGCCATTGCCTTTACCTTGATTTCGACCTTGGTATCAAGGAATTTGGCCTCCTCAATAGCTTCAAGTGCCAGATCCAGATTGTAACCCTCGTCACCCTGCCCCCCTGATGGCCCCAAATCGGCTTTAATCACTCGAAGCCTGTCTTCAAAGGCCTCAATATCTGGAATAGGTTCACCCATCATATACGGGGAGTGCGGCATAATTGTGGGTCTCAATAGTGAATTAAAAAGAAGAATACTGATGCTTGCTGAAGTCAGACGATAGGAATGAAGTTTGTATGCCCAGGCTGCAGTGTTTGGTTCGGCGCCACTATTATTAACCGAATCGATGGCGATCTTTCGCCGGCGTAGCTGACCCAGAGGCGACGCACGCGCACACCAATAGCAGTGCATGGTGCGCGTCCCTTGGGACAAGATGCAGGAGAAAAGAGGGCTCCTGAGGGGTTCTCCTGGGCCAGAATCGCCCTCAGATCTCACAGCTTTGAGACCAACCAGAAACACTTATGCTTGGTTTCACGTGTGACCGAGTCAACGGCATTATCACTGCATCGTCACGCCGCTCAGGAGCGTTTGTAGGGGGAAAGCGTTCATTCGCTAATACTTGGCGTCAGCGAAAAGATTTCAAACGCTCTAAATATGTATAATCAGTAGCTGTGGATGGATTGCTGCGGCATTAAGTCAAGCAGTCTTCTGGATTAGCAACTTGATCGACCTGTATCCCATACTGCCGCTCGCCAGCGTAAAATCTTTGCGAACATTGGCAAACGCGATACCATTGGAGCCTTATGCCAAACGCACAAGAGATCTAATCTCGAGACGATGAGGGACGAATTTAGTTATTAACCCGCGATTAGATCCTCGAGCTGCCACGTCGCAGCTTCAGAACCTCCGATCAGTCGGTATCTGTCAGCTAGCTTGGGGCAACCTTCATACGCGCCGCCACGACCCTGCTGCCTCGACGTTGGCGACATCGAGCTAAACGACAGCGGACCCCCGAACCACCAATCGCTGCGATCGAACGCGTTAGTTACTCCCACATAGCCAATCTAAAGCCTAATCGGCCTATTGGAGGATGACGCCAAAAGTCCTGGCAGACAGAGGGTAGACAGGGGCATTTCCGCAGACCTCGAGGAGGAGGAAGGCTGACTTCGAAGGCAGCTCACAATAGCCGAGGTAGGCGATGGAGTCAGCGACAAGTCTAAATACGGCGTCACAGCGCCAAGGGTGAGGGAGAGACACAAAAGTGTAGTGTAATGTTCATTGATTCCCATCTCTCATGCAAGTCGGTCAGCGTAGAGAAATTTTTCCTTGCGATCTAATCAATGTTGCAGTGGTTGCCAATCTAAAAGTAGAATGATGTGTTTCAGGCCCGCGGCGGATGATCCCGATGACTCATGGACCAATTAGGTTAGTTACTGTCGCAGCCCCGAAACAGTGCCGCCGCCAAGGCTTCATTGCCTGCCAACCACCACGCCTTGTGTTGTCCTGTTCGTAACAACATCCCACAGCGCACCAGCGGCAATAAAGCTGTGTGCCTCCCGTCCCCTCATTCTCAATCATCATGTCCCCACCACGAGCAGAATTAGATATTAGGAAACACGGGCAGCAACATTTGCTGGACCCACTGGAAAACCAAGGTATACCAGCCGCCATACATTCCAAACCGTTCTTCAGCTGACAACCTATAGCAGCACAACCATGCGGTATCAGACGAAAAAGGTCGGTTACACCTGTTCGTAAGAGCGCACGGCTACAAGAGGGAAAACGCCGTTGTCAACAACCAGAGATTCAAGAACAACTATTTCAACTTCCTTCTCCGACCAGTCTCACGCCTGACAAAGAGGTATGTTCTACAATCTCTCGACATACAACTGCGACCACTGACTTAGGCCAAAGCATCCACAGGAATCAGTCAACCCATCCAATCTAGATCGGAAGCGGAAACGGAGTGAAGAGCTTGGACAGAATTACACACCTGAGGCCAAAGGAGCTGCCTGTACACCTTCCCAACGCTGGGAGAGCCCTACCCGAAAACGTCAACGAACCTCACCCGCAAAATGTGCTATTGCAACACGTACAGGCCTTCCTAGTGACACCACGAACCGCGACGTCAACCCCATCCAGCGTTGGATCGAAGAAGGAAGCTGGTCTGGAGGAACTTCCAGGCAAGACAGCAGCATGACTCATTCACTTACCAGAAAGAGGTCAACTCCGTCTCTCAGCAAACACGAATCAGACATAAGTGGCGTTTCTTTAAGAGAGGGAAAGAATCCTGCCGTTAAGAGCCGACGCTATGAGTCGATCCTTCCGTCTGCTAGCATCTACATGGGCAAACCTGAGATCCCTCCTACGAATGAATGCAAGAACTTCTGCGTGACCATGCTCCATGCTGAGCAACCAACTCCTCAGGACACAATCTTTCGAGATGACCTATTTGAAACGGCCTGCGATAACATAAGGAACAAAAACGAGGCCAGAGTCATTCAGGACATCGCCAGATTGATTGTTCCCTCTCCAGAGACGTTGAATATGTTTGGTGCTACACACCTAAAGCACGTGATCGAAACCGTCGATGAAAGCTGGATCAAATCCATCCCCCTCGTCAAAGGTCCTCGCCCCCAGCCCGACTTTGCAATAGGGGTCAAACCGTCTGCATTCACTTCTGACCAACTTAAGAAATTACAACCCTCTGTTGGTGATTGGCAGACTACATCTCGTCTGATGGCTACAGATGAGATGTATTTCCCATTCCTGACCTCGGAGGTGAAATGCGACAACGAGGCACTCAATATCGCGAATCGGCAAAATGCTCATAGCGCTGCCGTTGCAACAAACGCTGTCGTCGAGTTGTATAGATTGGTGTCCCGTCAAGATGAGCTTCATCAAAAGATCCTTACCTTCTCAATCTCGCATGATCATCGGGCTGTAAGGATCTATGGCCATTACGTTCTAATCAATGGGAAGGATATTTCTTTTTACCGCCATCTGCTTCGAGACTTCAGCATCACGGACCAAGACGATATAGATAAATGGACTGCCTACAAGTTCACCTTGAGCGTTTACAATGATTTTCGCCGAATTCACCACGAAAGAATCTGTTCCGCCGTTGACCAGCTACCCAACCCAGAAGACTTCGCTGTAGAGTCCTTCTCCCAGCAATCAAACCTTGAGTCCTTCGAACAAGACGACAGCCAATTGACAACCTCGTACTCACAACAGACAAAGCCGGAACTTCTGTCATCTCAGGACTCTAAACCTATGTTCAAGAAACCGAAGGGGAGAGGCAAGAAGTAATTGCATTATTGGGAAAGTGAGGGAGTGTAACTTCACTAGTCTTCAATCTTGCTCTTGAGGCGGCCTTGACCATAAAGTTAGAGAGATGGAGAGTTTTACAATCGACGTTTTCAAGATAATTATAGCATAATTCCTAGATATCCACAACCACGCCAAGACTTCTTTCAACCTCCCCGTTGCAAGCCTATGATATAGCCCAACCACATCATCATCGGAAATTTCATGCCTTCCAACCCGTCTCGCACTAGTGACTTGTTCTGGGCTGCAGTCAAGGTACATCTGCCAGCAAGGGCGCGATATCCATTGTGTTCCATCTCATTAAGAAACCTGAAACCGACTTGGCCTTTATCAGGCCGATTGGCTTTTCGCACCCCTGAGTTTCCCGTGGTTTAAGACCGTGAAAATCTGCAGGACGTCTGTGGTACATGTGGTCGTGTATCCTCTGTCATCTTACGATGCCGTGATCGCCGATGGCACCAACACGATACTTTTGATCCGGGAATCAGAAATCGCCATCGACAGCGACCTACTGTTATTTGCATTGAATATTGGCATTGAAGCAAACGAGCAAGGTCGTTGTTTCGAAACCGAAGAAGATCTTGACAAGATATCATGAGGTCTGGGCAGCTATGGACACTACACGCACAGTTGGCCTGATAGCGAGTATCTCTACTCGGCGACGAGAGTGAAAGTCTTGAGGAAATTGCCATTGTATCGGTATCTGGGGTTCGTGCCAATGAAATGTCCCGTCCAGAGCATGGGCGTAAAGGGGGTACGGTTGATAACATTTCTAAGCGACACCGTGTACTCAGACAAAAAAAACACCACCAAAAACCAAATAGTCTAGCAGTAGCACAATAGATTTGCAGACAAGATCCTTTCTGGCCACTCTTTTCTACCCAACGCCTGCTTTCATGTACCGTA
>JAABUL010008692.1_pt1 | contig 10203 bp, 16 predicted proteins | sample 5559151 | NCBI WGS metagenome assembly JAABUL01 (sample SAMN10711876, study PRJNA513368) | rock metagenome | isolation source: Antarctica rocks | place: Antarctica: Victoria Land, Pudding Butte sud | reverse complement strand
TAGGGATAGATTTTGACTACTCAAGGCATCGAACCCGAGTTCATAATCATAACGTATCTGTGTCGTAGCTACTGGCTCTTTTAAGTACTTAGTTGAGATTGCAGCTCTCCAGAGTCCATACTTTTTGGTCTTGGCAATCACAAAGTTCCTCGTCTCAATCCGGTAAAGCGCCGTGAGCGCCAAACGACGACATTTCGAGCTAAGCCAATCGTTCAATAGATCTTCTCCAGCTCTTTGCCAATCGCCACAGTCACCATGTTTGCAAGACAGGTGTTTCGAGCAGCGCAGCCGTTGAAGCAAGTACGCCTCTTCCCCAAGATCTCCCCCTTTTCGCTCAACCCCTTCCAAACAAGCTCTAATCCATCTTCCGCACCATCTTCCCGTCCATTGTATTAACAATCACCCGAATCTACAGAGCGTTCGCCGCTACGCCTCCCCTCCAGGCCCAGCATCTGGTGGCTCGAACACAGCCATCTATGCAGCCGTCGGCGCCGCTGCTTTAGGAGGTGGAGGATACTATTACTTCCGAACCTCAAAACCAGAAGCCGGTGTATCGCCTTCAAGTAATACAGTACCCGCATCGCCCTCTCACGAGACCACTTCACCTCACTCAGCCAAACCTGAAGACCACGCGCCTGCTTCGAGCGAGGAGCAAAATACCGTGCCCAGCTCGCCCTCACCCAGCGCGTCCTCGCCCCAAGCCTCCGCATTTACAGGCGGCGCCCAAGGTTTCATAGACCTGAAACTCGACTCGGTGGAGCAGATAAACCACAACACGAAAAAGTTCCGCTTCGCACTGCCTAATTCCGACGATGTGTCCGGGCTGCAGATCGCCTCGGCGCTGCTGACGAAGTACAAGGGGCCCGAGATGGAGAAGCCGGTTATAAGACCATACACGCCTACGAGCGATGAGGATGAGAAGGGATATATAGATCTCGTGGTCAAGCGGTACCCGAACGGGCCGATGAGCGAGCATCTGCACAACATGGAGCCCGGACAACGGTTGGATTTCAAGGGCCCGATACCCAAATACCCTTGGTCGCCGAATAAGCACGATCACATCGCCTTGATTGCTGGCGGAACGGGAATAACACCGTAAGTCCTACCCTCTCTCGCTCCCCTGCTCTCCACATCCTTCAACCTCTCCAATACTAAAATCACCCTCTCCAAAAACAGAATGTACCAACTCGCCCGCGCCATCTTCAAAAACCCCACCGACAAAACAAAAGTAACCCTCATCTTCGGCAACCTAACCGAAGCCGACATCCTGCTCAAGCGCGAATTCGAAGACCTCGAAAACACCTACCCGCAACGCTTTCGCGCCTTCTATATGGTCAACACGCCCGGCGAAAACTGGCAAGGGGGGACAGGGCATATCACCAAGGAGTTGCTGAAGACGGTGCTCCCCGAGCCGAAGGAGGAGAATGTCAAGATCTTTGTGTGCGGGCCGCCGGGGCTGTATAAGGCGGTTAGTGGGACGAAGAAGAGTCCGGCGGATCAGGGGGAGCTGACGGGGATGTTGAAGGAGTTGGGGTATGGGCAGGATCAGGTGTATAAATTCTAGAAAAGGGATAGGTGGATGAGTGTAACATAGCGATAGACTAGCATATAAAAGCACATTCTGTACTCTTCGAGATTGTCTCGCACTTTATATTCTATACAATCCCATTCCCATACTACCAACCCTCCTACACCTCAACACTCCTCCACCATAGACTGATATTTCCCAACTCCCTTCTACCAGTGCTATATCAAGCTGAGAATACAACAACCCCCTTGCCAAAACACCAACAACCCATCCAACTAACCCCCAAACAGTGCTAAAACCCACAACAAACGAATGCCCGTGGCCCCCCCCCCCATCAAACTCTCTCAATCCCATCCCCAAACCCCCTCACAAACAAATCACAAACGCAACATCAGAAAGTCCTTCACAATACCATCTATACCATCACCCACCTCATCTCGCCGTTTTCATCTCGACCACCCCTAGACTACCTTACCCTTGCAACCAATCATTCCCTTGCTTCATCTTGAATCCCTCCCATGTTCCGGCTCCTACCTTTCTTTACAACATAAAAGGCCACGCGATCTTCTCAATAATACCGCTGATTTAAAAAGCATGTAGAAGTGCATTTCGAGCGAGACAGGTTGGTAGCAGAAGTGACCCTAAAACGGACATCGTAGTCAGCATCAACATCATACTCCAATGCAAAATATCGTAATGCTACCCCGGATAATGCAGCAGCACGTGAGGAAATTTAGGCGACGTTCGCGCATTTGGGAAAGTCGAGCAGTCAAGTAGCGCTACCGGGCCGGTTGAGACATAAAGTTATGTGGCGCTGAAGGAGAGGAGGGTAGGTAGGTGGAGGATAAGAAAGGCGCTACACCGTCCGACCAGCAAATACCGCTCCATCACTGGAGAATGGGGGGGGAAGGACATGAGCAGAGCGTCAATTGTTCCGATGGGAAAAGGGATGGGAACGGCTGTGGGGATAATATTGATAGATGTTGATGTGCGGGATGGAAGCAGGAAGATGGCGGAGGAAGGGGGTTTTTGGTTGTGGGATGGGAGGGCGAAATGGCTTTATAGACTTGTATTGTTGGAGTCGGGAAACGCGGTTTGGTGCAACGTAGGTTCCTTTTCGTACGTTTGGGGGTGTCCAGTACTGATTAAGAGATATATAAATAATGCGTTCATCGGCTGGCTCATCGGTTTTCGCGTCCAGCGTCGACGCCGCAGGCTTTATAAGAGCAGTTGGAGACTTCGGTGTCATTGATGTGACGGAGTCGCTGGCGTCAGAGCTTTTCTTGATGAGACTCCAAGTAGGAGCACTTTTCGCTGGTCACATTCCCGAGACGATCGGTTGAAATTCCATAGATATAGTGAGTCTATCTCTATACATGATCTTCATCATGGCATCTGATCTTGCGCTTAAGCGTACTCAATGTTGGAGCGCAGATTACATTCCGATACATCGTGGGCTGCTTTGCCGCTCCTCTGCTGGTCTGTTCACACGGCTGAACATCAAATCTCTGGAGTAGGATAGAACGGACATACGCATTTCCGGGCTTTGCCTATGCTGCCTTCATAGGCACAATCTTTGGCCCCATTGTGGATGGATTTATTGGACAATCCTCGCTAGTATCCTGGCGATGGAATGACTGGATAGCTTTGGTCATCTCAGGCCTAGTCCTCTTCGTTGTCGTCTTGTTCCAACCAGAGATGTACGCCCCGAAACTCCTGAAGTGGAAAGCGGCTAAGTCAAGAAGACTCGCAGGCGAGGATCAGTATGAAAGCGAAGTTGAGATTCGAGAAGTCACTTTCGTTCGACGACTCGGCCGCGCTGTGTACCTGTATCAGCATTGCCTTTTCATGTTCCACGCCATACATTGTCTTCATAGCTCTATAGCTTACTGTCATATATATCATCCTCTTCACGTTTCTAATGCCTACACACTCATCTTCACCAAGACGTACGGCTTCATAGAACATATCATTGGCCGCTCGCTCGCTGGCCAAGATAGGAGAAGAGGGTGGCATCCGTCTCCCACCAGAGTCCAGGTTGACGTTCAGGATGTTGGCGGACCAGCGGTTTCGTTCACCATTTTCTTGATGAGTTGGATTGCATATCCTGGATCTCCGCTCGGTGTCAGTGTGCTTGTCGGATATGGCATTATGTGCATATTCATCGACATTTACCGATACATCATCGAAAGCTACATGTCGTATGAGACGAGCGTGCTGTCCAGTGTGACCCTGATTCGATACGTCGCTTCTGGTCGTGTGGTAGGCGATCTTTTGTATCCGTCCATTGTCGCGACCCCTGTCCTCGAAAGAAAGATGCTGACTCCTCGCTTCTCTCAAGTGGAAATCGGGATATCTTTCTACAAAGACCTCGGGGTGCACTGGACCTTAATCATCCTCGGATGTCTGAGTGCTTCGCAGGTTCCCACTCCATAATCTTTCGTTGTTTCGGAGTCAAGGTCCGGAGAAGCAAAGTACGCCATCGTATAACCAAATGTGGCTATACTGTAAATGCATTAGCGATAAGATATTTTGGTAGATGCAGTTGGGGTTTCAATACAGAAGCATTGGACCGGCGTCATGGGACAGATCTTGAATAAACTCGGAAAGATCTTTAGTTTGCTTTGATCCAAATCAATGGCAAAGCCTTTGTTATCAGCAGGCTGGCTTCTCGGTCGTCGCGCTCTTCGTGTCGATTTTCGGCGCTTTGGCCCGTTGCTTTCCATTTTTGACCTTCTGCCTATGCACTCTCATAGGCCTTCCAGCCGTTTTGTGAATTTTCTCCAAAGTAGTATCTGTGAGTGTAATCTTCGTATCTATACACTCTTCCTCCGCACTCTGCTCCCTCTTCTCCTGTTCGGTCAGCTCAACAAACCTTCTCTCCAAGCTGATCGTCAAATGACGACTTCCCTGCACGTCAACCTTCCCACAACCATCCTCCCATCGAATCCCCCACCCCTTCTCCGTCTCAACAGCCACGGCCCCCTCCCTTCCCTCCAACGTCAACCCACCAGCTCCACCCTCTTCACCAGCATCCCAGCCCCAAGACCCAACAATATGCTGTCTGCTTTGCGTTCGATTACCATACCTCACCTCCCTCGTGTCCTTGTCCACATATATCCAATTGAGCATTGGCGGCTCCTTGCTAATCGTAGATACCAAGCCCAGTGGTGGTGGTTGCGGCCGATCTGGGTCCGGGTAGCTGATGTAGAAGCCTTCAAATGGATGACCTTTAAATGACGACGAGAGGGGTTCAATGAAGAGCTTGTTATCTCTGAGCACGACTCTGCCGCCATGCACTTGTCCAGCTATTCCAGAAGTGTTCTCGCAATAGCACTCAAGGTTGAACTTCCTCATGCGTTCTGCCTCCGTCTTGGATGGCTTTTGAGAGTCCTTCTCTTTCTTTTGAGCGGAGACACCTGCGGCAATGCCTATTGTGGTTGGGATGGCGGCGATGGCCAAAAGACCGAAGACCATGGCTACCGGTTCCTCGAAGCCTTCAATGGCACGACGATTTTGCAATCAGCAACGACGACCACCGTACTCAAGTACAACGAAGAGAGCTCTTCCAGACAGATTTTGACATCGTCGCAGAGGCGCTGGGGTTTTACTGCGTCGTCAAAGTAGGAGAGATCGATCAAGGTCCCCAGACCCCAGGGGCCCTAGCGGCAAGGGCGCGCTTTCCGGCGCGTGTCTTCGGGGGCCGGAGGGCTAGGATGCGGGGGATCCGCCCTTAAATAAAGGGTACTCCCGGGTCTCCCGCACTAGATCTTGTTGGCTGTTGGAAAGAAACGTCACGTACCAACACACATAGGTCGGGATGCCTCTCAAAGCCTCAATGGATAGCTCTGAGCCTCAACCAAGAGTTGAGGGCTCGAGCCCGTTGCATGGTAAGCACTCTACTCAAACCCTCACCAGATCAGTGGTTGAGAGCTGACACTGAATCAAGACATTGACTCCCAGTGCTCGACCTCCCCCAAATCCACCGAAAACCCTCCGCGTCCTTACTCCTTGCCACACTCTCTCAACTTGCCGTAAAGCCTTCATCATGGGGTGCAGCCAGCAGTGGAAGCGAAAGCTCGTCTTTGATCAACGAAGCAGGCATCCCAGCATACCTCACACGAATCATTATGAGCCGCCTGGCCTGGCTATCTTCAGAGGACAAACAAGAAGAGATTTGGGAAGCAGCCAGCAAGAGACTCGCCGAACGATCAGGGCGAACAGCCATGCCGTCGGTCTTACGCACCTTCACCATACCTACGCTTTCCGTAGCTCGGGAAACAATCGACATCGAGATCTACGAGCCATCTCTCACAGGCGATAACCTAGGTCACAAAACCTGGGTCGCTTCATACCTACTTGCAAAACGCCTTCCTAAACTCCTGTCCTTTCACTTCTCCTGCGGCTGGACGAGATACCGGCCCCCTACTGCGCAAATGGACGACGACCGAGAACGGCGGGCTAGAGACCCTCCTCGGGTCTCATCAACTCCCAGCGACACCCACCCCAGAGTCCTGGAGCTCGGCGCCGGCACAGGCCTCGTGGGTCTCACAGCCTCCGCATTATTGTCTGCAGACATCCACCTCACCGACCTGCCAGCGATCGTACCCAATCTGCAGCACAACATGAAATCAAATTCAGCGCTGGCAGATCGCAGCGGCAGTCGCGTGACAGCGTCCGTCTTAGACTGGTCTTCCACCCATCCAACCATGAAAGAGGACGACAAATACGACATCATACTAGCCGCCGACTCCCTCTACGCTCCCGAGCACGCCGAATGGCTTGCCGCCACGATGGCCGCATACTTGCAAAAAACCACCACATCTGGAAGAATATTCATAGAATTGCCCTTCCGATCCGTCCAGCCGCCAGAACACGAGCAATTCAGGTGCGAGATGTCAAGCAATAATTTCCAGCTGGTGGAAGAGGGACACGAAACGGGCTTCGACGACTGGGAGAGCAACACTTCCAGCGAACAAGTGGAGGTGAAATGTTGGTGGAGCGTGTGGAAATGGCGCCAATGCACAGAGTAGACGAACATCATCTAGTGTGCGAAAAGACCAAGCACTGGAAGCTATAAACAAACATGTCTCAAAGCAACTACCAAATCTCGATTGGGGCCACCTGGTTAGTCCAAACAACTCTGGGATCAAAAACACCATTCCACAAACCAAGCACAACTCCGCCCCATCTTCTAACCCCAAGTCAAATCAATCCTCCACCTCCCCAACCTCAAGCTCCTATTCCCTACGCTAAAAGCATCTTCATCATAATAAATAACACACCCCCCTTTCCCTCCAAAAAACAACAATATAATCATCCACATCTCTAATTCAACCAAAGATCCATTACCCTCCTAACCGCTAAAAATCAGCCAATCCATATCTATCCTCCGCCTATTATCATAGCGCTATTCAGAACATTCAAGAAGTCTCTGGTCAATTAATTGACGTACACACAAGCACTCCCCCAACCAGGCACCCCATCACCTTCAAACCCCTGAAAATCCACACGTAACATCCCACACTTATCCAAAACTTCCAAATTCCACACATTTCAGCTCAGCCTCATTCCACACAATACAACACACCAAACCCCAACACCAACGCCCCCTTTGCAACTCCCACTCATTACCCATCCCGCTCCCTAAACACCAAACACCAAACCCCCATCCCACTCCCCAAACACGAACAAAACCCACTCACTGAATCAATAATTTACAGCTACCAAACACCACATGCCAACCCCCCAACCCTCCATCACCGCAAATAAGACTCATAGCTCTACCACACATATCATCCGCCCAATCACCCACCCTACCCCAGCATCAAACCCCACCTCATCAACATACCACATATCACATCGCCTCCAAAACTCAATACCCATATATCCCATCCAATACGCCATAGATCAAATCGGGTCTACTCTATTTATTTTGGGTAGTATTGTGATTACACCCCCTTTGCCTACGCTTACACCCCCTGAGGGTCTATTATAGGCGTCCAGCCTGGGCCCCGAAGAGCCACCATAGGCAAAGCGTAGCGCCTGCCAATGGAGCGCTATCGCGCTCCAGCGCCCCGATGTCTAGGGGTCTCGTACGCAAGTAACTTGGGTACGTAGGGGCTCGTTCCCTTGAGGCACTGGCGGCCCCGGGCTCACCCTGGGTGCTAGGCTCAGTGCGGGGTTACCCGGTAAGCTCGAGCTGTACCCGGCTTGGGGGGTTGTAAGCGTAGGCAATTGGGGGGTGTAATTGTAGGCAAAGGGGGTGTAATCACAATACCTCCCCTTATTTTTCTTCGGGTGAGATGATTGTATCGAATCGCTCGCTTTCTGTGATATAATACAGAGGAGGATTTTTATGAAGAACTACCCTCTGCCTAAGGTATGATCTTCCGACAACTTGGAAACGCTTCGAACACGCACCTCGCCTCCAATCTCATCTCTCTCCCAAGAAAATCTACCCTACTATCCACCTCCCTCTCCCTCTATCTTCCAAGTAAATCCCCACAAGAATCCTAAGCTTCCATCCCAAGCTTTCATCCCAATCCATACCGATCCATAGCAATTGGGCCGGGTAGTTCCAAGGTCAAGGTATAGTCATTTCGTTCTTGCTTCCTGTAATGTCATGCCCATGGTGGGTTTTAGGGGGGTGGGGGTTTGGATGGTGCGTGGTAAGCGGAGGGAGGTAATTGTATAAATAGAAGCGTCTGAAGGGAGGGTTTGAAGGAAGGAATGAGTGGTAAGGGGAGGGAGGGAAGCGGGAGGACGGATTAGAAGAGAATGTCAGAGAATGTCGCGATGGTGAAAGACCTGAATTGGTATCACGGCCATGCTGCCATCTTTATGAGTGTGAGAGGGTAGGTTGCGCAAGAGGGATAGTTGGTTTTTAAGGAATATTCCGCTCGTCACGGTCGTAACAATACACCACCTTCACACCAAAAAGGTCCAAAAGCTAGGCCACACAAACTCATCCTCAAAGATCCGTCGGACCTGCTCCAGCACGAATTTCTCCACCTTCCCCACATTCTTCAGCACCTGCTTCCCGCCCTCCTGCCGCCCAATCTCGCTCTCCACCCTGATCTCTCGCAGCAGGCCGCCCAGCTTGCCTTCCCCTCCTATCCCTTCCCCACCCACGCCTCCACCACCCACATCTCCAACCATCGCTCTCGCATCCTCAGCTCCCAAGAAGCAAAAGTGCACTTTATTTTTATCCGGCTCTTTTAAATATGCTACCAAAGCGACGCCATCGAAGCTCAGGCCTGTAATCTGCAGTTTCAGTGGTATACCGACGAAAGAGGGCATCGGGTAATCGAGGAGGATCTCTGCCGTCAAGGAGAGAGAGAGGGAGCCGGTGTAGGAGATGTGGAGTGTAGTCTGCAGGTCTTGACTACTGTCGTGCTCTTTCTCAATATTGGATTGGCTCAGAGTAGGAGAGAAAGGAGGCGGGGCGTGGGAGAGACCACTGGTGGACGGTCTGGAACTGGGATCGGCATATGAATGCTGACTCTGCTGTTTTCTTTGCGGGGACAAGGGGTAATGGCTCTGATCATGCCATGCAGGCGTCACGGCTGCCAATGGGGTTTGTGTCCCCGAGAGACCTGCACCGAGTGGGAGGTGAAAGTAGCTGAAATTCGAAGTGCCGCCTGGGATACCTGGAGTAGTGGTATTGGAGCGCGAAAGAAAAGGCGTGGTGATCTGGTCCTGGTGGCCGAATCCAGCGCGAAGGTTTGGGAGATGTGTGTCGATGAAATTTGGTTTTGCTGTTTTGGCAATGCCGTTGACTGGAAGCGGAGCATTTGGATGCCGTCTCACGGGGTCCGGCTGTGTATGTCCGTCTTCCTCGGCCTCCCCTTGCTCCTCGTTGCTATCGCCATCCTCATCTTCGTAGAATTCAGGCAAAGGATCAGAGATATCCTTCAGTTCCACAACCGGAGCCTCCTTGCCGAAATCGAACGAGTGGACGTGGACAGAGCGGATGTACCGCGGTAGTTGCACTTGCTGGAACTTGTCGTGGATGAAGTCGCGTATGGAGTCTGCAAGTTCGACGCCCTCTGGGCCTGTGGTGAGAGTCTCCCAGTCGATGTCGATGGACATTACATGGTCGGTTATACGGAGTAGATTAAGAGGGCTGCTGGATTCAGTTAATGAAAGTGCCAAGGCAAGCCTATTCCTATCTCCGCTTGCTTAGCTCCGGCTACTGCTACTGGAACAGCGCCGCCAGTCTTCATCCAGTATGTACGATCATGTCGCAAATGATAAATATATCAAAAATCTAAAAATGATAAACTAAACCTATCCACTGCCTGCAGATTTCCAGATCACAGCCAATCCATTTCGTGTGACTAATCTCTCAGCAAAGCAAAAGGGGTAAATGACCGCCAAACTCCATATCAGCGTCCCCTCCGCCGCCCAGCTCAAAACGCCTCCCAAAGATGTCCAAATCGGTAGACCTGCATCCCATAGTCCCTGCATCCAGCCTTCACCATCAGAGATTACTAAATCGTCACCGCGGACAGCAAAAAATGACACCATCTTCACGATCTGATATCACAAAATGCATCAAGCCTCCCAGAAGCCGAGTCTAGACAATGCTCACAATGCATTCATTCAATGACTAGGCTGGTTCCGAAGAGGCCCGAGTACACTTGCATGAAGCCGTAGCTCGGGTGGTTCCG
>JAABUL010008690.1_pt1 | contig 10205 bp, 4 predicted proteins | sample 5559151 | NCBI WGS metagenome assembly JAABUL01 (sample SAMN10711876, study PRJNA513368) | rock metagenome | isolation source: Antarctica rocks | place: Antarctica: Victoria Land, Pudding Butte sud | reverse complement strand
GCGTCCTCTCAGAGCGTTGCAGCCAGCGACCTCATCTATCATCCTTCTTCTGTTTGTCGGCACTACAATCGCGAGGCCACCTTACCAGTCCGCCTCAGACCATGTCGAGCCGATCTCAAACGACGCCACAGTGGGATCCCTCGCTCTGATCCCTCGTGATCCACCACCAGCATCAACAACACCGTATCCCTTGCCCCCTCCGAATCATTATCCGCTTCAATTCGCCTTGGATGGAGGATGGTCAGTGGCAGTCAATGTCTTCAGCTACGTCTACCCGGTTTCATCAAGTACACAGGCACTCGAAGGCTTCTTCACGGGAATCCAGGCCTACGTCCTGGCGCGAATGCTGCAGGGCTTCTCAAACCCCTGTCGTGCTAGATTTGCTGAAGGCGACCTTATCTTGGCGTTGCAAATGCATCCCAGGTCGACCGTAGGGACGGTAGAATGGGGCATGGTATATGCTTTTACTCAGTATATGTTGAATTGGGTGCGCAGAGGATTCTCTGGGAATGGAGGCTTGGTCTTTCATCACAGGAGCGGGATTATGTTGGCGGCTGTTCTCTTGAACCACGACAGTGTCGGGCTTCCAGGGAATACTGTGGAGCCCGATGCGTGCCTGGATTGATATCATTCACTCACTGCGACTCCTGTTGTCCTTGGGTCCATTGCAGCTCCGCGTCATGGATTGTTTTCTCAAATCCAAAATGCATTGAACTGCGAGATATCGAATGAAGTGAGCATGGTCGCCGTGGTCTCGGCTTCTTGTACACTAGATCATTTCTTGGTTTTGCACTAGATGTCGAGAGAAGAACTAAGTGGCTGAGCGACATGTCCGCAGCACACATCATCCCAATGATATCGCTCCGCGGAGCGGCTCTGTCGGTGCAGCCTGTGAGTGACCTAGGTATGTCCTGGCAAAGATGTATAGGCGTTGGCAACCTCTGAGAAGTTACCTTAGAACGAGCCGCTATAAGCCGAATGAAATTCACATTGAAGCTAGAAGCATGACCTTTTGAGTTAGTGCAGACTTGTGCATATGCCACGTTCAGCTCTATCGCTTCTTGAGTATAGCTTGCGAATACTGTAGTACTAGGTTCGTCAATGTCCGTTCTGATTAGTCTCAGAGGGGCTATAGTGCGGCTCGTGGGAGAAAAGCGGTCTTTGTCCACGTTGATGTTTGTCCAGATTCCCAGCACATGAGACTCATTCTATAGCAGAAGTATGTGAATTTGAGCAATTGCTGGAGGGAGAAGGGGCTAAATCAACGGGGAGATCAGCATCATATACAACCTTAAGCCCGGAGGCCGAATCGGGCAGTTAGGCACAACTGGGCAAAAACCCTTTGCTCCTTTTTCGCTACATGTCGTTCACTTCAGTAGCTTTTCCTGGGAACGCTCTGCTAACATGTACAGCCGAGTATGCAGCTGTCAATGTTGCCGCGGTTTTTGTGTCAATAGATGCATTGCTGTAACTTCAATAATGACCGTAAGAGACAGCCACTGACCGTGGTACTTACCCTTACATCACCGCCGTGAGCGTTGGGTCCATTCCAGCCATTTTGGGAACCCTGGGGAAAATTTTCTACGCTAAGTTGCTTCTGCTTGACAAGATCCGCCATTTACCGGTGCTTTGGGGGAGGACTCGCCTGCAACGTGAGCCCCAAGGTCCGAGATCTGCAGTGGATATGAAGCAGGGGAATGCCACAGCGCTGAAGATATACTCAGTAGTGGGGATGGAAAGTCAAGCGAAAGATATAGCCTGTACCATTGCGACTGGTACGCAAAGATTGACGCATGGTAGACAGAAGCGCCAGCAGGCTTTATCCCATTTTTGGGAACCCAAGAAGGACAGCACGATAACTTGGAGATAGATTCGTCTAAGACTGTGTAGTCCTGGATAACAGGGAAGATGCCATTATCGAAGTGGCGAATGATGAACGAGACCGGGCGCTTCGAGGGGGGCTATGTCCAGGCCAGCGTTGCCTTGCATGTGCACCGCATTGCATAGCTTGAATGGCTCTCATAGCTTGTAGACATCACAGTGCTATCCTCATCGCCAGCCCCTTTTCCTAATTTCTTACACATTCAACACGAAAGAAGTCAAGAAAAGTCCTTTAAGTTTCACAATGTTTTATGCGAAGCCTTCGCGCAAGCCCAACGCCAAGAAAGCTGCCAAGAAATCTGCCAAGACTTCCACCCAACCGCGGACGACTCCTTCTCCTACCCCCGCAAATTTACCAGTCTCGCCATTGGATGCGTTTCCAACCCTCAGCTTGAATCCTCCTCCCCCATATGCACTTTCGTGTCCTCCCGGACATGAAATTCCACCACAGCCGCCCCCTCGGCCTCCAAAAGTGCTCATACCAACCTCACTTCCTGAGCCAAGGGTTGTATCACCGAAGACAACGCACAACGTAAAGACTCGGAAGGTCTCGTCAAGGGTGGCTGTGTCAAGCTCCACTCGTGAGATCCACCTGTCTAGCAGCAATGGCCATGGCCGAGTACGCCGGCTGTCTTCGGAGCCTGTGGCCGACGAAGCCCTCTGCAACCTGATCTCTTCCAAGCTTGATGCGGTGATTACCTCAATAGATGGAGAAGCATTCGCCGGGGAAGAGAAAGAGCTGGAGATAAGCGAGGACACACCCTCTGGTATCCGTGGTGGGTGGGGAGTCACAAGCAGAGAGGTGTCTAGGGGTGCCAATAAAGCCATCTCTTCGGCCGTGGTCAGCACCAACTACTTTGACAAGGTCAATCTGTACGCAAACTCCAGGTTACCACCTAAACTTCCAACGTTGAAGCTGTAAGTTATCCTCCACCCAGTGGACATGCTTCAGACAGTAGCTCATCAAGCTTCGCTGCAGCTATATCCCCTCTTACCCACTGCTTTGTCTCGCTGCGCAATACTCGCTGCGAACTTACACCAAGCCTACTGGCAACGAAAGAGAAGCTTTCGTCAATGGGGACTGGCGGATGGGAACAAAGGCCATGGTGATTAAATCTTTACCGATAGACAACATGAACTGTGTGGTATTTGCAATTCGAGGGAGTCAGACGTTCACGGATTGGGCGGTGAATCTCAAATCAGCACCCCTTGCCCCCACAGACTTTCTGGTATGTTCCTAGTGTTTAAACAACGAGAAACCAAGCTGATAACGTCAAGGACGATCCGGGTAACCTCTGTCACTCAGGCTTCCTATCAGTCGCACGAAAGATGGTCAAGCCTGTGGCTGCTCGCCTTCGATCTCTGCTAGAAGAGAATCCTTCTCGGAGCTCTTTCTCTCTTATCATGACCGGGCACTCCGCAGGCGGGGCAGTCGCAAGTCTCTTGTATGCCCATATGCTCGCTGAGGTAGCAAGGTCAGAGCTTAACGTATTGACTGGTTGTACGTACCATGCAGATTCCAAGACCAGAGACGACAGTGCTAACGTATTCAGGCTTCAAACGTATTCACTGCCTGACATTTGGAACACCTCCAATCTCACTGCTTCCCCTCAAAAAGCCTCCCACACTTCGTCACAAGAAGTCCCTTTTCATGTCTTTCATCAACGAGGGTGACCCTGTCCCGCGGGCAGACAAAGCGTATGTTCGCTCGCTGCTCAGGCTCTACGCGTCTCCTGCTCCAGGCACAAGCTGCATCGCAACACTACCAGCACTGAAATTATGCAAGAACAAAGGGCCGAAGCCCAGAACGGCGAATAGCGCACCTGTAGCGCCCATTTCTACGCCAGTCTATAATTGGAACATCCCCCCAGGCACACTGTCAAACGCTGGACGTTTGGTTGTGTTGAGGAAGAGCCAAACTGGCATTGCCGGCCTCGAGGATGACGTCAAAGCAGAAATCACGAGCGATGAGCAATTGAGAAGCGTTGTGTTTGGCGATCCTGTGATGCACATGATGAAGATATACGCTAGGCGAGTGGAGGTGTTGGCCACCAAGGCTGTTACTGCGAACATATGGGGCTAGCTCGGCGGACATCCATTGTCAATTGATGAATCTTTACGATCTTACGAGGAAAATGAGTTTGAATGATGATGTTTAAGGCCGGTAATGGTGCTGGTCACCAAGGCCGTTTGTTGCAAAGTTTTGTGTCTATTCCCATTGATGACGAGATAGTTATGATACGATGTCAGAAGATTCCTGTTTGAGACTCAGAATACATTCTCCTAAAGTATCTAAGCTTTTACCGACTGTGACTGACACCGAAGATCCATTCCATCCTCATCCCAATCCTCCTCTGCTTTCGAGAATTGGACCGTCGAGTTCGCACTTGTCTTGTTAGACGCATTTTCTAAACAAATGTTTTCTCTCTGACTAGTTCAACGTTCGCCAGTCTGCAGAGATGGATTATTCCCAGCTTTCTACAAGTCAATCATCGTCGTGTGTGGTATCCTGCTCGTTGAGGCACTAGTCCTGTGATAGGGCCTCACGTGTTTGCGGATGGATGACTTGGTGTTGGGCGTTGTGTTTGGTCGAGATGATTCTTATACGGTTTTCGGATTCCGATGGTTGAACGTTGTGGTTGTTTGGTTGGGGGCTGTGGGGTTGGTTGTTGGGCTTTTCTGCTGGTATATTAGGCTGTTGAGGGTGGTTGTTTGGGGAAGTGAGATTTGCTTTGGACTATGTGGGTTACCTTACATGGTGGGGTTTTGTGGTGGACGCGGTGGTAGGCGGGGTTGGTCAGGGGGAGCTTGGGATATAGCTTAATACTTTGACAGGTTGAGGATATCTGAGGTGGTTTGCTTGGTTGGATTTGAAGAGATTTTGGTCTCAAGTCATAACTTCGAATCAGTGCAGATGACTATTCTCCTACTCTAGGATAGCTCATCTGTTATCTTTGCGACCGACGTTGATAGTGAATCACTGTAGCGTGCATCATATGTTGCTATCTTATTCCTGTAATCTATTTAGCGTATTCAGGACTATTGAGATTCCTTGGCACGGAACATCGAAAAATCCCCCCCCTAAATTTATATATAAACCTGTATAATACTTAACTATTATAATTATATTAGTTTATAACGTCCTAATTTATTATAATTAAAGTTATATAGACTTTTATTATTAAATACTCCCTCTTATATTATACTTAATTATCTAATTTCTACTTATAATTAATCTTTAATTAAAGAGCTCCTCTTATTTTATTAAAGACCTCCTATTATTACTAATAAAATATATTATAATAGAAGTATAACCTACTACTAGGAATAATAATTATAATAATACTACTTTATCTATTTTATAAGATAATAGTTAGGGCCTTACTACTAAGTTTATATTATAATAAAGAAGGCTCTTATAAAGTATTATAATTAATATTTATAAGTATATTAAGATAAATTGATAATATATAAAAAAGAAGAGTAGGATCTTATTATCTTTTAACCTATAATATCCCGCCTATTAAAGGAAGAATAACTTAATTATTATATAACTTAATTAATTAGGCCTTAAAGTAAGTAATTATATATATAATAATAAGCTTTTATACTTAATATAAGGATAGAGTAATTGTACTTTTTAAATAAATTAATATTTAAGGAATAAATTAGTTAATAAGGTATAGGATATACTCCTATTAATAATCCTTTATAATAGAGTAAGGATATAAGAAGAGGTAATATATAGAATATATTAGTAAAATATATAATTAATAGATATATTTCTTATATTAATATATATAAAGGATACTTTAATATAGATAACTTCTTCTTATAAATCTTAAATAAATCATTATTATATTATAATCTTTATCCTTAATTAAGGAGTATTATTTACTTAAATAATCTAGGAGTTTACCTTAACTCTTAGATAAAAAATATGTTAGAGGTAAGAGGTTATATTATTAAATTTCTTCTACCTTATTTATTAAATTATAACCTTATTAAGCTTATATTTAATTTATTTAAGATATAAATACGGTATTATTAAGAATATTTATAATATATTTTCTAAGGGAACTTTAATAGCTTTTTAAGGTTTATTATTAAGGAAAGCGGATATAATTAATTTATTATAAAGTATTTTAAATATACTAGTAGTAAGTATTAATTTAAGGGAGATTATAAAGCTTTTTAATAAGAATTTAAGATATAATCTTTAAAAGGTAGAGAAGAACCTATTTAATAAGCTCCTTTTATATATAATTATAATAGTAAGATAGCTTAAAGGAAGGAAAGGTTCTTAATATCCTCTTATATTTTAAGGGGAAGTCTCTCTAGGTATAAAAAGTTAAAAAAAAGTACTTAATAATAATAAGCTCTAAGTATAATAATATTATAATTATATATATCTTATATATACTTAGGGGTAGATAATTAATATATAAATATCTCTATTAAGTAATTCTATATTATCTATAATAATATTAGTACTATTATATTATTACTATCTACCTCTTTTATTTACCTCTATTTTCTATAAATAATTTCTACTTAAGACCTAAAACCTAATAAATTATAAAAATATTTTTAAAAATTAATTATATACCTTTTAAAAAGTAAACTTAATTATTTAATTAAGTTTAATATCCCTTTTATTCTTATACTTCTATTATATACCTTAAATAAAGCCTCCTCTACCCCTTATTATTATAATATTTCTAGTAGCTTTAGATTTAATATAATAAATCCTCTTAAAGTCTTTTAAATCCTTCTTAAACCCTGTTATCAAATTATATAATAAGTTAAGTATTATTATATATTTATAAAGGTCTATAAATATATTACTTATAACCTTTAAATACTTAATATATTATAACTACCTTATAATAATTATTTATATCCTATTTAATATAGCTTTTATTAAGTTTAAGACTATCCTTATCTTCTTTTAATATTAGTAGTCTTCTATAATTTACTCCTACTCTAGCTTTAATATATTAATTAGACTTAATATTAGGGCTAGTAGTATTAACTACCTAGATAATTATAATAAATTAGATATAATAGCTAGTATAAGGGTAGGAGGAGGAGTAATAGGTTAATCTTAATAAGATAGAGGAGGGAGCTAGTACTAAGGAGGAGGTAGATAAGGTAAAGGAGGTAGAGGTTAATATTATTATTATATTAATTAAAAATTTATTATATTATACTTATTTTTATAGTCTTACTTATAATTTTTATTATTTATTTTATTATACTCTTCTTCTCTTTATACTTCTTATACTTTAATAAGTACTTATATTATATATTTATCTTACCTTAATTCTTAATAAGGTATTAATATATTATCCTAAAAGGCTAAGTAATTAAGTAAGGTATTATTAATTAAGTTAATAATTACTTATACTTATACCTCTTACTATTTAGTAGTAAGGATATAATACTTACTATTAAATATAATAAAATAGAAGCTACTAGGATAGTTATAATAGTACTTATTTTTATAATATTATTTTATATAAAGCTTTTTTAAGAGGTTATTAGCTACCTTATTTCTATTATAATAATCTACCCCTATTTCTTTTTATTAAACTACATCTGTAAATCGGGGATAACCCGCTAATTTCAGGGGTTACATCCGCGCCTAGCGCTAGCCCTAGGTAGCCTCCCTTAACTTAACTAGCCCCTAGCTACTTATAAGCTAGCTAGAAGTAGGTTATTATAAAAGTAAATTTATAAATAAATTATCTAGCTAATTTATATATATTAAATAAAAGATTTAACTAGGCCTTATATAAGAGCTTAAGTAGGAGCTTAGGTAGAAACTTAGATAAAAACTTAAATTAAAAGTAGGTAAATTAATAAGTAAATAGTAATAAAGTAATAAATAAGAAGCTAAATAAAGAGCTAAGTAAGGAGCTAGGTAAATAATAAATAAGCTATAAGTTAAAACTTAGGTAAGAAGTTAAATAAATAATAGGTAAGCTATAAGTTAGAACTTAAGGAAGGAGTTAATTAAGTAATAAGTAAAAAGCTAGGTAAGGAGTTAATTAAATAATAAATAAGAAGCTAGGTAAGGAGTTAAATAAGGAGTTAGGTAAGAAGCTAGGTAAGTAATAGGCGAGTTATAAGCTAGAATATAGGTAAGGAGCTAATTAAGTGATAAGTAAGAAGTTAAATAAGGAGCTAGGTAAAGAGCTAGGTAAGGAGCTAGGTAGATAATAGGCGAGCTATAAGCTAGAACTTAAATAAGGAGTTAATTAAGTAATAGGTAAAGTACTAGGTAAGAAGCTAGGTAAGTAATAATAAAGTAATAGGTAAGTAATAGGTAAGAATCTAGGTAAGAAGCTAGGTAAATAATAAATAAGAAGCTAAGTAAGAAGAATATTCTTATATAAATTAATTAATATAAGAATAAATTATATAATCTTATTAAGATCTTATTTAAATTAACTTAAAATAAATATTTATTATTAAATATTATTAAGTAATAGGTACTCCTTATATTTTATATTATAAGAGTTCTTTCTATTATCTTTTATATTATTTACTATTATTAGCTTCTTTACTTTTTTTTATTTTTATTTTTATTTTATTTTATTCTTATTATTTAATATTACTTTTTACTTAATATTAATAAGATAGCTCTTAAACTAGCTATACCTAACTTTAAATATAAAAAGAAGCCTAAGAATTATACCTAGAAATATATAAAAGAGGTATATAAGCTAATAGGTAATATATTTATTAAATCCTTATTTTAAGTTATAATAAATATTATTAAAGAGAAATATCTTATTAAATTAATATAAGGGAAAGTACTTTAATTAAAGAAAGTACTTAAATAGAATAAGGTTAATATCAGATATTTATTATTAGCTAAGTTTATTAATAAGTTAGTAATTAATAGCTACCTTAACTTCCTATTATATATATATATATATTAATATTATTAAGTATTAAGCTATTATAAGATTAAAGATAATTAAGAGAAAGCTTAATATTAAGGATAAATTAGAACCTTATAATAATTAGCCCTTATAAATAAGCCTACCTAAGCCTTAAGTCTTATATAAATATAATAGCTCTTATATTATATTATAACTATTAACTATCTTACTATTAAAAGATTCTAAAATTAATTATTATCTTATATACCTTAATATTAATAGTCTCTTAATAAAGTAGAGGATTAGGTAAATAATTAAGTAATAATCTAATAAAGCTTTATAAATAATAGACTTATAATTTAGTATATTTTAGGAGATCCTCTTATAATATAGGCTTATTTATAATATATTATAAACTAGCCTTATATATTATTCCCTTATTAATTAGTATATAATTAGTATATTTAATAATAAAGACCTATAAAATAATATTATATACTATTAAAATTAAGGTAAAAATTTAATAATATTAAAAATTATATCCTAGGATAACTTTATTATTTATATTTATTAATTAAATACTTTATTATTATAATAAATTAACTTAAGGATAAAAGCTAAAGGCCTTAATCCTTTCCTTATTAAATATAATCTTATTATACCTTAGGCTCTTTACCTTAACTCTTATTACCTATTATTAAGCTATATAAGTACTAGTAACCTATTATTATAATAGATATAATATAATTAATAAATAGAATATTAAAATAATAGTTTATTTCTTCCTATCTTATCTTACTTATTAATACTTAGGATTAATTCTTTTAAATAGCTAGCTTAAAGTATACTCTTAATTCTAATAAAGATAATATAAAAGCTATTAGAATATTATTAAAGAAAAAGTAGAGAATTAAGAAATAAGATTATATAATAATTATATTATTTATTAAAGAAGGATAAAGGATTAATAATAATAATAATAAAGGGTTATATAACAATATAAGTATTATACCTAATAAGGCTATTAATACCCCTAAGAATAAGGTAAAAAGTAAAGTAGAGAGTTAAGTTAATTATAACTTAGGTAATAAATTAATATTTAATATAATTATTAAACTTATAAAGCCCTTACTTAATATAAATATAATTAAAGCTAATAATAAAAAAGAAGAGGAGGAAGAGCTAGAGTTAAATATTAATACTTAATTAATTAATAATCTCTCTAATATAATAATTAAAACTTATTATCTATTTAAATTCTAGGATATAAAGAATAATTAAAAGTATAAATATATAGGTTTAATCTTATAAATTTAAGAAAATTAAGAACCTTAATAAGATATCTAATAAAGGGAAGATTTAGATTAAGGGGATATATTAAATAATATATAAATAATAATAATTTATACTCTTTATTACTATAATATTCTA
>JAABUL010008689.1_pt1 | contig 10205 bp, 10 predicted proteins | sample 5559151 | NCBI WGS metagenome assembly JAABUL01 (sample SAMN10711876, study PRJNA513368) | rock metagenome | isolation source: Antarctica rocks | place: Antarctica: Victoria Land, Pudding Butte sud | reverse complement strand
CCCAGCCAGCGGCAGGAACGTACCGCCCATATATCGCAGTACATTGTTAGCGCTCAGGGCGGAAGCAGCCCCTTTAGAGCCGAACAGCTCGATAAGGTAGAGCTGGGTGGGCATCTGGCGGAGATTACCTTTTATTTCATACGCACTGTAATGTATGAGATGGAACTCACAAGGACAAAATAGGCTCCAAGACCAATGAAGAAGGTCCCGATGATAGGCACGATCCAATGCACCCTGTAGTATACCGTCCAGCCATAGATGAAAAGGCCCAGAGCCACGCAAGGGCTGAGCCAGATCATGAGCAGGAGGCGGTACTCAGGCTTGGGCTTGTCGACCCCATCGGCCTTCATGCGGGCTGCCTGGATCCGAGGATTCAAATTGCCGAATATGAACACGCCCAGGACCAACGCGATGCCCAGCCCTAGGTAGACGAGCCCTGATATAGATGCAGAAAATCCGTATTGGCCCCTGAATACGCCGTTAAAGGTGGTAAACAGGAGGTATATCACCCCAAAGACCAAAGCAGCGTATAGCGACAGAGCCAATACGACAGGCGAGCGGATCAGAAGCATGGTGGGACGAATCAAGGCCTGAGCGAGGACCTGTTGTGGGGTCAGCTTGTGGGCAAGCTTGGACCTCAAATGCGCATTGCCAGTAGAAACACGAAGACGAGCCGCTTTGCGCTCAAGGAGAATCTTAGGAGACGTCTCGCGCATCACGATAAGGGTGGCAGCTTCGACGGCGCCGCCGAGGATGGCCAGTAGCCAAAAGGTCCAGCGCCAGCCGTTGCCAGCTGCAAGGAAGCCGCCGATAACAGGGCCGAGCACCTGAATACAGATCAGTCACCGGCATCAGAATACTAGGGTGGGAAATGTTAAATCACTGGTCCTGCCAACGGCCCTAGACTGAACAATGCGGTAGCGAAGCCCCTTTTTGCTGGGGGGGTAACATCTGCAATAGTCCCACCACCCATCACCAGCGGCATGCCGCCTGCACAGCCTGAAATGAAGCGAAACACCATGAATTGCGCGATGTTCTTGCTCAACGCGTTACCGATCATGAAGGCGATAAAGACTATGTTGGCCGTGTGGTAGACTGGTAAGCGACCATATACCTCTCCCATGGAGGAAAGGAACATGGGTCCTAAAGCCAAGCCAAGTAGGAAGATGGTGACGGCAAGGGAGCTAACGCCTGAGGAATTGACGTTGAAGTCGGCTACCACAGCATCAATACTGGGCGCGACCATTGTCGTAGCCATGTTCCTGCAGGGAGGTACCCATGTCAGTAGAGAGTACGAGGCATCGTATCCGACGATGTATGCTTACGGGATAAGTCCGAGTAGGGCAACTATGATGATATGCGCCCATCTCTTATGGCTAGGCCAGCTGATCGGATTGGCTGCATCGTTCGGCCCATCCCAGTCAACGATGTTAGCAGTAGCGTCTTCGTCCTCGCTGGGTAGTGCAGCCTCAAGAGAGGCGTTTCGTGCTTCTTTATCAATACTGCTGGGTTCTCGCGGCATGGTTTCGAATTTTGATGAATACTTTATACCATCGGTTGAAGTGGTTTAATGCGAAGGATAGGAAATGAGGCAAAGCGAAGAGCAAGGTCCAGGGCTGAAATACAACGAAGATAGAGGCCAAGATAGGTCTTTGAGCATAGCGAAAGCTAGATGGAAATCAAAGCAGAAGTGCTGATAGCAGTCTTGATGGATGTGAGTCCTTAAAACCTGCTCTGTTCGAAGACTCCAGAGTAAGTCCCTCAAGGGAATAACATGTCGGAGCATCATGTTCGAGGGCTTAAAGCCGCTGGCAATGCAGGACATGGCGGACATATGTCTTAGCTAAAGACAGACGACCTCAGCTTGGAGTAGAGCGAACTTGTCATGTGAAGATGGGAGCGGTGGATGGTGTCGGATGGTGCCGGCTGAGTAATTCCAATAACACTAGAGCTTGCTTCTGTCATCGTCCGACCGTCCGCGGATCCTACAACGTAGGGCGACGGACCATCCCGGGCTTGTGAAGTACTTTAGTCATGAACTTTGATTTTATAGCCATGTGCGAGCCAATTGGCAGCGCTAGAAAGACATTTATACTTCGGTTTAGGGTTATCCCATCGTTCGGCAGGAAGTCAAACCGGGCGGCGGCTAAAGTAGCTGGCAAGCGGCTGGGCAAACTAGCGTTCATGCAGTGGGTTTAGATGATACGTAGTTTAGCCTTCATGAGTCTAGAGTGTGCGACTTACTGCATACTATATGTAAGGTTGCCAATTGGCACGGGTATCAGAGAGCCGACTACAGGAGTCTGTGGTATCCAGCAAGTTTATGGTTAGCGTCTTGGCACTTTTTGGGTGGTGTCCACACCAAAAGAATCCCTGTCGCGCTAACGAGTAACATCCTGAATACATAGTACTTCACCATCGGTCTGATATCAAGTTCGGTAGTTGCCGGTTAAGCATTGAAGACATACTATTGTATCCAGCGTTTTATTTGTTAGTACGTGCGCCACAGCAGGGGATAAATACGTATGCGGGCCAACCAACTCCCCTATATTTGCAAATCGTACTAACAAATAGAACGCCAGACACCATAGTACATATTCATTAATCGTACACGACTTCCCGGGGCCGTCCCTCGAACAGGTAGAAATATTAAGCGGCCATGAGTACTCCGTTCTTCTTACTTTATATACTGGCGGCCCCGTCGATATAGACGTATAAATATCACGAGCCGAGAGCTGATGGCGCTAACGACGTATTGCTTACTGCAGCCACGGCGTTGCGGTGCCCTGAACAGCTACCTTCAGCCCTGGCTACACAGCAGCGTACGCCATTCCCGCCCCTTATGTTACTGCTTACACTTTCCTCCAGCCAGCGCTGGAGATAGCTGTAGGTACACTACTCTCTTGCGCGAAAAGGCGCTATAGCTATAGTGATGCAGGCAGCAGCATGGCATCGTAGCTATCAATCAACGAGCTGAATGAAGCAGCTGATGGGCGTGTCAGCTTATGTCGTGTTGATAATTAACCATGATTTAGGTCCGCCATGGCCATTATCTATTCTATTCAATTAGTGCAACACTCACCCTTGCGGCCACCAATTCAGTCGAAGATGAACAAGTCCACCACTGCTCCTCTCCGCGCATCGTGCGAACGTTGTCGAGCCCAGAAGCTGCGATGCATCCCATCTTCTTTGACAGATTCTGGTGCACCCTGCCAACGGTGCGTGAGGGCGAAGGTCAATGAGCTGTGCGTCTTTGGCCCGAGGTCCCGGACTGCACGGACTGGATGCTGCAGGAAAATGTCTGGCAAGGTCGAAAGCCGGCTAGGGATATCCCGCAAGGACAAGGAGACTTTGATGCCTGCTTTGCCTGGGATGAGCACGTTTGCTCTGTCGAGCTCTTCTCTGTCTCCCGAAGTGGAGACCCCAGATTCTCTTGGCGCGTCGTCAGCCAAGCAAACCCCACGAATGCTTGACCTAGACGACAGCACAGTGGCGGTCGATTGCGCACTCGAAAGCAGTATGTCAGACTTCTGGCAATATGATACAGGGGTGTTGGACTCATCCTCCCTGGACGCGTTTCTGCAACAGCCGTCGAGCCTTCTTTTTGGAGCCAATGAGTCAGCCTTCATAGATGATATGAGCGCTGGTGAGCAGGGAAACGGCACAACAGCTTGCACGAAGGCAAGCTACTCCGTCAGTACCCATGCAGACTTCCAAGGCCGCTCGCTCTCCCCCTTGAACACTCCACGGGCCGACAGTGGTGTCGAATTGGACATGTTGACCGAGGAGAGGCCTGGTCCGCTTGTTGACCTCACCGCCCTGCTCGCTGAGATGTCTCCTTACGAGAACCAACTGTCGAAGCTATCTGGCGGCGAGCTCCACAATTATCCAATCGGCGACGCACTCTTTTTCTCCCACCGCTTTTACACCATTCTATCAGACTATAGCCACCTCCCTTGCTCTGATTCCACATCTCAACTGAGCACGCCGACGATGCTACTCGCACTCTCTTGCTTCATAACCCTAATAAGAGTCTATACACTCATCTTCCAATATCTACTTGGACAGCTCTCGCAAGTGCTGGAAGCGCACTCTGCACACGAATCCACCAGTTGCGCGTACCCATCCATGGGAGCAGACATTCATTCGTACCGTGGGCTGCGGCTGAGCCAACTGCAGCCTATCTGTCTATGTTCCGGCTGGGATCCCACGAAGAAGGCCGTATCGATGCTGCTTAGCTCGTTGGGTGGTGCTGAGGGGTGGCTGGGTCTGCCACCCGATGCGAGGATAATCACGTTTTCTGACGCAGAAGCACAAGGGGAGCAGAAGGCGAGACTAAAAAGAGCTGGCGGGGAGAAGATGATGCTGTTCGAGGAAGGCTCGATGGCTGCCCTGACGAACGGTCGCTTGTTCAAGACCTTGAGAAAACAGGCAAAGGAACTGCGGGAGAGAATTGAAGAGGTTGAGGAACTCTTGAAAAGACCGACAGACATTGCCCATGTACTACTAACCTAATGAGGTGAGGCATACTCATTGGGTGATTATCATGTGGTATGTTAGTTGTCGAGGAAAGGAGGAAAGATCTCACTGACGAAGGTGCGCCAAGCGAGAATCACGTGACGTGCATTGGCATTGCTGAAGCGCTGGGTGACTCCTGAACCTGGAAAGGAGTGACCACTGTATGATAATTTAGCGAGAACAAAACGAATGACTAAGTCTTGGTGGAAGCCGAGAAAATCTCACGCGTTAGAGTAAGCACTAATGCATCCGGAGTCGTTGACATATCGAGATTGATCCCTGGACAGAACTTGCCTTAAAACTTCATCGAAGATTCTGTACGAGATTTCATCGGAGGAGTGGCTTTCGAATTTGGCCGCCGGAATACTTCCAGAACCCGTAACTCGGTATACCGACAGCTCAATGGAGAACTCAACGGCTTCTTGGCTGTCGGAGTTTCGGTGGAAAACATATCGAGCAACTTTTGCTCATAACTCTTCGTGATCTGGACGTTTGATGACAAGGACCCTTCATCCACGTGATGAGTTAAGGCATTCAGAAAAGACACAATCTCTTTCCTTGTTACGTTGTTGAGAGCATGCGTTGAGCCCCCCCTGGGCTTCTCACTTTCTTGAAACGTTGTTGAAGGTACCCTTTGAGCCAGACGCGGGCTTCTTAACCTCTATTACCAACGCTACCCAGAACATGTATCCCAAGTCTGCGGTGGTAGTATGTTTGACTGTTTTCCTCGTAATGCTCTGCCCTAATATTCATACAGGTCGGCGGCTCCATTGCTGGCCTACTGCAAGGCATTCAGCTCAAGCGCAACGGCACTCATGTTATCCTCCTGGAGCAAGACCCCTCCAAGGACCGACATAGCCATGAGTCTGGCGTGACCATCGGTTCAAGCGTTGTATCCTTCCTTGATAAGTACGACACCACTGGCCGTCCAGCTGCAATATTCGCTGCGTACATCAGCGTTGCCTGGCGAAAGCGGCTTCGCGTGCTCAACAGATCCTCGCCGCGTCATATGAGTAATTGGGGATGTCTGTACCTCATCTTGCGAGCCAATTTTGACGGGATAAAGTCGGAAGCAGTGCCAGAACCACCTGCATCAAAGAAAGGAGATGGCATGGTCGAATATCGCCCTGGAAAGCGCGCCATCGATTTGAGCTATGACAAAGGGAAGGGCAGGGTGACCGTGCAGTATGTCGATGTAATCACCAGCGAAGAGGGCAGTGTCAGCGCGGATACGGTCATTGCTGCCGATGGTATGCATTCTTCTGTCGCTCAGATCATGCAAGTGCCGACGCGGAAAGACTATGCCGGCTACATTGCCTGGCGGGGAACAGTACCTGAGTGCTTGCTGTCACAGGAGACGATCGAGTACTTCTCGGATCGGCTGAATTTCACGCTGTTGAAGGGGACGTATTTCATCAGGTGAGAGGTGCCAATATTCCCTTCCTGCAACTTTCGTAAGCTTATCCTCACTCCAACCAGCTACTTGATCCCTACCGAGACCGGCCATGTGGAGCCCGGCAAACGTCTTCTCAACTGGGTCTGGTACTTCGTTGTGCCCGACGGCTCGCCAGAGATGGCCTCCATCTTCACCGATATCGAAGGCAGATCTCATCCTAATACTGTTCCGCAAGGGCTAGTCAACCCAAAGTTGTGGGCCGCCCAGGTCGCGGGCTACCAGTCGCAGATGATTACCCCTCTCGCTGAGGTTGTTTCAAAGACGCCGAATCCATTCGTCACTAAAGTCAGCGAGGCGCAGGTACGCCAGGCCAGTTTCTTTGATGACCGTCTCCTGCTCGTTGGAGATGCCTTTACGGCTTTCAGGTCGCACATGGGCATGGCGTCTGAGCAGGCGGCACGACATTGCTGGCAAATGGATCGGGTTTGGCGAGGGGAGATCACACAGAAGCAGCGGGATCTAGAGGCTACTACCTACGCTGAGAAGTTTGTACTGATGAATAGACTGATTGGATTAGGTGGGCTTGGCCAAGTGCTGGCTGTTGTGAAGGTCCTATGGGGTCTGATGTTGCTATCGATCAAGCACAAGCTCGGTCACGCTTGAGTAGAGAGGTCGCGTATCCCTATCTAGAAAATTTCTACACATCAAATTTCAGCATCGTTCCTCACGTGTATCAATGCAATTTGACTATTCGTGCGGCCACTCAAGCTTCCATGTCTGCACCCTGGGACCCATGAGATGAGTTTTCCAAAGAGTCTTGGTTTCAGCTTTTCGGGCTTACAAGCGATTCAGTCCATTCCTTGCAGCTCGAAGGGGTGGGAGTGTTTGCCGAATGACAAGCTAAAGCTGAACCTCTTGCGTGGGGTAATGTTCAAGCCTCAATAGCTCATCAAGGTTGTTGAAGCGACTATTTCGTGATCTCATTCGGTCTACATCATCACCATCTTCAAGCTGCCACTCATCTACGGCGGTAGGGGCACACTGAAGCATTCCACCAAAGCAATGGTCCTCTCCTCATTAACGCTTGGCTGCCCCAGTACATACGTAGATTGCAACCCTTGATATTCCCCCCCAACATTGATGATAAGCCTTGTATTTTGAGTCACACCCGACCCAATGCCAGCTTCCTCCATGTAAAAGGGAGATCCATCGCTAGCGTAGCCGTAGGCATATATGTAAGGTATTTGAATTCTCGTTCCGTCACTGTTGTTTACAAGAACCGGAGCGGCGATTCCACCTTCGATTGTGGCGTTGAAACCCGGTCCGTAGATGGTACCACCAGTGATGGTTTCGACGATACGGAGGCCGCCCTCAACCATGGGGATGGGACCGAGGCTTTTGCCGAGGTTGACCGTTGCGCTGAAGAGGTAGGTTGGATTGGGGATGAAAGTAGGCGAGGAAGCAGGAGGACTTGACACTGCCATTATGGCACGGGAATCTTTGCGGCTGGGGAGACTGCTTGCTGCGAACCTTGCGATAGTTGCTATGGATTGAAAACGAAGCGGCAGATACGTACAATGATTCGGATCCGCCTTACAAGCAGGAAAACTGTCGTGTGTGGTTGGTGACTCAAGGCTCAAATAGGATTATTTCTCCCATATGAGGGATAAACAGAGTCTTCTCGCCGGCCTCCGAAGCCATCGCTTCAACCAGCGAAGTGGGAAAAGCCATTTCCACTTTCCTACTTCAAGCCTACTACTTCCGTTAGATAGCTTCAAATTCCGAATTTGTGCCTCAGATGTATAAAAATCCGAGTCGGAGGCGAAAGGCGGGAATCTCCATGTAGCTCCAAATTGATGGAAATGGCTGCCCAGCAACGAAGTTTCCGAACCAAAGCTCGCTAGGATTTGGCCCCTCAACAATTTCAAGGGAATATGAATGCAGTAATCGAGCTCTGGCTCGATTATGCAGAGCTCGATTACAGTCATCATGCCTGCACAGCTGCGCGTCCCAGGACGTTCGATACGTAACTTCTCGGCTACCGTAATAATAAGTCTCCAAACACAATCTTTGACAGAATTTCTGCCGTCTTCCTCGGTCCGCGACCACGGCCATAACGAGGCCTATCGCAACAGATCGCCGGTTTCAGCCTCTGTATATGTCCCCAAAGGGCACGCACAAGTTGGAGGGAGGCATGAAAACCTGCTAGCACCGCCCTTATTCCTCCCCATCTCCCAGCTGACCAGCCATAAATGCAGATGTTACTGGTCGGACTGATGCCGCCAAGGGCCTCCTCTCTATATTCGACATCCTCGGGTACTTCGACCAGACTCTTAAGGGCGCCGAACATTTGGCCAGGAGCAACGACACCAGAACCACAAGATAGCTCTGTTCATCCCGGATCGGTTCAAAGGCAACTCTGTCACAGCTGAGTAATAAGTGCTCTGTCTTCAAGCGAACACTGTCCCCAACAGCAATGTGAGAAGTGTCCTTCCGATACAGAAGAGGAGCAAAAGAAGCTCAGCAAGCAATTCGGCGACAGCGACCTACACGGCGTCGTGGCTGCGCTGTCGGACTATGTTAAGGTTTCGCAAGCTGCCGATTCCTCCATCAAGTCCTAGGACATCCTCGTCGTACGTTGGTCATTCTTGTAGATACATCTTGTCTCGTAGTTCCACTGACTAAGAGGATTTGTAGTATTGCAGTGAGGCGGTAGGAGTCGTAACATCAGCCTTCTTGAACTCGTTCACTCTTGACGTCACAGCAATCTGGCCTTGATTGACCCGGCAAAGACCGTGAATATCTCGGTGCCAGGTTCTGCTTGCCCCGCGGGTTTTCAAAAATAATTCAGACACTTGGTGGGTGCTTGATTAGTCCTAGTGTCCGAATTATTTTGTGCTTGCCTCTCGTGAAGGACCGCCAAGCCACTAGGAGCTTTGAGTACTTACTCTGTCAGCATGACTCAGCGATATCTTGGCATGCGTATCATTAAGTTCTCGAGGCGTACTGAGCAACTTAAATATCACTCTTTGGCATGCACCAATATGCTACTGACAGGTTGGGTACAGAAGCGATCATGACTAGCAACTCGCATAATCAGTATCATTTGCACAGATCTAATTGCTTGCAATAGAACGATCGCCCATACAGTAAGGTAGGTAGTCTCAAAAACCTGGAATAACTAATAGAAGGGTTCACCTAGTAACCGTCCACACCTAGTAACCGTCCAGCCTTATAGGGTTGGTACCCTAAAATTTAGGGCCAAAATCTGTAAATCCAATCTATGACGTGGATTTCATGCTATAAATCGATAATCAGACTGTTTCTAAGGTATCTACGTCATAATTTACGACCTCGTCTTTGACGCATGGCTCTTCCTGATTGGCTGACTGCTCCGGTCACGTGACCTCCTTCCTGCTGGATTTGCCCACGTCGCCCCTGTTCTAACTCCGCCGTAGTTACCCTGATTGGTAGCCTAATAATAAGCTTTTTAGGTCGCTTTGCTACTGCACGGACCCTCTTACTTGGTGTTGCTTGTGTCGCGATGGGACGGGCTGCTATTCTGCTTAGTATAGCTGTCGCGGAGGTGGTTATAAGCGATGCGACAGGAGTGTCTATCACCATCCTGATCAGGGCAGGTAATTGTCTCTTTCTTGGAGTGGGACGTGGTTTTAATGCGAGGATATCAGGACTGAGTCTTATGAGGGAGGTAATAGCGGTTTTCTATTCCTTAGTAGCCTGATTAGCCTATCGTTCCTAAATGACGGCTTAGTTTATAAACCTAGTAGCCCCGTAGTTACCCTTTAAGCGAGTAGACTTCTATTGTTTACGTCGGTTAAGTTCTATAAATTTAGAGTTAGTAATACCCTAGATTATAGACTCCGCTATTACTCGGATAGCCGCTTTACCTACTTTCTAAAGCACTTAATTAAGATCGGGTCGTTAAGTATAACATGCGCCCTTAGTTATATACTATAGAATCTGCTATATCTATAGAGTGTTGGCTGGCGTCAAGGCGACGTAGAAGTTACTATCAGGGCCGGTGGAGGTAATTATAGCTTTAGGAGGTGTAGTAGGATAGATCTTAATATTATATTACTATAAGGCCTAAGTTATAGAAAATTGCTAGAGGACTAATTCTAGACTAAATAGTAAAAGTCCTAATACGGCCTATGCTTTCTTTATATTTATTAGTGTTATCGCCTCGTATCGGGCTAATTAATAGATTTTCAGAAAGTCGACTTTATCGATGTGGTAGCTACCTCCTAGGCGTGTGATTCGCTGGACGTAA
>JAABUL010008688.1_pt1 | contig 10206 bp, 14 predicted proteins | sample 5559151 | NCBI WGS metagenome assembly JAABUL01 (sample SAMN10711876, study PRJNA513368) | rock metagenome | isolation source: Antarctica rocks | place: Antarctica: Victoria Land, Pudding Butte sud | reverse complement strand
CTTGGAGGATACGCTTGACGTTCAAGCGAGGCGTGGGACCCTTGGTGGGATCATGTAAGAAGTTGTGATGGAAGGATCTTGAGCTTCAAGCAATGTCATTGGTTTGTGTCATCAGTTCGCACCAGAAGAGATGAATGTGAGCGAATAAAACCCTAGGTTTATCTGATCTGCGTATACACAAGAACATCGAAATTAGACAGCAAATGACCGCTCACAGTAACGAGGGCATTTCTCTATCACTTAGTGTGTGCGGCAACAATAGTATCCTTCTTGAAACTTAATGCCAAGTAAAAATCCGTCGCTGTCATCGTCGGAGTCTTTATCAAGATTAATAATATTTGGCTCGCCGGTACCAAAATCGAGAGCTATTATCATCATATTCAGAAGCCATGATATGACTCGTCTAGACTACTGTAGTGGATCTACCGAGGTCCCTAAGAAAAGGCCGGGGAGAACCGTGGCACGCGTGATTAATGAACGAGGGTAAGTTGAGACCTCTGGAAAGTAAACTATTTTTATAGTGGGTAGTCCGGTTAACGCTGTGATTTATTTTGGTATATGTCTCCATGCATGGTCTTAGAGACTCGGACTGTCCTCGTACTGTCCATGTTCGACGGCATTATGAGTCGGCTTGATGGTTGTGGAGGCTGGTACTACCACCGCACTGTCCTTTTTGGATGGCGTCGTGAGTCGTCTTAGTGGTCCTAGAGACTGGGACTACATACATATTTTGTAGGTGGGAAGGTTTACGACTCTTCTTCGAAACTAGCCACAAGGCGCTAGCGTCAATGAAAAGGATCTCTGAGGTGAGGAAGACCATCAAAAATTGCACCAAAGAGGTGCCCGAAGGCAACTCTGTGACTTTTGCCTCCGCGCTGTGCAATGCAGGGTTCAAGTCACGATCAAAGGCCATTATGAGCGCCCTAATAATCTTGATAAGGTAAGTATGAGGAAGGAAAAGTATTTGTTGCGAGTGGAACGGTGTTTAAGTACTCGAGGCTTCTGCTAGCGTAGGACTGAATTCTCACAGAAGCTACCCGGGTCTCGCTCTAGCCTGAATGTGGTAGTGTCAAGACGTCTAGTCGGTCGTGGTCCGTGCAACAGGACTCCCGCATTCCACCAAGATGGATGTTTCAAGACTCGTTGCGAGTAACTTCTCCGTGGCATGTCTGATGATCGTGACTTTAGTGATGAATTGGGGTGTTGCGCGGACCGTTCGATACACTGTATTTGGCGAAGCTGCTGAAATAGCATCCTAGATTCCATATCATATAACCAAACAACCAACAGAGGCCCACTTACCACATTCACTATGTCTTCTTCCAAGCGTATGACCGCCAATCCTGTCAAAGCTGCGCGCTATCGTCCTGGCAAAGCGGTCCCTGAAGAGCCGTCATCCGAGGAAGGAGATGGATCTGGCGACGAGGAGCCAGCTCAGCAGCCACACACAGCGCCACCTCCAAAAGCCACATCGTTTCCATCAGATGCGACAAGAATTGCTGGAAACCTCAGCAGGGTCAATTTGGATGAACGGCGGCGGCAAGCCGTTGCCGAAGAGGCCAAGCGAATCGAGTCTGAAAGGATCGTACGCGCTGCAGAGGAAGAAGGGTTTGAAACTGAAGAAAGTGAAGAAGTGGAAGATAGTGAAGAAGGGTCCGAGTCTGAAAGCGGAACTGGAAGTGGCAGCGAAGAGAGTAGCAGTGAGGATGAAGCTCCAAAGAAGCTCTTGCGGCCAACTTTCATTAGGAAAGACAAGCGGAAAGATAGCACTACCGTCGCGGATGCCAGGGCAGAGGATGAATGGGCTGAAGAGGGGGCGAGGCGGAAAGAAAAGGCTGACGCTATGATTCAGGAACAGCTTGAGAAGAAGGCAGCAGCCCAAGCTGCGGGCAAGAAGGATTGGGATGATGACGAGATCGTGGAGGTCGAACAAGTCGACGATACTGATGATCTTGATCCAGAGACCGAGCGTGCAGCCTGGAAGCTCAGAGAGCTCAAGCGGGTCAAGAGAGAACGAGAGACCATCGAACAAGCCGAAAAGGAGAGAGAAGAAATCGAGCGAAGACGCAACCTCAGCAAAGAGGATCGGGAAGCTGAAGATAATGAATTTCTTGAAGGGCAAAAGGCAGAAAGGGAAGGTAAGGGAAAGATGAGCTATATGCAAAAATACTTCCATAAAGGCGTCTTCTTTCAAGAGGATGCCAAAGCCGAAGGTCTGGACCAAAGAGACATCATGGGCAGCCGTTTTGCGGATCAATCATCCAATCGAGAGCTTTTGCCGGAGTATATGCAGATCAGAGACATGACGAAGCTGGGCAGGAAGGGCAGAACGAAATATAAGGATATGAGAAGCGAGGACACCGGTCGATGGGGTACACTCGAGAGTAGTGGTATGAGAAAAGCTGATGGCACGTTCGACGAACGATTTATGCCAGACAGAGATGGTGGTGGAAAGGGCGCTTCTGGTGCAAACACTACAGCTGTGGGAGAGCGAAGAAGACCGCCTAAGGGTGCACCTGCCGGTCCGCGAGGTGCTGATCAAGCACCCAAAAGAAAAGAAGAGAGCAGACACAGTTCTCCACGGCGACCCTACTCGCGCTCGAGGTCGCCCCCAAGGCGGAGAGAGCGTTCATACTCGAGGTCACCTCCACGGAGAGAGCGACGAAGAAGGCGGTCATACTCATACTCAAGGTCGCCTTCACCACGGAGGAACCGCCATGAAGATCCACAGCCAAGAAGAAAGCGGAGCCCATCTCCATATCATGGTCGTTACGGTAGCGACAAGAGGCGAAGAGTTGATGATTCATGACCTTTCTTTCTTGCCTTCCTTATCAAATAATTGATGGGTATTCCTAGAGTAATATATTGATTCTCCATGCAATGCAGACACCCCTTCCAACACCTCGCTATGCATATACGACCATATCTTGCCCTCTTTTCATATGGTTGAGCCTCACCCAGGGCCGAATCAGCTCTCTAGCTCAATCACTTCCACCACCCTCTCCCCACCCCTCCACCACATCTACTTGCTCCCCTCCCTCCTAACAACCTCCTCCTCAAACCTCATCAAAAACACCGTCTTCCCCGGCCACATCCCCCCCTCCTCCCCAGCATTATGCGCGCTCACCCCCGCCCTCAACCCAACCCCACACGCAACCCCCTCCACAACCCCCGCCACAAACGCCGCACAATTCAACTGGCTCATCTCCTTTGGCACACTGATATACTGATTCACGAGCGGTTCGTTGTCGACAATCATATATTCGTTTGCGTTGGTGGAGGAGCTTTCGATGCTGTCGGCGGAGCGGCCGAAGAGGTGCCGCCAGAGTACGTGGGCTATGAATTGTAGCAGGGGCAGGATGCGCGTTGGGCGTGGGGAGGGGTGGGTGGGGGTTGAGGAGCGGTGGAGGAGGAGGGGGAGGAGGCGGAGGCCTAGGGGGTAGCCTGCTTCGTTTAATCTGGGAGGTCACGTTGGGTGGTCAGCTGGGCGTTGACAAACGGACGTGTGTGGAGTGTCATTGTGACCTGGGTGGAATAGAAGCTGCTGTATGCTGGAGGGGAGAAAATGCTGTATATACCGTCGTTCCAGATCCTGTATTCCCGTAACCCGCTTCTGCGCGTACCCCACCATTTCTCCAAACAGGTACGCGAAGCTGGCGCGGCTTAGCTCGGCGGTGCGTGTGCGGTTGAGATTTCGGTCATAGATTGTTTTGCGGTTTGAGGGCGTGCGGAGACCGGTGTGTGGTTGGGCGAGCTGGGGGACGCGTTGGGCGGAGGATTGTTGTTGGAGGGCGGTGGTTTGGGAGATCTGTTTGGAGGTACTTTGGGAGGGAGGGGCTGTGGTTGCCATTGTGTGGGGAGCATGGGTTGCTGAGGGTGGAGATTTGGAGGGAGCTGGGATTGGGGTTAGGGTTACGGTGTTTCATTGGTCACATTTGAGACGGGTTGTTGTTCTTTCCCTCGTCTCGGAATTCTCTACGTCCTTGGTATTTTGAGTAGCTGATGATAGGCACATGATTGCCTTCCGGGGGAGGCTGTAGCACTGTCAAAGATCTCACATGTAGTTTGTTCATAGGGCCTGAAGTCGCTGTGGGAGGCCCCGCTCAAGCAGACGTGAATGTAGACAGTCATGATAGAGATGGAGGATGGAAGTCCTAGACCAAGGTAGCTGCCTGCTGGCACAACCTCGTTGCGTTGGTATAAGAGTTGTAGCATGGTTTCCGTGATGCAGCCGCTTGGCTAGTTTGAAACGTCGATCTTGATTCTTGACCCAGGAGGCTCCGTAGTATGCGACATAGCTCTTCGACAGACAGGAAAGAACATTAATTAGCGCGGTCTACAAAAATCGAAAATCCTAATCGTACATCGCCGAGATTGAAAAATGACACAACAAAAGCCCAGAAACGCAGCAGCACTCTCTGTAGATCCTCCCAGTTCCCGAATTGAGTGTCTTCAAACTCATCTACGCGCGAGGAGGCAAGCAGATGAGCAGCGAACCCCTGAAAACACATGTAAAGCTAATTGAAGGTGGCCGTAAATTGCAAACAGTCAATCCGGCCTATGTAGAAAATGCTCAATCTGATAGCTCCATTTTGTCCCCGCTTAGGAGGGTATTGGCATCCTGAGAACCTTCATGGCTTTTTTCCAATTGAAGGTTTGGGAACGTCACTCCAACATTTTCGGATTTGGAGTCTTTCAAAGCAGGGGAGTCGCCAGACTTCTGAGCTTTCCGTTCCCTTTTTGGGGTCGGCCCTGGCGTTAGTAGTGGGTTGTATCGCCTCTTCTGGACTTTGTGCTTGCTGGGAGTTGAGACAGGGACAGGTTGCTGGGTCTGATTTTTCTTTCTAAACGGTCTTTGTTCTTGAATCTGCGGCTCTGGAGACTCTGTCCGTGGATCGCTATTCCACCAATCCTTGACAGGTTTAGCCATTGAAGAACTAAAAAGATAATCGATCAGCGAACGATTCGAGGGTGTCCTGGACAGTCGTATTGCTGCTGCTGGTGTTGTTGCCGATCGACTGAGCCATGGAAGACGTAGGCATTCATTGATCGAAGGCCTAGTCTCAGGGTCATACTGCAGCATCCGGTCTGCCGTCAATAGAGCACCACGGCGTTCGCTGTCCTCTGGATTACATTCTTCCAGCCCGTCGTCTACGAGTGACTTGATGTTGTTTCTGAAGCTCCTGCGGTTCAATATCTCAACCTGTGGTGTTGAGATACCGAGGGTCCGGAGTATCAGCATGCCAAGAGCATAGATGTCGACGGTTTTGTGATAGAGACGGGCTTGCGATTTAGGTATCCCGCCATTGCGCGCAATTTCTGGGGCCATATAGCCTCTTGAACTGCAAAAGGAGACCGGGTTGCTAAGGGATCTCAAGCCATGGTCGGCAACGACAAGGTCAAGTGGGTCTCCAGCCCTATTTCGTACGAGGACGTTGGCTGGTTTGATGTCTCGATGGATGTAACCTTGCTCATGCAGATGGCGCAGAGCCTCGAGGATTTGACGGATCCCGTCCTTTAGTTGCGTTGAATCCAGGCTCAGTTGACCCAGATTGCCTCGGTGGAAGTAGGGCATGACGATTACAATGCCCTCCTCGTATTCGAAGACTTTGTGCGCCTTGATCAGGTGGGCCTAGGCACAGGTTTGCTTTAGAGGGTGTGGGTAGTAACTGACGACTTACATGTACAAAACGCGGCGCCACATACTGCTCACGTAAAATGAAGACCTGATTGTCGAGATTTCTCTCAGAGTCGCGGTTTTCAAAGTCGTAGTACAACACTTTAGCAGCATAGACATTCCCGGTAGGACCGTGCGTATATTTAAAAACAGTGCCTTGTCCGCCTTTCGCAAGGCACTTACCCGGTTGGGCGTACTGTTCTAGTGAAGTCTCTTGCCTCAGAGTATTGACTTCCTCAGACATCGGAGGAGGGAACACTTGGGGGCTTATAAGGTGAAGAAGAATGACGATATAGTGGACGTTGGGAATATCAGATTCAGCGCTGTTCTTTGGATCAAAAGACGAGTATGGCAGATTAAATCAAGAGCGAGGCAGACATATTTATCTTCAGACACAGACTGGCCAAGTCCCACCAAATGGAATGAATCCTCCATCTCCAAGGTCGTAAGGTGGTGAACGCAAGAGAACGAGAATAGTCACATAGGTATGCAAGCCTGGGCGCTAGCAGAGCGAACTTCAAACACCTACTTCCGATCTCGGGTTCACACATGAGATTGACTTATTATAGCGGTGTCGAGTGCGTATTTTCGTCAAGCCATTCGTGCTGTCCTGCCCACTGCAGATTGTATTGTGCATCAACGAATGCCTGAAAAGATTCGCGATGGCTGCGCAGTGCTCACGGTAAGAAAGTGGGTATACTCCGTACCGGTTTCGGTTTGATCGTACATGACATGCAACTTGGCTAGGGACAGGCCCAAACCCACAGGCCCAATTGCTTGGCAGTCTTTTATATGGGGTAAGACATGTTAAATTACATTTCTTTTACGCATAACGCCCGTCTCTTACCAATTAAAAGGCTATAACATATATACATACTGCGCTTCAGTTCAGCCTTATATAATCCGCATCATAACCCATAGTCGCCGATGTAAAGTGGTTATACATGCCTTCGGCGTTGGCCCTTAGCCCCGAAATCTTGGCAGGGTCTTGCGGGAGTAATTGGGCCTTTAGGCCTGTGGGTTTGGGCCCGTCCCTAGCCAAGTCGCATGACATGGAGCTCATAGGCCACCATTATTTCAGCCACCATCCATTGCATTTTAGTATTTGCCTGGGGGCATCCAGGATGGGAAGTTTCGGCGTCTAATGGTAGGTATCTCACTACTTTAGAACTACCTTAGTTCAGTCACAGCCGCTTTACCAGATCACGCCCGAGGTTTGGTGACAAAGTCATGGCCGACTTTGTCGCCTAATTCCGGGGGAAAGTCGGCCACAACTTTTGTCACCAACGCTAGGAGGGATCAAAGCAGTACGTTAGACAGCGGCATTACTGGGACAAGTAATCACCTAGGAATGACCCATGCAAGGGGTTGAAGACCGTATCCTACAACATTGTGGACAAGATACACTGTTCTAAAGGAGTTAGAGCATAGTATGCTATGAAGGCTCGGGGATATGCTGAATTCTATTCATAATTTATCGAGGCTCCAGGTAGTAGCCACTTCCCAGCCAGCCGCGAAACCTGCTGGGCCGCCGCTGCAAGGGACATGGTAATCTTACAAAAGAGAGGGTCCGAGGTCTGATATATAATCCAGCATTCCTGCCTTGGCCATTCTTCCGTTCTCCAGCAAACAAACCCCAAACCTTCCCAGATAGCCCTTGTGACATGACAGAGCCTAATTGGAGAGATATCGATGTCGTGAGGGACTGGCTTGGTAGCCGCTATCCCGTTGCCAATGGCCGGACCGGCTCTCCATTATTCCAGTACTTGCAAGACGAGCAGGCGAAAGGTAACAAGATTGCGGGGCTCGAGACACATCTTTCTTGGGGTCCCGGAGGTGAATTCCGGAAATGGGTCTGGGAGAACAGCGAGAACTCAGTCATTCACTATGCAGCCGATGCAATGCAAACTCCGTACTATCCAGAGTACGTTGATCAAGTGTCGATCTCAGGTTCGGAAACCCCTACCCACGACGAAGACAGCACTATACACAAAGCGTCGGATTTACCCAGTGGCCTCCCCAAAGATCATGCGAACTGCAAGCGATCCAAAAAGCGAGCACAGCAGAAGCCACAGACAACAAAGCCAGTGCGTAAGAGCAAGTACGCAAAATCCTCGTGTCCGGCTCCTGCGGAATCAACAACTACCAAGAAATCAAGACGGAAAACGCTGCCCCGCGCAAGCACAGCACAAGCCGTGAAGCAGATCGATAGTAAAATATCACGACTGCAGGAAGAACGAATCAGTACGTTACGGCCAGGACGTAACCGCAAGCATCGCAAGATAGGTAGGACCGACTGTACCCCCTTTAAGAGCAATTGTGTCTAATGCGCATCTGTGGTAGACTTTTATTATCTAGACGACCATGGTCGTGTTACAACTCTTTCATGAATATTTCCGACGTGGTGACATTACTGGATGATAACGGAAATCTTAAAAGGTAGCATCTTAGGTGCCGAAGCTCCCCGGGCTCTCCATGTCACGCATTGCTAGCACTATGTCCTGAGCTTTGAACGAATGATCTGTAGATCCTGAAGACGTTCGACGCTGTCAAAACTTATTTGGGATCCGGGGTGGAATAAAGTCGAGGATCTGGGAAGACGAGCTAGGTTCACTGGAAATCTTCAGAGACTGCTTTGCTGGACCATGTAAGGAAGGTTTGTGAAAGAAGAAAGGGTCGCAGCGCTTCACCACGGTGATTCTGTTGGGGGATGCATGGAAGTAAGTGGCATGTGCATATGTGTGTAAGAGTACTGCATAGTGGTGTATCTGGCAGATTGTCAAGGCGCAGTGTGGGCAACACGATCCATCAAGGGGGTTCTCATACTTGGGAGGGAACACGCAACACAGGGAGCCCAAATTGGCCGAGTCGTACTCGGCTATAAATGTTCGCTTTATTTATAAGGATCTGCCTCATGAAACCTCGGGGTAATTGCTGTAAGAGCGGTGACAATGACAGTACCTATCCATCTGAGAGTCCCCTTGAAAAGAAGACTGCGAGTTTGGCGTGCATTATCAAAATAGTTTCTTGGTCCATGGAGCGATTTGGGGTTGCAGGGGCTCTCCCAGGTCGCCCAAAGGACCTTGGTCGGCTTCCAGGGCACTTTCCCTGCTAGCGTTGGATAATAGACGCTCGTATGGACGCATCTCATACCCCATTCCCTCCATTCTGTTGACTTTAGGGACAAGATGACAATCTTAGTCAATCTCAAGCTTTCAGGTGTTATCAATAGGCATTACTCTTTGTAGACGACCTGGTTTCAGCTGCAACAGTGGTACATCTGGGAATACACCACCAATCAGTGTTCAAGGCTCTGCTCGGCTCGTATGGAAGACGCGCAGTAGGCAGTCAGTCATTCGGGATGTGGCACCCATCTCAGCACGTCGACCTGCCGAACGCAGATAGGATCTACAGTAATGTTACAAGGCTCAGTAATCAATTTGAGCGATACCACCTGATGGACATTGCAAAGAGCAGGCCATGTGCTCGAAGAGACGATTGGCATTTGCAGACTGTTTCCAAAAAAAAGGAACACTAAGCTCTCGGAGGCGGCATTGAAGGCTTTCACGCATATAGAGGCAAAATTTGGACTGTTCAGAGCATTATAATGGTATGTCGCCCAAGCTGGAGCAAGATTCTGCTTTCCGGACACCAACGCGGCCTCTATCACCACCTTAGCTGCACGATGGAGTCCGTAAACATTACCAATATACCTCCGTCTATATTCGACCCGAAGAACGCACCTCTGCAAAATCCTATTAAAAACCGGCAGATGTCACTTACTGTAGATTCGAAGGTAAGAGCAATTTCCATCGAAGGAACATCCTGAACACTGACAAAATGATTGTGAATGACGGGTATCTTGGCGATTGACGTTTTGGCAGCAGCTGTATGAATGATGCGACGACAAGGGATAATGGGAATAAAAATGATGAACATGGTTCATAACACCAACGGCGCTTTTATAGGCATTGAACACGAGCATAACAACGATACCATCAGCTATGGCAATGGTAATCGCGCGGAGCAGCTATGAGTCCAATGTTAGGACCCCAGGTTATGCATGATATGATGAAACCGGGTAATGATTGAGATGCTAGCAGTGACGAATGGCGCCTAGTGGACGTTCAAGCTTCGCAGGATCAGGGTCTAATTTCGGCTGAGTGTACACGGTCTTATATGATATGAGGCTGCTTTCATACTTCCAGTTCGATCGCCTGAAACGGCCAGGTTGCCCGACCCTTGCTCAGTCAAGCCGCATCAACGGCAAAGGCATAATGCCAACCAAAATTCGATTCCTTCGCAGAACAGAGTCATGAGAGCGCGTTGAGCTCGAGTTGGCTGAACAGCGCCATTGGAGGAAGTATATCGGGCCAGTTGTTCGTTTACTCCTCATTCTGGCCCGAAGGATTGCTAAAGTAAGCATCCAATTGTGAAGCAGGCCTTGGCAAGAAGCAAAAATTCTCTCAAACATATCCCAACCCCCTCTCTACTTCCACAGTTGTAGTCTTCCGGATCATGGGCACAAG
>JAABUL010008687.1_pt1 | contig 10206 bp, 1 predicted proteins | sample 5559151 | NCBI WGS metagenome assembly JAABUL01 (sample SAMN10711876, study PRJNA513368) | rock metagenome | isolation source: Antarctica rocks | place: Antarctica: Victoria Land, Pudding Butte sud | reverse complement strand
CAAAAAATTAAATCTAATTTTAATATAAATTAAAATTGTATTTTACTTAAGTTAAATATATATTAAATATATATTTATTAATTAATATTTTAATAAAAATATTAATTAAGATTTTAATTAATATTGTGTTTTTTTTATATACAAAATAAAGAATTCTCTTTAAATACGTATATAAATATTGTAATAATTTTGTAATAATTTTGCACTTTTAATACAATTATTTAATTATATTCTTTAAAAATAATTGTAATTTTATTAATATTAATAAAGTTTTATATATAATAAATATTAATTTAATATATAATAGATATAAAGTATAAAAGAGAATTTATTTTTTTAAGTTTTATAAACAATAATTTGTTAAAATTCGAAGTTTGCTTATATATTTAACAAATATCTAGTATATAATAAGTATAAAGTAAATTTTAATTTAATTTATTTATTGCGAAATTGTTTGTTAATCTTAATTTGCAAAATTCTTAAATATAAAAGAATTTTTTTTTGCTAAAAGATATAAAGATTTTAAAGACAAAAAAATTAATAATACTATTAAAAAATATATTGTTATTAAGATTCAAATTAAATATAAATTAAGTTTAAATATAATATATATACAAGACAAGTAATTAAATTGCGCAAATATAAAATTATATTAAAATTATATTAAATTCATACTATACTTAGAAGTAATTTATACTATAACAAAATATAATTTTGCAATATATAAATCTTGTTTTTAAATTTAGTTAATTGCGCGTTATAGATTTTATACAATTTTAAGAATATTATAAATATAGAAAATTAAATTTATATCTAGTATATATTAAAAAGAAGCAAAATTTTAAGAGTTAATTTTTAGCTAATATTAAATAAAAAGATTTGTACTTTATATAAGCTATATATATATTAAGTTTGTATCTCGATTGCGAGCGAAGATTGCAATTAATTTTTGTAATTCGAAATAATTATACTAAATATAAGTTAAGTATCGATAGAGTTTATCTCGAATAAGAATTTTTATTTGAAATAAGCTCGTCTCGAATGCGATTTCTGCACTTAGGGTAAGCTACAATCCGAATTAAGTACAAGCAAAGTATATATAAAGTATTGAAGTTCGAAAACGCAAAGATTATTTTCAAATATTCGAAAAAGAACTAAATACAAACATAGTGAATGTTAAGTATTAAATTTCGAAATACAGTATTTATATTAAAACTTCTAAAATCTAAGTTTTATAAGCTAAGTATATATCGAATATTAACAAAAACTCGACTATTTAAATATGTCGAAAATAATGCGTTAATACAAAATACAATTTAATATATATTTAGCAACTATATAGTATAGACTAGATTTAAACAAAATTAAAATATTATATTCGAATAAAGCAACTAGTATTCTTTGTTAAATTAAAGTATTGATTTTACGTTTTTTATCTCTATTTTTCTTAATTGTTTGTATAGCTATAGTATAAGCAACTATCTTCTACTATATATATAGTATATTTTAAGACTTTCTATACTTCAATCTATTAATATATATTAAATATAGTATTTTCTAAAACTCTAATATTTAATTAATTAATATATATTAAGTATAAACTTAACTTTGATTACTAATCTTTGTATATATTAAAACAATATTTAAATTATTAATACAATAAATCTTTTTATTTTAAAAATGTATTATAATAAATATATATAAAATCTACATATATAGTATATTTTTATTATATTACTTAGAATCTTACTTAGAGGTCAATCTATATAGTTAAATAGCTTATAGTTAGAAGATAGATATTAGCTAGCTATACTATAGAAAGCAACTATTAAGAATATAGATATAAGATATCCAGAAGATATCCAGAAGATATCTAGAAGATAGATATTTTTTGCAAAATAGATAGCTGCGATCTATCTTCTATCTACTAGATAAATAGAAGGTAGTAAACAGTTAGATATAAGGTAGTAAACAGATTGTCTTTAAATAAATTACTTGCTGGTAGATATCTAAAATAGCAATCTAGAAGATAGATAGCAGATAGATAGCAAATAGAAATATTGTAAGTAAAAAAAAGTTGAAAAATTCTCTAAGTACTTTTATATTAGTTAAAATTATCTTAGTACGTACGCGCTAGTAGGGGGGGTCAAACGCGCGCATACAGTTTTCGTAAATCGTGTTATTTTGTTATTGAAATTTTAATAACATGGATAATTACAGAGCTAGAGCAATCCCGAGTATATAAAACTTTAAATTTAAGATTAAAAATCTTAATTTATTAATAGAATTAATATAAAAACGTCTTAACAACTTTATATTTTAACGAATAACAATTTAGATATTTTACTTTTCGATATGCCAAGACTTGAAATCTCGATTGGGCTAGCATTTAGACTTAGTAAAATTGAAAACTTTTTCAAAATTTTCAAATTCTCAAAATTAACATCTATAGGTTGGATAACAGATAGATAACTGCTATATAGCGGTTGACTAACTTCTAGTTATCTAAAAAAGATTTCTAACCGATAGTAAATTGCTTTCTAGCAGACAACTAACTACTATCTAGCAGATAAATAGAAGTTATCTATCTAATCTAGATATCTAGTCGCAATCTAATCGATATCTATTGGTTATATAACTTTATAGATAAACCTCTAAGTATTTGTATATCAATCGAAATTTTGTTTCTTTAAGTAGATTTTAATTTAAAGAAAAATCTATATTGCGTATTTATTAAGTCTATACTTAGATTAAGCAAAATATATATAATATTAAAATAATATTAATAAATTTTAACTCTTTATCTAAATTATATCTATATTAAATATAAATAATATTTGTTTTAAAAATATTCGAACAAAATAATAATTGTAATTATTATTTAAGTGCAATATAAATTAAGTATTTATAAAAACTTCTAATTCTAAAATTTGTATCTTTTTCTTTAATTCTATTATATATAAATTACAAATTTAATTAAAATTTAATATATATTAAATACAAACAAATATAATATTGCTATACAAAACAATTAACAGATTATAACTTATCTCAGATATAGATTCTCTATTTGGAACAAGCTTATTCTAAATAAGAATTTCTATTGGAGATAAACTCTATCTATGCTTAGTCTATATTTAGTATAGATATATCGAATTAAAAAATTAATAACAATCTTTTTTTGCAATTTAGATACAAGCTTAATATATATATAGCTTATATAAAGTATAAACTTTTTTATTTAGTGTTAATTAAAAATTAACTTCAAGAGTTTTGTTTCTTTCTAATATATATTAGATATAAATTTAATTCTCTATATCTATTGTATTTTTAGAATTATATATAATTTATAACACGCAATTAATTAAAGTTTAAAAACAAAATTTATATATTGCAAAATTAAAATCTTGTTATAGTATAAATTGCTTTTAAACATAGTATAAATTTGATATAATTTAATATTTGCGCATTTTAACTACTTATTTTGTATATATATTATATTTAAGTTTAGTCTATATTAAATCAAATTTTGATAGCAATATATTTTTTAATAATATTATTAATTTTTTTGTTTTTAAAATCTATATATTTTTTCACAAAAAAAATTCTTTTATATTTAAGAATTTTGCAAATTAAAATTAACAAGCAATTTTGCAATAAATAAATAAAATTAAGATTTATTCTATATTTATTATATACTAGATATTTGCTAAATATATAAGCAAACTTTAAATTCTAATAATTTTAATACTTTTAAATTGCATACAATATTAAGTGATTAAGATATTTACAAGAATACTTCTATAAACAATTAAAAAATTAAAATATATTAAAAAATTAAAATTTTAATAAAATAAGAGAAGAAAACAATCAAAATGCTATTATTTTCGACTAGTGCAAATACTGCTTTTGATAGTTTTTTTGCCGAATATTTTCCGGCTTCTAATTTGCTTTCTGAGTTCTGCAATTATAAATTTGAAGTATATTATTCTTACTTAAGAACTTGCTTTGTCTTAATATCTTATTAGTCTTTTTCTTGTTGTTATATTTCTATCTCTGTTATAATTAATATCTATTTTTCTTTTTTAGCTATCTTTTATTTTTTATTATTATCTGCAAACTTTCTACTGTCTAATCTATATACTGAGCAATATTATAACTTCTAAAAGATACAGCAAACAAATATGTAAAAAATCGATTAAATATTACAAATAAAAGAGAGAAAAATTTAATATTTTGATTTTAACTGAAAAAAGTCTATAAAGATAGTATCAAAAACTTGTAAAACTAAATTAAGAATTTTTAATTTAAATAAAAAGCAATTTTTGTCTATTAGTAGTTAACTATAATAATTGATTTTTACAAATATTGCGTATTTATAGAAAAAGATTCTGTAAATACTCTTAAAACTATTATAATTAACATATTCTATATTTTTTTTAATTAATTAATAAACAAAAAAAAGAACATTTTAAATACTGTTAGTACTTTACAAATATACTGAAATATACTTTGTTTAATGCAAGAAAAGAAAATAGACTATTGTATATTTAATCTACTTATAAAAAATTAAATATACAAAATATATTTATTTTACTATATTTTGTTTTTTACTAATTAACTGTAGATACAATAGCAACTTGCAATTAAATATAATTTATATATAAAATTGAAAAAAAAATCTATTATATATACAAAAAATAAGTTTGAGTTTCTTAAAACTTTTTTTTTCTTCTCTAAAATAATATTTAATTATAAGCAATATTATATTTAATTATAAGCAATATTATATTTAATTAACTTTAATTATACAATTAATTAAAATTACTAAATTTTTTTTTTTTTTTTTTGCAATCTGTTATTAATATATTAAAGTTATTTTGTTTTTAAATCTTAATAAGAAAAAACAATTGCAAGTAATTCTAGAAATTGTATACAAATATATTAAAAATTATTTTAAACAGAAAAAAATATTTGTATTTTCTGTTATATTCTACATATTGTTAAATAATAAATACGCTAAATTATTAACAATTATAACAGAAACAAATTTAATATTCTCGATATATTAAATAAGTTATATTTTTTACTTTGTTTATATATTATAATACTAATATTAATTTTTGTTAATAAAGTTTTTGTTGTTTCTAAATTAATATTAACAAAACTATAGTATTTGTAAAACAAAGATATAAATTTATAAACTAGTTTATTTTTATTGTTGTTTTAATTACTTAATAGATGTTGTTAATTTGTTTGTAATAAAATTACGTTTAAAATATACTTTGTATTGCTAATAATATCGAATTTCTTTAATTTAATAATTTTTTTCGTTAGTTTTTTCTTTTTCTTTTGTAGAAGTTTGTTATATTTTTAATATATATATTGTATATATTGTTCTTGTATTTAATTTTTAATTTAATATTTTAATAATATTGCTACATATTTTTTGCTTAATTTTAATATATTGTTTATAAAGTTTAAATTTAATTTATATTGATCTAAATTAGACAACAATATATATCGAATTAATATTCGATATTTGTTTTTTCTAAATAATATTTCTGCACATTGTTATATTAAAAAAAAAATTAGAATTTTTATCTAATATATATTGAATCGATATCTAATATTTGTTTTTTCTAAATAATGTCTTTGTATATTGTTGTGTTAAAGAGAATGTTTTAGAATTTTTATTAAAAACATATTAAATCGATATCTAATATTTATCTTTTCTAAATAGTATTTTTGTATATTGTTATATTAAAAAAAAAGAATTTTTATCTAATATATATTGAGCCGATATTTGATATTTGTTTTTTTTAAATAGTATTTCTATATATTGTTATATTAAAAAAGATATTTTAGAATTTTTATCTAATATATATTGAGTCGATATTTAGCATTAATTTTTTATTAAATAAGTAGTTCTTAAATTGCAATTTTAAAATATATAAAAAAAATTGCTATTAAATTTAGATATTATATTTGTATTAGATTTATATTTAGAATTAAATCTATTAAAAAAAGTATTATATAAGAATTTTCTAAATTAAAAGAAAAATATAAATATTGTTAACAATATTTTGTAACTTTTCGATTTTTTTTATCTATAATTTGATTAATTATTAAGTCAAATTAAATATAAACTAATTATATATATATTTTTTTAATTAATTACGCGACAATACAATTGAATTTATTGCAATTGTATTAAGTAAATAAAATATCTTTTTCTATTTCGAAATTGTTTTTTTCAAATATCTTAATAATATATTTTTTTATTTTAATATATAATTAGTATAAATATAGTTTAAAACAAATATAAATTCTATTTAAATATAGAAGCAAATGGTAATAGCTTTTGTTTTGCAAACTTATTGTTTTAAAAGTAATTATTTTCTTTTATATTAATATAATTACAAACTAACGTTTATTAATACAAAGAAATCTTTAATTTCTTTTTATATAGTTTAACAAAAATTTATTTTGTTTTTTAATATTTAATTTATATTTTAAGTTTAAAATATAATATATTTATATTATTCATATACTATAGTACTTTGTTAATAATTTCGATTTTTTAAAATTAATTAATAAAATAAGTTGTTAAATAATTAAAATCATATTTTCGAAAATTATATTTAAAATATATTTGACAAAAAACTAGTATATATTCAAAATATTTAAATTACTTTTAAGAGTTATTAAAATTATAAAAATATTTTTTAAATTCTAAACAAAATATTAGTAATATTTGTATAATTTTAATATATATTAAATATATTTTAAACTTGTTTTTTATCTATATTTATTATAAAGATTTGCAGTTTTTTATTTTTACAATTAATATAAAAAATTTAAATAGTTTAATAAACAATTTCTTTTAATACTTTTAATATTTTAATAAATATTGTGTAATAATTTTTCATAATCTCTATATTAATTTACGTATAGCAATAGATATTAATTTTTATTGCAATTTGAGCGTATACTTAATATATATTGTATATATATTAAATTTACAATAATAATTCTTGTTTTAATTTAAGATACTATATAGATTTGTTTTGTTTTAAATTTGTTTAAATATTAAATCTATTTTAAAATATAATTAATTTATAAAAATTTTAATTTAAGTATAAATACAATATACAACAATATATTGTTAAAAAAAATTGTTAAAATAGATAATATTTTTAATCTATTGCTTTTTTAAAGAATACAATTAATTAAAAACAAATTTTTGCTTAACTTCTATAAATTATAAGCTAGATTTATATAATATTTAAACTAAAATAAACTAATCTTTTAAAATTGTTTTAATAGAAAATTTCTTAAATTTTTGTTTGCAAATTAATATTGCTATATAATTTTTTATATTAAAACTATTATATATATAGCATAAAACAATTTTGCTATATTTTGCGTATAAATTAAATATAATAGAAGAAATAACAAAGTATTTTGCAAAATATTTAGCGCAAACAACGTATATACTAGATATAAATTTAGCTTATATATTGTTAAAAATAGTAGATTTTGTTGTTTAATTGTTGCAATTATATTGTCGACAATTTCTTAAAATATTTTAATAAAATATAATAAATAATAAGTATAATTTTTGCGTACAATTAGTATAAAGAATAAAAATTGTTCTTAATTAATAGAAATATAGATATTTAATTCCGTATTATATATATTAATTTTGATTTTTTTATTTCTTTAAGAATAATTAAATTCTATATATATTTAATATATATTAAACTTGTATTAAAATAAAACTAATTGCAAATAAAATTTCTAAAAGCTAAATATTTAATAAAAATATAATTTTTTGTGCATTGTTATAATTTGTAATTTATTAAAATACAAAGATAGTTAATATTAATATATACTAAGTTTGCGTTAATAATTTGATTTATATACTATAGTTTTGTATCGAAAAATAAAGAATATTTAATTTAATAAATCTATAAAATTAGTTTACAAACAATATAAATAAAATCAGAGTTTATTTTATAAGTTTTTTATATAGTAGACTTTTAATTTTTGTATACGCAAGTTATAGATTCGAAATATATATAATATATATATTAATTTTGTTATTTTTTAAGAAATCTATAACATTAGATTTTTGTGCAATACTTTAATTGCGCGTTAATATTTATTGTATATATTAATCAAGTAAAGTATTGTTAAAAATTATTAATATTCTTAAGTTTAACTCTATTGTATACTAAATATATATATAGTATATTCAAATATATATATTCGCAATACTTAATTTTGAAATATTTAAAATTTTGATATTAAATTTTGTTTGTTTTGTTTTTTTTGTTTTTTCTAAAAGTAAAAAAGCAATCTAAGTAATTTTAAAGTTAATTGCAATAATAGAAAATTAAATCTAGTCTTAATATAGATTAAAATTATATTTTATTTAAGTTAAATATATATTAAATATATATTTGTTAATTAATACTTTAATAGATATTTTAATTAAGATTTCGACTAATATTGTACTTTTTTTGTATATAAAATAAAGAAGTTTCTTTAAATGCGTATATAAATATGCTAGAATATTTTAATAATTTTGTATTTTTAATACAACTACTTAATTGCGTTTTTCAAAGATAACTGCAATTTTATTAATATTAATAAAACTCTATATATAATAAATATTAGTTCAATATATAATAGATATAAAATAGATATAAAATATAAAAAAGAATCTATTTTTTTAAGTCTTATAAATAATAATTTGTTAAAACTATTAAAATCTTAATTGTTTAATATATCTTAATTTTCTTAATTATTTATAGAAATATTTTTGTTAATATCTTAATTACTTAATATTGTATTCGACTTAATAGTATTAATATTGTTAAAATTTAAAGTTTGTTTATATATTTAGCAAATATCTAGTATATAATAAGTATAAAGTAAATCTTAATTCTATTTATTTATTGCAAAATTGTTTGTTAATCTTAATTTGCAAGATTCTTAGATATAAAAGAATTCTTTTTGTTAAAAAATATAAAGACTTTGAAGACAAAAAAATTGATAACACTATTAAAAAATATATTGCTATTAAGATTTGAATTAAATATAAACTAAGCTTAAATATAATATATATAAATAGCTAAATTACGCAAATACAAAACTATATCGAATTTATACTACGTTTGAAAGTAATTTATGCTATAACAAAATTTGATTTTGCAATATATAAATTTTGTTTTTGAACTTGTTAATTACGCGTTATAGATTTTATATAGCTTTAAGAATGTTATAGATATAGAGAATTAAGTTTATATCTAATATATATTAGAAAGAAGTAGAACTCTAAAAGTTAATTTTTAGCTAATATTGAATAAAAAAGTTTATATTCTATATAAATTATATATATATTAGGCTTGCATTTCGTTTGCGAGCAAAAATAAGTATTAATTTCTATAATTCGATAGAATTATACTAAGTATAAGCTAAGTATAGATAGAGCTCACTCTAGGTAAAAATTCCCACCCAAGATAAGCTCGTCCCGAATGAGAAATCTGCATCCGGGGTAAGCTGTAACCTGGTACAATAGTACTAACTAATTAAATATATAAAATAACTTTTACTACTTTTAATTGTTAGCTATCTGTATATATAACTGTAATTTTATTTATACTTAATATATACTAAATTAAGATTAAAATTATATTATATTGTTACTAAAAAATATATTATACTAAAGCAAATAAACAAATATTTAATTGTTTATATATAATATATAAACTAAATATATATAGTTGCAAATTTAGATACAAAAAGTATTTCTATAAATATATATTATTTTAAAATAAAAATAAACTTCTTTTATATTTAATATATATCTAGTTTATACTGATTTAATACTTTAAAACTTTAAATTAGATTTAAAAAATAATAAAATTAAAATATAAATTCTATAAATTCTGCTTAAGCTAAACTTATATTCTGTATAAATATAAATATATTGTTAATATAATTATCTATTAATATACAAATAATATAAAGTATATTGCGTAAGCTAGATTAATATTAAATATATATTAAATTTATATAAGATAGTTGTTACAATTAAGAATTTGCAACTTTTTTTTAATATATACTTTTATTGCAAGATAAATTTATTTTATGCTTGTTATATACTTAATCTATCTTTTATTTTTTCTGTTTTTA
>JAABUL010008686.1_pt1 | contig 10206 bp, 8 predicted proteins | sample 5559151 | NCBI WGS metagenome assembly JAABUL01 (sample SAMN10711876, study PRJNA513368) | rock metagenome | isolation source: Antarctica rocks | place: Antarctica: Victoria Land, Pudding Butte sud | reverse complement strand
TTGACCCTTTTCTTACTTCTGTAAAGAATCTCTGCTCTGAGTCACTGCCTGGAAATATGCTGCCCAAGCGATATCTCGCCCCTTTTGCTCAGGCAAAGTATCTGCTCCGAGCCTTAGGCCTCGACCTCCTAAGTACATTTCACCGCCCGTGGACAGCGGCTGTATTGCTAAAGCCTGTCCTACGGCACAGCAGATGGATTGCGTTGAGCCTTTGTGCCATCCACATTATCCCCTGCTGCGTCTTCTTGTTGCTCATATATCTCAATTTCAGTGTCATATATCTCGGCCCAGGTTTTTCCGACTCGCGGTCCGACGGACTCTACCTTGCCTTGTTCCAAGTAGGGGCCAAGATGTTGGAGCTTGCATGCGTGGCCAGTCTTACGATTGTGGTATTGCACGTCTTGAGGCATGACTTGATCCGCGATGGGGTCCCTTTTGGCTTCATTGGTTCAGGTATATTCTTCAGTCAGGCCAATTGTCTCTGGGGCCCAGAGATATTCGTAGGAGCGCTGTATAGCGTCAGAAGCTGGCGAAGGCTGAGGTTGCTCTTGGTGATCGGTGTCGCAGCAGTTATCGCTGTGCTAATTGCTCCGTCGTCGGCTGTGCTGCTTCAGCCGCGGCTTCAGAATGTGCCGGCAGGAGGAACAGAGTACTTTCTTCTTGCGGCGCCCGATGAGCTATGGCCGAGTGGTGTGGACGGCAACGACGAATTACCGGAATCTTTTGATGAAGCCGATGCACGGCACATTCTTTGCGCAAGTGGCGGGTTCGAATCACTTCGCACATATTTCCAAAATTTCAACTCCTCCACGGATGTGATGTTGGCGATAGTAGCTTTTGCGGATGCGAGGCCAATAATCGTTCAAAGTCTATCTACTAGGATTCCACGTTTGTTAAGTACAGCTACAATTTTTGGTTTCAATCGAGAGACAACGATTTTTCAAGCGGACGGCGATCATTCAGCAATTTTTGACTCAGGATTGGCATGATACAGCAAAAGCAAGATCTGCGCACGGCATCTCTTCTGTCAAAGAGTACAGATACGCTTATGAATACATCTCATCCGCTTCTACAACGAATCCTGCGGTGGGTGTGAGGTGTGCTATGGCTCAGAACATCTCCACGGACGTGTTCAGCGTGAATTTCCCTGTCAGGTTATGGACAGACCGCGAACTTACCCCATCCCAGGAAGGATCTTCGACATGAAATGAAGGTGAAATGCCTTTTGATATCTCGAATTTAGATCCCAAGTATTCCAATGAGTTGCATTTCCATTGGGTGTCCCTTCCTACCGATCGATTTGGGCCTGTGAGCGGTGGTATCTATCTCCAATTTCCATGGAACCCAACAACAAGATCACAGGCTGTGGTCGGATGCTCAATCAGTGCAACGTGGATCTACGCGGAAGTCGCCTCGGATTCGATCATCGGTGACGCACCCTGGTCAATTACTAAGTTAGACGGGTCTAGTCCAAAGATTATGATGGGTCTTGACGCCTCCTCTGCTCAAGCTCGTGACTATCACCGCCTCATTATGCTCAAAGAACGTTGGTATCGCTCTCTCACACCGTCTACGCCTTCAGGTAACAGCAAAAATCAATCTCACCCCTACAACACCCTTCAACAACTCTTTCCGGACGCGGGTATTGCCACAGATCTAATCGCCCAACGAACCTAACCGCAATATGTCTACGACCGGCCGACAAAATTTTGCGTCTTCAGGACGCCTGATGCCAACACTACGGAAGTGGACAGGTTAAATAGCCGGGTCTGCGGCCTCGGTGGGAAGCACCAGCTGACCGAGCTGATCCTTGCCTCGACCTTCGCGAACGGTCTGTCTCGATACGGTAGTCGTCGAGCCTTCAACCTCGCCGCTTCTCCAGATAACAGATCCAATCCGTTCACATGGGATCTCAAGAAGCCGCCCCGAGCCCCTGGCTTCGCCCAGTCGCTCATCAGTCTCAAGCCCAAACACAGTGCCGTTTTGCCTGCACCTCCGGGCTCCGGTTTCGTCACCCAGCAAATGACGTGCAAGGTCTTCGGCTACGCATGGTACGCGAGCAGTAGCTCGGACTACCTGGCCGCTGGCGTTGTGCTGGCGTACGTGCTTATCGCCCTCACGTACATGGGCTGGGTACTGCTCGTTACGGGCGTGACGAGCAGCAGTTGGGACACGGTAACGGAGCTTCTGGCGCTGGCGCTACAAAGTCCCGTTCCCGAGACCATAAGCGGTTCCGGGGCTAGGGTAGAGAGATTCGCCACCTATAACCGTTTGGTGAGGTTGGGAGCGAGAAGGGAGGAAGGTGGGGAACGGCAGAGGGTGCAGGAGAGGCTCGTCTTTGTCGTGGGCGATGAAAAGATTTCTTGCAACGCGGAGGGAGCCTTGGGGGGTGAAGAGCGAGAAGGAAGTGTGAGGCATAGGAAGGTCGTGGTTGATGAAGAGTATTTATGAGAGGGTTGAGAAGCCCTATCGCTACAGAGCAGGGCTTTTCAATACAGACACAGACAAGAGTGACATCCAGGCTGAGGCATCAAGAATAACGTGTTATATTCCGATTTCATTGGCCCCATTCTTTCATGCCCACGTTCTCAAAGCTCCCAACCATGGACTTTCACCCATCATCATGCAGCTTCCAATCAACAATCGCTCTTCGCTAGTCGTAGCACAACTCGCCCCCCGCAGTGCATCCAAGATGATCCGCTCAACAACAAGAACATCGAAGCCTGATCATATACAGCGTATCCAGCAAGCAGATCTCCTCGGCTCCCTTCATGCCATATGCCCTCTCGTTATCATCCACTGGAGATATGGATACATGAACAGCAACAACGATCAAAGCCGTCCATCGCCACCTGTTTCTTCTTCCACAATCATGAGTCCTCACCCACCTGACCCTTTTGTTGATTGGCCCAGCTCTTCCCGGCCTTGCCTCAAGTTATGCCTGGAAGGCTCCAGTGTCACACCTAACACAACGCATGAAAGTCCAGACACTTACAGACCTTCCAGGTGGTGACAGTCTTACTTAGATTCAGGGCATGGTAATGCGTGAAGGAACTCAGCGGCTACCAGTATGGCTCCTGCGTGAAACGTTTGACCTAAGGAATTCATGATGGGAGCTATGTATATATAAGGTATATCCCCATATGTATATATCCCCGAGGAAAAAAACCATTCCACACGCATTTGTTCTACCACAAGAAACCCAATGAAAAACGCGCGATTCTTGAGAATCTAACTTATTTTCTGTTGTATGCAATTGTGTCCATACCTTCCTCACGGTCCCCCAATCCTCTACGAAGACATCATGCGCCGGGCTCGGCGCACTGCGTCCCGTTCTGAGTGCAGAAGATCATCTGCACCGGTCCGCATCTGATACCCCGCCTGACCATGCGTTCCCTCATCTCATTCAGCCTCGGGCTCGCCTCAACTTGGCTCCTGTTCTCCCCGTTGGCATCTTTGGCGCCGCTCCACAAGACTTCCCCAGCGGCAGACGCTCGCGGCCAGAGGTTGTCGTCTAGGTTCACGGGATCTGTCTGCTCGCTCCACATGTGCACTTCGCCACCGAGCACAAGATGGGAAGAGTTGGTGGGCACGCCGGACAACGGGTCGTAAGAGTATACCAACCGCCAGTTGTGGAAGGGGTCGCAGTAGTCTTTGAAGGGATAGAATTTTGCTGCGTTTGAGGGGTAGAAGTCTAGCCATTGCCCATGACCACAATCCAGATACTATATGCTGTTAGCAAGGGCCTAAAGAAGTGGTAATGGATTTCAGGTTGCGAGGGAATTTAGGGGCTGACCCAGTAATTGTAGTTTCCAGCCAGCGCTTTGTGTCCCTTCGCTACGGTCTGCGCAACAGCTTCGTCGCTTTGCCAGGTCTGGACCACGACGTCCGAGCCTAGTGTCAAGTTCCATTGGAGCAGCTGCTCCTCCCAGACCATTGGTGTAAGACCTGCGGCACGCACCTTCGCATGGTTGTAGTCGAGAAATCTTTGCAGTAATGGTTGCAAGACCGATGACACATTCGAACGGACACCTTCGTCGAGCAAGTACGCATTGGCGTTGACTTCGTCCCCACCAGTATGGAAATATGCGCTATAAGGGTATACTCTAGGTAAGAAGTCGGCCCACAGCTTGTCAAGGAAGGCATACACAGCGCTGTCATTTAGCTTCAACTGGCCGGATGGAGGTTCAGCCGAATAGGTACCCCAATCCGGCTGAACGTTGAACGCGGTGATCAGCTCTGGGTGCGAAAGACCTATAGACGACGTATGTCCGGGCATATCAAACTCAATGATGACTTCGACGCCCCGATCGGTACCGTATTGGAGGATTCCGGCGAGCACTTGAGGGCTGTAGGACAGCCCCTTCATGTACGCACCTTTCGAAGACAACTCTGGGAGCGCAGGAATATCTACCGGCCAAGACTGCGCGTCTGTTAGATGAATATGGAGACGATTGAACTTATTCCACGACAACGCGTCAAGAGTGCGCATGATGTCCGAGGGGCTGTAGTAGTTGCGCGCTACATCGAGATTCAGGCCACGGTGGGGGAACTTCGGAGTGTCTACGATCGCCACTGGTGCATAAGGTGTGTAGACACCTACATTGCCCGAATGCTGATAGAACAGCTGGGTAAAGGTCTCCAATGCATAGAGGATGCCGATGCTGGACACGGCCGTGATGGAGACACGCCCGTCGATCGATATGCTCAGGGTGTACGATTCATCGACGGCTCCAGCAAGTGGCTTGTGCACGTTGACCGGATCGGTGGCATTCTGCAGGACGGTGACGCTGTTTATGTATGTCTTCGGAGCGGAGGAGCTGGGCTCGAAATCGGAATTCCGAAGATGGAACTTCCAAGGTGTGAACTGATCGGTGAAAATCCTATCCTGGGCTCGATGTATGGCAGCTTCCACGAAGGCAGAGGTGCTCGAGACATTGTTGCTTCCTTCGCCGGAATAACGTGATCGAGTCTATGTTGAACAGCCCCGGTTAGCAACTGCGGTTGCCATTCAAGTGCTTGCAGCAAGAGCGCTTACGGTATTGAGGATGCTGTAGTGGAATTGGACATTCTCGGACATCCATAGCACATTCTCGCCGAGAGAAGAGTACTTTGGAATAGGCCATAGTGGTGCAGCCGTGGACGTCAAGACGAAAGCCGCGAAGAGTCGAAGGGCAATCGAAATAGACGAGATACAGCTCATCGGCGGGAAGACGGGGCGGCCCTAGACGCCCTTTAAGTCGCTGCTCTAGATAAGCGAGACCCACCAAGGCGACTGCCTATTGCTGCCAATAGATAAGCCTAAAACTAACAAACAATTGGGTTACTGAGGTTGGTAAGAATGGCATATATGACCAAGTCATCGAGCTCCTAGATGAAAGCTCCAGCAGTAATAAGGAGCCGTCACTGCTCTGACCCCATGAAGTTTGGCGCCGAGTGCGCCCCTTCCTTATCATCCTCCATTGCTTCCCAAGACCCCACCGCTCAAGGACGCAGTCCCAAGGATGGTTGGCATGGTTGACTTCTCAACCACTCGATTGCTATCTACCCCTCACAAGGACTCGGCACCTGCCAGGAAGGTTTTAGTAGCCTTAGCTCCTGCGGTCCTCGGTACTTGTTGTGCAGCAGTTATTGCGTCGACATTATAGAGAAGACGAATACCAAATTCCAAACTTGCCAAGTACGCACACTTATTCTGGCACGCTCATGCCGGTTTTTCCCAGTATCCACATCTTGATGAAAAGAAACCGTAAATAATTCCAACTGTTATGAAGTTTGAATAATTCAACGGTTACACGACTTTACATTATGCACCGTGACCAATCGATTTGTGGATTTCAGGAAAACCGGCCCAAGCAATGTTGGCAGGATTGACGCCTGATTGAAGAAATCCGGATATCAAACCCTCACGCTCGCTTTATCGCTTCTATCAACGGCTTTGAGCCCACCGAGCATGCTCGCCTTCTGGCTAGGAGTGATTGCAAAGCTCGGCGGCACATCTAAGGCTGGGTTTGTTATGAAGAAATTCCTTGGTCTCAGCAACACCGTCATGGGCTCGGCCGTCATAACAGGATAGTCTTCAGGAGATGGGAAGTGCGTGATGCCGAATGTATGCCAAAGTACGATGTCTGTGTTGTCAATACTTTCGTCGCCATGTTTCTCGATCCATTCAGGAAGACCAGGCGATGGGTCTCCCGAGGTTTGTGGCGCATGCCTACCGGCTGGATGGAGTTGGTCATCCTGATCTGGAGCAAAAATTAGCATGTACGCAGACACAGAGTAATTGTCAAAAGACTTGCATTTAGTGACATGGACTGCATGCCTCGCGAAACCAGCCCGCTTCCATACCAATCCTCCTTCTTTGGGTAGTAGGGTAGGCACCTCTCGGCTGACAAGCTTATAGCTGACGGGCTTATGGCTGTACGGATTGATCTTGTTAGTGTTCGCCATTTCCCATGTGCGGCTGGAGCTTCCATCATAGTCCGCTACTGCCTCCTTCGCGGTCGTATATTTGGTTTTATGCGCGTAGAAAGCATTGCCGTATTTATTCTCGGCGCTTCCCACGGCTCCTGGTCCTGTTTTAGCATCAACTTGGAACACCGTGTTCAGAGGCCCATCGATGTTGGGGTCCACCCTCATGCAGAAGAGATGTTGATGATTATGAGCATTGACACCAGGATAAACCTCCGTGCCCCATCCCTTTGTATCTTCGCCGGGGTTCATCGCATAGGTATTGAGGATACCGGTGAGCTTGATCTCAAGCTGCACGGTACCGTCTTGGAGCAAGGTCCAATAGACACAATACTCATAATTCCCCGCTGTGAAAACATGCGATATCAAAAGCTTGCGCCCCCGGGTGATGACGACAGAGTCGTCCCTGAAGTCCGTATGCTTGAATAAAATACCCGCATCCTCTTCGTGTATACAAATTGCATTCTTGATTGTCTGGCTGGCTCCTGCTCGGTTGACAAAATTTGCATCCATGTAGTGAATCGCGCCTTTGCAGTCACATCCGAGGGCAAGGCTGTTTGTCATGTTTCCACCGCCATACTCGCCCAGGTCAAAGGCGTGTTTCCTATGATGTGGATGCTCAGGATTCCCGTATGGGACCACCATTTCAGCTAGGGATAAGCGGTAGAAAATGCCCCTTTCGCTACCTTTGTCGTTATAGGTGATGTTGTTCAATACGATCCCTTCTCGGTAGTTGAAGCCGACATGTACCTTCCAATTCTGCCATTCGATGATGCGGCCGTCGACCTTGAATGAGACTCCTTCTGGCTGTGTGATGTTGATTGGCTTCAGATCCTTACGATATCCTCCTTCTGCTTCGATCGCAGCAGGGTGATAATTGCTCGCTGGCGCTTGATTGACGGGTCTACGCATCGGAGGAATGTCGATATGGATGATTTCTTGGGTATCAGCGTTGAAGATGGGCGTAAAATCGAGCGGGAAAGTATACTGGCTGTCGTCGATGTGCGGTCTATAATACATCAAGGCTTGCTGTAATCGAACCTTATTGCCGAATCTTTCATCGAATCCAATGGTCCATGCTAGTGATCATTAGCGCGAGAACTGAGCGGAAACTTCTGTGCTACCCACGGTCACAATAGACTTTACTCATGTCCTCTTTCGGTATCCCTATTATTCCGCATTGCTCAATGACCTTAGGGTCCTCTCTCACAACATGCTCCACAATCTGTAGGTCCTCCATAGTGATCTAGAGCCCATCAGCCACGCCATTGATTGTTAGAGGTCTTGAGATCTCACCAGTGGCTGAACACCCTCAGTATACTCCCACCTGACAATCTTCTCTTCCTCCAAATCCACCAGTCCATCGTAAACCTTGCTGCCCTTTCCAATTGCTACAACATCGGCGACTCGGTGGGGTCGTACCGTATGATCCGGATCTGCTAGCCACGCCAGCATCTCCGCCTTCCGCGGTTCCCATAGCGTGATCGCGTTGTAGTAGAGTGAGCCGTGCTCCTGGCGGACCAGAGACACTGCTCTCTCGATCTCGGAGGCGGAGAGAGGGTCAAAGGGATGCGGTGGGGGAACCGTGCCTATGACATGCTGAGCTACCTGCTTTAGTCTGTCGAGTACCATGTTGGAGACTGTGAGTCGATGCTGCTCTACAGAAAGTAGCCTAAATGTGAATGCTGTAGGATTGAAGAAGAAATCTTCGGAAAGGGTGGCAATAGAGGAAAGGAGGAGAGAAAGAAAAAAGAGCAGTCGTTGATGACGATGAAGAAGAAGACTGCTCAGAGCTATAATCTACAGAGTGACAGAGAGGCAATGCGCGTCCATGAGCCGAATGAGACCCTGATGCAGAGGGGAATCTTCGAGGAGTTGAAACCCCGCTATATGTACCATCTTTCGTGCTAATGGGTGGGGGACCAGATAAGAAAGCCGCGGCGAAGACGCTGCTGGATAATGATGCCCCAAGCAGCTAGCGGAAACTGGTAAACGAATGATACGCCATTGCCTTTTAGTAGCCTGTGAGAAAGATGACAGTAAAGATTTTCAAAGACGTTGAAGATTGATTGTTCATCGGCTGGCCAGGCTCGTCAGAGCATGTCTTACTACCAGGTATTACTACAAGTCACAAAGCTGCGAGATGACCCTAAAATCTAAGCTCCCTTCGCCGGACTACCAGAGCACGCCATGAGAATAGATGTATAAAGACCGCCTTATCCCTTCTGAAATCGAAAGTTCCCAAAGACTCCGCCTCCGCCACCCGGCGTTAAAGGGGCCATGCCAACGCCATTGCCTTGATTCTGCTGATTAGGGGTCATCGCCGTGTATCTCGTATCGGGCGTACTAGGTGTGTTGGTATCATGATAGATCGTAGCGCCGTTAAGATTAGGTGTAGCCTGCTCCTCGTGGGCGCTGTAGCTGGTCGACGAGTATGTGTTGAGTGACGATCCTGCGCCATTCAGCCCCCAGACCTGGCCCAAGTACTTGTCGTCATCAATCGTCCCTCCGAAGATGCTCCTCTTCACCTCCCAGAACACCTTCCCAGTCAGAAGGCTGTCCGAACCAGCCTGATGTGCAACCCCGATACGTTTGATCTGTAATTCATCTGCAAGGTCCTGCAGCCCAGACTTTTGACCCAGACTGCTCAGGATGTTTGACGCTGTGGGTGATAATGGTGATTCGTTGACAGTCTGGCTGCGTTGAGCGTGCTTTACCATGAATTTGATGTCGTAGATTGAGGGGAAGAAGGTGGACAGTAACTTTCGATAATCGGTCTCAAACTCAGGCAGTGGCTTGCAGAGCATGAGCTTGACCAAATAGCCAAAGTCGTACCCGGAGTGGAAGGAAATCCATCGGACATCCTCCAGCAGAACCAGGCCTGAACTGACGAGAGCGGCGCCAAATTCATTGGGATCAATCCCATTCTGCTTGTGCTCCTCCAAGTGTAGCCCGGCACTTTCGAGAAAAGCAATAGAGTCGTGGTTGTACATATCCTCGTCAGTGGAGAATTGGAAGTTGAATTGCCATGTGCAGGGGCAAGGCATAAGGCTGTTCTGGTAGGAAGAAGCAGTCATGGTAGGAAGATCGGTGGGATGAGCAGGCGGCACCTCGCCTTCTTCGGAGAACAGGGTGATGCCAAGTTGGATAACTCGGAGTAGGTCAACGTTACAGCGGAGTGTTTGGTAATGGTAGTCTGCCTTGGTGGTAAAGGCGCCCATCGGTCGTGCAACAATACCTGGAAACTCTGTGTCCTGTGATGCTGTCAGTAAGCACTGACGGTTCTACGTTCATCTAGTCCCTGCCACTCACCATACTAATGTACGGGTACTTCTCCACGAGTGCTCGCAGTATCTGCATTTCCTGGGCCAGGTTATGCCGCCACACGTCCCGTATTCTCCCTTTCATCTGATGCTTTCCTCCGCCTGCTCCACCACTGCTTCTTCGCATAGCATCACGGGCTTGCTGTTGTTGTATTGCGGCGCCGTGCGCGAACCCCATCACCGCTGCTTGGCTAGCGAGACCGGTACCAGCTCCAGCAAGTCCACCGCCTGTGCCAAAGCCTCCTGCCAGCCCATTCGTATTTCCTGATGTAGAGAAAGGGCTTATGTTCGAGTTTGCATTTGCTTGGCCGAAGCCATGGTGTGCATTGAATGACGGTGGGGGGAGGCCTGCAGAGCCGGGTGGTTGATGCTGGGACGAGTGATGTGATTGTTGTAGATGGGAGAAAGGGCC
>JAABUL010008683.1_pt1 | contig 10208 bp, 9 predicted proteins | sample 5559151 | NCBI WGS metagenome assembly JAABUL01 (sample SAMN10711876, study PRJNA513368) | rock metagenome | isolation source: Antarctica rocks | place: Antarctica: Victoria Land, Pudding Butte sud | reverse complement strand
AATCTCCGGATGCTGCATAACCAACTTCACCGTCCTCCCCCCAACCTTCGTCGGCTCACTATACCCATTCCCATTCACCCCCCCCTGCGCCGCTCCATTAACCCCCACCGTCGCCGCAACAGAATTACTGCTCGAGCTGCCCCCATCATCCAGACACTTGATCTCTCTGCCCGCAATAACCTGCATCAACCTCCCATTGAGCGCGTTCCGGATCTCGACGAACTCCTCACAAAACAGCAACAAGTAAGCCCCGTAGAGCGCGGCGCTTTGAGCCACCCCAACGAACTCCAGAATCACGCTTCGCGAGACTTCCCCGTGCTTGTTGATATACACCGCGCACTCCCCATAAACAAGCAAATACTCCTGGTCGCTCAGCCTCAACATCGCCAGCGCCCGCTGGTCCTTGATATGACTCGCGATATTCTGCACCTCCTGCCGCTGCAAATCCGGCACCGAATGCGGGACCTTCTTATCCAGCGTCAGGACCTCGAACCCCCGCGCCGTGCTCACCGCCAAACTCGAGTGGAACAAATTCAGCGCGTTACACTCCGCCGGAATATAGAACTCATCGTAGTCCCGATAAAACTCCGTCGGGGCGCCACGTTTGAAGACCCCCCGTTTCTTCTCCGCGGATTTCTGGTAGATGGGCTCGATGACTTTGAACACGGAGTTCAGGTTCTCGCGTTTCTTGTAGAAGACGAGCGTGCGCTCTTTCATGCGGCCGGCGACGAAGAAGCCGACGTCTTTGCTGCCGGAGAGCTTCTTGGGCGCTTTGGATGCCGAGTCCGAGGAGGAGGTTGGGGCCGGGGCGGGGGTGGCGCCGTTGGCGGCGGGCGGGCAGACGACGTCGAGGGGGTAGGCGATGAGGGATTTGTCGGCGATGAGGAGGAAGAGGTTGAAGTCTTCGAGGACGGAGACTTGGGTTACTCGGGACATGGGGATGGCCTGGGTAGAGTTAGCGGTGGTATTCAAGACGGGTATATTGATTAGTGGATGTACCTTCGTCCAGCCTCGCGGGTTGTCGGTCTCGCTGATGTAGACGCCAAAGTCCGTTCCTACCGCTACCATCTCCTTGCCCGGTATCTCGAAGTCCTTGCCCGTGGGAGGCGTTGTCCAAGTCGTAGCACAGTTGACTCTCGCACGACATATCGGCCCTGGCCTCCCGCTATCCTTGAATCTCTGTTCGACCTCCTTGATTGCTCGATCCACGGGTGTGCCTTTGATGACAAAACTCTTGTTCCCCGGGCCAGCGAAAGCGTCGTATACGAATGCCGAGTCGGCCATGACTCTAAGCTTGAAAGGCTCAGAGTTCGAGTGGTACAGCCCAGCGGCATGCTTCGTCTTGGCCTCAATGATCTTGTTCGCCCATTCCCGTCTCGCTTGCTCCGTCGGCGCGAACAGCGTGTACGAATCGCGGCCGAGATGCTTGACCCGGAAAGGATACATAATCCTGTCCGCGTCCTTGCCATCTCCAAGCGAAGTCACAGTATGCAGCGAGTTGTTCGAAAGGCCGGTATTGACGGTGTTTAGCTGAGGCCCAGGCCCCTGACTGCTCGGCGCCCTTCCCAAGCCCGCCTGTTCTTGAGGGGTGGCACTCCTGCCAGTGACATCTCGCACAGACGTGATGCCCTTGACGTACGAGCTCTTCTGGACTGGAGGATCATTCGCAGACTCCAGTATGAGCAGGTCCATTGGTATTGGTAACCGCGAAACGTCGTACTTCTCCATCTTGCCCTGCTGCTCCGTCCGCTGCGTGACCGTCTTCGCGATGATGAAGTAGTGATCAAATAGGATGACGTGGCTGTCGATCCACGTGAAGCGACTGTCACCCATCCTTTGCACATCCCCACGGTGAATGACCTCGCGGCCGAAGTGGTCCAAATTGAGCTCAACCTTCTGCTTGAGATTCGATCGTAGCGCCAGCTTGTAACCTAGATCCGTCAAGTCGACCTTCCTCTGCATTTCAGCGACTCTGGCATCGCACTCCATCGTGACAGCTTTCACCTCATCAAAGGCGATTTTCAGGTTTGCCTTCTCCTCGCTGTCCGTCTTCATTGTTTTCAGCACTGTGTTGAGCAGCAAAGTATACCGCTGCAGCCTCGTGATCGGCGCTTTAAGAAAAGTGTCCCAGCCCAGCTTTACCGAGCGTTTGTCATTCCTGGCTCTGTCGATGAAGTTCCGGAACTCAATGTTCCGATCGATCTCCTGCCGCACCAAGAAGGTAGCGCCAGGGAAGCCACCAGCATAGTCAATGTACGCGGCTTTAGCTTTCCGGATCCATTGACGGAAGATGTCCGCGAACCCAACGATCCACGGTCCTTGCTCCTGCTGTCGGTACTTCAGCTGTGGCAGAAGATGATCAACGTTGGCTTGCTTGACAGCGTCAACCTTGCTGAACACATCATGCAAGAACTTCTCTTTCCGCTTCGGTGGAATGATAGAAGGCTCGACTTTCCCAAGCGGGTCTCGGTAAAGCATCCGGAGCACGTTGAGCTGTTCAATGAAGCCATCCTCAGTCGATACAACTTCGTGGAGAACGTGCTGGCGTTCTAGCTCGCGCTTATCCCGACCCTCGTAGTCCTCCTTCTTGAGCTTGTAGAACTCGGCCCAGCTCTCATTTGTGCGAGGTGGCTGTTCGCGCAGATTCACTTTCTTCAGCGTCCGTTGACAGTGGTGCGAGTAACAGCGTCCAGGTACGAGATGATCGTGCAAAGTCGGTGCATAGCATCCAGTCCTCGTGAGCTGGAAGATCACGCCTTGCATATCTCCAGGCATGATCTTGACCCATTCCTCGGTGTGTATCAGCGCTCCCGCCTCGTACATGTCTTGCACGACCCGGTTGCTCAGTGTTTCGGCATCGGCGATATTCATCGTCGGTACTTTGTTCGTGAACAACGCTACCAAGGCCTCCTTGATTTCTGACTCGTATATATCGGTGCCCTGCTCGGGATTCGTGATCAGAAGTAGCCACTGCAGAATGGCCGACAAGCCCCATGGTTCTTCACACTTGTTGAAGGCTGGTGCTCCAAGCTGCGATGGAATGAATCGCTTGCCAGGGATAGTAGGCAGATCGACCGCAGGTGTGAGGGAGGGTGTCGAGGAGATCGTCGACAAAGCTCGGCTGGCGGGCTGTGTCCGTAACCGGCGCTCTTCGGCATCAGTCTTCGAGCGCGAAAATTGTTGTACTGCTGGTGTGGTCGTATGGCTCAGCAATGAGGTCGATCTTGGCACATACTGTGATTGCTGGTAGTTATTGTAGAACACGTCCGAACCACCTTGATATGGCGCTCCCTCTTGCGCTTGCCGGAGATCGGTTTGCAACGTAGGCGGGCCTTGCCCTCCCGGAACAGCTGGCAGAGGTCGATACGAGGTCGATGCAGGTTGATAGAAGATGTCTGGTGGTTCATCCGGGAAGCGGTGGCTATCCGCAAAGATGTCTTCGTCACCCTCATCAAAGCTCTGTCTTCTTCCGTCAGCTGAGGGCTGGGACAGCCCGCCCGTACCAGGTGCATCCACTCGTGCTTCGGGGTTGAACGGCAGAAACGGGTTGACGGAGCTCATCCGGTAGTCGTACTCATGGCTCGCCTGACTCGACTGCGAAGGATTGGATCGACGCATACTGCGCAGGGAGCTGTGTTGGCTGGAAACCGGCTGGCCGTACGAATCGTAACCATTGACATCGCCACCAGCAGCCAATGCGCCTGGGTCTCCTCCTCCGTACGTCATCGGAACATCATAGCCGCCTCCGAACGAGCTCATATCGACACCCCCATAGTCGTCACTATCGCTGGCTTCGGGTTGAGGCATGAGGTGCGGCTGCCTCGAGCTGCGTTGCGATCCGTATCCACTACTGAAGCGTATCTGCTGGCTACCGGTGCTCTGCCGTCGTCTGTCGTCTTCTTCGGCCATTTGCAGCATCGCAAGCCCAGCCGAAGCCTCAGCATCGCTATCGCTGCTGTACTGAGGATCTGGGAGTCCTGGCGAGAGATGTCCGTTGGCCACGCTTCCGCTTCTATGCACATTGGGTGAGCTTGGAGCAAAGAGAGGAGTCGCGCCTCCGCTCGTAGGAGCCTGGCTGACAGATATAGCAGGACTATGACCCGCTGTACGCCCAGCATTGAAGACTGCACTCTCAACCTGCTGGTAGAGGTCTTCCTGGGTGAGTCTTTCTTCATCCGACAACGACAATGCTGTGCGATCATCGCGCGCGTTCTGAAAGTAGTCAAACCCAGCGTCTGGCTCCGGAGGGCCAGGTAAGGGCCTCGCCTGTGGATGTCGACCGAGAGTACCTGTTCTTGAGGGTGCATGGCTTGGAGGCGTGGGTCCCGTGCTTGGCGGAGAGGGCAGAGAGACGCCAGATTCCGTGTGGTATAAAGGCGAAGGCGACTGATCGTGGCTAGGAGGCGAAGGCATGTACTCATTAGATGCGCCGGCGAATACGGAAGAAGGCTGGTGATAGTGCTGTGACGGCTGTCTGGGCAGGTAATCGCTCGTAGGGTAAGGGACATCTTGTGTTTGCGAAGCAATGGATGCGGGCGGCGCATATCCTCCGTATTGATGTGTCAATGGTGGACTCTGCTGTGGTGGAGGGTAGCCATATCCATGGTATGGCACCTGCGGGCTATATGACGGCGCAGGACTAATGCTTGGCCGCTGAGGTGATTGTCCATAGGTCGATGCTTGAGGAGAGTATGGGCTGCCCGAGTACGCATACGGATCTACGGGCCCACTAGTAGCACCTGTAAAGCCAGACTGGTCCGATTGCGGCGTGGCGGGGCTATAGTGTTGCGGATTGTACTGCTGCGGACTGTAGGTAGACTGCGTCCGCACTGGGTAACTCTGCGGATTGTAGTGCGGGACCGTCGCAGACTGTGGTTGAGGCTGGGCCGGTGCATAATGCTGAGGGTTGTACTGGTAGGCCTGTTGTTGATACTGCTGCTGGCCTGGGTACTGCGCCGTTGATGCTTGTGGCTGCGGCGCATACCCCTCTTGATACCCGCCCTGCGGTTGTTGCACTGGACCACCTCCCGCGGTATAGGGAGGGTACTGACTGTACGTTTGTTGCCCGGGGTATTGCGCTTGGCCTCCGTACTGCCCCTGTTGCCCATTGTTCGGCGGCTGCTGTCCATAAGGCGGGTTCGAATTGTGGTAGTTTTGATTCGGTTGCTGGCTATAGTAGCCCCCCTGCTGGTACGACATCCTTGCGAGGTTCTTCCTCACACACTCCGGTATGCAGCGCTCCGATGCGACTTATTACGTTGGCTCATTCAACGAAGGCGAGGCAGTCCTGCCTGCAGGCTGATGTCGAGCACAGCGCGCAACCGCATGAGGTCTTCAGACCCTGCCTCCGCCCGATGTATTTGACTTCTCACTGTAAACTCCTCCCTCCTGACTTGCTATCGGAGTACCTCTAGCTCTTCATCCTCATAACCACTTATTGCATCGTATGCGCCGTCTCTTAGGATGTCAACGAGGCTTGGCAGGTGAGGTTCGAGGTAGCCAATGATAGAGTTCGATGTAGGAGACTTGGGCGCGCTCTTACTATCAAGACACTCGACAGTACGTCGCCAAACCACAGAGCTCGCCTGTCTTCCGAGATCGAGGCTAAAGGAAGGCCAGCTAGTATGCGACGTTTATGCAGGCCCAAGCCGTCAGCGCCGCCGCCGAGACCAGATTAGCTCCAGTGACTGCGTCAGCAAATCACACGCGACATCGCCTGTACTCCTGTGAATACCTTATACTGTTTGACCGCATAACAAATCTCGCACATCTGGCAGTCCCACCACACGACGCATGATGTATATAGCTTTGGCGCGTCGAAACGCGTCCACTCCAACCACAACACCACGGGAATACCCAGCGAGTGCTACCAAATACACCCATTGCCATAGACCGCCAGCGCTCCGGACATGTGTTCTCCCGTTGCCCCTGTCAGAATCGCCGGGACGTCGCGAGGGCCGCAGTCAACCATGATGAAGTTCGACCAACACAGGGCAAGGCGAGATACGAGCAACTCCTGCCATGAAAGCCCTACCGCCCACCGCGATGAGCTGGAATTATGATGGTCCAAAGCTGCGCACCGAGGCAAGGCAACGAGGCACCAACCTCTCATAATCAGCGACTATATGAGCGGCTTCATGCTCTACCTGTTGGAGAAGAGCTCTTTGGAGAACTGGGTTACAACAATCACATGCACATGCGACTTCTCCATGCGGATATAAAACAGCTATTGCCGAGGCTTTCCCCACCATTCGGGTACAATGTGCAGTTCAACACCATGGGATACTTAATGACAGCCGCACCCATATGGAACGGGGAGGTAAGTAGATTGGCATATCTCTTCTTGTAATCCTATCTTCTCTTCTACACCCTTTCTCCCCCCTAACTATCACCACTTACACCCGTCATCGAGGTTACCATCCCATCCTACACGCTATCTGAAGCCGTCATTATGGGGATCAAGCACGATGCTCCCGAGCCCAACGTCTTCACGCGCGACGACGGAACCCAGGTCGATCGAGAGACCATCGTAGCCGACCGCGATGGCATGCTCATACCAGAAGAGGACGAACATGGTTACAGAATACGAGAAGAACCCTACGGTACGAAGCGTAAGGTGCGGGTGGTTCTTATGGGAGCCGCTGCGTCTACTCTTAACTTCTTGAAGAAGGCGGAAGAGCAGATGGAGAATCTTGATATTACTGTGTACGAGAAGAATCATGACGTTGGCGGTACTTGGTTGGAGAACAGATATCCTGGTAAGTCCTGCGCGTGCTGCCATCATATAGGCTTATTCTAATGGTTGAGTAGGATGTGCCTGCGACATACCTTCGGTCAACTATCAGTTCAGCTGGAAGATTAAACTATGGACACACTACTACTCATACTCGCCTGAAATCTGGAGATATCTCAAAGACATCTTCGATGAGAACGACTTTATCAACAAATACATCAAGCTAAAGCATAAGATCGAGCGTGCGGAATGGAACAACGAGAAAGCGAGGTGGATTCTGCAAGTTCGAGACATAGAGAAGGATACAGTCTTCGAAGATGAAGTGGAATACTTTATAAATGCCGGTGGTGTGCTGAACAACTTCAAGTGGCCAACAATCAAGGGTTTAGATCAGTACAAGGGCAAGCTGATGCACTCTGCAGAGTATGAAGAAGGCTACCCGCTGGAAGGCAAGAAGGTGGCCGTTCTCGGCGCCGGAAGCTCAGGAGTGCAGATTGTATCGAAGATCCAAGCGAAAGTTGACAAGCTGTACCACTGGATCCGAAACCCAATTTGGATCACAGCTGGATTCGCGCAGACGTGGGCGGGCAAAGATGGCGCGAACTTTGAGTACACCGATGAGCAGAAGAAATTTCTGGAGGAGAACCCGAAGAAGTACCTTGAATATCGGAAACAGGTATGCGATGTTGCGGTCCATGTGACTCGACGACAGCTAACAGCCGCGTAGATCGAGAACGAGCTCAACCAGAGGTTCAAGTTCATTTTGAAGGGCTCAGAGGAGGCAAAGATTGCTCGCGAGTTCAGCCATGACCAGATGGTGCGAAAGCTGAAAGGCGATGCCCGACTCTGCGACAAGATCATACCGAAGGACTTCAACCCTGGTTGTCGACGACCAACACCGGCACCCGGCTACCTCGAAGCTCTCGTTGCTGACAACGCCTGCATTTTCACCGATGAGCTTCAAACACTAACCGAGAAAGGCTTCATCGACCACGAAGGCAAGGAGCACGAAGTCGACGTGATCATTTGCGCGACCGGCTTCGACACTACCTGGATTCCACGTTTCCCATTTATCAACGGTAAAGGTGTTGATCTCAAAGACCTCTGGACTCCAAACAACGTCTCTTCCTACCTCTCCATCGGGGTACCTACATTTCCAAACCACTTTTCATTTTGTGGACCCTACGGCCCCCTTGGCCACGGCAGCTTCATGCCGCTCATTGAGCAATGGACCAAGTACATGTTCGACGCAATCTCCAAGGCTCAAGTCGAGAACATTAAATCCTACACCCCACGCCTCGACCTCTCGAACCAGTTCCGTCGGCATGCGGATCTGTTCTTGAAGCGCACTGCCTGGACGAGTCCATGCAGCAGTTGGTTCAAGCAGGGCAAGACCGACGGTCAGGCGGTTGTATACCCTGGTTCACGGCTGTCGTTCATGCATTTGATGGAGAGGCCGCGGTATGAGGACTACGAGATTGAGTACTGGGATGACAATCGGTATGCGTTCTTGGGTAATGGTTTTGACACGAGGGAGTACGATGGGAGGGATATCACGAACTATCTTGGATTGTTGAATGGGGAGGATGTGCAGCCAGATTACGACGAGGACTTGATCAATACGTTGGCTGGATGGGCGGTTGGGAAGTAGGAAATGTCGAGTTAGGTCACGGGCGAAGCAAATAAAGAAGTGCGGTACGGTCTCGGAGTCTGTACGTTTCCTAACTCACCTTGTCAAGTTGCGGTACCGCCGTGCTGACTCAACAACGCAAGTTCAAGTCCGAGGAAGATGAAAAATTAAGACCCCAAAAATTCAAAAACGTACAGCAGCCTGTATTCCCACGTGGTCACCCACCGTAGTACTAATCAGCCGGTTCTGAGCTTGAGTTCAGCTGAGCGAACGGGATGCTCTCGATTCGCGACTTCGGAGCAGGGTGACCACATGCGATCTCCACCACTCGGATCCTCGATCTAGAAGCACAGATCTTGATTCTTCCACGACCGTGCTTCTGCGGCAGCCGAGATCAGAGATCCCGAATTCGCGATTCGTCACTCCCCTGGAAGCCAAATCTTCTTTCGCCTAAAGCAGTCTAGCACATGGGGGCAGTGCCAGGCAGCTGCGCCGTGGCCTGCCAATCGTTCCGCAAATTACTGATCGTTACGGCCGCTACGCGGGAGCCGAAGATAAGGCCTTCAGGCAACTCATCCTATTTGCAGAATGCGTTACAGGGCACTTGCTTGCCCCAGGCCCGTGATCCGGGGTTCGAGATTGTAGTCGTCTACCAGACGAGCCAGTCAGCCAGATTGTCCCACGATGACGTTAACAAACCCCATCGCAACTGTGCCTACACCAGGAGCCCGGAATCGAGATCTAGGATGATACCGAGGACCTCACCATGGTTCGCGGTGCCGAGTTCGCAGCCTGTGAACGTCTTGCGATGAAAGACATGAAGAGGATCCTCGGAACGTGATTCAGCTCAAAGCTACGTGTCTGCGACGCGATGGCATCTATTCGATACCGCCTCGTCCAAATAGCACTCGGCTCGATCGTGCTTGCTTCACTCGTCTCAAAAGGCCAATGATTCTACATCATTGCTATCAGCCAAACGACAGAACCGAACAGGGCACTTCCGGACGTCCAAGCGGTAACGACATTCGATCCTTACCATCATGAAGACTTCTATCTCCGCCTTACAACGAGCTCTCAGTCGTTACCTCGCTTCCTCATCAAGAACGGCGGACTGTTCACAGATGTCGTAGATCAATACTGAAACGTTTGGGGCCAGAGCGGAATAGTCCTTCTGCACAGGCTGCATATTTGACCGACCTTGCAACGCAATACCAGATTGGAAGGCGTGACGCAAGTGGCCTTACCTGCTCGGGTGCATAAACCACAACGACTGTAACTTACGAGGCCACGTGGAGAGAGCTACAGCCGACGATTCTAAGACTACATCATGACTACTATTCACATCAGCATAATCGTATACAAGGGGAGTCCGCTCGACTATTCGCACTTTGGCTTCGCTTCGCCGACGGATCGCCGCCTCTTCTGGTGCACGTCGTAGGGCCATCAGGAGGGTTCGAATTCGAGAGCAGGGAGAGCTCTAAGCCCTGGGAGTCTCAACGATACGCCAACATTGTTGACGTTGGAACTTTGACAGTCGCTGCGACCTCGGCCCAAACCGTAAGAGCGCTACGAAGTGTTCCGATCAACAATCGCGATCGAGAATTCGACTGTCAGAAATGGGTGGAAGATGCGCTAAAGATATTCAAAAATGCTGGCCATTTGTCGACCGAATCGTATGACAAAGGAGTAGATGGTATGGTTGATGCAATCGCCGAAGTGGAAGACGCAGAAGAATAGCTAGGGTTTCTGCCATCGTGCCATCGCTTGAAATGTCAGGAGTTGCTTTGGATATTGTGTGCCAAATATGATCTCAGCATATTCTTTCCAGTCCTTGCAGTCCGTTGG
>JAABUL010008682.1_pt1 | contig 10208 bp, 9 predicted proteins | sample 5559151 | NCBI WGS metagenome assembly JAABUL01 (sample SAMN10711876, study PRJNA513368) | rock metagenome | isolation source: Antarctica rocks | place: Antarctica: Victoria Land, Pudding Butte sud | reverse complement strand
CGGCCATGGTGATGATCACACCAAGTCTATGGGCTGAATCGTGTTACATATGTTCGATTGGTTCCTCAGGGAGTAATTCGCCACGTTTCTGCTTTCGGATGCAGGTTTGCAGCGGTGGCTGAACAATGTCATTGAATAAAAAGGTTCCATAAACCAGAAGAGCGAATCCGAGGATTTGTAGCCACTTGAAGGTCTCCCATCCCAGCCCCAGCGACACGATCCAGATAAAGAGCGTACGGCAAGTGTCAATAGTAGACCGCGCAGTGGCGCTGACAGTTCTGGTGACGGACAGGCCGAAGAAGTTGAAACCTCCGATGCTAATCATGATGAGAACCGAAGAGATTGCGACAGCTTTGTAGTGAGAGACCTCCCTCCAGCCCTCTATGACATCGAAGTAGCCGTAACGTCCTTGCTCTGTTCTTCCGACAGCGAGGTGCAGAATGATCATGCCGATGACCGTGACCAAGAATCCAAAAATTCCTTCCCAGCCAACCACTTTTAGAGGCTCCAGTGCGTACTTCTCGAGAATGAATTCTTCGAGCACGAATTGTGTAGCAGTAAAAATTTGAGCGCCTGCAATCATAAGGACCCCAACAACGGTTTGCAAGGCCTCCTCTTTCTGGCCCATAGTCTTGACGTAGTCCGTTGCAGCTCTCAAAACGAGCGCACTTGTTTCGACTAGGGACCGTGGCTTCGGCTTTGCCTGTGGATTCGGGGCGATAGCACCTGCCAGACCGACTATTGCAACACCCAAGACAACGATAAAGAGTGAGCACCATTGGTAAAGGTACAATTTACGGCGTAAGAATATAACACTGAAGAGGCCAACGAATAGCACTAGAGCTCCTCGCGTCATCTGGTATATACTGGCGGCAACGAACAGCAACCCAACGTTCATGAGAGTAGTCCCGGCAATATCACAGCAAGCAGGTAATGCCAGCAGTATAATTCGCCATCCCACAAGCGGTTTCCGATCATCAGCATTCGGTACCAGGGCCTTCGTGGCAGGTCCGGCGGCTTCTTGCGCGGAGAATGAGCGATCAAGCTCTGCATCCTCATCTTCAGATTCAATAGTATGATCATGGCCATCGATGTGGTGGTATCCGCCCTGCAGCAGGGGTGCGTCTTGTAAAAAGTAATGCTTATAGATGTGGAAGCCTCCGACGACTAGCCAGCAGCCCATTTCACCAATGAACATCTGGGCCCTAAATACCTGTCAGTGTGAGTCAAGAAGGCTTTTCTGTACATACGTTTGTATTACTGGTTGGGAGAACAACACATATTTTTTGGGGTCCTTCGAGTCGCAATTCCGAACACATCGAAGGTCCTAGAGGAAGATCTATCAGGATCGTTGATAGCAGCATAGAGACAGACGAACTCGCCTGATACTTTGACAGGAGGGTATTGCAGACGCCGGTCAGCAGCATCATGGCCACAAGGAACGGTACTACCACCTTGCTCGCCATGGTTGCCTATAGCGGGCGCGCAGGTTGAGAGGTCTCGGATTGGAAGAACAGCTCCTACACTACAAGAAAATCAGGGAGTAAGAGACGAAGAGGCAGGAAGTCCATGGGTGTATGTGGTTTACAACTAGGTAGGCTTGTATGCTCATATGATATGGATCACGATGATCATGAGATGTAGGAAGTAGGTCCAGACCTTGCATCGGTTCAGATTCGCGCCTTGCTGCGGCAACTTCCGGGCTGACTACTACGACGTAGTAAGCAGTGGTTTGACCCCCTGCAACTTCTATTCCTAATGTTGACCAACGACAAAAGCAATGTGATTTGATGAGCTACAGAATTCTTCTTGCAAAGCTCCCTTATGAGCATCGGTATTGAGCGATAAAAAGACAGCACGACGCTCAATTTCATTCCTAGTGCCCGGCCTCCCTCAACCCCAAAAGACCGATCGCTGCTTTGCCTCGAATGGCGCTGCTAGTTAAGCTCTCCTGCTTCCTTCCTACTTGAACCACATCTCTCCCCTCGCTCCCAGGCGGGCTACTCATCTGCGTAGTTTCGTAAATCTTGGATCGAGGCAATGCAGGTGTCCTAAAGACCTCGTCGCCGACTGCAGACTCCGGGCTGCTATTCGTCGAATAGGGTGGCGAGGATGGAATATGTGGCTGCGTAATGGTGCGGGCCGAGTAGGCAGTGGGTTTCAACACCGGTGCTGGAAGTAGCTTGGGATGCGGGGCTTTCTCTCGTGTTTCTGGGGATACAGATTGTAAGATCTGCGACGAAGATCGAAGGGGCGAAGTCTGAACACGGTTGCGTGGGGAGGTTATCTGGAGTTGTGACATTGGTATGCTGGTCTGATTCGTTTGAACTTTGAACAGTGCAACGCGTAAACGAAGACGAAGATTTTCAGCCCGCTGAATAATACCGTCAGTGGGTACTCCGACACAGCATTGGAAGAAGACTTACCAAGGCTGCTGCCGACTGCAAGGGCAAGGTCATTTCCGTCGCTGCCGTCAGTTGAGAAACCAGTGTGTCACCCTCGACGTCGGAATCCATGGGTGAAGTGGTGAAATCTTTGTTGCTATGCTGGGAACTGCTGTCGCTCATCTCTTGTGCTATATCTGGTATCTCCGAAGGCATCATAGCCGCTGGGTCGCCCGAAGGACTCTTGATATCACGTTAGCTGACTGTGAATGGCCTGTTGGAGAGGAAAGCCCACTCCTGGCATGTTAAATTTGCTACTATTCTGGGCGGACAGCTTCGTCTGCGTCAAACGAAGCTCGGAGCAAACGCGTAAAGGTGCCGGTGAAATCTCGGGGTCTTCCACGGCATTGATCCCTCTCTTCAGGCTTGTTGTGTCTTTCCCCATGGACCTCACGGTCAAAGAGGGCGTTCCGGAGGTGTTTACGTCTAGGTTGCTGAGTATTCGACGGGTAGGGCTCGCGTTTGACATGGTAGTTGGTGAGCAAAGTAAACAAAGCTTCTGGGTAAATTGTGAATGATGGCCAGGCTAAGTATAATGTATCCGGCTGCGGGTACACGAGGGTGAAGAGCCGAGGGAAGGCCTGAAGCTAGTAATGCTGGCAGAATCAGCAGAGCTCTGGTCCTTCTGTTGCAGGGCAGTCTCTCACGCGTCGTATACTTTAAGAAATATGGTTATACGGGATATCAATGACCTGTGCGAGTATGAAGAACCCGTATGATTGTGCGAGCACTGTTACGCGTTGCACGATTTGTGAAGAATAATAAAGCATCGCGTGCAGATGGGCCGAGCCGAATCGCCGACTCACCGACATCACCAACGCTTAGAATAGGGTGTTGTGAGGGCCCGAGCGTTTTCAAACGTCGCTGGTGTCACGTGTGGTCCAGAAGTGATGATAAGTGATAAGGTACGGAATACCTTAAGGACCTTATCTAGGTACCTAGTCCTCTCCTGCACCTGCAGTGCTGCCATTGGCCCTGCAGACAATTCTATCATGGATTGTATCTTGCGGACTACCTTATCGTCCTGCGCTGAAAGGGCTGTCGATCGAGAGATCTTCTTATCTTTGGCAGTGTTATCAGGGACTTTCGATGTTTGTTCATGTTTCGTACAAGACTTTCTTTCGCCCCTATCTTCAATGCCCTCGAAAGTCTCTGCTCTTACACCATAACGGAAGAATTGAACTGCCTCGGGCCCAAGTTCTATAAAACGTTCGGGCATTCTCATGTTATGTTTTTAGGGAGTTGGTTGGGATCCCGGTAGCCGGTCTTTGAAAACTGGCAAAGGATCCTATAGAGATTGCCACATGCTCGAGAGAAAACTTCGACAACCCTATTCTTTCCATCCCTCACCAGCATGCAACAATGCCCCAATCTGGGGGCTGTCGCTGCCACACCGAAGGCTTACAACATCCAGTGGCAGATTTTGAAACTGAAGGAACCAAGCAGAGCCATCATGTGCCGTACCTCGAGCAAGTATGACAAACATTTCAGGAAAGGCGACCTTGCTGCCTCCATCATGGGAGGTCTGGCGATTGGAGGAAGTCGATGGCAATCATAGAATACTGGATGTTGAGACCTCAAGTCGATTCGAGAGCAAAGGCGTTGACATAGGTCGCTAAATGACGAACGGTTTCGGCGCAACAACTCAATCGGCAGGAACATTCGGCGTCTTCCGTATCGGTAAGAACATAGGAGTCACCATGAAGTCTTGCAGATGACATCTGCCAATGGAAGTACCTCAGCATACGTGTATCTGGGTATTTGTTCTCCGGTGAGATGACGCCGCCGTTTCCACATCCACAGTGCGAGTTTTACTGTTACCAGGCCTATCTTCTCTTGCACTTCAACTGATGGAATTATGGAACTGACCCGGTCGCTTGAATACCGTCCCGCTTGCCGGCTATAGACCTGATATGGCAGTTTCTCTTCCTGTGGTCCCGATGTTTTGGTGTATGCGATAGGGGATAATACCAGGGGATCCGAGGCCTACTATATCAGCTCGAATCCCGTATGGGTCTTTGAGATGATGCAAGCTGTATACCATTGCGGTAGTCCATGGCTGTGCACTCAGTATTCGTATCGGCAGCGTTATTGGCCTGAAATTGGTCCCGACTTTAAACAGCTTTAGCGTCGAACAGCTGGTTGGAGAAATCCTAAAGTGTCCCTTAGATGAGACTTACCGCTTCAGCAGTTTGGACCAAGAAGACCAACTTCCAACGCCACTCTCAGTGTACCGCAGCCAGGACAACAATCTTCAGAGAATTGCGATACTGTCCTAATATGCTATTACATCTTAGCGATAGATCGATTGGTCGATTCCTGAGGGCGACGCGATGCTGAACAACCGCTTGGTACGACTGGCAGTATCAATACTCGGACTATGTTTGACGACTCTAAACCAATGACAGTGTCGGAAACGTGATATGATCGTCATAGATATTCCAAACTATACGCTGCACACAGAAAGCTCCCGGAGGTCTTCGGACGATGATAAAAGAGAGCCCGCACATCCGCAGTTGGACTGAGTTGGCCAGCAGCAGAATCAAACATAGATGGACATAGCATGACAAGCAAGCGCTTGTTGTAAGACTGTCGAAAAGGAGCTGGGAGAAGATCTTGGTACGTAAGAGAAAGCGAGATGAGTTAAGAGAGGCACTTTTGCATTTGGACTTTGAGGTAACATTGACAGTAAGTCCTTACGATCTACTTCGTCCCATGAGATAAACTTCTGCTTCGCTCACTACGCATAATGATGCTTCAGTAACTGTGTGTGTACGCCGAGAGGCAGCAAGTCTGGAGGTCAGAAGAGCCAAACGCAACGAAGATGTAACGCTAAAGGACGGAAAACGGTAACAGCAAGGATGCATGCACAACGGACTTGGCCATCTAACTATGTCGATTGCCTAAAGAGGAGACCCTGCCATCCGGAAGAAACTGCGATGCGATTCCCGTTGAAGAAGCTCGGCGAATGCTCCCAAGGTCTGAAACGAGTCTCTCTGCCGCGCGGTGTGATTTAGCCCTTCAGGGTAGGTAACGACAATAACAGCTGTTGTACATCTGTTTGACCAGACGAACGATGATGATCTTAATTAATATGGACAAGTCACATGCGAGAAGAACAGTTGCCGATTGCGCATCGTTGCGCATTGTTGCAGCATCATAACCTCTGAGTGATCTTCCGACAGCATGGCTCGTTGTAGATAGGAGCCTAAAAAGGAACCTCCCCGGCTCGTTCGGTAAAGCCATTGGCTTTGCCAGCAACGCTTATCAAAAACGTCAGACATAACTCAAAGTTAATGGCTCGTTTTGTATGCAGAGTGTTTGCAGGTGCATGACTGCCACCGGATTGGTATGTCGAAGGATATTCTCATGTCCGAGCAAATCCGACCATCTGATTTTAAAGTTGATATTTAGATGTGGCGACCCCATTTTTCTGCATTGTTTCTCCTAGAACCTCATTGATTGCTTCTGTACTCCACTGTTGCATTCGTTGGCCTTTTCAACCATCGCTGCCCTATGGTCTTTCCGACATAGCTCACGGAAATTTCAATGTCCTCCGTGAGCCGAACATTCACCAACGTTATCCCTTCTCAAGTGGGAATAACAAGGTTCCTCCTAGCAACATTGTCTTCGAATATCTTTCTCAAAGCACATCAGTAACATCTTAGGCATGACAGCTCTTGAAAGCCCGATCATTACCCTTTTCTAAAGTCTTGTATTTCGCTCCCGTAATCGGGTATCTCAATCTGTGTCGACGCCTCCTTGGAGTTCATTTCGGTACAGTCTTTGTTCCGTTGTTTCACTCTTTCACATATCGGGCATTCGGCTTGAGGGAGTATGAGTAGTACCCGGAGTACCAGAGGAAAGACCGAGACTGTGGCTCCGTTGTTGTCCTTGCCACGATGGCTCCCACCAAAGCCTGGATGACGGCTAATAGGTCTCTTCGAGGATCAGTACTTCACTGTCCATGTCCCCGTAAGAATTAGACATCAGCATCAGAGAACCAGACACAAGCGAAGAAGAGCCCCGGTTGTACTTCTCTTCGAATTGCACGGAGGCAATCAAGTGGTCCGGGATTTGTACGGTGACATGTCGACACCTTGACCACTCGATGGAAGATGTTCGCCCAGCGTTTGTTCTACCAGACCATTACTCCCCTAAAACCAGTGGGAGCTCTAGAGCATGAGGTTACAGTGGCATCTAATGACACCATTCGGTGGCTTGACCAAATCAATCCACCTCCCGACGCCTCCTCAAGAGATGAAGTCCAGATGGGACGTCCTAGACTCCCGTTTCTGGGTCGATTGGAATCTATTCTACAGACTCACTCCACCGACGACGCCGTATGCCCACATCCGTCATCCAAGATGGCCAACTCAGCACCGTGATGGACGAGTGGCAGGAGCCAGGGAGGAGTCCAGATGTCAGACCGACACATTATGGGAGCGGTTAACATCAACAAGCTACGACTTGCCCGACGATTGCCAACTTGGCAGGACCCTGCCTGCATGCATGAACGATCAACGACGCCCATCCGAACGAGAACTCGAGGTGTTCCGGGCAAGCCTATTTAGGAAAGGCGAAGGGCAGTTATCCCCCCCGAGCTGCGCGGATGAGGAGTGGTCGGCCCCTGATGAATGCGGGAATCCTTGGACCGCATATAGGAGATTGTTTGGGAACAGACGGTAGGGGATTGATTGGAGTCACGGGGGGGCTTACGGCTTTCGCGCCCGTTGCCACAACAATGGCCAGGAACAGAGTGACGGGCGCACGTGTTTACGCCACCTAACATGATTTGTCCGAGTGTTGCCAAAGTGCTGGGCTGCTGGCAGTGTGGTAGGCTGGTGCCAGCCACAAACGGTTAGTGTCTGTGCCCCCGGTTGTTCGTTTCTCCGGTTCGCGCCGGTCCTGGGTCATCGCTAATCGATTGACAGCTACAGCACCCCGTACCCTACCACCCTACCTTACTCAAAACAGTGCAGTCCTTGTACACGCAAGTTGAGCGGTAGCTTGATGCTTTGATGGATCTCACTTGGGTTTCATGATTCGGTGAAGAACGATGTCTCGATATTGTGGCTTCTCGTGAACAAGATTTGCAGCATCACGGATCCATACAAGGCGCTCTCCCCATCTAGGTACTGGGTACCAGAGAGTCATGTGGAGTTTGGCCAGGGCTGACTTCCACTGCTTCCAGCTCCCAGCTCCCAGCTCATACACCATCAACACACTAAAGAATGCGCGCACTCAGCCACCAAAGTCAAAGCCAAGCCTGTCATCCGGAAACCTGATTCGTGAAGCGGGCAGATCACCACTTGTTCTACCACGAAGCACCGTCTCCGCATCGTCACCAAGCCCACCCAAGCGTGCCGTGTATGTGTCTGTGTCTGTGTCTGTGTGTGTGTCTGGTGGGGGAAAAAGTAAGTTCGGGGTATTGGGTTTGAGTTTGGACGTGACATCGGCATCGGCATCTACTACAGTTAGGACATACTTGTACCTACCGTACTAGGGACGAGGGGTCCACAGTAGTATGCGCTACTCGCGGGAGGGCTAATCCCATCGGATATTAGCGTCAAGCTGGTTGGACCAGTCAGATTCGGCATCTGCAAGCGACCCGAAAAGCTTAAGTGGAACAGGCTTTTTGTGGGGTTAACATGTGTCATGGTTCTCATGATCTCATCAGATGCGACGAGCGCCAGGGTGGGGATGGATTGTGCAGATTGTGCCTTGGGGGACTGTGGATGTACTACGGCTAACGCGTCCTCTGACCTTTGCGCCATGTCCCCAAGCAGAACGAGTTCAATGGGCCGTTGCCAATGACCGAGTGTGGCTTGACAATCCGAGGGAGCCGCCCACATTGACACTTGACACTCGACCGACAGCAACGGGACGAGACGAGTGAAGGTCATCACGGTGTCGGTTCGTGTCGGGTCGTGTCGGGTCGTGTCGGGTGGCTTGTGCCGAAGTCGATCCGGAGAGCGTGTGGCTGGACTACTCGTCCGTTCGAGTGCATCCCTGCCTAGTGCAAGATCGATTGATTGGATTACTGGGGAACCAGATCGAATCGGTCAGATCGGATCCCCTTCATTTATGTTCATTTGTTTTCATCTATTCTTGGATCCCTGAGCACCCCCGAGTCCATTGCATTCGCTGCCCGGTGGAGGTAGATCCACCTAACCTCCCCCGTTAACCGAGGCACCTGGTAAGTACCGAGAACGTTCTCCCCTGGTCATTAGCGGCATTGCCCAACTTCAAACAGCCCGAAAACGCTGTGGGATCAGTGCGTCCGAGGACAGCAGGTTAATGTTCGTGGGTGATTGAACCAATGTGCTATGCGGACCACAGTCATTGGACGCCGACTCGACCTATCCCAAGAGCGCAAATTCTGCCTGAAGCAGGGGGAAACGGGCTTGCATTAGCAGCAAAGGGGGGCGACAACAGAGCTCCGCATCGAGAGAGCGCGCTGGCTGCACATACAACAGTCATACCCTTGAGCCCGTCGCAGGCGGTAACATCTTCAGCTTCCTATAACACGTACCGCCGATGGGCGTCTGGTCGTCTGGTGGCTTGTGGTCAAAATATTGCATAGGCGCAAACTATTGAGCTAATTCAACGATTTGCGGAGATGTCAAGCGAAACCTATCGCCATGGTGGCTGCAAGCATCCCCTTACTGCCCGGTGAGCTGGGCGGAACCATAGCCGTCTCTCGCTCCACGCTGAAACCTTGGGCTACTTTTGGGTCTGATGTTCATCATCGTGCTTCTACACCCCAGTGGGGGATGAGAGATTTTACCTCCGTTGCCGAGATCATTGGTAGCTGTTATACGGCGTTGCAGTGCGGTTCTCACAGTTGCCTCAATTCGGGCAATACATTGTCGATCTGTAGACGGCATCTTCCATTGAGCGAGACAACCAAGATGGATCTGACGAGTAGGGGAGGGATCGTAGCAACATTGGCGACCCTACAGCGCCAAGGTCGGAGCTTGGAAAACTTGGAAGATGGGAGATACGGTGTGGTGGTGACGATGATGGTCCTTCTTCGTCTCCTCAAGAGATCTATTTAACAGGACTCTTCCCCCCTCATCTTCCATCCCCATCAGCCTCTCAATCTTCCAATAAAGCTTCAATAAACACCAAACGCACTCAAACTACCTTTCAATCCAATCTTCAGCATCTCCTCAATCCAATATGCAGCTCTCCAACATCATCGCCCTCCTTTCCTTCGCCCTCACGGTAACCGCCCTCCCGTCGGAGAATCTTGAGGAGCGCAACAAGGGCAAGAAAGAGACCCCAGGCCAAAAAGCCCAGAACCAATGCGCCCAAGGCCAGACTGCGTCCTGCTGCAACCAGATCGTCAAGCAGACCATCAACCTCATCCCCGTTAACGTCGGAATTGACTGCACCACCATTAATGGTGAGCCATGATTTCGAGTGATCCATGATGCATTTGCTGATATCCTTGCGCTTTAGTTCTCAGCGTCGCACCCATCACCTCCCAGTGCTCTCAACAGCAAAGCTTGGCCTGCTGCTCAAGTGGCGCGCAGGTAATATCCATTTCCATCCGTTCCAGCATTTCCCTCCTAACATCACCATAGAACGGCCTTGTCAACGTCGGCAACGTCTGCCCCAGTCTCATCGTTTTGTAGATTCCTTCTACAAACTCTCCGCATTTCGCGCCTTTCTGTGGCGATACCTATCTAGCCATGGCAGTGCGGAGGAGTTCCAGTTGGGCGTTCAGTTGTAACTCAAGCATACCGGCGCACTGGA
>JAABUL010008681.1_pt1 | contig 10209 bp, 8 predicted proteins | sample 5559151 | NCBI WGS metagenome assembly JAABUL01 (sample SAMN10711876, study PRJNA513368) | rock metagenome | isolation source: Antarctica rocks | place: Antarctica: Victoria Land, Pudding Butte sud | reverse complement strand
ACACCCTCGAGACCCGCCTGGTAGGTCGGGGCCTCGGTGTCGGTGCTCTCCCCCACGTCCACCGAGTAGTCCTCGAAGCCCGAGACCGGACCTGTGCCCGACGGCAGCGTCACCTCGAGCAGCCGGTCGCCCAGGAACCGGAAGACCTTCCAGCCACGGTGGCCTTCCTGGGCCCACAGCACCATTACCGTCCGGCGGGAGGTCCACGCGAGCCGCTCCAGCTTCGGGGCCAGCTCTTCCCACGACCAGTGCCCCTGGGCGTTCGCGGCCCACACGTCGTCCAGCCCGCCGACCCGGGCGAACTACCGCGCCCACCCCTGCTCCGTGTGCGACCCGACCTCGTCGTAGAGCAGCGGCGTCATGGCGGTGGCGCCGTGCTCGTCGGCGTGCTCCTCGGGTGCCAGCACGAGGACCTGGGACCAGGAGGACACGCGCCTGAGCGCACCACGGGCAGACCTCGGCGGCAAATGACCACCTGGTCACCCGCCGTGCGAGGATCGGCGGCATGGAGCGCACCCTCTTCGACGAGACGCACCTCGCCTTCCGCGACGCCTACCGCACGTTCCTGGCCAAGGAGGTGGTGCCCTTCCACTCCCAGTGGGAGGAGGCCGGCATCGTCGACCGGGCCGCCTGGCTGGAGGCCGGCAAGCAGGGCTTCCTCGGGATGGCCGTGCCGGAGGAGTACGGCGGGGGCGGCGTCAAGGATTTCCGCTACAACGCCATCGTCAGCGAGGAGACGACCGCCGTCGGGGCGAGCGGGCTGGGCTTCACCTTGCAGAACGACGTGCTGGCGCCGTACCTCATGGACCTGACCACCGACGAGCAGAAGGCGCGCTGGCTGCCCGGCTTCTGCTCCGGCGAGCTCATCACCGCCATCGCCATGACCGAGCCGGGCACCGGCAGCGACCTGCAGGGCATCCGCACCAGCGCTCGGCGCGAGGGCACCGACTGGGTCCTCAACGGCAGCAAGACCTTCATCACCAATGGGATCAACGCCGACCTCGTCCTCGTGGTGGCCCGCACCGACGCCGAAGCCGGAGCGGCTCGCCGTGGCGGCGGCTTCAGCCTGCTCGCGGTCGAGCGCGGCATGCCGGGCTTCGAGCGCGGCCGCAACCTGGACAAGGTTGGGATGAAGGCCCAGGACACGGCCGAGCTGTCGTTCACCGACGTGCGGGTGCCGGCGGCCAACCTGGTGGGGACGGAGGGCGGCGGGTTCGTCCACCTGATGGAGAACCTCCCCCAGGAGCGGCTCTCCATCGCCGTGGTCGCCGCCGCCGCGATGGAGGCGGTGCTGGCGATGACCCTGCAGTACTGCAAGGACCGCACCGCGTTCGGCAAGCCGATCGGCAGCTTCCAGCACAACCGCTTCACCCTCGCTGAGCTCGCCACCGAGACCCAGGCGGTGCGCGTGTTCGTCGACCGCTGCATCGAGTTGCTCAACGACGGCCTGCTCACCATCAGCGACGCCGCGATGGCCAAGTGGTGGACCACCGAGCTGCAGGTCAAGCTCGTGGACCGGTGCGTGCAGCTGCACGGCGGCTACGGCTACATGAAGGAGTACCCCGTCGCGCGGGCGTGGATGGACTCGCGGGTGCAGACGATCTACGGCGGGACCACGGAGGTCATGAAGGAGATCATCGGGCGCTCGCTGGGCGTCTGATCCCGAGCTGGGCCAGACTCCGTCCGGTGACCGAGCCCGATGCCGATGTCGTCGTGGTGGGGGCGGGGATCGCCGGGCTCGCCTGCGGCCTGCACCTGCACCGCGCCGGGCGGCGAGTGATCGTGCTGGAGGCGGCCGACGAGGTCGGGGGTCGAATGCGCACCGACATCGTGGACGGCTGGCGGCTCGACCGCGGCTTCCAGGTCCACGACACGGCATACCCCGAGGTCGCCCGGCTGCTCGAGGGCACCGGTGGCCAGGCGGGGCTCGACCTGCGCCCGTTCACCACCGGTGCGCTCGTGCAGGTCGGGGACCGCTTCGCCCGGGTCGCGGACCCCCGGCGGCACCCCGGCTCGCTGCCGGCGACCCTGGGCGCCCCGATCGGTGGCGTCCGCGACAAGGCGGCCACCGGCCTGCTCGGGCTCCGGCTGCTCGCCACCCCGGCGCGGCGGCTGCTCGACGAGCCGGAGACCAGCGCGCGGGAGTGGCTGCGCCGCAAGGGGATCAGCCAGCGGATGGTCGATGTGTTCTGGCGGCCCTACCTGTCCGGCGTGCTCGGAGAGGATGAGCTGCGCACCAGCTCGCGCTTCCTGACCCAGGTGCTCCGCTCGCAGGCCCGCGGCCACCAGGTCCTCCCGGCGCAGGGCATCGGCGCGATCCCCCGCCAGCTCGCGGCCGGGCTGGCACCCGGGACGGTGCGGCTCGATGTCGAGGCGGTGGAGGTACGCCGGGGACAGGTGCGGTGCGCCACCGGCGCCGTCGTCCGCTCCCGCTGTGTGGTGCTCGCCGCCGACCCGGCGACCGCGCACCGCCTGCTGCCCGCTCTGGGTCCGGCCCCCCGGCTCAACCCGCTCACCACCCACTGGCTGACCACCCCCGACCTCGACCCCGAGCCGGTCATCCGGCTGGAGGGCGGCGGCCGAGCGGCCGGGCCGCTGGCCAACACCGCCGTGCTGCCGTCCACCCAACCCGGCCGGCTGCTGGGGGCGACGGTGCTGGGCGCCGACTGCCGCCTGGAGGAGGTCCGCGCGCAACTGCGCCGGTGGCACGGCCCGCTCGCCGACGGCTGGCCGCACCTCGCATCGCACACCGGGTGGACGGTCGACGCCTCGCCGCCGCAGGGTCGGCTCCGACGCCCGGTCCAGATCGCAGCAGACGTGTTCGTCGCCGGCGACTCCCGTGACTCCCCCTCCACCCAGGGCGCGGCCGTGAGCGGGCGCCGGGCCGCCACCGCCGTGTTGGCGGAGCTGCGATGACGGGCGAGCCGACCATCGTCGCGACCAGCGCGCAGTTCCGCTTCGACCGGCGGGAGCAGCCGCACGTGGGGCCGGTGATGCGGCACGCCCTGGAGCTGTCCGGGGCGACCGCCCCGCGCGTCTGCTGGGTCGGCACGGCCGGTGGCGAGGACCCGGTCGGCCGGGGGCGCGTGCTCGGAGCCCTCGCCGAGGCCGGTGCGCGCCCGTCGTACCTGACCTTGTTTCCCTGGCCGAACGTCGACGACGTCACCGCGCACCTGCTGGCGCAGGACGTGGTCTGGGTCGGCGGCGGGTCGGTGATCAACCTGCTCGCCCTGTGGCGGGCGCACGGGGTGGAGGCTGCGATGCGGACCGCGTGGGAGGCCGGTGTCGTGCTCGGTGGGGTGAGCGCAGGATCGCTGTGCTGGCACACGGGCGGCACGACCGACTCCTACGGGCCGGACCTGCGGCCGGTGACCAACGGGCTGGGTCTGCTGCCGTACAGCAACTGTCCGCACTACGACAGCGAGGAGCAGCGGCGCCCGCTCTACCAGCGGTTGGTCGCCGACGGCACGCTGGCCGCCGGCTGGGCGACCGACGACGGCGTGGGCCTGGTCTTCCGCGGCACCGAGCTGGTGGAGGCGGTGGGCGAGCGCCAGGACGCCGCGGCCTGGCGGGTGGAGCCCGATGGGGCGGGTGGTGCCCGCGAGACCCGGCTGGCGCCGCGCCAGCTCGGCTGAGCGAACGACGGGCGGCGACCACAGTGGTGTCGCGCGCCCGGGTCCAGCACGGGTGGGGAACACCACTCGCGCTGTCCACAGCACCTCGGGCCAGCCGCCCTCGGCGCGCGGGCCCGCGCCATCCTCGCCACGTGCGCCCCGACAAGCTCCCCGATGCGCGGCAGGCCGGCGTCGTCACCCGCGCGCAGTGCCTGGCGGCCGGGCTGACCGACGAGCACCTCGAGGCGCGGCTCGGCCAGGGGCGCTGGCGCCGGCTCGAGTCCGGGCTCTACGTCACCCATGCCGGGCCGCTCCTGCACGAGGCCCGGCTGCACGCGGCGGTCCTGGGGGTCGGCCCGCCGGTGGCCCTGGCCCGGGAGTCCGCGCTGTGGTGGGCCGACCGCGACCGGCCGCCGGCCCGCGACGTCCACCTGAGCGTGCCGCGCGGGCGCCACGTCGCGGCGCGCCCGCGCGTGGTGGTGCGCCACGACATGCGGCCCTGGACCGCCTGGCGCAGCCTCGACCCGCCGGTCACCTCGGTGGAGGACGCGGTCCTGGACATCGCCGCGGTGGCACGCAGCGCACGTGAGGTCGAGGCGGTGGTCTGCGAGACGGTGCGGCGCCGTCGCACGCACCCGGTCCGGCTCGCCGCTGCCCTCGCGCTGCGGCCCCGCCACCCCCGCCGGGCGCTGCTGACAGCGATGCTGACCGAGGTGACCGAGGGCGCCCAGTCGCCGCTGGAGCTGCTCGACCTGCGCAACGACCGGCGGCACGGGCTCCCGACAGCCCACCGGCAGGTGCGCCAGCGGGTGGGCGGCCTGGGTCGCTGGCTCGACGCGACGCTGGCGCCGTCGGGGGTGCTGCGGCCGGTGCAGAAGGAGCTCGACGGCCGGCTCGGGCACGAGGACGCAGAGGGCCGCTTCCGCGACATGGCCCGGGACAACGACGCCGCGCTGCTGGGCCGCGACAGCCTGCGCTACGGCTGGCACGACCTCGACGAGCGGGGGTGCGAGGTGGCCGGCCAGACCCTGTTCCTGCTGCAGGTCAACGGCTACGACGGCAGCGGACGCCCGTGCGGCCCGTCGTGCGCCCTCGGGCGGGTCCTCGCAGGCCTGCGGGCCCGACGCCGCGCGGCCTGAGGCGGGAAGTGGTGTTCCAAGCCCGTGTCCAGCACGGGCCCAGCACACCACTCGGCGCGTGCGGGCCCGGCGCCCCCGACGTAGCGTCCATGGGGTGGACGTGCGACGGCTCGGGACCGTGGAGTACCTCCAGGCCTGGGAGCTGCAGCGGACGACGCACGCCGACGTCGTCGCCGGCCACGCTCCCGACACGCTGCTGCTGCTCGAGCACCCGGCGGTTTATACCGCCGGCAGGCGCACGGAGCCGCGCGACCGGCCGGTCGGTGGCAGCACACCCGTCGTCGACGTCGACCGCGGCGGCCAGATCACCTGGCACGGGCCGGGGCAGCTCGTCGGCTATCCGATCATGCGGCTGGCGGACCCCGTCGACGTGGTGGCCTTCGTGCGCCGCGTGGAGGACCTGCTGCTCGAGGTGTGCGCCGAGCTGGGCGTGCCCGGCGAGCGGGTCGAGGGCCGCAGCGGCGTCTGGGTCCGCCGCAGGGGGCTTCTCGATGCCAAGGTCGCGGCGATCGGCCTGCGCGTGTCCAGGGGCACCACCATGCACGGCTTCGCGATCAACGCCGACAACGACCTCACGGCGTATGACGCGATCGTGCCCTGCGGGATCCGCGACGCCACGGTGACCTCGCTCAGCCAGATCCTCGGCCGCCGGCTCACGGTGGCGGAGCTGCTGCCGACGGTGGAGAAGTCGGCCAGCCTGCTGCTCGTCGGTGAGCGGATCACGGTCGACGTCGGCGGCCAGGTCGGTGCCGGGTCGCGAGCTGCCCGCTGACCGAGATCACCACCGACCCGCGATGACACGCGCTCGCCCGCGCGGTTGGACAGCACCCGGCTCTCGCGGGCCGGGCGTTCGCGGCCGAGGGACACTGGTCGGGTGAGCATCGAGGCTGGCCCGCGCAAGCTGCTGCGCCTGGAGGTCCGCAACACCGAGATCCCGATCGAGCGCAAGCCGGCCTGGATCCGCACCACGGCGCACACCGGCCCCGAGTTCCGTGAGCTCAAGGCGCTTGTCAAGCGGGAGGGCCTGCACACCGTCTGCGAGGCGGCCGGCTGCCCCAACATCTACGAGTGCTGGGAGGACCGGGAGGCGACGTTCCTCATCGGCGGCGACCAGTGCACCCGGCGCTGCGACTTCTGCCAGATCGACACCGGCAGGCCCGCCGAGCTGGATCGGGACGAGCCTCGCCGGGTCGCGGAGAGCGTCGCGACCATGGGCCTGCGCTATGCCACCGTCACCGGGGTCGCCCGCGACGACCTGCCAGACGGCGGGGCCTGGCTCTACGCCGAGACGGTGCGTGCCATCCACGCTGCCCTGCCGGGCGTGGGCGTCGAGCTGCTGATCCCGGACTTCACCGGCGACGCGGACCAGCTCGCCGAGGTCTTCGCCAGCCGCCCCGAGGTGCTCGCGCACAACCTGGAGACGGTGCCGCGGATCTTCCGCCGGATCCGCCCGGGCTTCCGCTACGAGCGCTCGCTCGAGGTCATCACCCGGGCCCGCACGGCCGGCCTGGTCACCAAGAGCAATCTCATCCTGGGCATGGGCGAAACCCGGGAGGAGGTCAGCGAGGCGATGGCCGACCTGGTCGCGGCGGGGTGCGAGCTGCTGACGCTGACGCAGTATCTGCGGCCGACGCCGCGCCACCACCCGGTCGAGCGCTGGGTGCTGCCGCAGGAATTCGAGCAGCTGCGCGAGGAGGCCGAGGAGCTCGGTTTCGCCGGCGTGCTCTCCGGACCCCTGGTGCGCAGCTCCTACCGCGCCGGTCGGCTCTACGCGCAGGCGGTCGCGGCCCGGGGCTAGGGCTGCGGCAGTGAGCGGCGAGCACTCTGTCCGTCGCGCCGCGCGTTCATCGAGCGTTCGCCCTGCGCCGGCAGGGATCACGTCGAAGGGGACCAATCTTGCAGGGGTGACCGCCCACCAGCATGCGTGCGAGTGCCATCCCCTCCCCGACGCCACCCGGCGGGCCGTGCTGCGCGGCGCCCTCGGCGTTGCCGTCACCGGCGCTGCGGTGGCCGCCGGCGCGCGGCCGGCGGCGGCAGGCGGGGCCGTGCCTCCCGGCGTCACCGACGTCACCGGCACCCTGGCCGCCAGCCCGCAGGCAGGGGACGCCCTGTTCGGCCTCGTGCAGCTCGCCGGGGACACCCACGTGCACGACGACCACTCCTCCGACGGCAGCTTCCTGCGCCAGACCGCCAGTCAGAGTGCGCCGGGCAACCTCGGCGTCGGCGACCAGGTCGCTCAGGCCGGCCGCACCGGCCTGGACTGGCTGCCGCTGACAGATCACCGCACCTACAGCCAGCACTGGGACCCGCAGTGGACGTCGTCGACGGTGCTGCTGCTGCCCGGCGAGGAGGCCAACGGCAGCCCGCATGCCATCGTGCTCGGCGGCGTGGACGAGATCGTCGACGGGCGCAACCCCGTCGGCAGCGCGGAGCACCGCCACGTGCAGCAGTCGCTCTGGGAGGCGCACGCGATGGGGGCGGCGTGGGGCACCGCCCACCCCACCTACCAGGGCGAGGACGCCCTGCGTGTCAACGGCAACGTGGTCGGGGTCGACTGGATCGAGCTGTGGAACAAGGCCGGAGACCCCGACGGCGACGTCGACTACGCCGAGCGGCAGTGGAACGCCGGCTTCCGGACCGGCGTCGCCGGGGCCTGCGACGACCACTTCAAGGAGCTCTGGGCGGCGGCGGGACCGGGGCTGCCGTGCACCACATTGCTCGCCGGGGCGCGCAGCCAGCGGGGCCTGCTGGACGCCCTGCTGGCCGGCCGGATGGTGGTCGGCCCGAACCGGCTCCAGGCGGTCGCCACGCTCGAGGCCGACCTCGACGGTGACGGCCGCTTCGAGGCGTTGGGGGGCGACGAGGTGCCGGCCCGAACCGGTGCTGCCGGCCGGCTGCGCGTGCGGGTCGTCGCCGGCACCGGGCTCACCCTGCTCATCTGGGCCAGCCCGGGGCGCAGCACCGGCGCCCCGCTGCTGAGCCTGCCCGTGGCGACCCCGGACCTGACCCTGACCGTGCCGGTCACGGTGCCGGCCGGCGCCGGCTGGTGGCGGGTGGAGCTGCGCGGCGCCGGCGGGCCCTCGGGGCTCAGGGGGCAGACAGACCCGCTCGACCAGTTCATGGGGGCCACGGCACCGGTCTTCTCCTACACCGTCGCCCCGGCCGTGCCGGCCCCGGCGTCACCCCTGCCCGACCCGATCGCTGGTGCCGCAGCGGACGACGACTCGGCGCCGCTGGTGCTGACGGGTGCGGGGCGGTTCACCGGCTTCCCCGACATCGCGGTCAGCGGTGGCACCACCCACGTGGTCGCCGAGCGACAGGTGGACGGCGGCAGCGTCGTGGTGCACCGACGCGTGCCCGGCGGCGCGGAGAGCGTGCTGTCCGCCCCGGCCGCGGGTGCGGGGAGCCCGGCCGCCCGGCACCCCCGGGTGGCCGCCGGCGGGCGGGACGTCTGGGTGGTCTGGTCCGAGGACCGCGGCACCCAGCTGCCGCACCGGCCCGACATCTACGCCCGGCACAGCGGGGACGCCGGACGGAGCTTCGACGCCGAGGTGCGCGTCACGTCCGTCCCGGCCGGGGTGCGCGCCGAGCATCCCAGCGTGCTCCGCACGGCCTCCGGAGCACCGCTGGTGGCGTGGCAGGAAAACACCGGGGCCCGGGCCTTCGACGTCCTGGCCCAGCTCCTCGGCGTCGACGCCGCGCCCGCCTCGCTCGCCAGCACCGGCAAGACGGTCGTCGACCCCACGCCGGCGGACACGCGCTCGGCGGTCTACCCAGCATCGCTCTTCCCGGACAGCACCATGCTCCCCGGCGGGGATGTGGCGGTCGTCTGGCAGGACGACCGCAGCGACCCCGACCCGCTGTTCACCGGGCACACCTCGTCCACCGGTACGGCGACGGTGACGACCGACCCGGACAGCTGGGAGCCCCTGCTGTCAGTGCGCGTGGCCGGGTCGAGCGCGTGGTCGCCGCCGCGGCGGGTGCGGCCGGACGCGAGCCAGGCCCAGCGGCACCCGGCGATCGCCGCGCGCCCCGACGGCCTGCTCGTCTGCGTCTGGGAGACCAAGCCCACCGCCACCTCCTCCGGCACGGACGTGACACTGCGCTGGTCGTCCTCCCGCGACGCCGGCCGCACCTGGACGACAGCCACGGGACTCGACGTGCCGGCCGCCGGGATGAGCCAGCGCCCACGCCTGGCGGTGGATCCCGACGGTGCCCTGAGGGTGGTGTTCTACGACTCGCGCTCGGCGGACTGGCGCTGGCGCGTGCGCACCGCCCGACTGTCGGACGACGGCACCACCTGGACGGACGCCAGGGACCTGAGTACGGCGGGCAACGCCACCTTTCCCTCCGTGTCAGCCGGTTCAGTGGTCTGGGCGACCGACCGCGGTGCCGCCGTGCAGCGCGACCGGACCCAGCAGGTCGCGCTCGCGCAGGCGGTCGGCACGTCGCCCTCGCCTGCGCTGCCCGAGGCGCCGCTCGGGCTGCTGGTCCCGGTGGCCGGGGCGGCGGCAGGCGCAGTGCTGCTGGCCCACCGGCGCCACGGGCCGCCGCCGGCGTAGGTGCTGCCTGGCCTGTTCGGACGCTGTTCATCTGCGGCGGGCAGGACCGGGCCCGAGTCCGGGGAAGTCCCACCCCATGCCGGCCATCCCGTCCGCACCCCCGTCCGCACCCCCGTCCCGCCGACGCGCCGGCCTGCTCGCGGCGCTCGGGCTCGCCGCCTGCGCGCTGCTGCCCCTCGCCGGGCCTGCGCGCGCCGCCGAGGACCCGCTGCCGCCGGTGAAGCACATCTGGACCATCACCTTGGAGAACAGTGAGTTCCTGACCAACTTCGGGGTCGGGCAGGTGACCGCGCCCTACCTCGCCAGGACCCTGCCCAGCCTGGGCGCGCTCGTGCAGGGCTACTACGGCACCGGGCACAACAGCCTGGACAACTACATCTCCCAGACCTCCGGGCAGGGAGCGAACGCGAACACCAAGGCTGACTGCGAGGAGGGCAGCGTGCTCGGCGGCGCCCAGGGCGTGACGTTCGACGCCGACGGGCAGGCGATCGCCGGGGCCGGCGGCGGCGCCGCGCTGGGCTGCACCTTCCCGGCCGGCGTGAAGTCGCTCGCCGACCAGCTGGACGAGCACGGGGTCACGTGGAAGGGCTACATGGAGGACGCCGCGGCGACGTCCTCCGGTGGCAGGGTGAGCTGCGCGGCAGGCACGCCCGGCAACGGCCCCCTCTACGCCCGCAAGCACGACCCGTTCGTCTATTACCACTCCCTCACCGACCGGCCCAACGGATTCTGCGAGGCACACGACGTGCCGCTGGGCACGGTGTCCGGCGCCCCGTCGGCGACCGCGAAGGAGACGCTCGCCAGCGGACCCCTGCTGCAGGATCTGGCGAGCGAGGCCACCACCCCGGCGTACTCCTACCTCACGCCGAACCTGTGCAACGACGCACACGATTA